>Ga0247611_10000287_pt1 | contig 104449 bp, 81 predicted proteins | sample 177DNAGHGhighgp2_FD_192422 | JGI IMG/M metagenome (GOLD analysis project Ga0247611, IMG submission 192422) | Sheep rumen microbial communities from Palmerston North, Manawatu-Wanganui, New Zealand - 1770 DNA GHGhigh gp2 | ecosystem: Host-associated > Mammals > Digestive system > Stomach >... | reverse complement strand
AGAAGACCATCAAGGTAAGCGACATCAATATGTACAAAGCCAGGGTCTTCCGCTGGTAGACGTCCCAACGAGGGGTCAGCGGTTCGCCCAGAATTCCTTCACCTTGCTCCACTCGTAGTAGCAGCCAGTGAGGGGCTTGAGTCCGTGGATGAGGGTTTCCTTTTCGTTGAGGAGGAATTTGACGAGGACGGGTGCCTTGCCGTCAGCCCGGTAGAAGATCAGCTGCACGTTGCACGCGGGGCACATATAGTTGTAGTCCTGGAAGAAGTCGGGAATCTCCGTTTCGGAGCAGGTGAGGAAGGTGCCTTCCAGGGGAATGGCCGCCATTACCGGCATCATATAGGTGTCGTGGCTGAAGCGGAAGGTGGCGGCGACGGGGGAGGATGACGAGAGGGCCTCGTCCGCATCCTTGACGATGCAAGCGAGGATGCCGCCGCCTCTTGCGGCGGTAAAGGCGTTGGTGTAGCCTTCGGAACTCAGATACCGGGTCCAGAGGACCGAATTGCCGAGCCAGAGGTAGTAGATTTCACGGGGCGTGAAGTATTCGCCCATTCCCGGAAGGGAGTCGGGATAAGTGACGCAGACCGTTTTCAGGACGCGGAAGGCATCCTTTGCGATCGCCTTGACCGTCTTGGCCCGGACATCCTCCGGATTCCGGAAAATTTTGGCGGCAAACGCCTTGAAATCATATCCTTTGCGGAGCAGGGCGATGGTTTTATCCATCGATTTTTCCGTTTCCTTGGCCCGGTCCCTATCCTCCTTGGTCATATAGTATCCGGTGACCTCCTGGAGGCCGTAGGACTTTTCTTTCTGTTTGGCGCTCTGCTCGTCTATATCGAGGCCGCGGACCCTGGCGGTGAGTTCGCCGGTAAAGGCCGCGCGGCTGTCCTGTACCCGCTGCGAGACAGTCGACCAGGTGACGACCGTCCTGCGCAGGGAATCGGTGAAGACTTCCGGGTAATGCTGTACCATCCTTGCGCAGATGTCCCGGTGCTCCTGCGCTCCGAGTTCCGTGAGCGAGCCGTAATTTCCCTCCGACATCCGGTGCAGCAGACGGATCTCCTCCATCAGCGCGATTCCGGTATCGGTCAGCATCTGTTTTTCGGCATAATGCGCCAGGGTGTCTGCTATCTGGAAATAACCCGCGTTGCGTGACGACAGGAACCGGCTGCCGTGCCGGGCGATGAGGCTGATGTAAAAAGGCTCGTAGCCGGCGGGGGCTTCGGTGACGGTGGTGTCCTGCGGGAAATAGCCGCAGAGGTTGCCGCCGGCCCGGTTGGGATGCTCGGCGAAAACGCTCAGCGCGACTTGGAGGATCAGGGTTAAAAGAGTCATCTTGCGGAGAAATTGAAAAAAAGCATCGCAGCAAAAATCGTGCGATGCTTTTTTATCGAACGGGGAAGCGTCTCTAGAGACCGAGTTCTTTCAGGGCGTCGCCCAGTTTTTCGGCAGCGTCATTGACCACGTCGTTGGCGGCTTTCTCGAGACCGGGAAGCGCTTCTTCCGCATCGTCCTCGACTCCTCCTCCTTCTTCCACCCAGAAGCCTGGCGGGGGGAGTGATTGGGGGAGTGAAAAATGCAAATCGGCCTCTCAAGAATCTGAGAGACCGATTATCAGTGCCCCGGGCGGGAATACTGACTATTTGGCGGAAACGCCTTACTATTAATTAGTTAAGAGTCGACTTGACGAATTTAGTGTAACATTAGTGAAACATTTCTGTCGAGTCGTTGCGTAGCCCATTGGCGAAAGCGGGTACCAACGATGGAATGAACACGATAGCTTACGGAAATGATGACATCAAGGTTGTAACAAAGGACCTCATGAATCTGAGTTTTCCCCTCTATGGCTCCGTGTGGAGTGGTTATTCGGAATTTCCGAACAACCACTGATTCATCAAGTTCCCCTTCCTTCAATCATTCCCACGATGGTCTCCATGCTCACCATCGCTATTTCTTCCCGTTATATTGGTCCCACAAAGACGGCTGTCCTGGGCGTGTTTGAACCGCTTACGGCAATCCTGATAAGTACGCTTATGTTTGGAGAAACGCTAACCGCCAAGATGGCGACAGGATCGTAAAGCCCGGGAAATAACGTTTTCCCGAAAATTAAATTGGAATTTCCCACGTCGCAGGTCAGAGTCCTTTCCGTCGCAGGTCTGTATTTTTTGGCCGAACTGCGAAGGAAATCGTGAACACAGAGCGTATAGCGTCGCAGGTCAGGTTTTTTTTGCAGACCTGCGACGATTTTGCGGCCGACCGGTAAATTCCCTGTTTGTCGGTCTCCCGGTTCTTCATCCAGAAAGAAATAGCTGACCAAAGGTGACCCAATTTTGGGGATACAAAATAACAAGACCTCGTAAAGTGTTTAATGTGCCTCGGGCGGGAACACTAAGTTGTTTACAGAAAAAACTGATAGTCAATTAAATACAAAGGCCTACTAGTAAATTCGGGTAACATTTGGGAAACATTTCTGTCAGTTAGTGGCTCTCTATTGCGTTAATTGTCAATAAAGGAACCCAAAGGCCCATAAGGGAATCTTGTGTAAAACAGCCGATTTATTGAAGTTTTGCCTTCAGTCGCTGGCGGGCTTTAGTAACGGAGGCGGGCGAAATCCCAAGCAGGATGGCCTGCTCCGACACGGGGAACTGGAAGTGAGATAGGATGTAGATGCGGATGTCGCCCTTGGTGAGTCCGGGGTTGGTTTCCCGGAGGGATTCCGGGGTTAGATTGAAGGAATTTCGGAGCACGCGTTCCAGTTCGGTCCACTCACTGTCCTGGATGTACCTGGGATGTGAATGGAGCTCCTGCAGCAGGTGGTTCTGCCCGGCCAGGGATTGGATCATAAGGTAGGAATCCACGTCTCCTTGCGGCCCGGCGCCCCGGTTGGGAATGTAGGATTCCCGTGCATCGGCCCCGGCGCGGATCACCATAAGGAAAGCCCGTACGTTCTTGCCCAGAATCTCGGACACCTGGGGGATACGGAGTGCCGCACCGCCTTCTACGCAGGATTGGGCCAGCCCCAGTCCCACCAGCAGCAACTGGTAGTAGAGCATTTCGGCCTCTTTCCCCTGCAGGCCGAAGGATTGGCCAATGGCCGCCAGGCACTCTTCCTTGAGGCCTATATGCGTGTCTATGTAGCTCTCAAAGGAGTCTGTTGGGGTTTTCCCGGCCATAGCCAGCTTGAAAAGTTGCGGCTCATCCATAGCAAACCATAGCAGTGCCATTCCAAAGCCCTTGAAGGGCGGATTCAAGGAAAGGCCATCCCGGAGGCGCTTCTGAAAATGGCGGCTGGCTTCGGCCCTGACGGCCTCCTGAACGCCTTCCATTGAACCATACGCAGAGAAAACGGCGTTGACTCCACACCCCAGTTCCGTGCAAAGGTTGCGGGATGTCAGGGCCGAAAGACCCCCTTTCCTCACTACGCCCACGGCCGCCGACAGAATCTTCTCCTTGGTTATGCTTACAGGTCTTGCCATAATAAATAAAGTGCTCCGTTAATACAGGGGCAAAGGTAGCAAAAGCGTCCGGTATGTCCAACTGCTTTACAGACAAAACCCTCATTTTGTCCACTTCGTTGTCCACATCCATTTTTATTTCGGAACAAGATATCCGCTAACTTTGCACTTGAAAACATATGGACAATTAATAGCAATGTACTATGAAAACGATTATCATGAATACCTTGGCTTACATGCTTATGTTTACCTGCCCGTTATTATTCCCGCTGCTCTAGAACGAAGATTTGGGTATCAAAGAATGAAAACGCTGGTATTAAACACTCTAGGCGATGATGTTTTGGAGCAGATACAGACGCTGCTCCCCATAAGCGGTGATGAGGTGGAGATTGTCGACACCTCCGATCTGAAAATTGCCCATTGCGCAGGCTGCAACCAGTGCTGGCTGAAGACGCCGGGCGTCTGCGCTTTCAAGGACGATTATGAGGGCATACTCAGGAAACTGATTTGGGCCGATAATCTGTGGATCGTCTCGGACACTCGCTTCGGCTTTCTGGATTACAGGGGTAAACGGCTCATGGACCGTGTCATGCCCATGCTTAATATGTACATAGGCTTCCGAGACGGCTGGATGCGGCACGAGCTGCGGTATCATCCTCTTAATATCGGCCTCCTGTATAAGGGCGCCGGTGACCAGGCCCTGCTGGAAGACTGGTGCGTACGTACTGCTGCAAATATTGGAGGAAAGTCCATGGGGGCTTTTGCCCTCCGTCCCGCCGCCGTCGGCCACCTGGTCATCATCAACGGCAGCCCGCGTGTAGAGAAGTTCAGTAATACGGACAAGATCATCCGTTCCTTTGCCAAGGGGCTGGAAGAGGAGGGCGTCACTTGGGAGCTCCACAATTTGTCAGACTGCAAGCAATGGGATGCAGCTCGCAACGCTTTCCTTACACATGAACGCACCCTTATCGCCTTTCCGCTCTATGTAGAATGTGTCCCCAGCCTGATGCTGGAATTCCTGTCCACCCTGCCTGCAGAGCGTAAAGTGCCCGGCCAGCTTTCCTTCCTGCTGCATGGCGGCATGGACGAAGGCAACGAGTTCCGCCTGGCGGAGCGCTTCCTCCAGAAGCTTCCCGCCCAGCTGGGCTGCAGCTACGGAGGGACGCTTATCAAGGGCGGCAGCTTCCGTATCCGCACCACTACGGACGAAGAGCGGGCCAAGATGGTAGCCCCGTGGCCCCCCATGGGCAAGTTGTTTGCCCAAAAAGGTACTTTCCTTACCCCGGAGGCCGAACGCTTTATCGGCCCGGAGCAATACCCATGGATCCTTCGCAAGCTGGTAAGCCTGCTGTTTTTGAAGAAAGTGAACGGAGAATTTGATAACTTTGCTAAAGGCTGGGGTTGTACCCGTCCGCTGAACGATAAACCTTATGTACAATAATTATGGAAATGAAATTTTGCCAGAGTTGCGGCATGCCGCTGAACGACCATGTGCTGGGCACCAATGCCGATGGAAGCAAGAATGAAGAGTATTGCATGTACTGCTACAGGGATGGCAAGTTCCTGCAGGACTGTACGATGGAAGAGATGATTGAGCACTGCGCCCAGTTTGTCGATGAGGTGAATAAGGGCCTTCCCCAGCCCATTACGAAGGAAGAATACATCGGCCAGATGAAGATGTATTTCCCGCACCTGAAGCGTTGGCAAAAGTCGTTGGCCATCGGCGGGGACACACCTGAAAATCCGGCCCTGGCTGGTATAAAGGACCTGATTGCCCAGATGGCCGATAAACTGCCCATCGCATATATTTCTTCGGTCGATGAAGAAGGCTTCCCCTGCACCAAGGCCATGCTGACTCCGCGCAAGCGTGAGGGCATCAAGGTGTTCTATTTTACCACCAACACCTTCTCACTGCGGGTAGCCCACTACAAGGCTAATCCCAAAGCCAGCATCTATTTCTGCGATGCCAAGGGATTTAAGGGAATGATGCTTCGTGGCACCATGGAGGTGCTGACGGATGCCGGGAGCAAGGAGATGATCTGGCGTGAAGGTGATACTCAGTACTATCCCGGCGGCGTAACCGACCCCAACTACTGTGTCCTGAAATTCACCGCCATCGACGGCCGCTTCTACAGCGATTTCTATCCTCGTAGTTTCGTTCTTTAGATTCAGCAACAATCTCATCATATGGGTTATAAAAAAGAGGCTATAGATTGCGTTAAGGATCATATCCTCCCATTACATAAGCAAATCTATGACAAGTATGATGGGGATTTCGACAGAATCTACTCGGAAGGGTACAATAGCAAGTCGTATCAGGGTAGGGTTATTGAGCCTGGGAAGGTTTATGAACTGAGTTATTTGGAGTGTTCTTGCCCGAAGGTAAAATGTGGACTCAGGAGCAACCCGGAGCAGTGCGAGTGCTCCAGACAAAGCATTTTATATATTTTGTCGCAGCTTGAGCCTGACAGCCAGTTCGATGTCCGGATTGAGAATACGATTCTCAGAGGCGGTGATCGTTGTACTTTCAAGATAACGAGAACCTGAATTGCAAATAAAAGAAGTCATTATTGTTCATAAATCGAGATTTATGCGAGAAGTTAATCCACAATCTACCAGCCGTGCCCAAGCCTTTGAGTTATGGATGAAGGCTCCCAACCCGATGGTCACACTCTTCAAGACGGTCGATGTTACACGACTGGTAAGAATGAGCCGTAAGAAGGGATACAAGTTTAATATGCTGCTGGATTGGTGTATCGGAAAAGCAGCTTCAACCATTAAGGAATTCTATCTTCTTCCTGTCGGAGACAAGCTGATGCAGTATGATAATCTTGCGGTCAATACAATCGTCAAGAATAATACGGGAGAGGTTTCTTCTTGCGACATTCTATACACTGACGATATCGATCAGTTTAATCGTCAGTACCTGGATTATACTTCGATGGTTGCCGAGAGTCGCAACGACAGAGATTTATCGGAAGAATGTATGGTTATTGGCACATCGGCCATTATTGATACTGAGATTGACGGGGCTGTGGGGATGAACAGTGGCATTTTCAATAACCCGTTTCTCTTCTGGGGTCGATATCGTAAAAAATGGCTTCGCTACAAGCTCCCCATATCCTTCCAATTCCACCACACGCAGATGGATGGCGCCCACGCCGGAAAGTTCCTGGCCAATCTGCAGGAAGAGATTTACCGGCTGCGCAAGTAAATTCCTGTTTATCGGTCTACCAGTTCTTTAGACGGGAAGAAAAAGGTGACCCAAAGTGACCAAATTTGGTGAATAGAAAAATTAAAGACTTTGTAAGTGCTTGAAAATGAATTTCGGAGGCCGAAGGCCGACCCAGGGGGTCTGGGGGATTAGGCCCCCAGTCTATCGAAGATATTAGGCACAAAAAAAGACAGCGCCAAAGCTGTCTTTTTTCGTGCCTCGGGCGGGAATCGAACCCGCACGGCCGTTTCGGGCCAAGGGATTTTAAGTCCCTCGTGTCTACCATTCCACCACCAAGGCAAAATGTATGGGAACGCAAAGGTACGCATTTTTTCTGAAAAGTTCGCTAACACCCTAAATAGTTAGTTATCAACTAATTGCAAATTTCTCTTTAGGCCAAACAGCCTAAAGAAAAATAGCCAACACATTGACAATCAACAGATTAGAGCCAAGCGACAACCGCCACCCCAACACTCTAAAAATATTTCTTCTCGTTCCTGTACAGGGCCAAAAAGATGAAGATCAGGATGGAGAAGGCCCAGAGGGAGGAGCCGCCGTAGCTCAGGAGCGGCAGGGGAATGCCGATGACGGGCATCAGGCCCACGGTCATGCCCACGTTGATGAACAGGTGCATGAAGATGCAGGCGGCCACGCAGTAGCCGTAGGTGCGGGTGAAGTGGCCGCGACATCGCTCGGCGTCCAGTACCAGGCGTACGATCAGGAACACGTATAGCAGGATAACCACCAGGCATCCTGCGAAGCCCCATTCTTCGCCGACGGTGCAGAAAATGAAGTCGGTGCTCTGTTCGGGCACAAAGCCGAAGGTGGTCTGCGTGCCCTGCAGGAAGCCCTTGCCCAGGAGGCCGCCACTGCCGATGGCAATCTTACTCTGGTTTACATTGTAGCCGGCGCCGGCCAGGTCTTCCTTCATGCCCAGGAGAACCTCGATACGCGAGCGCTGATGGTCCTGCAGCACGTTGTCAAAGATGTAATCGGTAGAGAACACCAGCAGAACGCCCAACAGGAAGGCACCCAGGGAGACCGCCAGGAAGCGGTCCTTTTGCCGATAGGCCCACCAGCCCAGCATCGGGAACACCAGGGCCGCGCCGCCCAGCATAATATAAATAGGCTTGATCTTGAGCAGGAAGCTCCAGAAATACTCTCCGGTTTCGCCGGCCTGCGGCACCCAGATGCGGTTGTTCAGGAACTCCATGCGTGCCGAGATAAGGCCCGACAGCCAGTTCTGCAGGGCCGGTAACAGGGCAATAATCAATACGGCACCGCCGCAGATGAGCAGCCGTTTCCAGAACTGGCTGGGCTGCATATAGGCATTGCACGCCACCAGGGCGCCTATCATGATCAAAATAGCCCAGAACGGCCCCATGGTGAGCGTGGTGATAAACAGCACGATGACCAGCCCGATCAGACCCAGCCACCAGCCCGAAAGACCCTCCCGGTACAGGACAAAGATGAAGCCCACGTACACCAGGGCGCTTCCGGTTTCACTTTCGGCCACGATGATGAGCATGGGCAGGCCGATGATAGCGCATGCAATGAGGAAGTCCTTGAGCCGCGTCATCTTGAAGCCCTGCTGGCTAAGCCACCAGGACAACAATAGCGAGGTCGATATCTTGGAAACTTCGGCCGGCTGGAAGCGGATGGGCCCCAGGTCGAACCACGAGTGCGATCCCTTTACGTCGGACGAAACAAAGATCACCAGAACCAGCAGTCCCAACACAAAGATATACAGCGGGATACAGATGCCCTCCCACAGTCGTGCTGGCAGGATAAACAAAATAGTTCCGGCCAGTCCCAGGGCGGTAAGGATCCAGATAAACTGCTTTCCCGCGCGGCTGGAGAAGTCCAGCATGGACTCGGACTCGCCCGTATGCGTGGCAGCAAAGATATTCACCCAGCCGATGATTACCAGCAGGAGATAGACCCCGATCAGGGCCCAGTCAATGGACTGTCTTTTATGTGTCTGCTGCTCAATCATGTTTCACACGGGACATAAGGTCGGCCTCTTTCATCCGTTTCTCCAAATCCTTTCGGGAGGTGTCTCCCTTCAGGTATTTCTCTACCATGAGCGAGGCGATGGGTGCGGCGTAGGTGGCACCGAAACCACCGTTCTCTACATAGGCCGCGATGGCAATCTTGGGATTGTCCATCGGCGCGAAGCAGATGAACACGGAGTTATCGGCCCCACGGGGGTTCTGCGCCGTGCCGGTTTTTCCGCAGATGTCCAGGGAATCCACGTGCGCTACCCAGGCCGTACCGCCCATCCCCGGGCCGGAGTTCACCGCACGCCACATGCCCTTGATTACCTTCGGGAACTGCAGGGTGTCCACCAGAGTGTACTGCGGCTGCGTAAAACGTTCCTCGATCTCTACGCCCTCAGAGGCCTTGATGATGTGCGGAATGTAGTAGTGCCCGCGGTTGGCGATGGTGGCGCACAGGTTGGCAAGGTGCATCGGGGTGGCCAGAATTTCTCCCTGGCCGATGGACAGGGAAATGACGGTAGTGGAATTCCACCGCCCCCTGCCGTAGGATTTGTTGTACGTCTTCGAGGAGGGGATGCTGCCGCTTAATTCGGCCGGGAAGTCGCTTTCCAGTTTTCGGCCGAAGCCGAAGCTCATCACCATCTCCCGCCAGTGGTCCAGGCCGTCGGCCACATTGTCAAACTTTCGCTGGTCCAGGATATTCTTGAGCACGTAGCAGTAGTAGGCATTGCAGCTCATCATGATGCTCTCTTCCATGTTGAGCGGGCTCTTGTGCACGTGGCAGCCCAGTTTGTGGCCGGCGCCGAAGTGATAGCCCTGATGGCAGGGATAGCTCATCTCGGGGCGCAGCACGCCTTCTTCCAGGCCGATGAGTCCGTTCACCAGCTTGAACACCGAGCCCGGCGGGTAGGAAGCCTGCACCGCGCGGTTGTACATGGGCTTATATGGATTCTGGGCAATTTCGTTCCAGTACTTGCCGATATCGGCCAGCATATTTACGTCGATACCGGGGGCCGATACCAGGGCCAGGATCTCTCCGGTCGAAGGCTCGATGGCCACCACGGACCCCACCTTGTTCTGCATGAGCTCCTGCCCGTACTGCTGCAGCGAAGCGTCGATGGTGGTTACAATATCGTGCCCGGGAATGGCTTCCTTGTCCTCGGCTCCGTCCTTGTAGGACTGCTCAATCTGGTTGCGGGAGTTGCGCAGGTAAATGTGATAGCCTTTCTCTCCCCGCAGGTCGGCTTCGCGCGCGGCCTCGATGCCCGTCATGCCCGCATAGTCGCCGCTGCGGTATTGGCCGGGATGCTTGTCAATATAGGACTGGTTCACCTCCGACACATACCCCAGCAGGTTACCGCCGGCGTTCACGGGATAGTCGCGGATACTGCGCACCTGCCCGCGGAAGCCCGGGAAGCGGTACTTCACTTCGTCGAAGCGCATGTAAGTCTCGGCCGGCACGGTACGGAGCATGGTCACAGCCTGAAAGCCGATGGAAGAGCGCCGCCGCCGGTATTCCTTGAGTTTGCTGCGGATGAATTCCACGTCCACGTTAAGCACCGTGGCCAGGGCCAGGGTGTCGAAGGCCTGCACCTCCCGCGGGCTTACCAGGATGTCGTAAGCCACCTTGTTACCCACCAGGATTTGTCCGTTGCGGTCGTAGATGACGCCACGGGTAGGGTAGATGGTTTCGTAGATAGTTGAGTTGCGGTCGGCGTCCTCCTTGTACCGGTTATCCAGAATCTGGAGGGAAAAAATTTTGCCCAGGAGTACCAGCGCGGCAACTCCCAGGCCAATGAGCAGGCGGATATGACGCCCGTCGCGGGTCATCGGCGGGGATCCGGGGCCAGCAGCCCCAGGGTGATCATGGACACCAGGATGCCGCCCGCCAGCGACACGGCGAAGCGGATGGCATTGAAGGAGAAGGGACGCACACCGGCGCTATCGACCCAAATGTACACCAGCAGGAACAGGATTTGGCCCAGCGTCAGGGCCAGAACCAGTTTGCCGAAGCCGTTACGCTTGACACTGAAATCCTCTGACCGGGCAAATAGCTCGGTGCCGAAGATCAGCCGGATAATGGCATTGCGGAAGAAGGCTACCGGTACCAGGGCCAGGGCATTGATGCCCAGCAAGCCCTCGGACAGCAAGTCTACCGCGAGCCCCGTAGCAAAGGCGATGAACATGGTGCCCACCGTCCCGATGCGGATGGAAATGCACAGCACCAGGATGGGCAGGATAGAGAGCATCAGATAAGGGCTGATGCGTAGGTAGTTGGTCAGGAGCAGCTGCACAATGACCAGCAGGATGTAGTTTAACCAGAATACATTCCGTCTCATTGCACAAACTGTTGAATTTCGTCGAACGAATTGTTATGGACCACCGTTACATACCGGATGGCGCTGAAGTCCTGGAACAGCCGGACCTCGATTTCGTTGGTGGCGCCGTTGATCACGCGCGAGCCGCCGGCTATACCCAGCGGGATGTCGGGCGGGAACAGCAGCGAATGGCCGCTGGTATACACGGTGTCTCCCGGCTGATACTTGTACTGCAGCGGGATTTCCTTAATCACGGCTCCATTGGACGACACGCCGTCCCACACCAGCAGGCCGCTGCCGCCTTCCAGGCCCAGCCGGGCGCTGATGGAGATATCGTTGTTCTGGAAGGAGAAGGCAAAGGCATGGTGCGCGCTTACGGCGTCTACGATGCCCACCACGCCGCTGCGGGTAATGACGCCCGATTTCTCCTGCACGCCGTCTTCGTAACCCTTATTCAGGATGAAGTAGTTGTGCTGGCCGTTGCGGCTAATCTTCACTACCTCGGCCGACAGGGGTGTGAATCCGGGCCGATTGGGCAGGGAAGCGGTATCTACGTGGGCCGCCCGCAGCTGTTCGCGGGAACGGATGAGTTCCTGCATGAGGGCGTAATTCTCCTGCGCCAGTTTTTCGTTGGCGGCGCGAAGGGTGAAGTAGTAGCGGATGTTGTTGGTCCCGCCCCAGACTTTGGCCATGAATGCGTGTGCGCCCTTGGCTGCCCAGGTGCGCTGCAGGGGCGCATTGGCCTGAATCAGGTGAAACGCGGCCATTTCCAGGATAATGAAAACGACCACGTTGGACAGGGTGTGAAGCCAGGACGTGCGCTTACGCATGGCTTAGCGCATGAGGAAGGAGTAGTTCTCCGTGTTCTTAAGGGCGATGCAGGTACCGCGGGCCACGGCGCGAAGCGGGTCTTCGGCTACGTGGAACGGGATGTTCATCTTCTCGGACAGGCGCTGGTCCAGACCGCGCAGCAGGGAACCGCCGCCGCTCAGGAAAATACCGTTCTCCACAATGTCGGAGTACAGTTCCGGGGGCGTCTGTTCCAGAACCTGCTGGATAGCGGTTTCCAGACGGGCGATGGATTTGTCCAGGGAGTGGGCGATTTCCTGGTAGGGGATGAGGGCCTCTACCGGGTGGCCGGTCATGAGGTTGGGACCGCGTACCAGGAAAGGTTCGGGTTCTACCTCCAGTTGAGGCAGGACGGCACCCACGCCGATCTTGATCTTTTCGGCCGTGGTTTCACCCACCTTGATCACGTGCTGCTGACGCAGGTAGTTCTGGATATCGGCAGTGAATACGTCACCGGCGATACGGATGGACTCCTGCTGGACGATACCGCCCAGGGAAATGACGGCAATCTCGGTGGTGCCGCCTCCGATATCGACCACCATGTTTCCCTTGGGGGCTTCCACATCCAGGCCGATACCCAAAGCTGCAGCCATGGGCTCGTAGATGAGGTAGACGTCGCGGCCGCCGGCGTGCTCGGAGGAGTCGCGCACAGCGCGGATCTCTACCTCCGTGGAACCGGAAGGAATGCCAACCACCAGCTTGAGGTTGGAGGCGAAAAGACTGCGGTGGCGGGAGTTCACCTGCTTGATGAAGCCGCGGATCATCATCTCGGCTGCATTGAAGTCTGCGATAACGCCGTCCCGCAGCGGGCGGATGGTCTTGATGCCCGGATTGGTCTTTTCGTGCATCATTTTAGCCTTCTGGCCCAGGGCGATGCATTTCCCCGTCTGGTTGTCGATAGCTACGATGGAGGGCTCGTCCAAGACAATCTGATCATTTTGGAAAATGATGGTGTTGGCGGTGCCCAGGTCCATAGCCAATTCTTGGTTTAGGAATCTGAAAGCCATATATGGTGTTTCTAAAATCTTATTTAACCTCCAAATTTACGAAAAATATCTTACATTTGCGTAAAGAATATGTACGATGGAGAAAAATTATTACCTCATTGTTACCGCCGGGGGAACAGGCACCCGAATGGGCGCTTCCGTTCCCAAGCAGTTTTTGGAAATGGGGGGCAAGCCCATCCTGCGCATCACCCTGGAAAAATTCATGGAGGCCGTGCCGGGCGTACACATTCTCACCGTGCTTCCGGAAACCCATATCGCCGCCTGGCGGGAGTATTGCCAGAAGACCAGTTTCGCCTGTCCGCAGCGCCTGGTCAAGGGTGGTTTCACCCGTTTCCACTCCGTGAAAAACGCCCTGGAATTCGTTCCCGAAGACGCCATTGTAGCCGTGCACGACGGCGTGCGTCCGCTCATTTCCGTTGCCAAGATCCGGGAGCTTTTCGCTGCAGCACAGTCGGCCCCCGCCGTGGTTCCCGTCCTGCCCGTCACCGACACCCTCAAGGTGTTGCAGAAGCGCCCCGACGGCACCTTGTGCAGTACCGGGGAACCCATCGACCGCAGCCGCATCTGGGGCGCCCAGACCCCGCAGATCTTCCACGCCGGAGGCCTCAAGGCCGCCTACGCCCAGGGCTACGACACCCTCTTCACCGACGACGCCTCCGTCGCCGAGAAATACGGAATACCGCTCACCTTCGTGGAAGGAGAGCGGTTCAATCTCAAAATCACTACTCCCGAAGACCTGGTCTTAGCCAAAGCGATAATAGATTCTTCGCTTCGCTCAGAATGACAATCCTGTCATCCAGAATGACAATCCTGTCATCCTGAGGAGCCGTAGGCGACGAAGGATCTAGTCCCTGCCGGTATAGCTCGTGCTTTTAAAATCTTTCACCCACACCTGGCGCTCGATGGGCTCGTCCAGGGAGATCATGGTGTCTGTAGACTGGATGTAGGGGAGTTTCTGAACCGTGTTAAGCAGTACTTCCATCAGGTGGTCGTTGTCCAGGCAATACAGTTTGGCCAGGATGGCGTACTTGCCCGTGACGAAATGACATTCCACAATCTCGGGAATCTTCTTCAGGTTGGCGATGACCTCCGGGTACTTGGTACTTTCGGAAAGGGTGATGCTCACGAAGGCGCACACATTCAATCCCAGGGCCTGGGGCTTTACCTGCAAGCGGGAGCCGGTAATGACGCCGTTGGCCTCCAGACGTTTGTAACGCTGGTGAATGGCGGCACCGGAAACGCCGCATTCACGGGCGATTTCCAAAAACGGCATACGGGCATTCTTTACAAGGTAGGACAGAATTTTCTGGTCTACAGGATCGATGTGGTAACTGGACATACTACTTACATTTTAAAACTAACCGCCACAAAGATACAAAAATATTTTATTTTCTACGCCTGCCCGTAAATTTTTTCGTAGGCTCAGAATCGGCTATAATTGCCTGACAGTCAGCTTCTGTAAGTGTTGCAGCGTCCTTTCCGCGCGGAATTTTAAAATTGGAAGTACCCTGCTTGATATAAGGGCCGTACCGGCCATTCACTACTTTTATGTCACCGAACTCGGCAATGATGTCGTTGGCCGGTTTCTCCGCTGAGGATTCGCGAATTAGCTTCTCGCATTCCTCCAGAGAAACGGTAAGAGGGTCGGCGGAACGGGGAAGTTTCACATTTTTACTTCCGTATTTTAAGTAGGGTCCGAATTTTCCCCGGGTAGCCACCACGTCGATGCCATCCAACTGGCCCACGGTGCGGGGCAGTTCCAGCAGCTTGAGGGCCTCTTCCAGGGTAAGGGTTTCAATGAGTTGTCCCTTTCCCAGCGATGCGCTCTGGCGTTTTTCGCCTTCTCCCTTCTGGACATACGGTCCGAATTTTCCAAAGGAAGCTATCACTTTTTCGCCGTCGGGTGCGGTGCCGATTTCGCGCGTCACCTTGGTGTAGTTGCGGTCCTGCATCACCTCTTCCACGTGCTTGTGGAAAGGCTTGTAGAAGGCGTCGATGGTGTCGGGCCAGGCCTTCTTGCCTTCGGCCACCTCGTCGAAATCGGCCTCCACGTTGGCGGTGAAGTCGTAGTCCAGGATGTCGGTGAAATTGCCCACCAGAAAGTCGGTGACCATGATGCCGATGTCCTGCGGCAGCAACTTGCCTTTCTCGGCCCCCACGACCTCGTTCTTCTGGGAGATCTTGACGGTGCCGCCCTTGAGCGACAGGTTGGTCACGCGGAAGTTCTGCCCTTCCTTGTCTCCCTTCACGGCATAGCCGCGGCCGCGGGTAAGGGTATCCACCGTGGCGGCATAGGTAGAAGGCCGGCCGATGCCCAGCTCTTCCAGCTTCTTCACCAGAGTAGCCTCGGAGTAGCGCGCAGGTGCGGCGGTGAACTTGCAAAGGGCGTTCACGCCGTTCTCCAGCAGGATGTCTCCTTCGTGCAGCTCCGGCAGCATCACCTCTTCTTCGTCGGCGGGATCTTCGTCGTCGCGGCCCTCCAGGTACACTTTCATGAAACCGTCGAAGAGCAGCTGGACCGACTGGATGCCGTATTGCTCGCTGCGCTTGTCGGAAGCCACTTTGAGGCTGGTGTTCAGGACGCGGCTTTCGGCCATCTGGCAGGCGATGGTGCGCTTCCAGATGAGCTCGTACAGCTTCTTCTCCTGCGGCGTGCCGTCGATGCTTACATTTTCAATATAGGTAGGGCGGATAGCCTCGTGGGCCTCCTGCGCTCCCTTGGAGCGGGTGTGGTACTGGCGGAAGTGATGGTATTCGGGGCCGAAGTTGTCCAGGATGAACTTCTTGGCCGTACCCAGGGCCAGCGAAGACAGGTTGGTGGAGTCCGTTCTCATGTAGGTGATGAGACCGCGCTCGTACAGTGTCTGGGCCACGCGCATGGTGGTGGACACCGGGAAGTGCAGCTTGCGGGCGGCTTCCTGCTGCAGGGTAGAGGTGGTGAAGGGGGCCGCCGGTACGCGGACGCCTTCTTTCTTTTCGATGGAGGCAATGCTGTAGGTGGCGCCGATGCTGTCTTCCAGGAACTTGCGGGCTTCTTCCTCCGAGGCGAAGCGGGTGTCCAGCAGCGCCTTGACGCTGGCCGATGAACCCTCGGCCTTGAAGGTGGCCTCTACGCGGTAGTAGGCCTCCGGCTTGAAGTTCATAATCTCCTTTTCGCGGTCCACGATCAGGCGCAGGGCCACGCTCTGCACGCGGCCGGCGCTGAGCTTCGGCTGAATCTTGCGCCAAAGGATGGGGGAGAGTTCGAAACCCACCAGGCGGTCCAGCACGCGGCGTGCCTGCTGGGCATCGACCAGGTTCATGTCAATGTCGCGGGGAGCCTCGATGGCGTCCAGGATGGCCTGTTTGGTGATTTCGTGGAAAACGATGCGGCGGGTTTTCTCCCGCGGCAGGTCCAGCGTCTCGCGAAGGTGCCAGGAAATGGCCTCTCCCTCGCGGTCCTCATCGGAAGCCAGCCACACGGTCTGGGCCTCGGAAGCCAGCTTCTTCAGTTCGGCCACCACCTTCTTCTTCTCGGCCGGAATCACATATTCCGGCTTGAAGCCGTTGGCCACGTCCACGCTTAGCTTGTGCTCTTCCAGGTCCCGGATATGGCCGATGGAGGCCTTTACCAGGTAATCTTTCCCTAAATACTGCTGGATGGTTTTTACCTTGCCGGGAGACTCGACAATCACCAGATTTTTTCCACTCATACCTTCAAAATTTCTGCAAAGTAAGGGAGTTTTCGGGGATAAATCCAAATTTTCTGCTTAATTTTGTGGGTTGAATTTTGGCAAGACCTAAGGTCTTGTGCAAGCCTCAAATTTTCGCACATGACAGAAGCCGTCAAGAAAAAAATCGTCAAGTGGTTCTGGATCCTGCTTGTCACGCCGGTAGTGCTGCTGGCCACCCTCCTCATCCTGGTCTGGGCCCTGGCCGATATCCCTTCCATCGAGCAGCTGGAGAACCCCGATACCAAGCTGGCCACCCAGGTCATTGCCGAAGAAGGCGAAATCCTTACCACTTACCATATAGAGAACCGTACCTTCGTGAGCTACGAAGAACTGGCCCCCTCGCTGGTGCAGGCCGCCGTGGCCACGGAGGACAAACGCTTCTACCAGCATTCCGGAGTAGACCTGGAATCCCTGGGCCGCGTGCTCTTCAAAACCCTGCTGTCCCGCGATTCCTCGCAGGGCGGCGGTTCCACCATCACCCAGCAGCTGGCCAAGACCCTGTATCCCCGTGGGGAACATGTGGGCAAGGTCAAGATGGTCTGGATCAAACTCAAGGAATGGATTACCGCCGTCAAGCTGGAGCGCAACTATACCAAGGAAGAGATTGTGGACATGTACCTCAATGCCATCTTCTTCGGTTCCAACTCCTACGGCATCTCCTCGGCCGCCAACCAGTTCTTCGGCAAAAAGCCCATCGAACTCCTTACAGAGGAAAGCGCCGTGCTGGTGGGCATGGTGAACAAGCCCACCCGCTACAACCCCGCCATCAACCCGGAGAATGCCCTCAAGCGCCGCAACCTGGTGCTGGACCGTATGTGCGGCATGAAGTACATCACCCGCGAGGAATGTGATTCGCTCCAGGCCCTGCCCATCGTCCTTACCACCCGCAAGGGAGACCGCACCACGGGCGTGGGTCCTTATTTCCGCGATATGCTGCGCCGTATCATGAGCGCCCAGAAGCCCAAGCGCAGTTCCTACTACTTCCGGGAAGACTATTTGGTAGATTCCCTCCTGTGGGCCGACGACCCCGTGTACGGCTGGCTCAACAAGAACAGCAAGAGCGACGGTACTCCCTACGACTTGGACCGCGACGGTCTGCGCATCTATACCACCATCAACCTCAAGATGCAGAAGTACGCCGAGGAAGCCATCGTAGAGCACCTGGGCAAGGATCTGCAGCCCGCCTTCCGGAACGAGCTCAAGTACCGCCGCAATCCGCCGTTCATGGCCGATACCGATAAGGCGGTCATCGAGAAGAACATGAACCAGGCCCGCCGCTGGAGCGACCGCTACCGCCTCATGAAGGCCGCCGGCTGCTCCGAGAAAGAGATTGAAGATTCCTTCAAGGTGCCCGTGAAAATGCGCGTGTTCACCTGGGAGGCCCCCGGCTACCGGGATACCGTCCTCACGCCCAACGATTCCATCCTGTACTACAAGTCCTTCTTCCGTGCCGCCTTCATGGCCATCGAGCCCGGCACCGGACACATCAAGGCCTATGTGGGCGGTCCCGATTACCGTTACTTCAAATACGATAATGTACGGCAGGGCAAGCGCCAGGTGGGCTCCACCATCAAGCCCTTCCTGTACACCCAGGCCATGGAGAGCGGCATGACGCCCTGCGATCCTGTGCTCAACTCCCCGGTGGTCATCGCCGTTCCTACCGAAGAAGAAACCTGGTCTCCCCAGGATACCCACGCCGACGGCACCATGGTAGACCTTACCTGGGGCCTGGCCCACAGCTCCAACTCCGTATCGGCCTACCTGATGAAACAGCTGGGTGCCCCGTCCATGGTCTCCATGATGCGCAAGATGGGCATCGGCGGCTTCATTGACCCTGTGGTGTCCCTCTGTGTGGGATCGGCCGACCTTTCGGTCTACGACATGGTTACCGCCTATAACACCTATCCTTCCGGCGGCATCTATACCACGCCCATCTTCGTCACCCGCATCGAGGACAGCGACGGCAACGTGCTGGGCCAGTTCAGCGACCGCAAGCGTGAGGCCGTCTCCCGCCGTGCTACGGGAGAGATGATCTCCATGATGCAGGCGGTGGTAGACAGCGGAACCGGTGTACGCCTGCGCCTCAAGTATGGCCTCAAGGGAGAGATTGCCGGCAAAACCGGCACCACCAACGACAACTCCGACGGCTGGTTCATCGGCTATACGCCCAACATCACCGCCGGTGTGTGGGTGGGTGCCGAAGACCGCTATGTACACTTCGCCAACACCAACCTGGGCCAGGGTGCCAATATGGCCCTGCCCATCTGGGGCATCTGGATGAAGAAGGTCCTGGCCGACGGTACGCTGGGCATCTCCGAGTCCGATGTCTTCCCGGAATCCCTCAAGGGTTCCTGGTGCACGCCCATGGACGAGGAAACCACTCCTGAAAAAACCGATCTGGAAAACTATTACTTCGAATAAAATGTCCAAGTATCAATCTATAGCCGTCATTTACGGCAGCGATTCGTCGGAATGGGAAGTCTCATGCCGCAGCGGTGAGTTCACCGCTTCGCGCATCGACGAATTCCGCTACGACGTCTATGAAATCTTCGCCCGCTTCGGAGACTGGAAGCTGGTGGCCATGCGCAAGGCCAATTCCATGCGCCAGGCTTTCCCCGAAGGTGCCCAGCCTGTGGTGGACAAGTCTGATTTCTCGGTCATGGTGCTGGGAGAGAAGATCAAGTTCGACTTCGCCTACATCATGCAGCACGGGGCACCCGGAGAAACCGGCCTGCTCCAGGGCTATCTGGAAATGCTCAAAATCCCGCATTCCACCTGCAGCGCCTTCGTCACAACCATCGCCTTCGATAAGTATTCCTGCAAGAGTTACCTGCGGGGGGCAGATTTTGTGAAGCTGGCCCCCGATGCCTTCATCCGCCAGGGAGACAACCTGGAGGAGTTCTGCACCAAGACGGTCCGGCAGCTGGGCCTGCCCCTGTTCGTCAAGCCCACCGGCGCCGGTTCCAGCTTCGGCATCTCCAAGGTAGAGAAGGCCGAGGACCTGCCCGAGGCCGTGCGCTTTGCCTTCACCGAGGGCAATACCGTCCTGGTAGAGTCGGCCATCACCTGTGAGCACGAACTCACCTGCGCCGCCTACTTCGACGGCCAGGAAATCCGTACGCTGCCCGTCATCGAGATTATCTCCACCACCGGCTGGTTCGACTACGATGCCAAGTACAACGGCTTCAGCCGGGAGGTTTGTCCGGCCGAGATTCCGGTTGTCCTGTCCGAGAAAATCCAGGAAATCACCCGCAAGATTTACCGTACGCTGGGCTGCAAGGGCCTGGTGCGCATGGATTACATCTCGGCCCCCGACGGCATCTACTTCCTGGAAGTGAACATTATCCCCGGCATGACCAACGCCTCGCTGGTGCCCAAGATGGTGCGCGCAGCCGGTATCAGCATCACCGACTTCCTTACCACCATCATCGAAAACTCCTAGCAAATGCTGCTGGCTCAGTTCATCAGGCAGGGTACTTCGGCCTTGGAGCCGTTGTATCCCGAAGCCGAAGCGCGCAGCATTGTGCTCATGCTGTGCGAAGCCCTCATCGGCACGCAAAGCTATACGCACATCGTAGAGCCGCAGTACACCATTAATCCCGAGGACGAAGAACCGCTTTCGCAGGCCCTGGAACGCCTGAAAGTCGGCGAACCCATCCAGTATGTCATTGGCCGGGCGCAGTTTTGCGGCCGCAATTTCCGGGTTACCCCCGACGTCCTCATTCCCCGGCCGGAGACCGAGCTGCTGGTGCAGGAGGCCGTGAGGCTGGCCGATATGACCCGCCGCCAGCGCATTCCCTTCGGCAAAAGCGCCATTCCGGTGCGGGTGCTGGATCTGTGCACCGGTTCGGGCTGCATCGCCTGGTCGGTGGCCCTGTCCGTTCCCGGCGCGCAGGTGACGGGCGTAGATATCTCCGAAAAAGCCCTGGAGGTGGCCCGCAGCCAGGATTTCTCGCGGGAACTGAAGGCCACGGGCGCCGTGGAGCCCACTTTCGTCCAGGCCGATGTCCTGGATACGGAGCAGGCCTTCGACCAGGGTCCCTTCGACCTCATCCTGTCCAATCCTCCCTATATTATGGAAAAGGAGAAAGCGCAGATGCGCCGCAATGTCCTGGACTATGAACCCGGCCTGGCCCTCTTTGTTCCCGACGAAGATCCGCTCCTTTTTTACCGCGCCGTCGCCCGCTGGTCGCAGCGTTTCCTGGCCCCCGAAGGAAAGGGACTTTCGGAGATTAACGAGGCCCTGGGAAAGGAGACGGCGGAGGTCTTTCGCCATTTTGGCTTCCCGCAAAGCGAAACAGAAAGCGATTTTTTCGACAAAAACCGCTTCGTGTTTTACACTCGATAGGCCTTACACACGCGTGTAAGGCCTTTTTTGTCGATTATCCGTTTCATTTTTGATGAAACGGATAAGTATGCTGTACTTTGCAGAAAAAAAGGAACTATGAAGTACAGACAAACTTTGGCCACCCTCGCCGTGACCCTTATCTCCGCCCTTTTCTGCGGCTGCGAACGCTTGGAGTTACACCCCCATGCCGATACCACTCCGCCCCCCTTCGTTTCGCTCGAGGAGGTGGCGTATCTGCTGGCTTCGGTGCCGCTGGAAGCCGGCCATCTGGACGAGGTCCACGACGCAGCCACGTCTTCGGCCGGAAACGGCTACGACGAAGAATACCGCATGCAGGACCTCTTTGCCGCCCCGGGCACGGGCGTAGGGTCGGCCCCTACCAAGGCCGATGTCTACCAGCACCCGCTGCGGGATGCCCTGCGGGAGGCTTTCCTGGCCACCAAGGCCAGTGGCGGGGACCCTTCCTGGCTGGATTCCCTGGCCCTGTCCGATGTCCAGATCTACTGGCCCTACTCCGAGCGCTGGGACGGCACCATGCCCCCGGTCATTACCTACGACCCCGGTGACGGAGCCACGCAGAACGAGGGTTTCGCCGTCCTGTCCGACGGCACCATCAAGAAGGTTATGGTAGATGAAAGTATGACCGAAGAGCGCCCCGTATGGGTAATCAACCGCAATTCCGACGCCGAGTACAAGAGCCTGGAGCTGCGCCGCCGCGAGGACCCCTCCTGGGGAGAAGGCGGCGGGGAAATCCTGGTCAAGTCAGAGAAGGAAGAGATGCGAACCCTGGTGCTGCGCTCGTTCAAAGTAAACCGGCAGTTTGACTCCTGGTTCGCCGGAGCGGCTGAATTCTTTATCAAAATGGGAGCTGTAGAAAACTTTGTTGCCAGTACCGAGGCCGAACTGAAGCTGTACGATCCCGCCATTACCGACTTTATGATAGTAGTGCGCCGTGGCCAGAAAGGAGAGGAGATTCCTTTCAATGCCATACTGGTTTCGGAGTGGACGGAGCAGCTCTCCTCCTGCGCGTTTATGATGGTGGAGGATGACGGCGGCACCCGCACCAGCTGGAAGTGCAATGCCGTGGTAAAGATTGAATCCAAGAGTTATGGGGTAGAACTGGAGCTGCCCCTGTATTCGCGCGACGACATTGTCTGGCGCGGTTCCCTCACCTGCAACTTCATCGAGCGCAACAGCGGCTCTCCCGTCCGTTTCGGCGATGTAGAACTGGTGATGGAATTGATTTAGTTGGGAGGTTCCAAGATATGTCAAGATTTAGTGGTATCTTTGCAGTGTGAGAGCATTGGAACTACTGGCACCGGCCAGAACGGCGGATATCGGCATCGCAGCCATCGACTGCGGGGCCGATGCCGTTTACATCGCCGGTCCGGCGTTCGGGGCACGGCAGGCGGCGGGTAACAGCGTCGAGGACATCGCCAGGCTGTGCGAGTATGCACACCGCTTTGGCGTGCACATCTATGCAACGGTCAATACTCTGCTGGAACCCGAAGAGATTCCCCAGGCCCGTGAACTGGTGAAAGCCTTGGAACAGGCCGGGGTAGATGCCCTCATTGTCCAGGACCCGGCCGTGCTGGGGATGAGCGACAACCTTATTATGCACGCCTCTACGCAGTGTGCACTCCGTACTCCCGAAAAGGCCCGGGGGTTGGAAAGCCTGGGCTTCGGCCGGCTGGTGCTTGAGAGGGAACTGTCCCTGGAGCAGATTCGTGCTATCTGCAACGCCGTTCACACGGAGATTGAGTTCTTTGTACACGGGGCTCTCTGTGTCTGCTACAGCGGACAGTGCTACCTGTCGGAACACCTGACCGGCCGAAGTGCCAACCGCGGCGCCTGTGCCCAGCCCTGCCGCAGCCTGTACGATTTGGAAGACAAAGAGGGAAAGGTATTGGTGCGCAACAAGACCCTGCTCTCTCTCAAGGACTATAATCTTTATCATCGCCTGGGAGAACTGGCCGAAGCCGGCGTGAACTCCTTCAAGATTGAAGGCCGCCTCAAGGGCGAGTCCTATGTGCGCAACGTGGTAAAAGCCTATTCCGAAGCCCTGGATGCTCTGGTAGCCCGCCATCCCGGCGAATACCGCCGTGCTTCCTTCGGTCACGCACGAGGAGGATTCACTCCGGACCTGGACAAAACCTTCAACCGCGGCTACACCGAACTGTTCCTGGACGGAACCCGTGGGCAGTGGGCGGCAGAAGGCGGCGGGGAGTACATCGGCCGGGTAAAGCGCCTTACCCCTGACGGCTTTGTGCTGGAACCGGCTTCGGCCGCAATCCGGCTGGCCAACGGAGACGGCTTCACCTTCGAGGGAGGAGGCTTCCGGGCCGATGTCTGCGAGGGCTTCACCGTGCGTTGCAAGAAAGTGGACGGGCTTCGGGAAGGCACCAGGCTATACCGTAACATCAGCGCAGCTTTCGAAAGGCAAGTGGATGCCGCAAAACCGGTACGCGAGATCGACGTGAAGCTGTCCGTGGATATAAACGGGCAGATGACGGTCCGGGCTGCCGCAGAAGACGGCCGCAGCACCAGTGTCCGGCTGGAAAGGCCTGTGGACGTTGCCCGTGACAGGGACAGAATGATTCAAACGCTGAACGCCCAACTGGGAAAACGAAGCGGGCACTACAACTTCTCCGTAGACTCACTGGCCGTCAAGGGAGATCTTCCCTTTATGACAGCCGCTTTCCTCAACGGCATCCGCCGCACCCTGGCCGAGCAACTGGATCAAATGCCTGTAGAAGCACTCCCGCTTTACCGTGGTGCCAAGGTTCAGGACGGTTCCTTCAAACTGGAATACGGCAACAACGGAGAACTTATGCGTACCAAGTACTGCATCCGGCACGAGCTGGGCCTTTGCCCCAAACTGGGGAAGGTGAAAAAAGCAGAACCGCTCTTCCTCCGGAACGGGAAAGAGCGGCTCCAACTTACTTTTGACTGCGCCGTCTGTGAAATGACGGTGAGTTAAACTACAGGGTCTTCAGCTGAGCTTCGGCCTGGGCGGCGTACTTGGTGCCGGCCAGTTTCTTGTAGTACTCCTTGGCGGTAGCTTTGTCTCCAGCCTTCTGGGCGGTGGCGGCAATGGTGAAGATGATGTCGGCGGCGTCCTTGGCGTTGGGATTGATCTCCAGGTACTTCTTGTAGGCCTCGATAGCCTTGGCGCTCTTGCCGCTCTTGGTGTAGGCGCTGGCAATGAGCTTGTAGGCATTGGCGCTCTCGAGATAGCTGTTGGACTTCTCCAGGGCCTCGATGGCCTCGGCGTTCTTACCGGCCTTTACCAGACCCATACCCATCTTCAGGTAAGTGGTGGAAAGGAGCTTGGCAGCCTGGGTCTCTCCCAGTTCGTTGGCCTTCTCCAGGGAAGCGACGGCCTTGTTGGTGGCACCGCCCTGCAGCTGAGCCTGACCCAGCAGCAGGAAAGCCATACCATCCTCGGGGGTGAGCTTGGTCACTTCTTCCAGGGCCTCGGCGGCACCGGCGAAGTCACCGGCCTTGAGCAGGGTGGAACCCTTGCGCATGTAGGTGTTGGGAACCAGGGAAGCGGCTTCTTCGGCCACGGCGGCAATCTCGTACTCGCCGGCTACGCTCTGAGCCTCGGCCAGGGAAGCGAGGGCCTCGTCATAGGCGCCTTCGTTGATCTTTTCCTTGGCGATGGAGAGGATAACACCGGGGATAGCCTCTTTGCACTTGGCTACCAGGGCTTCGGCGTCTTCGCCTTCCAGGGCCTGGGCCTGTTCCAGAGCAGCCCGGAACTGAGCCAGGGCCTCTGTTTTATTGGTTTCCAGTGCCTGGGCACCGGCATTGAAAGTCTCAACGGCTGCATTGTAATCCTGAGCAAAAGCCATGGAGGCGGCCAGCCCCAGGGCTGCGACAACTGCGAAAATCTTTTTCATGGTTGTGGTGTTTATTGTTAAGTTATACATTACTACTAGCACACGAATTGCAAAAATAGCAAAAATAGTTGTAATTTTGTACCATCAAAAGGCAAAATGGCTGTAAATAAGTTCAAATATGCCCTTCTGGGCCTTTCGCTGGCGCTTTGTTTTTCAACAAATGTGCCACTGCTGGCTCAGTTACCGCCGCTCCCCATGGATTCCGCCATCCAGACGGGCACCCTGCCCAGCGGCGTCACTTATTATATGGTAACCGACCCTGTCCGGAAAGGGTATGCCCAAGTGGCTGTGGTTCAGCGCAATGAGGCGCCCACCCGGTCCAAGTACAGCAAACTGGATCCAGCCTTCTTCGGCCGCATGGGCATCGCCGCCGGCCCCGACGGTTTCCTGTCGGACTATCACGGTTCGTCGGTCTACCGCTTCTGCCAGGTTCCCTTCTACAAGGCCGAAGTCCTGGACTCCACCCTGCTGTACACCTTTGCCCGGGTGGCCGAATCCCGCGCCCCGCAGGCTGTGATCGTTAGCGGCGACATCGACGCCGTAGAACTCAAGAAGAAGATTGATATTTTCTCCATGCTGGTGCCGCGCATGCGGCGGCAGAAGGCCCGTGCGGCCGAAGCCGGGTGGGTGAGCAATCCCGTGCCCACGCTCTTCGCCACCTCGGAGGGAGAAGCTTCCGTGGCGGTGACCTATGCATCGGCCCGTATTCCCTATGATCTCATGAACACGGCCCAGGCACTGGTGACCAACCTCTTCGGGGCCGAATACCAGGAACTGCTGCGCCACCGTCTGGCCCGGAATCTTACCGACGCCGGCATTCCCTTTGGCGAAATCGGCTTCGCCGCCCAGCGCAGCCAGGACCACGGGGGAGACGAGCATTATACCGTCTCGGTGAGCGTGCGGCAGGAGCAGCTGGACGAAGCTATGCGTGTGCTGGCCTGCACCCTGGGAGAGATGGACGGCTTCGGGGTGGCCGTAGACGAGTTTGCCGACGCCAAGCAGGTGCTGGCCCCCGGTCTTCGCCTGAAGGCGGCCGCCACGCTTAGCCAGGAAGAATACGTAGACCGCTGCATCGCCCATTTCCTGTACGGTGCCCAGCTGGCTCCTTACTCCGAGTCCCTGCGTCTGTTCAGCCGCAAAAATGTGGCCGATAGCGTGGAAACACGCCTGTTCAACAGCTATACATCGGCCATGCTGGAGGGGCTGGAGAACTTTACGCTGGAATATACCGGCGCCCCCGATTCCCTGGATCTGGACGACGCCCTCTTCTACTACAACCTGTCATACCTGTACGGCTCGGTGGTACGCTCGGGCAAGGATTATTCCTGGCACAGCGCCGATACATCGGCCTTTACGGGCGGCGGGGCCAAGGTCAAGATCAAGACCGAGAAGACCGAACCGGTGACGGGCGGTCAGCTCTGGACTTTCTCCAACGGCATGCGTGTGGTGTACAAGCAGGTGCCCGGTTCCCACACTTTCAGCTATGCCCTGCAGTTGAACGGCGGTCTGGCGCAGATACCCGGCCTGGTGGAAGGCGAGGGCGGCTACATCGGGGAGCTGCTTTCCCTGTACGATGTGGCCGGAATGTCCTGCACGGCCTTCCGCGACATGCTGGCAGCCAACGGCATCTCCATGGAAACCCATGTGGATGTGAACAGCATGGACATCAGCGGCAGCGCTCCGTCGGACCGCCTGTCCCTGCTGCTCAAGACGCTGCAGGCCCTGGCAAATCACCGTCGGCCCAACGCCGCGGCCTTCCAGTTCTACTGTGAGCAGGAACAGCTGCGCAGCTCCGGCCTGGAGGCTACCCTTTTCCGTCACCTGAATCCCGGCTATGCCTGCAGCCCCTACAAGTGGGCGCAGTCCCTTACCGAAGAAACCCGCAAAAAGGCCGGCAAATACTACGAAGACCGCTTCACGCGCATGAACGACGGCGTGCTCATCCTCTCCGGAGACCTCTCCGAGGAAGGGGTGAAAAAGCTGCTCCAGCGCCATCTGGGCGGCTTCCGTACCCTGCGCGGTTCGGTGGTGAGACGGCCGGTGGATATGCAGACTCTCAGTGGGGAAACCACGGTTTCTTTGTCTCATGGTCCACAGGGATTCTACCTGCTCATGGATACCGGCTATGCCCTGACCACGGCCAATTTCTATACGGCCCACGTGGCCCAGGATGCCCTGAAAACTTCGCTGGCCCGTCATCTGGCTCCCTATGGCTTTGTTCCGCAGGTGCAGTTGCTGTACTGTGCACAGCCGCAGGAGCGCTTCCAGTTCCTTATTTTCTGCCCGGGTGCCCCGTTGGAGGCCCTTCCCGCCGTGCGGGCCGCCGTCAAGGATGTCGAGTTCGACGACGAAGACCTCAAGGCCTGGAAGAAGAAGCTGGAGGCCGATACCAAGCGCGTCCTGGCCACCCCCGACGGCTTTGTAGCTACGCTGCTGGCCCGGTATTCGGCCAACAAGGACATTACCTCAAACTTCGCCGAGGCCATTGGCGGCATCTCCGCCTCCCAGGTTCAGGATTTCCTGAAGGCCCTGGCCGCCGGCGGACGCATTGAATATCTGGTTCATGAGTAGGGATTTCGGCACCATCATCGAGATTGGCGACGTCCTGGTTTCCGAGGATGTCATTCTGGAATATTTTGCCTGCGATTACGGCATTTGCAAGGGCAAGTGCTGCATCGTGGGGGACAGCGGCGCCCCTCTCAAAGAGGAGGAACTGGAGCCGTTGGAGGTCAATTACCCCATCTACAGCCCGCTGATGCGGCCCGAAGGCCGCGCCGCCGTAGAGGCCAAAGGCTTTTTCGAGATAGACCGGGACGGCGATATCGTTACCCCGCTGGTAGAGGGTAGCGAGGAATGCGCCTTCTGTCATTTTGCCGCCGACGGCAGCTGCATGTGCTCCATCGAAAAACAGTTCTGCCAGGGTCTCGAGACCTTCCGCAAGCCCATTTCCTGCAGCCTGTATCCCATCCGGGTGGTTGATTTGGGCGGCGGCCGCGTGGGTCTGAACCTGCACCGCTGGGATATCTGCAAGGAGGCCTATGAAAAAGGGCGCCGCGAAGGAATCCGGGTGTACGAATTCCTCCGCGGGCCGCTTACAGACGCTTTTGGGCCGGAGTTTTATTCGGCCTTGTCGGAGGCTGCCAAGATGCTCATCGCAGCCTCGTAGTCACTTTCATTCACTTTTACTTCGATGTTCCTGGCAAAGCTCAGGGACGGGTAGGAAGAGTCGGCGCCAAAAGCACCGGCCGGGATGCCATTGTCTCCCAGCATGGCTACGCAAAGGTCTGCCAGCGTTTTTTCGGTAAAAGTGGCAACGGTCTTAAAACCTTGGGGATCACTCATAACTGTTGATTTTGTGGTCTATGGACATGACGGCACGGGCCAGATCCCGTGCCAGGCCCTCTGCCTGGAAGCCGCCCAGGACAGGGGTAATGGTAATAGTGTCTTCCCACAGCCTGGCGGCCCGGGCTACGGGATTCTTCAAGTGGTAGCGGCGGCTGCCGTCCTCTGACTGGCCGGCGCTTACATAACCGCGCCCTTCCAGGGCTTCTTCGATGCCCGCCCAATGCTCGGCCGGTTCTCCCTTGGCGTTAATCTGGCGTTTGCCATAGCCGAAGAAGGGATAGATGGCCGCCATCACGGCGAACAGGCCCAGGATGAACCAGACGCTTTCCCAGCCTTTCTTGAAGGCCAGGGCTACGTCGGCGGGAACCATGCCCGCCAGCATCAGGATGCCGATGAGCACGACAAAGATCAGACTAAGCTGAATCAGGTATTTCAGAACTCTTCTGAGATAGGTCATACCAGGGTGCGGATAATTTGGTCCGATACAAAGAAGTGGTCTTCGGGAATGCGGTAGCGGCGGCCCACTTTAACCAGCGCACCTTCCTCCATAAGCTGCTCGATGCTGCCCGGGATGCAGTTGGCCTGCAGGAATTCTTCGTCGGCGCCACGGGCGGTACGGAGGGCCAGCATCAGGGTTTCCACTTTCTCGTCCTCTACGCTCAGGGATTCCTCCGTGTGGCCGTAGTGGTCCAGGGTGGCGTCGTTCCAGCTGCGGCCGCGACCGCTGAAGGAGTGGGCGGCGGGGCCCAGGCCCACGTAGGGCTTGCGGGACCAGTAACCGCCGTTGTGCACGGCTTCGTAGCCCTGTTTGGCGAAGTTGGAAATCTCGTAGTGGTTGAATCCGGCGGCCCGCAGTTTGTCGCAAAGGAGGTCGTACTGCTCCCGGCAAAGGTCGTCGTCGGCTTCCTCGTAGTCTCCGTTCTCCAGCCTGTGCGCCAGGACGCTGTCTCCCTCTACGGTGAGCTGGTAGCAGGAAATATGCTCCGGATTCAGCTCCAGGGCCTGGTCGATGGTGCTTTCCCACACGTTCCGGGAGAGGTTGCTCAGGCCGAAGATGAGGTCTAAGCTGATGTTTTCGAAGCCGGCCTGCCGAACCAGGCGGAAGGCCTCCTTGGCCTGCGCCGCGTTGTGCCGGCGGTTCATCCACTGCAGCAGGTCGTCGTCGAACGACTGCACGCCCATGCTGATGCGGTTCACGCCCAGCATCTTCAGGCTTTGCAGATAGGGGAGCCCCTTTTCTACAATGTCTTCGGGGTTCACTTCCATGGTGAATTCCGTGTAGGGACCGCCATGGCCGCACTCGTCCAGGGTAAGGAGGATGCGGGTAAGGTCTCCCAACGGCAGCAGGGAAGGGGTGCCGCCTCCGAAGTACAGGGTGTTGGGCTGGTCTTCGATTTCCTTCTTGCGCCGGCGAATCTCGGCACACAGCTGCTCTGTATACCGGCCGAACATGCCGTCCTCTGCAATCTCCGAATAGAAATCGCAGTAGGTGCAGAAGCTCTTGCAGAAGGGAACGTGAATGTAAATCATACTACCTGAGCATGCATTCCGCGCGGCCCAGCAGGCTTTGCCCGGTATACACTTCCAGGGAGTAGACACCCTTCATGAATTCTCCGGTGTCGTTGATGTAGATGGACATGTCCACTTCGGCACCTTCGTAATCCACTTCGCGGGAAGCGGTGGCCTGCAGGACTTCTCCGTTCACCATGAACTCTACCGACTGGTTGTTCATCAGGAGCACGCCCTCGGGGTCTTTCACCCGCACATACACGCGCAACGGGCCTTTGTCAGCCAGGGAATTCTCTACCAGCGACAGGTTGGCCACCATGTAGCGCACACGGCTGTGGCGGTCTCCCACCTTGTCGTTGCTGTAGTAGCCGGCCAGGGAAATGGCGCGGGCGCGCAGCACCTTGCCGGCGCTCACCTGGGACGACAGGTTCTCTACCTGCTGGGTGAGTTCTTCGTTGGCGCGGCGGCTTTCGGCAGCTTCGCGGCGGGCGGCGGCGGCATCGGCCGTGAGTTTCTTGTTCAGGGTGTTCAGGGAATCAATCTGGACAATGTAACCCTTCATGATGGTGCGCAGGGTACCCAGTTCTTTCTCGTACTGACGGATCTTGGCGCGGTTGGTAGCCTCGGTCTTGCTTAATTTCTCAATGAGCATGGCCACCTGTTCACGGGAGGTATCCAGCTGATGGTTAATGGTTTCGTAGTCTGAGCTAAGGGTAGAGAAATCTTCCTGCAAAGCCACCATCTGCTGGGCCAGTTCGGCCTTTTCGCCTTCCAGCTGGGTAACCAGGGTATTGCGCTGATAAAGGAGGTAGGCCAGCACCAGGGCCAGCACGATGGCCACGACGGCCAGAATGGTCATAACGGTTTTGGGACCTTTCTTCTCTTTTCTTTCACGCTCTTCGCGTTCAATTCTTTCGAGCGGATCTTCAGTCATAACTATTCGTTTTTAATTCATACAAATATAACTATATTTGTGCAAAAATCGTACTATGGCTACAATCTTTTCCGGCAGGGTAGAGGCCCTCCGCAGTCTTATGCGGGAAAACGGGTGGGATATTGTAATCCTTACGGGCAGTGATCCGCACGTGAGTGAATTCCAGGCCGACCATTGGAAACAGGTGCCCTGGGTATCCGGGTTCACCGGAGAAGCCGGGGATCTTGTAGTCACCCAGGACCATGCCGGCCTGTGGACAGATACCCGCTATTTCATCCAGGCCAACCAGCAGCTTAAAGGCAGCGGCATCGAGCTACATAAGATGCGCGTGCCGGAGCAGGTGCCCATTCCCCAGTGGATTGCGTCCCTGGGGCTGGACGAGCCCGTCATCGCGATCGACGGCCTGTGCCAGAGCGTGTCGGCCGTGGCCCAGCTGCAGGCGGCGGTACCATCGGCCCGTATCCTGGCGGTGGCCGATCTTCTGGCTCCGCTGTGGACCGACCGCCCCGCCATTCCCGTTACGCCCATCATCACGCTGGGAGAGGACCTGGTGGGGGAGAGCCGGGAAAGCAAGATCAACCGCCTGCGCAAGTGGCTGGTCCTGCAGGGGGCCGATGCCATCGTCCTCCCTTTGCTGGACGAGATTGCCTGGCTGCTCAATGTCCGCGGGGCCGATATAGACTACAATCCGGTGGTCATTTCCTACCTGCTGGTAACCCTGGACGATATTTTCTGGTACGTGCGCAAGGATGCGTTCCAGGATCCCGACTCGGAGACTGCCGCCAGCTTCGACGAACTGCAGGCCGACGGTGTACAGATCCGGGACTACGACGAAGTAGAGTTTGCCCTTACGTCCCTGCAGCAGAACGGCGTCGACTGCATCTGCCTGGATCCTGATACCTTGAACGATTCCCTGCGCTGCGCCATCGAGGCCGGCGAGAATATACCTCAGGTTATGGAAACCGTGTCTCCCATCGCCATGTGGAAGGCCACGAAGAATCCCGTCGAGATAGACGGCATGCGGGAGGCGCATCTGGAAGACGGCCTGGTCATGGAGCAGTTCCTGTACTGGATTTCCCGCAATGCCGGCCGCGTGAACGAGTGGGAAGCGGCCTGCGAACTGGGCCGCCTGCGCGCCACCGTTTCCGGCTACCGCGGGGACAGTTTCGAGACCATATCGGCCTACGGTCCCGGCGCGGCCCTGCCGCACTACATCACTCCCAGGGAAGGTTCCGCGTTGCTGGAGGCCCGCGGACTTTATCTGGTGGATTCCGGCGGGCAGTATCTCTTCGGCACCACCGACATCACGCGCACCGTGCCGCTTGGCCCCTGCACCGCTCTGGAGCGCGAAGACTATACCCTGGTGCTTAGGGGGCACATCGGCCTGGCCATGGCCCTGTTCCCGCGCGGCACCGCCGGCTGCCAGATCGACGTCCTGGCCCGTGAACCGCTGTGGCGCGCCAAGCGCAACTTCGGCCACGGAACCGGGCACGGCGTGGGCTTCTTCCTCAATGTGCACGAAGGCCCCGCGGACATCCGGCAAAACTTCAACCGCTGTCCCCTGGAGCCCGGCATGATCTTTTCCGACGAACCCGGCATCTACCGCGAAGGCATGCACGGCGTACGCCACGAAAACCTGGTCCTGGTGCGTCCGGTGGGAGACAACGAGTTCGGCTCTTTCCTGGGCTTCGAAACCCTCACCCTCTGCCACTTCGACACCTCCTGCCTGGAGGTCTCCCTCCTGACGCCTGACGAACGTGCCTGGCTCAATGCCTACAACGCCCGCGTCTACGACGTCCTCTCGCCCCGCCTCCCCGCCGAAGTCGCCGCCTGGCTCTTCGCCCAGACCCGCCCGGTGTAGCGCCCTTCGGCCTGCGCCTGGCGCCCATTGCTCGCGCCTGGCACCATCGGCCCGCACCCTTGGCCCGTGGGTTGCTGAATGCCGTTTTTGCTAAATGGTTGACTGATAGCGAATTGCGGAATCTCCTCTAGGAAAATTTTCCCGGAGGAGATTCCGCAATCTGTTGATATATAGCGATTTAACAAAAACGGTCAAAATTAAACGTTTATAGTTTGTATTTGTTCCGGAAGCTTCCGACCTTCGTAATATGAAGATAAGGAAGTTTAATAGCGGGATCCTGAACCATTGTTACCAGCCGTCTGCCGACTGGGGCGTTCTGTTTTATTCGCGCATGGACCACCTTGTCTTTTTTACACTCTACTGCGTTCTGGCCAGAAAGTACGGCATTCAGGTGCTGGCTTTGTGCCAGATGCCGGACCATGTCCACGATTCGGTTGTGGCTAAATCCAAGGAAGACCTTACCGGATTCAAGAAGGAGCTCAACAGCCGTTTTGCCAAAATGTATAACGAGTTCTGTGGAACTACGGGCCCTGTTTTCAAGACACCCTTCGGCAGTGCGCCCAAGAAAAGTGCCAAGGCGGCAAGGACCAATGTGATCTACGTTGCCAACAATGCCGTGGAAAGGCAACTTGTCAAGCTGGCCGAGGATTACCGGTGGAACTATCTTGCCTATGCCTTCTTCAAGTATCCCTTTTCCCGGGAGATCATCATTCGCCGTTCGGCCAAAGCGCTGAGGGCTGCCGTGAAGGTGGTGACGGCGCAGTTCAAGGCAGGCAGGCCGATGAACTATGCACTGCTGAAGCGTCTTTCTAAGGATCTGACACCCTTCGAAGTGGACCAGTTCACAGATTTCATCATCTCAACCTACAATGTCATTGACTACAAGGCTGCCATCCGGCTGTTTGACTCCTACCCGGACATGATGAGGGCGATTCATTCCAATACGGGCAGTGAATACGATCTCAACGAAGTCTTCCTTGGCCGTACGGACAAACCTTACGCCCAGATGACCCGGATCCTGATGAAGTACTGTGGCTTTAAAGACATTCACGAGTTCCTGTCCCTGGACAAGATCCGGAAGCAGGAGCTATATGCTATCCTGAGAAGGCACACCGATGTCATGGATGAGCAAATCTTCCGGTATCTACACATTCCCTACACGGTTGTGCGCTAGTTTTGTGGATAGCCGCTCGATTGCCCCGTTTTCGCTAATTCTCTCACTATCAGCCGATAACGAAATCTCCTCCGGGCAGAAACGCCCGGAGGAGATTGCATAATACACTACTAATCAAACCGTTAGCAAAAACGGCTATTTGTTCAGGGCGTCGGCGCTGGCGATGAACTTGGACAGGTCTTCGTCGGAGACGTGGTAGTTCTGCATCTCGCCGGAGAAGTACTGGTCGTAGGCGCTCATGTCTACGAAACCGTGGCCGGAGAGGTTGAAGAGGATGGTCTTCTGCTCGCCGGTTTCCTTGCACTTGAGGGCCTCCTGGATGGTGGCGGCAATGGCGTGGCAGCTTTCCGGAGCGGGGATGATACCCTCGGTGCGGGCGAAGAGGACACCGGCGTTGAAGGAATCCAGCTGCTCGATATCCACAGCCTCCATATAACCGTCCTTCATGAGCTGGGACAGGATAACGCCGGCACCGTGGTAGCGCAGACCACCGGCGTGGATGGCGGCGGGCTTGAAGGAGTGACCCAGGGTGAACATCGGGAGGAGCGGAGTCATACCGGACTCGTCGCCGAAGTCGTACTCGAACTTACCCTTGGTGAGCTTGGGGCAGGAATAAGGCTCGGCTGCAATGAAGCGGGTCTTTTTGCCTTCCTGGATGTTGTGGCGCATGAAGGGCAGGGCCAGGCCGCAGAAGTTGGAGCCGCCGCCGAAGCAGGCGATCACGATGTCGGGATACTCGCCGGTCATGGCCATCTGTTTCTCGGCTTCCAGGCCGATGACCGTCTGGTGCAGGCAAACGTGGTTGAGCACGGAACCCAGGGCGTATTTGCAGTTAGGGGTGCTCACGGCCAGCTCGATAGCCTCGGAGATGGCGCAGCCCAGGGAACCCTGGTCGTTGGGGTTGCGGGTGATGATGTCCTTACCGGCACGGGTACTCATGGAAGGGGAAGGCGTAACGGTGGCGCCGAAGGCCTGCATGATGGAGCGGCGGAAAGGCTTCTGTTCGTAGCTCACCTTTACCATATAGACAGCGCAGTCAATGCCGAACTTCTTGGTGGCATAGCTCAGGGCACCACCCCACTGGCCGGCACCGGTTTCGGTGGTCAGGTTAGTCACACCCTGCTCCTTGGCGTAATAGGCCTGGGCAATGGCGCTGTTCAGCTTGTGGCTGCCGGCGGGAGATACGCTCTCGTTCTTGAAGTAGATGTGGGCCGGGGTGCCCAGGGCAGCCTCCAGTTCATAGGCGCGCACCAGCGGGGTGCAACGGTAGGCAGCGTACTGCTGACGTACTTCCTCGGGGATGGGGATCCATTCGTCGGTCTGATTCAGTTCCTGGTCGGCGCAGGCCTTGCAGAAAATGGGATACAGATCTTCGGGCTTCAGGGGCTGCCTGGTAGCCGGGTGCAGGAAAGGCAGCGGCTTGTTGGGCATGATGGCCTGAATGTTAAAGTAATGAGTAGGAATCTCACTGTCCGGGAGGATGTACTTTTTCTGTTTCATGTTGTCAAGTGTTTTATGTTAGTTTAACTATTATTTCACAAAAAAGGCCTGCTGTAAGTCAGCAGGCCTATTCTATACTTATAACTACGGCGAAGCGACTTACAGGGTTAAACTGTAAGTGCGCCACCAGTTATTGTTGTTCTTTCTCATTTCGATGCAAAGATGTGCAATAGAAATTAGAATTGCAAGAAAATTTTTAAAAACTTGCAAGGAGGGGGGCAGTCCACTGGGCCGAAGCGGTTACGTAGTGGGCCTCGATGTAGGCGTTGCAAGCCGTGGCAATGAAGAGCAGCACGATGAGGGCGGCCATGATGATGCCGATGACTTTCAGGCGCTTGAGCCACTTCTTGTTATTCCAGCCGATGGTCTGGAACATGCTCCAGAAACCGTGTTCCAGGTGCAGGAACAGGGCGATGAACCATACGATGTAGCAGGCCAGCACAACGGGGTTGCGGAAGGTGGCGATGAGCAGATAGTAAGGATTCTCTGCCTCGGCTCCCATGAATTCCTGCAGCTGCATTTTGGCCCAGAAGTGGGTGAGGTGGAAGCCCAGGAGACCCAGGATGATGATGCCCAGGACGGCCATGTTCTTGGCGCTCCAGCTGTCGTTCTTAGCCTTGGATGCTACCTCGTAGCGCTTGAAACCGCCACGCTTCTTTACGTTCTCGTAGCTGAGCCAGATACCGTAAACGATGTGGACGATGAAGCCCAGAGCCAGGACGGGAACCATGATCTTGATGAAGGGCGAGGACATGAAGTCGCAGCCCAGCTGGAACCAGCCGTCTCCGTGGGTGTAAGGGAAGGCGTCGCCTGCCACCTTGCCGAAGTTGCCATGGAGGGAATCCAGGACAGAGAAGAAATTGATAGTGCCGTGCAGGAGTAAGAAGATGATAAGGAAAGCACCACTGATGCTCTGGATGAACTTCTTACCGATGGAGGAGGTCAAAAAATTAGCCATTATTGATAAGTCTGGTTTTTATTCAATTATGCAAATATAGGAATCTTTCTTGGAAGTTCCCCAATTTTTCGATACTTTTGTTATAATATTTAACCACGAATTTTCATGTACAAACGCGTTTTACTCAAACTCAGCGGCGAAAGCCTGGGCGGTCCTGCCGGAAAGGGCCTGGATACCGAATGGTTGGAAAAATATGCCAAGGAAATTGCGGCGGCGGCCAAGGCCGGGCTGCAGATTGCCATTGTGAACGGCGGCGGCAACATCTTCCGCGGCCTGCAGGGCGTAGGAAAGGGCTTCGACCGGGTAGACGGGGACAAGATGGGTATGCTGGCCACCGTCATCAATTCGCTGGCCCTCAGCATGTTCATCAAGGCCGAAGGCATCGAATCCGTGGTATTCACCTCCACCCCCATGGAGCCGCACGCCAAGTATTACATGCGTGACGAGGCCGTGAAGGTCCTCGAGCGCGGCGGCGTGGTCCTCATCGCCGGCGGCACCGGCAACCCCTTCTTCACCACCGACAGCGGCGCTGCCCTCCGCGCGCTGGAAATCGGCGCCGACGCCCTCCTCAAGGGCACTCGCGTGGACGGCGTTTATACCGCCGATCCCGAAAAGGATCCGTCGGCCGTCAAGTACGACGAACTTTCCTTCGACGAAGCCATCTCCAAGCACCTGAAGGTGATGGACCAGACGGCCTACGCCCTTTGCAGCGACGGCAAAATGCCCATCATCGTCTTTGACATGAACGCCACCGGCAACCTCACCAAGCTCCTCGCCGGAGAGAAAGTCGGCACCCTTGTCCATCCCTAAATACAGGGGGCTCCGCCCCCTCATACACCCCGCGGCTCCCGAGCTTAGTATGTCTTTGTGCCAAAGACACGCTCTCCGCCGGCGCCCTGCAGGGCGCTATTCCCATTGATAGAAAATGAAAAAACTTATTATCTATTTCTTCGTTTCGCTGATTGCTTTTGCAGCATCGGCCCAGAGCAAAATAGTCACCGACAGCGTGAACAGCGCCAAGCTGGGCTGCGAACAGAAGTATAACGTTTACCTGCCGGCCGGCTACAAGGATTCGGAGAGCTATCCGGTCATTTACCTGCTGCACGGCCTGTACGGCGATTATAGCAACTGGGCAGGCACCGGCCGCATGAAAGACGTGGCCGACCTGCTCATTGCCAGCGGAGAAGTCGTGCCCGTGGTCATTGTGATGCCCAACGCCGGCAACTCCGACGTCCACGGCTACCAGAACGGCTATTTCAACGTAAAGGACTGGCCCTACGAAGACTTCTTCTTCCAGGAATTCCTGCCGGCCGTAGAAAAGAAATATCACTGCGGCGGCAGCAAGGGACAGCGCGCCATCATGGGTCTCTCCATGGGCGGCGGCGGTTCCGTGGTGTATGCCCAGCGTCACCCGGACCTCTTCTCCAGCGCCTACGGCATGAGCGCCTGGCTGGACAACAAGCACCGCGAGGTCCGCGGCACCGACAAACCCGGCAGCAAGCTGGTCATCACCGACAATTCGGTGCGCGACCACTCGGCCCTGGACTTTGTGGCCAACGCCGATGCCGCTACCATCGGCCAGCTTAAAACCGTAAAATGGTTCCTGGACTGCGGCGACGACGATTTCCTGCTGCAGCTCTCCGTAGACCTCCACTTCAAGATGAAGGCGGCGGGCATCCCCGGCCAGCTGCGCGTGCGCGACGGCGGCCACACCTGGGAGTACTGGCACTCGGCCCTCTACACCGCCCTGCCCTTCGCCTCCCGCAACTTCGCTCGCTAGCTAATTCGATGATTATTAGCGACTTGTGTGATTTCTCTTTAGGCTGATTGGCCTAAAGAGAATTTTTATAGTTCTGACTATCAGCGGTTTACACAAAAGCGAAAAATCTTTTTAACATTTCGCGGGGCGGTGCGTCTTTTGTATGCAAGCGCTTGAAGACTGAAAATGAAAAAACTGTTAGTTACACTTACCATTTTATTGACCGGCACACTGTTATGGGCCGGTGTCCCTGCCAAAGTGCAGACTCTCATGAACGAATACAAGCACCACGATGGCTTTGACCATGTCTCCATTGGGCCGCTGGGAATGACGCTCATGAAGGGAATCGTCCTTAGCGACAAAGACCTGGATGCAGAAGACCGGGCGGCGTTGGGCGCTTTCGAAAGCATCCGCCGGCTTACCATCCTGGACTTCGAAGATGCCCAGGCCGATGTCAAGGCCCGCTTCATCTCCAAGCTTCAGCACATCCTGAACGGTATGGACCTGATCCTGGAGACCAAGGACAGCGACAGCCGCCTCTCCATCTACGGGGTCGATGACGGCCGCACGGTGCGCGACTGCATCCTCTTCGATCCCGACGGGACGCTCATCGTCGTAAGGGGAAAGATTGGCGTGGACAAGCTCATGGAATTGGCCAACTGATGACTGAACGCGCGTTCCATACCGTCTGGATGCCTCTTCAGGCCCGGTTCTACCGCATTGCCTTCTACATTTTGGAAAGCGAGGCCGATGCCAAAGATGCGGTGCAGGACCTGTACCTGAAGCTGTGGAACCTGCGCGACCACCTGGAGATGGTGCAGAATCCGTCGGCCTACGGGACCATGCTGCTGAAGAATCTGTGCATCGACCGGATCCGACGCGCAAGGCCCACGGAGCCGCCCGACGAGGCGCTCGCCCTGGAGCCTCCGGCCGACGAAACCCTCCAAAGCCGGGAAGAGCTGCAGCAGGTGCGGAAGGCTATCGGCCTGTTGCCCGCAACCCAGAGAAAGCTGCTGATGCTCCGGGTGTTCGAAGGACTTTCCTATGAAGAAATCGCCCAAAAAACCGGCCTTTCGCCACTAAACATCAGGGTCCAGGTGAGTCTGGCCCGCAAACGAATCAAGCAAAGCTTATGAAAAGCATCCAAGACATAGAAAAACTGAACATGGCCGATTGGGACCGCATCGGGGCCGATGAAAGCATTCCCGTACCCGAGGACCTGGAGGTCCGCCTGCCCCGCCGTCGCACCGCCATCGTCTGGAGCGCCGCCGCTTCCGTCGCCGTCGTCGCCGGCATCGGCCTCACTGCTTTGCTGCGCACCCCCGAGCCCAAGGACACGTTCTCAGATCCGTACCTGGCCTATGCCGCCATCGAAGAGGCTTTCGGCCGCATGGGAGAAGCCGTTTCACAGAGCGCTAACATCCTTGAAAAACAAGAAACCGAAATCGATAACAAAATTGCATATTGGAAATGAAAAAGATAATAACCCTCATGGCTGCCCTTTGCCTTGCAGTCACGGCCTTTGCCCAGAGCGGCAAGGAACTGTACAACAAGTACTCTGACCTGGATGGAGTGAGCGCCGTCTATGTTTCGCCCGCCATGTTCCGTATGATTGGTAAACTCCCCGACGTGGACATGGAAAACAGCCAAGGTGAGAAAGTGAACCTCACGCCCATTATCAACACCCTCTCCGGATTCTATCTGCTGGATGTGGACGAGAATTCGAGTGCCGCCACTCAGCTGCAGGCCGATGTGAAAAAACTCCTGGACGGAAAGAAGTTCGAACTTCTGTTCGAGGCAAAGGAAAACGGCGAAACCACCCGCCTTTTCACTGCCGGGGATGGTAAAAAGGTGAGTTCCCTCATCCTCATCACCAGAGACGGCGAAGACTTCACCTTCATGAGCCTCGAAGGCAACATGAACCGCGACGAACTGGAAAACATCCTGGCCGAGGCCGCGAAGTAGGCGGGGGGCGCTCCTCCGCCGCCGGTTCGCCGCCACTCCGTTGCGCCGTTTTTACCAACTGTTTAATTATCAGTATTTTATGAAATCTCCTCCGGGCGAAAACGACCGGAGGAGATTTCGTTATCGGCTGATAATGAATGAATTAGCAAAAACAGGGTCTAGTCCACGATCACCAGCGCCAGGGAAGGGTGCGAGAAGTGCAGCGAGACGATGGGGGCCGATGTCCGGTTGAGGGTGGCTTTCCACCAGGCATCGAAGACGACGTCGTCGGTGGGCCACTGAAGGCCTTCGGAACAGATCCGTAGGGTGTTATCGGCCGAAAAGAGGGAAATGCGGCGGCCTTCGCCCAGATGCAGGTCGCAGCTGTCGGTGACGGGGAAGGCGGTGCCGAAGTCCGAAACCATGGACAGCTTGCGCTCTCCCAGGTCGAACTGCCGGGGATAGTCCATGAGCAGTCCCAGATTGCCGATGGTATGGTCCTCTCGAAGGCCGGTAGCTCCCAGGAACACGATCTCGGAAACTTCCGGGTGATTCGTCAGTACCCAGCGCAGGGCCTTGGTCTGGTCGTTGTCGTCCTGCTCGGATTCATGCACCAGGATATCGGCAAACCGTTCCTTCAATTCCTGGGACAGGGAATCCAGGTCTCCAATAATGGCCAGCGGACAGGCCGATGCGTCGTGCGCCAGCCATTTTTCCATGGCACCGTCGCAGACGACAACCCCCTCGGCGTTATCCAGCAGATACAGCGGATACGGCTCCTTGGGGAATGCTCCGTTACCTAATATTATAATGCTATTCATCTTCCTTCGGGGCGGCCTTGGCGATTTCGGCCTTGGAAGTACCGGGCGTGGTGGTATACGCGGTAGGATTGCGGAAGCCCAGCAGGAAGGACTTCACGTCCATGCGCTTCTTTCCGGCCAGTTGCAGGTCGGTGATGGCGATGGCGCCGTCCTGGGTGGCAATGGCGAAGTAAGTTTTGCCGTCGCTCAGAACCGTTCCGGGCGTGGCGTGCAGGTCCGTGCGCATCTCGCCGAAGTAGATCTTGAGCTGGACAGATTCTTCGCTTCGCTCAGAATGACAAAGCTCGGTGAAGGCTCCGGGGAACGGGGACAGGCCGCGGATGAGGTTGTAGATGTGGCGGGTGGTGTCGTCCCAGTCAATGTGCTGGAGCTCACGGGTAAGCTTCGGGGCGGGTTTCAGGAGTTCGGAGCCCTGGATGAAGCTGCGCTGTACACGCAGTTCCACATTGTGCTGGACCAGGCCTTCCACGGTTTCCAGGACCAGGGAAGAACCCAGTTCCATGAGCTTGTCGTGCACGTCTTCGGCGGTGTCGGTGGGCTCAATATGGCACTCGGAGCGCAGGATGATGCCGCCCGTGTCGATCTTCTTGTCAATCATGAACGTAGTGACGCCCGTGATGTTCTCTCCGTTGATCACGGCCCAGTTGATGGGGGCGGCGCCGCGGTACTGCGGCAGCAGGGCGGCGTGCAGGTTGAAGGTGCCCAGTTTGGGCATGCTCCAGACAACCTCGGGGAGCATGCGGAAGCCCACCACCACAAAGAGGTCGGCCTTCCAGGCGGCGAGGTCCTTCAGGAAGGCCTCGTCCTTGAGTTTTTCGGGCTGCAGCAGCGGCAGGCCGTTGGCTACAGCATATTTTTTCACGGCGCTCTCGTTCATCTTGAGACCGCGGCCAGAAGGTTTGTCGGGCACGGTGACCACGCCCACCACCTTGAAACCGCTCTTCATGAGGGCATCCAGCGGGCCCACCGAGAATTCGGGTGTGCCCATATAGACAATGCGTGTTTTGCGGAACATACGGAAGAATTTGCTCTTGATTTTGCGGAACCAGATTTTGCCGCCGTCCAGGTTGAACAGGCTGGAGTCCTTCACCGCCTTGACGGTGAGGAAGGCGCCTATCGGCCCCAGGATAAAGGCCGAAACGAACTTGCCGATGAAGGCCGATGCAGCACCGTTGTTGGCCAGGCGCTCGCCGGTGATGTCGATGACCCAGTACAGCACGAAGAAGAGCATGGAAATCACCGCCGGTGCTCCCAGGCCGCCCTTCTTGAGGATGGCACCCACCGGTGCGCCGATGAAGAACAGCAGCAGGCAGGCCAGTGCCTGGGCATACTTCTTCCAGATTTCCACGTCGGTGCGGTAAATCAGACGCGTGTAGTCGTAGGACTCCATGGTTTGTCCGCGGGCCAGGCTCTCGTACTGCCGGGCGCTGGACGCGGCCGCATCATAGGCGCGTTTCTTTTCCAGTTTGCTCTTCCAGCGGTTCTCGGACGGAGCCGGCAGCAGGGACTTGGCTTTGTCCCGCCAGTTGGTGTCCAGCTGACTGTTGTAGCCAATGAAATGCTGGCCGCTGAACTCGTTCACGTGCTTGATGGTTCCTTTGTTCACCAGGTTTCGCAGGGAGTCCTGTCCGTGGTGCAGGGCCTTCAGGTTCATGGAACGCACCTGCTCCCCGTAACGGGCGCTGTCGGACTGATGATAGGCGTAGTTCTCCAGCTGGATCACCATTTCCTGGCTGTGGAACTTGATGCGCTGCAGGGCCAGGGAAGTGTCGCGGTATTTGCGCCGGTTCTCTTCCTGGTAGTTCATGCCGTCGAACAGCTGGAAGGTAAGGTAGTCCTTGGCTTTGGACATGCGGATGATGCCGCTGTCGGCCACCGTAAGGCGGGTGTTCCCCTTGCCGGCCGAGTGGTCGTACACCTGGATGTTGTACATCATCCCGGTCTTTTTGTCGCGGCGCTCTACGCGCAGGATATACCCGTCGATGCCGTTGTAGAAGGTTCCCGTGGGGATTTTGATCTCACTCTTGGTGCGGCCGATGTCGTCTCGCATGGTGTAGATCTGGTTGATGGAGTAGGGGACCAGGCGGTCTCCCACGTAGAAAGCCCCCACGCAGACCAGCAGGGTGACGATGGTCATGGGTACCAGCACGCGGGCCAGGGAGATGCCGGCGGCCTTCATGGCCGTGAGCTCGAATTTCTCTCCCATGTCTCCCAGCGTCATCATGGCGCTGAGCAGCGTAGCCAGCGGAATGGCCATGGGCAGCGTCTGGCAGCTTCCCCACATGAGGAATTCCAGGATTACCTTGAATTCCAGGCCCTTACCTACCAGTTCGTCAATGTACAGCCAAAGGAACTGCATGACCAGGATGAATGTGACAATCGCCAGGATCGCGATGAACGGTCCTACGAACGATTTCAACAAAAACTGGTCTAATTTTTTCATTCTATATTAGATCCTTCGTCACTTCGTTCCTCAGGATGACAATCATTGTCATTCTGGCAATCATTGTCATTCTGAGCGAAGCGAAGAATCTTTTATTCGGTTGCGATGCTTACAAGTTTGTTGAGGGCGTCGGAGAGGCCTTCCAGGTTGCGGCCGCCGGCCGTAGCCAGACCGGGCTGGCCACCGCCGCCGCCCTGGATGAACTTGGCAGCTTCGCGGATGTCCTTGCCGGCGTTCTTGCCCTTGGCCACCAGGTCGTTGGAGTACAACAGCACCAGGTTGGGCTTGTCGTCATAGGCAAAGGCGCCTGCGAGCACGAAATTCTGGACCTTCTTCTGCAAAACCAGGGCCACGTTGCGTACGATGGCGGGATCCATGGAGTTGTCAAAGCGCACCAGCTTGATGCCGTTCACTTCTTCGGCCTGGCCCACGAGTTTCTCGGCCAGGGCAGCGGCCTTCTCGTTGGCCACGGCCTCCAGCTGCTTGCGGGCATCGGCGTTTTCGGCCACCATTTTCTCGATGGCGGCCGTGAGGTCGGGTGCGTTGTTGAACAGGTTCTTGAGGTTCTTCATCACGTCCTCCATCCGGTGGACGCTCTCTACGGCCCGGGCACCCGTAACGGCCTCGATGCGGCGCACGCCGGCGGCGACGGCGCTTTCAGAGACAATCTTGAACAGGCCGATGGTGCCGGTTGCAGGGGTGTGCGTACCGCCGCAGAGCTCTACGCTGTCTCCGAAGCGGACCACGCGCACGACGTCGCCGTACTTTTCCCCGAACAGGGCCATAGCGCCCATCGAACGGGCTTCTTCCATCGTGGCGTCACGCTTCTCGACGAGCGGGAAGTTCGAGCGGATGAGCTGGTTCACGCGGATTTCCACGTTGCGCAGCTCTTCGTCTGTCAGTTTCTGGAAGTGGGAGAAGTCAAAGCGGAAGTAGTCGGGACCAACGAAGGAGCCCTTCTGCTCCACGTGGGTGCCCAGGACCACGCGCAGGGCCTGGTGCAGCAGGTGGGTGCAAGTGTGGTTGTTCTGGATGTGGCGGCGTCGGCTGTTGTCCACGACCAGGTAGAAAGTCTGGCTGCTCACGGAAGGAAGACGTTCTGCCAGGTGGATGGTGAGGTTGTTCTCCTTCACGGTGTTGATGATCTGGATGCGCTCGCCGTTCTCTCCCTCGATGAAACCGGTGTCACCTACCTGGCCGCCCATTTCGGCATAGAAAGGGGTGCGGTCGAAGACCAGCTGGTAGTATTCCTTGTTCTTCTGCTTCACGGTGCGCTGCTTCAGCAGGTGGACGCCCTTGACTCGCAGGACGTCGTAGCCTACGAATTCAACATCGGCCTCCTGGAATACCATCCAGTCTCCGAATTCGTTGGCGGTGGCGTTGCGGGCGCGTTCCTTCTGCTTCTCCAGTTCTACGTTGAAGCCCTTGAGGTCTACGGTGTAACCTTTTTCGGCGGCGATGAGTTCGGTGAGGTCGATGGGGAAGCCGTAGGTGTCATAGAGCACGAAGGCGTCGGTACCGGCCACCACTTTGGTGGCGGCGTTCTTGGCCATATTGTCTTCCAGCATCCGGATACCGCGGTCCAGCGTGCGCAGGAAGGCGTTTTCTTCTTCCTTGATCACGTTGGAGATGAGCTGCTGCTGGGCTTTCAGTTCGGGATAGGCTTCTCCCATATCGGCCACCAGCTGGGGGATGAGGCGGCACAGGAAGGGCTCGGTGAAGCCCAGGAAGGTGTAGCCGTAGCGCACGGCGCGGCGCAGGATGCGGCGGATGACGTAGCCGGCCTTCACGTTGGAGGGCAGCTGGCCGTCGGCGATGGAGAAGGCGATGGCGCGGATGTGGTCGGCAATGACGCGCATGGCCACTTCCACGTTGCCGCCCTCGGCGTATTTGTGTCCGGAGAAAGTCTCTACCTGGCCGATGAGGCCGGAGAAGACATCCGTCTCGTAGTTGCTCTTCTTGTTCTGGAGAATCATACACAGGCGCTCGAAGCCCATACCCGTGTCGATGTTCTTGGCGGGAAGGGACTCCAGATGGCCGTCGGCCTTGCGCTCATACTGCATAAACACCAGGTTCCAGATTTCGATAACCTCGTCGTTGTCCGTATTCACCAGGTCCCGGCCGGGAACCTTGGCAATCTCTTCGTCACTGCGCAGGTCGATGTGTATTTCGCTGCAGGGGCCGCAAGGACCCGTGTCGCCCATTTCCCAGAAGTTGTCGTGCTTGTTTCCGGTGAGCACGTGGTCCTCGGGGAGGTGCTTGAGCCAGGCTTTCTGGGCCTCGGTATCCAGCAGGGTACCATCTTCCTCGCTGCCTTCGAACACCGTGGCATAGAGTTTGGTCTTGTCTATCTTGTACACCTCTGTGAGCAGCTCCCAGGCCCAGTCGATGGCTTCGGTTTTGAAGTAATCGCCAAAGCTCCAGTTGCCCAGCATCTCGAACATGGTGTGGTGACGGCCGTCGTGGCCTACCGCTTCCAGGTCGTTATGCTTGCCGCTGACACGCAGACACTTCTGGCTGTCGGCTGCACGGGGGAACTTGGGGGCGTTGTTGCCCAGGAAGATATCTTTGAACTGGTTCATGCCCGCATTGGTGAACATGAGCGTAGGGTCGTTCTTGATAACCATGGGGGCCGAAGGAACGATGGTGTGGCCCTTGGAAGCGAAGAAGTCCAGGTATTTCTGGCGAATCTCTTTGGATGTCATAAACAATACATATATATTATAGCCTGCAAATTTAAGCATTTTTCCCCAATTCCCCTTAATGAAAAAATTGTTACCTTTGTAAACTGTGTCAAAGAAAGAAGAACCCAAATATATTCTGGACCCGGAAACCCTGACGTTCGAGTTGCAGGAGACACCCAAAAAAGAGTGGTGGAGCCTTCCTGTAGTGGGCGTTTCCGGTCTGGTTCTCTTTGTGCTCTATATGTGGCTGTGCGCTTCGGTTCTGGGAATCAATCCGCCCAAAACCGCTATCCTTCGCTTCCAGAACACCGAATGGAAAACCCGCATAGACCAGATGAGCCAGCAGCTGGACAAGTACGAAGACCTCATCTCCCGGCTGGAGATCCGGGACGACCGCATCTACCGTTCCGTGTACGGTATGGACGAAATTCCGCAAACGGTGCGGCAGGCTGGCTTCGGGGGAGAAAACCGTTACGAAGACCTTCAGGGCACGTCCCTGCTGGACGTATCCCGGCGTCTGGACGTCTTGGAAAAACGCCTCTTCATCCAGTCCAAATCCTTCGATGAAGTAGCTCACCTGCAGCAGAATGCCGGTGACATGGCGGCCCACATCCCCGCCATCCCGCCTATCAATACAGACCCCTCCACCTACCGTCTTTCCAGCGGCTTCGGCTATCGTTCAGACCCTTTCACCGGCGCCAGCAAGCGTCATACAGGCATGGACTTCGCCTGCAAGCCCGGCAATCCCATCTACGTAACCGGAGACGGCGTGGTTACCAAGGTCTCCACCGAGCGCAGGCAGGGTTATGGCTTCCACGTAGAGGTAGACCACGGCTTCGGCTACAAGACCCGCTACGCCCACATGTCGCGCATCGACGTTTCCCTGGGGCAGCAGCTCAAGCGCGGGGATTGCATCGGCGCAACCGGTAATACCGGCCGCTCGTCGGGCCCGCACCTGCACTATGAGATTATGTATCGTAAGGAGTACCAGAATCCGGCCCTGTACTTGGATATGGAAATCTCTCCCGAAGATTATTTCACCATGGTCCGTAAATCCGAACAGTAATGCCTAAGAAGAAACCGTCCCGTATTCGCAAAATACTGGCAGGAGCGCTTCGCTACCTGGTGGCCACGGTGTCTTTCGCCATCGTGCTGTACGTGCTGTTCGCCCTCTTCTTCTCTACAGACCAGGAGCGCCAGCTGCTGCGGGAAAACCGCCTGTACCGCCAGCGCTATGCCAAAATGCTGGAGAAGGAAAGGCTCATTGCCGACGTCGTGGCCGGCCTGGAGGAAAAGGACCACGTTATCTACGAGGGCCTGTTCAAGACCTCGGTACCATCGGCCGATCCTGTTTCGCCGTCCAACCTCATCACCATTGCCGATTCCCTGTCGGAAAGCTTCTACGTCAGTACCGCAGCATCCACTTCGGGCACGCTCATGCTCATGGCCGGCAGCGTGGACGCCAATTTCGAGGAAGTCTTTCGCATCATGACACACAAGCGGGACAGTGTTCCGCCGCTCTCCCTGCCGCTGCACGATATGTCCTATGTGCAGACCGGTGCCTCCGTGGGCATGAAATTCAATCCGGTGTACCAACTGCAAGTCCAGCACGACGGCCTGGATCTGGTGGCCCCGCAGGGCGCCCCCGTCTATGCCGTGGCCGACGGCCTGGTCTCCCAGGTAATCCGCTCCCGCAAGGGCCTGGGCAACATTGTAGAAATCGATCACGGAAACGGCTTTTTAACAAGGTATTGCCTCATGGGTGACATCCAGGTTTTCCGCGGCCGTCGCGTCAAGCGGGACCAGCAGATTGGCACCGTCGGCATTTCTCCCACTCTCCCTGCCCCGCATCTGCACTTCGAAGTGCGCCGTAACGGCGTTCCCCAGGACCCCGTGAACTACTTCTTCGCCTCTGTCTCTCCCGACGAGTATGTTCGCATGCTCTACCTGGCCGTGAGCACCGGCCAGAGTATGGACTAGTTGTATTGGCGCAGGTCCCCGGTCACAAACGGCGCAGGCACCTGCCATAAACGGCGCAGGTTCCCGGGGCCGGAACCTCCCGTAACGAGAAAACGGGCAAAAGTTCGTAACGCCAGGATCCACGGAACCTCCCGTAACGAAAAAAAAGCCGAAAGTTCGTAATGAGCGGTTCCTCCGGCGCAGGTTCCGGTCACGAACGCCGTAGTCACAGGCCATAAACGGCGCCCCGCCCTAAAATGAAGCCTGCGCCGTTAGCCTAATACTCCCCGCGGTCCATCTCACGCCGCACGTCCTTTTCCTTGATGGACTGGCGTTTGTCGTACTCTTTCTTACCCTTGGCCAGGGCTATGACAAGTTTGGCAAAACCGTTTTCGGCGATAAAGAGCTTGACGGCCACGATGGTGAGGCCTTTCTGTTTGTCGGCCTGTTGCAGGTGCCTCAACTCTTTGCGGTTCAGGAGCAGGCGGCGGTCCCGCACGGGTTCGTGGCTGTTCCAGGTGCCCCAGTGATACAGGGCGATGTTCATCCCGCGCACAAAGAGCTCATTTCCCACGAAGAAACAGTAAGCATCCTGCAGGGAGCATTTTCCCGCACGGATGCTCTTAATCTCCGTTCCCACCAGCTGGATGCCGGCGGTATAGGTTTCCAGGAACTCGTAATCGAACGAGGCCCGGCGGTTTTTGATCTGTATGGTGCTCTTTGCTTTTGGCATAGGACTGCAAAGTTAGTTAATTTTGTGTAAATTTGTGCTGATGAACAAGACCGAACTCCTTCCCGACCGTCCCGGTATTCCGCCGATGGCCAAGCTCCCGGACCCCGAAATCCTGGATCCGGAGGACCTCTCGCGCGCATATGCCGCCGGCGAGATAGACCTTATCTGCGTCCTGGGCCCCACGGCCTCGGGCAAAACCCGGTATGCCGTAAGTCTGGCAAAATCCTTGGGAAAGGCCGAGATTCTGTCGGCCGATTCCCGGCAGGTCTATACGGGGATGGACATCGGCACGGGCAAGGACCTGGCCGAATACGGTGATGTGCCCTATCACCTGATTGACATCGCCCCGGCGGGAGCCAAGTTCAACATCTATCAGTATCAGGCCGCCTTTGCCCAGGCCTGGGCCGATGTCCGCCGCCGCGGGGCCGTGCCCATCCTGTGCGGCGGGTCGGGGCTGTACATCGAATCGGCCACCCGAGCCTACAAGTTCGAGAAGGAGAACGGCGTGCCGGCCGATGCCCTTCCGCAGAGCGTATTTTATATAGGTACGCTGGTCACGCGGGAAGAACGGGTATCGCGCATCGACCGCCGTCTGGAAGAACGCCTGCAGGAAGGCCTGGTAGAAGAGATCCGGCGCCTGCTGGACAGCGGCGTCCCGGCCGATGACCTCATCTATTACGGACTTGAATATAAGTACGTTACGCAGTACGTGCTGGGCCAGCTGTCCTACGACGACATGGTCATCGCCCTGGGCAACGCCATCCACCAGTTTGCCAAGCGCCAGATGACCTGGTTCCGTGGCATGGAGCGCGACGGCGTCCGCATCCACTGGGTGCGGCCGTAAAGGGTGGCGCGGGATAGCACGCAAAAGCGCGAGATTTGGCCGAAATCTCGCTTTTTCACGTGCTGCAGCATTTAGTAAAGCGAGAAAATGGCCAAATCTCGCGCTACCACGTGCTGGCGATGACTGGCGGCAGGTGGTAACGACTGGCAAAGAACAAAAGAGGAAAAACTCCGATTAAATTAATTTTGCAAATTCAAAAAAAGGTGCTATCTTTGCAGCCCCAAAAAATGTGGATAGATTTGGCTGCTTGCAACCACGTTAAAAAATGCTAAAATTACATTTCATATCAGTGTTTTGTGTTTTTTAGCCTCCGCATATCAGCATGGGGCTAATTTTTTTAAGTTCCTCCCCCGAGGGGAGGGGGTTCGGGAGGGGGTAACGTTAATTTTACTATGGTTAAGAATTATTTATTTACCAGCGAATCGGTGAGCGAAGGACACCCGGATAAGGTGGCCGACCAGATCAGCGACGCTATCCTGGACGAATTCCTGAAGCAGGACCCGGAGGCCAAGGTGGCCTGCGAGAGCTTCTGCTCTACCGGCATGGTAGTGGTGATGGGCGAGGTGAAGGCCGAAGCCTACGTGGACATCCAGAACACCGTGCGCAATACCATCCGCAAGATTGGCTACACCAAGGCCGAATACATGTTTGACGCCAGTGGGTGCGGCGTGCTCAGCGCCATCCACGAGCAGAGTGCCGATATCAACCGCGGCGTGGAACGTGCCACCGAGGAAGAGCAGGGTGCCGGCGACCAGGGCATGATGTTCGGTTATGCCTGCCGCGACACCGAGGACTACATGCCGCTGCCGCTGTACCTGAGCCACAAGATCCTGCAGATCCTGGCCGATATCCGCCACAACGAGCTGGAGCTCATGCCCTACCTGCGTCCCGATGCCAAGAGCCAGTTCACCATTGAATACGACGGTGAAACCCACCTGCCGGTAAAGGTGCACACCATTGTCCTGAGCACCCAGCACGACGAATTCGTGCCGGAGAGCCTGGGCAAGATGGGCTACGAGGATGCCGTGAAGCAGTTTGGTCAGGCTACGGTGGATGCCGCCATGCAGGCCAAGATCCGGGAAGACGTGGAGAATATCCTCATCCCTCGCCTGAAGGCCGAGCTTCCCCAGGAAACCGCAGACCTCATCCACGACTACGTGCTGCACGTGAATCCCACGGGCAAGTTCGTGATCGGCGGTCCTCACGGAGATACCGGTCTTACGGGCCGAAAGATCATTGTAGACACCTACGGGGGCAGGGGAGCCCACGGCGGCGGCGCCTTCTCCGGCAAGGACCCTTCCAAAGTGGACCGGAGCGCGGCCTACGCCGCCCGCTACATTGCCAAGAACCTGGTTGCCGCCGGCGTGGCCCGGCAGTGCCTTGTGCAGCTGGCCTACGCCATCGGTGTGGCGCAGCCCGTGAGCGTGTTCGTGGATACCTATGGCACCGCAGCTAACGGCCTGTCCGACGGCGAGATAGCCGAAAAGGTGGCGCAGATCTTCGACCTTCGTCCGGCCGCCATCATCAAGAAATTCGGACTTAAGAATCCTATCTACGCCCCCACCGCCGCCTATGGTCACATGGGCCGCAAACCTTATACGAAAACGGTGAAGGTGCAGGGGAAAGAGAAGATTGTCCAGTTCTTCGGTTGGGAATTGCTGGACAGCGTGAACCTGGTTAAAAAGGCTTTCCAACTGTAACAGAATGGAATAAGAAAGAAAAAAGACGGAATCTTAGGGTTTCGTCTTTTTTTTGTCGCGAATAATTCGTACCTTTGCGCCCGGTTTTGAACGATAAATTAACCTATCAATATTTATTTCTACCTTATTTATGAAGAAATTCTTCAAAACTTTTCTGCTTGCAGTCACTACGCTGATTGTAAGTAATGTCGCCTATGCTCAGGTGACCACTGCTACCCTTGGCGGTAAGATTACCGACGAAAAGGGTGAGACCGTGATTGGCGCTGCCGTGCTTGCCACTCACCTTCCCTCCGGTACCACTTACGGTGCCGTAACCAACCATGACGGTCGTTATACCATTCAGGGTATGCGTTCCGGCGGTCCCTATGTCGTAGAGGTTTCCTGCCTGGGTTACCAGACCGTTAAGTTCACCGACATCAAGCTCGCCCTGGGTGAGAACTATGTCCTGGACGGTTACCTCAATGAAGACGCTCAGGCCCTTATGGAGGCCGTCGTGGTTGCCGCTCCGGCTTCCCGCTTCGCCGCCACCAAGACCGGCGCTTCCATGAATGTGAGCAACGAGGAAATGATGGCCCTGCCCAACAGCGACCGCAGCATTGCCGCCCTCACCAAACTGAGCCCCTACTCCAATGGCATGAGCTTCGCCGGTGCCGACGGCCGTAGCACCAACTTCACCGTGGACGGTGCCAACATGAACAACAACTTCGGTCTTTCCTCCAGCCTCCCCGGCGGTGGCACCCCCATCTCCCTGGACGCTATTGAGGAAATCCAGTTCGTAATGGCCCCCTTCGATGTGCGTCAGTCCAACTTCGTGGGCGGTGGTATCAACGCCATCACCAAGTCTGGTACCAACACTTTCAAGGGCACTGCCTATGTCAGCTACTACGACCAGAACCTGCGTGGTAACAAGATTGGCGGCGAGGATCTGGGTGCCCGCAAAGCCGAGTCCGACCTTATTTATGGCTTCACCTTCGGTGGCCCTATCGTGAAGAACAAGCTCTTCTTCTTCGTGAACTTCGAAATGCAGAAGAAGCCCGAGCAGACCATCAAGTATACTCCCGATGAAGCCAAGCAGGCAGATCTTCAGAAGATTGCCGACAAGCTCATCAACGACTACGGTTACAACCCCGGCTCCTACACCGATTTTCCCGGTGGTACCGACAATATGAAAATCCTGGCCCGTCTGGACTGGAACATCTCCGACAAGCACAAGCTTGCCCTGCGTTTCAACAAGACCAACAACCAGTATTGGTATGCTCCTAACGGCAATTCCTGCGATGACAGTTTCCGTAACAAGGCCAAGTTCCGTTCCAGCGAAGAGTCTCATCCTTTCTCCGGCAACATGTACAGCCAGAAGAATAACCTGATGACCTTTGCGGCCGAACTGAACAGCCGTTTCACGGATGTCGTCGCCAACCGATTCCTGGCTACCTACACCAACATCGATGACCAGCGTGGTTCCAACTCCTCTCCTTTCCCGCACGTGGACATCATGACCGGAGACCTTTCCACCGGTAACTACGAGCCCTATACTTCTTTCGGTTATGAACTGTTCACCTGGAACAACGGTGTGAAGAACAAACAGCTGACCATCTCCGACAACCTGTCCCTGTATCTGGGTTCCCATACCATCCAGGCCGGCGTCAACTACGAATGGATGAACGCCCGCAACTCCTATATGCGTAACGGTACCGGTTACTACCGCTTTGCCACCATGGATGACTTCCTGCAGGGCAATACCCCTCTGAGCTTCTGCCTTACCTATGGTTATGACGGTGAGGAGAATCCTGCCGGTGTCGTAGACTATAGCCAGGTGGCTCTCTATGCTCAGGACGAGTGGAATATCACCCCCCGTTTCAAACTCACCTATGGTCTCCGTGGAGACATCATCCTGTTCAACAGCAACAGCATCTCCACCAATCCTAACATCCTGGCCCTCGACTTTGGCGGCCGTCACATCGACACCGGCAAATGGCCTGATCCCCGTGTGCAGATTTCTCCCCGCGTCGGTTTCAACTGGGATGTGAAGGGTGACAAGAGCCTCGTTGTCCGTGGTGGTACCGGTCTGTTCCAGGGCCGCCTGCCGCTGGTGTTCTTCACCAATATGCCGCAGAACGCAGGAACTATCCAGAACGGTTTCAAACTCAGTGGTAAACTCGATGGCGGTCAGCTGGTTTATCCCGAAGGTGTTCAGGAAAAACTGAACCAGCTCATAGTCGATGGCAAGATTATTACCGATATGAAACAGGTCCAGGAAATGTTCAACCTGCCCACCGAATCCACTGCTGCCAGCGCCGGTTATGGTGGAAAGACTCCCGATATCATCGGTGTGGATCCCAACTTCAAGATGCCTCAGATCTGGAAGACCTCCCTGGCTATCGACTATCGTCTCCCCGTTAACTTCCCGTTCTCCGTCACCGCCGAAGGTATGTTCAACAAGACCATCTGGGGCGTTTGCATGGAAGACTGGAACATCAATAACGAGAAACTGGCCGAATCTACTTTTGCCGGTCCGGACAACCGCATCAATTACACGAACGCAACCGGTTACAAGTACACGGACTACAACATGATCACCATGACCAACACCAATAAGGGTTGGGGTTACACCCTGAACCTGACGGTGAATGCCGAGCCCGTGAAGAACCTCAAGCTCATGGCTGCCTACACACATACCGAGTCCAAGGAAATCTCCGGTATGCCCGGCAGCGACGCCAAGTCCGTATTCACCGGTCTCCCTACCGTGAGCGGTGTTAACTTCACCGGTCTGCAGCGTTCCCAGTATGTTCTCCCCGACAAAGTTATGGCCAGCGTGAACTACTTCCTGCCCTTCCGGATCTTTGGAGGAAAGGGTCTGCACCTGAATGCCTACTACACGGCTTCCTCTTCCTATGGTAACAGCTTCGTCTACTCCAATGATATGAACGGCGACTCGAATGCTGCCGACCTTATCTACATCCCTGCTACCAAGGACGAAATCCTGTTCAAGAGCCAGGCCGACCAAGACGCTTTCTGGACTTTTGTAAACAACGACAAGTATCTGAGCGCCCATAAGGGACAGTATGCCGAGGCTTACGCTGCCCGTGCTCCTTGGATTCATCGTATCGACCTCCGTATTGCCGAGGACTTCGCATTCAAGATCGGAAGCACCACGCACAACTTCCAGATTAGCGCCTCCATCGACAATATCGGCAACCTGATCAACTCTTCTTGGGGTGTCCCTCAGCTCTCGGTCTACCAGAGCTCTATGACTGGGACTATCACCCCTCTGAAGTATGAGGGAACCGACCCTGCCGGACAGCCTATCTTCTCCATGAACAAGGTGAACGACGCTTATCCTACTCAGACCTATGACAATCATCTGCTGAAGGATTACAGCCGCTGCTGGAGAATTCTCTTCGGTATCAAGTACATGTTCAACTAATCAGTTGACATACTTTAAAAAGGTCCTCGCCCTGCGGGCGGGGATTTTTTTTTGTGGAAAACAATTCGTAATTTTGTGCATACTGCCACCAAACTATACTAGTAAAAAATAGACTCGATACACTCCTATGAGAAACGCTTTTAGAAGCTTGCTGCTCACCTGTTTATCTCTGCTGGTGAGCGCTTTCGCCTTTGCGCAGGTAACCACGTCGTCCATGAGCGGACGCGTTACCGACGAAATAGGCCCCGTGGTGGGCGCCACCGTAGTGGCTGTTCACCAGCCTACCGGGTCGCAGTTCTACGCCGTTACCGACGCCAAGGGATACTACAGACTGAACGGAATCACGGCGGGTGGTCCTTACACCGTCACCGTGGCCTGCATGGGCTATGCCGACAACGTGTTCACGGACATCACCGTGGCCCTGTCCGACAACCTGGTGCTGGATACCACCCTGGCCGAGGAATCCCTCACGCTGGAAGGCGTGGTGGTTAGTGCCGAAGGCCGCACCTCCAACATGCGCAGCGACCGCGCCGGCGCCATCACCTCCCTGTCTTCCAAGGAGATTGCCGCGCTGCCCTCCATCAGCCGCAGTATGAACGACCTCCTCAAACAGACTCCCCAGGCCTATGTAGACGGCTCCAAGGTTTCCATCGGAGGCGGTAACTACCGCCAGTCCTATGTGACCGTTGACGGTGCCGCCTTCAACAACGCCTTCGGCATCGGCTCCAACCTGCCGGCCGGCGGCAGTCCCATCTCCCTGGATGCCCTGGACCAGATGGCCATCTCCGTCACCCCTTACGATGTCCGTCAGAGCGGCTTCACCGGCGGCGGCATTGCAGCCACCACCAAGAGCGGTTCCAACCAGGTCACCGGTACGGCCTACGTTTTCTTCCGCAACCAGAACATGCGCGGCACCGAAGTGGCCGACTATAAACCCCTCACCTACGACGCCAGCCGTTACCTCATGTACGGTGCCTCGGTGGGCGGTCCCATCGTCAAGGACAAGCTCTTCTTCTTCCTGAACGTGGAGGCCGATAAAAGCGTTTCCCCCGGTCCGTCCCGCCGCCTGTCCAACTACATCGATGACGGAACCGGCACGCTGGTGAGAGACGGAGACAAGGACGTGTTCACCAATGGCAACGACGGCGTGGCCCGTCCTTCGGCCGTAGTCTTGGACGCCCTTAGCGAATATCTGCTCAACGCCTATGGCTACGATACCGGCCTTTACAAGGGCTATTCCACCGAATCCCCGTCCCTGAAGCTCCTGGCCCGTCTGGACTGGAACATCGGCCGCAACCACAAGCTCAACCTGCGGTACAGCCTCACGCAGTCCAAGTACGCCAATACTCCTTCCGGTTCCCTTACCGGTTTCCAGGACACGGGTTATGCTCCCAAGGGCGGCCGCACTTCGATGTACGCCATGTACTATCAGAACGCCCGCTACTATCAGGAGCAGAACTTCTATTCCGTGGCGGCCGAACTCAACTCCCGCTTCCTGGACGGCAAGCTAAACAACACCCTGCGTGCTACCTATTCGCACCAGTACGACCCCCGCAGCCAGGAAGGCGGTTACTTCCCGGGCGTAGACATTGTGGTGGGAGAGAAGTCGGACCGTGCCATCTATACCGTGTTCGGCACCGAAACCTTCTCTTACGGCAACCTGAGAGACGTTCACACCGCCCTGGTTACCGATGAACTTACCCTGAGCGCCGGCATCCACAACCTGCTGCTGGGCGCCCAGTTCGAATACAACCACACCACCAACGGTTACCAGACCCAGGGTGGTGCCGCCTATGTATATGAGTTCCCCAGCGAACAGGCACTGTACACGGCTATCCTGAACAGGACGGTCCTGAGCAATCCTTACCAGTTTGCCGTTACCCACGGCAACAACGCCACCCTGTCGCAGGAATATCCCACGTTCCAGTACGAGCAGGCCTCGGTCTATCTGCAGGACCAGATTAACTTCTCCAACAACTTCCGCGTCACCGCCGGTGTCCGCTTCGAATATCCGTTCTATCCTTCCATCGGCTACAACTACAATCCCAATGTGGAAGCGGCTTCCTTCGCCCCCACTTTCACCAACCCGGAAGGCAAGTACAACACTGCCGAACTGCCCAAGGCCCAGGTTACGGTTTCCCCCCGTGTGGGCTTCAACTGGGACATCCTGGGCCACCGCAAGCTGGTCCTGCGCGGCGGTACCGGCATCTTCGTGGGCCGTATCCCCTTCGTATGGATCGTAGCCCAGGCCGGTAACTCCGGTGTGGTCCAGACGCCCATCGCCCTCAAGTCCGGCGGCGCCACGCCCATCCCCGCCATCGGCAATGACCGCAACGCCATTATCCAGGCCATCTACGGCGGCAACTATACGCCCCAGCTTCCCACCACGCTCACCCAGCTCACGCTCATCGATCCGGCTATCCGCAATCCCCGCAACTGGAAGTCCTCCCTGGCCGTGGACGTAGAACTTCCGGCCGGCTGGAACTTCTCCCTGGAAGGCGTGTACAGCAAGGAAATGTACCCCGTCACCATCACCAACATCGGCCTGCGGGATCCTATTTCCATCGAGAACGTACAAGATATCATCTCCCGTCCTTACTGGTGCAACGGCAACTACGACAACAACATGAAGGACGTGTTCCTGCTGCATAACGTGAACAACAAGGCCCTGTGGGGCTACTATTACTCGGTGACCGCCAGCCTGTCCAAGAAACTGTGGAAGGGCTTCACCGGTAGCATCAGCTATACCTACACCGACGCCCGCAGCGTGAACGACGGCGTGGGAGACCAGGTTTCTTCGGCCTGGAAGGCCTTCGTTTCCCAGCGCGGTACCAATAACGTGGAACTGGGTATTCCCAACTACGTGATGCCGCACCGCCTCATGGCCAACATCACCTGGAGCAAGGACTACCACAAGTACTTCGGCAGCACCATCGCCCTGCAGTACTACGGTGGTCCCCGCAGTCGCGGCAGCTTTGACTACGTGAACAACATCTACAACGACGGAGCTTACCAGTACAGCCTCATCGATATCCCCACCTACGAAGACCTCTTCGGCCCCGACGGCTGGAAGTTCATCCCTTCCACCTATAAGGACGCCGACGGAAAAACCGTCACCTACAGCGCTGAACAGCAGAAACTGGACTTCTGGGCCTATATCCAGCAGGATCCTTATCTGAGAGAGCATGTAGGAAAGGTGGCCGAGCGTAACGGCAGCGTGTCGCCCTGGGTCCATCAGTTCGACCTGAAACTGGCCCAGAATTTCTACTTCTACACAGGATCCAAGCATCACAAGCATACCATCCAGCTGGGCATGGACATCCAGAACTTTGCCAATTTGCTCAATCCCTGGTGGGGCAATGTCTGGAGCCTGAACGCAGGCGACGGTTACGGCAATACCAAGCCCTTGAACCTCACAAACCCTGAAAAAGTGTATCTGGAAGGTGCCAAGCCCGAATTCCAGTTCCAACGCAGCGGAACCGAGGCGCTCAAGAGCACCTATTCCCGCTCTTCCGGATCGGCCAGCACCTGGTCCATGATGATCAGCGCCCGTTACATCTTCTAAATCCCGCGTCTTATGAAAATCAAGAATATCTTTTCTGCTCTCGCTCTCGTTCTGGCCGTAGCCTGCAACGAAGCCACTTTTGACGTGAAGGATCCCACGGTTACCACCAGCACGGCTTTCATCGTGCTGGAAGATGCGGCGGCGGGCTCTGTCAGCTTTGAATTATACGCCGACCTTCCCTGGCATGTGGTGGTCTCTCCCATGAGTGCCGATGACCATGTGGCCGACATCAAGGTGACTCCGTCCAGTGGCCAGGCCTCCCTGCGCCCCGTGACCCTCACCGTGACTTACAAGACCAACAAGGACATCAAGCGCCAGGCAGTCATCTCCATCGTGACCAATGCCCAGGGTGCCTCTGTTCGCTTCACACAGCCTGGAGAAAGCGATCCTACAGAGATCAAGGGCAGCCTGGAAACCCCGTACAAGCCCAACGACCTGGTGGCCGATATGAAGGCCGGCAAGGTCCCCACGGAAGACATCTATATCCGCGGCCTGGTATCCAAGATTTCCAGCATCGACGTGGCCCAGTATCACAACGCCACCTTCTGGCTCACAGACGACGGCGAACAGCCGGCCGACGACAACGACGCTTTTCAGGTTTTCCGAGCCAAGGATTACGGCCTGGCCGACATTACCGATGACGGCCTCTTCAAGCTCAGGGATGTCGTCACCGTCTATGGCCCCGTAACCGTTTACAACGGAAAGGTCTTTGAGACCCAGGCCAACAAGGCCCAGATCCTGGCCGTGAACGGCCTGGGTACTGCCTCCGGCGACGGCGCCTCCCAGAGCCCTTACAACATTGGCAAAGCCGTAGCTGCGGCCTCGGCACTCCCCGAAGGGACCAGTTCCGAAGAATGCTACATCAAGGGCGTCGTGAGCAAGATCAAGTCATTCAGCGAGTCCTATGGAGACCTCACGTACTATCTCACCGACGACGGCTCCCATGTGCTGGAAGACTCCAAGTACATGCAGGTCTACAACGGCAAGAGCTTCAATGGAGAAAAGTTCAGCTCCAAGGAGGATCTGAAGATTGGAGACCTGGTAGTTATCAAGGGTACCCTCACCAACTACAAGGGCAACACCCCTGAAATGAACAAGGGGAGCCAGCTTATGGAACTCAACGGTAAAATCGGCAACGAATAGTAATAACAAAAAGCATATCCCATGAAACTTAGAAAACTCTTTTTGGCCGTCATAGCCGGAGCCGCTCTGCTCACGGCCTGTGACAAGAAGGAAGTGGACCTGGGTCCTGCCAAGCTCACCGTGAATCCCACGGACGTGGCTTTCGGCGAGGCCGGCTCTTCCCAGGAGATAAGCCTGGTGGCCACCCGCGACTGGGCCGTTACCGGCGTACCCGACTGGCTCGCCCTCTCCCAGGAGTCCGGTGCTGCCAATTCCGAAACCCAGAAGATTTCCCTTTCCGTGTCGGCGAACAGCGGTTACAACCGCAGCGCCAAGATCACTTTCTCCATCGGCTTTGACCGTACCACCATTACGGTGAGTCAGGAAGGTGCCGAGGGAGAGATGGACAACGGAGACGGTACCAAGGAAAAACCCTTCACCGTGGCCGGCGCCATCGCCTATGTCAAGGAACTGGGAGCCGATGTCGAGAGTCCCAACAAGGTTTATGTAAAGGGTTTCATCTCCGAGGTGGAAACCACCTACGAAGCCAGCGGCACCCACGGCAACGCCAATTTCTTCATTGTGGACGAAGAAGGGGCCACCGAGCGCTTCTACGTGTTCCAGACCATGTATCTGGGCAATGAGAAGTGGACCAAGTCCGATTCGAATCCCGATGTGAAGCAGGGCGACGAAGTCATTGTCTTCGGTCCCATCTATAACTACAAGGGCAATACCCCCGAGACCGTTTCCAAGGGCGCCTCGTTCGTGTATATGCTTAACGGCGTAAGCCGCGGCGGCGACGAAGGCGGCAGCGGAGAAGGCGGCGAAGGCGAACCCAAGGGAACCGGCACGCTGGAAGATCCGTTCAACCCGGCCGGCGCGGCTGCCGCGGTAGCCAACCTTACCTGGACCGACAACACCACCTACGATCAGACCGAACCCGTGTATGTAAAGGGTAAGATTTCCAAGATCTCCTCTACCTACGAAGCCAGCGGCACCCACGGCAATGCTAACTTTACCATTGTGGATGAAACCGACGGAACCGGCAGCTTCGAGGTATACCAGTCCCTGTATCTGGGCAACAAGAAATGGGAAAGCGGCCAGACCGACATTAAAGTAGATGACATCGTCATCGTTTACGGTCCCATCATGAACTACAAGGGCAATACGCCCGAAACCGTTGGCAAGGGTGCCAGCTACGTATACAGCCTGAACGGCGAGACCGGCGGTGGCACCGAGCCCGTTCCCGATCCCGATCCCGAGGCCACAGCCTATATCCTGGACGGCGACGCCATCAAGGCGGCCCATACCGAAGCCTGGAATTACTCCAGCGGAGAAAAGATCGTTACGGCCACCGATTATAGCAAGTGGACCCTGTTCAACACCTTCTGCTCTACCGCACAGGTAACGGTCCAGATGAACAAGGGTAAATCGGCCTACGTCCTTTCGCCGCTCGCTCCGGAAGGGAAGGAAATCAAGAAAGTTTCCGTGGTCCTGAACAAGAGCGCCGACGGAACGGGAGAGATGGGAGACCGCGTGATGGATATCCTGAATGCCGACGGTACCAAGACCCTGCTGGACGACGTCACCGGGCAGGCTCTGGCCGATGGCATGGAACTGCCTGCCGGTAACACCCAGGTGAGGATCATCTGCGACGAGGCCAAGGGCGGTGCCGTGTACATCACCAGCATCTCCATCATCTTTGCCGAAGGAGGCGAGGGTGGCGACACTCCCGGTCCCGACGATCCCGACCAGCCCAAGCTTCCCGTGAACGACGGCTCCGAGGCCAATCCGTTCACCGTTGAGGATGCCGTCTATGTGGCCAGGAACAGCGAAGAAGCCAAGGAATACTACGTGAAGGCGGTCGTTGGCAAGGATATCAGCATCAAGAACGGCGTAGCCACCTTCGAACTCAAGGACGGCACCACCGCAGAGGTTCTCACCGTGGTCAAGGCCAAGTCCTTCAAGGGCGCCGACTTCGACGGAACCGAGCCGCTGGAGTGGCTGGACGAGGTTATCCTCAAGGGTAAGGTAACCGAATACCGCACCCTCCCGGCCCTCACCGAAGCCAGCTTCGTCAAGTGGAACGGCAAGAATACCTTCAAGAATGCCGAAACCGACCTGTCCAAGGTGATTGCCCTGGCCGATGATGCCGATACCTATTTCTCGGCCGTCGTCAGCGGTGTTTCCACCAACAGCTTCGTGGTTACCGACGGTACCAATAATTTCTATGTCTACAAGCCTGCCACCGTGGCTGCCATCGGCGACCTGGTGAACGTTTCGGCTGTGAAGACCACTTACGGCGGCGTGGTAGAGACCAAGCAGGGGGCCGAAGTCGAGGTCGTAGAGTCCGGCAAGACCGTCACCTACGGCACGGCTACCGACATCACCGCTACCTTCGATGCCTATCCGGCTGCCAACACCGGCAAGACTAGCGACTACATCACCTTCACCGGCAAGCTCGTCAAGAGCGGCAACTACTACAACGTGGAGGTGGAAGGTGCTACCACATACAAAGGCAGCATCTCCAATTCCGTAGAGACCCTGGGCCTGGCCGACCTGGCCGACAAGACCGTCGTGTTCACCGGCTATTATGTCGGTACCAGCGGCAGCTCCACCAAGTACATCAACTTTATCTGCACCAAGGCCGTAGAGAAGAAGGAAGCCACCTGGCAGCTGGTAGACCTGTCTGCCCTGGTAGACGGAGAAAAGGCCGTAATCGTGAGCATCAAGGGTGAGAAGCAGTTCGCGATGTCCAACGATAAGGGCACCGCCAGCGCTCCCACCGCCGTCGCCTTTACGGAATCCGAACCTGCAGACAATGTCCTGTGGACGGTCACCGTCGACAATGGCACATACAGCTTCACGCTTCCAGGAAGCACAAACAAACTCTATTGCACGAATTCCAACAATGGCATCCGTGTCGGCACCAATACCAATAATACGTTTGTCATCGATACCGACAGCGGTTATCTGAAGAACGTGGCCACATCCCGTTTTATGGGCGTGTATAACGAAGCCGACTGGCGCTGCTATACCAACACCACCGGCAATACGTCCGGTCAGACCTTCAAAGCATACGTCAAAAGGTAATTCTAAACAAGTTCCGATATGAAAAAGACAGTAACCCTCGCCCTCGCAGCTCTCCTTCTGGTTTTCGGAGGGAACGCCTGCGCGCAGGGGAATCATGGGAAAGGCAAGTCCTATGTGATTGGTTTTTACAACCTGGAGAACTTGTTCGACACCTATCACGACGAGGGCAAGAATGACTACGAATACCTGCCCGACGGCGGCAACGAGTGGACCGATGTCAAGTATGCCAAGAAGCAGCAGAACATGGCCCGGGTCATTGCCGACATGGCCAAGGACAACAAGGCCTGGCACGCCGTCCTGGGTGTGTCCGAAATCGAAAACCGCCACGTCCTGGAAGACCTGGTGAGCGAGCCTGCCATTGCGGCGGCCAACTACCACATCGTCCACTACGACAGCCCCGACCGCCGCGGTGTAGACTGTGCCCTGCTGTACAAGCCCGAAATCTTCACCTATATTGCCAGCGAGGCCATTCCCTTCACCTTCGATGTGAATACCCGCATCGACTGGAACTCCTGGAGCCAGGAGGAGAAGGACGCCTTCCGCACCCGTGACATCCTCATGGTGCGGGGCACCATCGACGGAGAGATGTTCGCTTTCTTCGTGTGCCACCTGCCGTCCCGCATCGGCGGCAAGGGCGCCGACCTCCGCCCCCGCGGGGCCGAGATTGCCTACAACCGCGCCATGGAACTCCAGCAGGAATTCCCCGGAATCAAGATCGTGGTGATGGGAGATATGAACGACAACCCCGGAGACCCTTCCATGGTAGAGTATCTCCACGGCAAGGAGTTCATTCCCGAGGTAACGGACCAGGACTTCTTTGACCCGTTCCTGAGCATGATCAAGGCCGGCTACAGCTCCCTGTATTATCACGGAGAAGGCAATATTTTCGATATCGTGATGGTTAACAACGCCCTGGCCAACGCCCCCAAGGGAACCTTCCAGATCCAGCCCATCGTAAAAGGCAAGTACTACGGCCGCGTGTTCAGCAAGCCCTACATGACCAATCAGAGCGGTGAGTATAAGGGAACCCCGTTCCGCACCTTCTCCAACGGTGCCTTCGTCGGCGGTTTCTCGGACCACTATCCCACTTACATTGTGATTAAAAAGTAAGAAGATATGACGAAACGAATCATTCTGGCATTTGCCGCCCTTCTGGGCGCCGTGGCCCTGTTCGCGCAGGATCCCACCGGCGGCATCAAGGGTACGGTGGTCAACCGCAACGGCCGCCAGCCGGTAGAGAAAGCCAGGCTGGTGCTCATGCAGGGAGCCTCCGAGGTGGCAACCGCCACATCGGCCCCGGACGGTACCTTCCTCTTCGGAGGATTGGCCGACGGTGCCTATACCCTGCTCATCGAGGCCCCCGATTTCCTGGGGAACCAGGTGCCGGTTATCGTGAATGACGGATATGTGAAGAACATGTTCAACCTGTCCATCGTTCCCTCCGTGCAGGTGACCGAAGTAGACGACGATACTTTCGCGGCCTTCGACCTGTCCGATTCCGGTTATTCCGACAACCCCACCATCCTCTTCGACAGCAACGACGTCTTCAACAGCATCGCCAGCAGCAACTTCTCGGCCGTTCGTTTCCGCGCCCGCGGTTTCAGTTCCGAGAGCCAGGACGTGTTCCTGGCCGGTGTCAAGCTGAACGACGCCATCACCGGATTCAGCCCCTTCTCCCTGTGGAGCGGCCTCAATGAGGCCATGCGCAGCAAGGAAAGCGTGAACGGTGCCGAGGTTGCCGATTTCGGCTTCGGCGGATACAACGGCGCCACCCAAATCTTTGGCACGGCGTCGGAAATGCGCAAGGGCCTGCGCGGCAGCATCATGACCAACAGCACGCTGTACCGCCTGCGCGTGATGGCTTCCTACGCCACCGGCATGCAGGACAACGGCTGGGCCTTCGCGGCCAACCTGAGCGCCCGCCTGGGCGGAAACGACTGGATCCAGGGCGTGTACTACCGTTCCTTCGCCTACTATCTGGCTGCCGACAAGAAGATCAACGACGTGCATTCTCTCCACTTCGCCTTCTTTGGAACGCCCGGTGAGCGCGGCGCCCAGAACTCCTCTACGCAGGAGGTGTACGATTACATGGGCGACAACATGTACAACAGCAACTGGGGTTACCAGAACGGTCACGTGCGCAACTCCCGCGTGCGCAAGAACCACGAGCCCGTAGCCTTCTTGAAGTGGGATTTCCGCCCCTCCGAGAAGTTCGAAGGCAGCGTTACGCTCCTGTACCGTTTTGGCCGTAACGGCTCTACCGCCCTGGACTGGTACGACGCCCAGGATCCCCGCCCCGACTACTACCGCAACCTGCCCAGCTACTTCTACGGCACCGTTGACGGCGTGTATACCGAGGACCTGAACCGCTTCAACCCCGACAAGTATATGGCGGCCATGAACATCTGGCGTCACCCGGAACTGTATCCCAATCTGACCCATCTGGATTGGGACCGCCTGTACAACGTGAACCGTGTGCAGCCCCAGGGCCGTTCCAAGTACGTGCAGGAAGAGCGTCGCACAGACCAGAAGGACCTGAATCTTGCTTTCAGTTTCAAATACCGTCCCAACGACTGGCTCGTCCTCACCGGCGGCGTCAACGCCCGCGTGAACCGCACGGAATACTATAAGGTCATCGCCGACCTCCTGGGCGGCCAGTACTATGTAGATGTGGACAACATTGCCGAGCGAGACTATGCCTCCACTCCTTTCAAAGTCCAGAACGACCTGAACTACTACCTCATCAATGCGGCACCCCGCATCCTGCACGTAGGTGACAAGTACGGTTACGACTACTACGCCCAGGTGCGCCGCAACGAAGCCTGGCTCAGCGGCAAGTTCGTGGCCGGTCCCTTCAGCGCCACCGTCGCCGGCCGCATCGGCTACGAGTGCTTCTGGCGCGAGGGTCTGGTGCGCAAGGGCCTGTTCCCGGGCCTGGCACCCAACGGCAACAAGATGACCGACCCCGTCACCTTCGAGGTCGTGGAGCCCAGCTATGAGGCCGATGGCAGCGTAACGTCCTCCTACGGCCTGTCCAAGATTTCCCGCTTCTTTACCTATGCCGGCAAGGTGAACCTGAACCTGGTCATGGGCGGCAATATGCGCCTGTATGCCAACGTAGGCTACTTCAACGACGCCCCCAAGTTCAACAATGTGTTCCTGAGCCCCCGTACCCGCAACTCCATGGTGACGGACCTCACGCCTTCCCGCACGTTCTCGTCCGACATCAACTGGCAGTACAGCGGCCACGGTGTAAACATCCGCGCCACCGCCTACTGGACCAAGATGTGGAACCAGAGCAAGGTGATGACCGCCTTCGACGATATCCAGAACGCTTATTCCTCCTTCGCCATCAGCGGCATCAACGAGCGTCACATGGGTATTGAATTCGGCTTCAAGATGCCTACTTTCGTGGTTCCCAACCTGTCCCTGCAGGGCGTCCTGTCCCTGGGCGAGTTCATCTACACCTCTACGCCCAAGATGACGCAGACCGTGGATAACAGCGCCGAGGTTGTGATGGAGAATGTCTGGGTCCCTTACTGGAGCAAGACCGTGCTGGCCGACGGTACCGTGACGCAGAAGCACTATGTGCCTTCCACGCCCCAGACCGCCATCAGCCTGGGCCTCTCCTACAATTATAACTACTGGTTCGTCGATGCCGACGTGCAGTACTTCGACCGCAGTTACCTGGACATGAACCCGCTGTACCGCACTGACTACGCCGTAGCCGGCCTGGACAATACCATCACCGACGAAGAAGTCATCTACATGACCACCCAGGAGAAGTTCAAACCCGCCTGGCTGCTTAACCTGTCGGTAGGCAAGAGCTGGTACATCCAGCGCAAGTACCAGATTGGCTTCTCCCTGAGCGTGAACAACCTCCTGAACAGCAAGGACGTGAAGACCGGCGGTTACGAACAGACCCGCCTGGTGGACAACACCGCCAGCAAGAGCCGTTACTACCGCTTCGACTCCAAGTACTTCTATATGGCCGGTACCAACTATATGCTTAACGTTTACTTCAGATTCTAGAGCCATGAAAAAGTATATGATTGCTTTGGCTGCGCTTGCAGCCGTCGTTTCCTGCAAGAGTTTGAAGGAAGAATGGGAACCGGTGTTCACAATCCACCAGCCCGACGCCGCCTATTACCTCCCGTACACCGAGGACCGGCTGCGGGAAGAGGAAGGCCTGGAGGAATTCATCTCCATTGCCGCCCTCAAGGACATGTATACCGGCGGCCCCCTGTCCATTGAGCAGAACCTCTGGATCAAGGGCCGGGTCATATCCAGTGACGAGACCGGCAACGTGAACAAGGAACTGTATATCCAGGACGGAACCACCGCCAGTGACGGCGCTTCCATTTCCGTGAAACTGGGCAAGGATTCCATGTACAACGAGTACCCGCTGGGCTCCTGGGTCTTTGTGAAGTGCCAGGGCCTCACCCTGGGCGCCTATAACGGCATGGTCCAGCTGGGTATGGGCCCCGACCAGACCGTTACCAACGAGTACGAAACCGCTTACCTGAGCCTGCAGGGTATCATTGAAGCCCACATTTTCCGCGGCTTCCCGGACCAGCGGATCGAAGCGCTCTCCCTGACTGAGGACGCCCTCAAGAAGGCCATCGCGGCCGGCGGCTCGGACCATCTTTGGGGAAAGGTAGTAGCCATCAAGGGCTGCGTTTACTCCGAAGAAGTCTTCGCCCTCTTCTATCCCAACCCCAACATGCCCCACAAGAGCAGCAATCCCGAGAACCGTGTGTTCCTGGCCGATGGCGGCACCTGGGGCGTCACCACTTGGGGCTGCACCCAGGAAGATTACGTGTATTATCTGTCCAGCGGTCTCTGGGACGAGGCCCAGGTGGGCAGCCGCGGTTCCCGCTTCGGCCCCATCACCGGCACACCCAACCAGTACCTGGATTCCGAGACGGCTGCCAAGTTTGGCTCCGACGCCTTCCTGAGCTACAAGGAAATCATGATCAAGTATGCGTCCTCCAACTATATCTCGCACTATTTCAAGGTAGGGGAGACCCCCGTCCAGGTCCGCACCAGCGGCTTTGCCAAGTTTGCCGGCGCCCAGATGGAATCCGGCATCCTGGAAAAGAAGCCGGTCACCATTACCGGTATCCTCACCGTGCACGAGGGAGAGGCCCAATTCACGCTCATTGATAATCCTATTATATCTGTTATTGTTGAATAATGAAACGAACCAATCAAATTGCCGGCCTGCTGGGCCTGGCCCTGCTTATGAGTGTAAGCGCCTGTAACAATCAATCCAAAAACATTTTCCTGCAGGAGTGGGATACCCCGTACGGGACCGCTCCGTTCTCTCAGATTACCCTGGACCAGTATATGCCTGCCTTCAAGGCCGGTATCGAGGAAGAGAAGGCCAACATCCAGGCCATCATCGACTGCCCCGATGCCCCTACCTTCGAGAACACCATCCTGGCCTTCGAAAAAGCCAGCCCCATCCTGGACAAGGTGCAGGGCGTTTTCTTCAACCTGTCCGAGAGTGACTCCACTCCCGAGATGCAGGCCATCGAGGAAGAGGTAACTCCTCTTATCACCGACGCCTCCAACGAAATCATGATGAACGAGGCCCTGTTCGCCCGCGTCAAGGCCGTGTACGACAACATGGAAGGCCTCACCCGCGAGCAGCAGATGGCTACCAAGAAGCTCTATCAGTCCTTCGAGCGCAACGGCGTGGGTCTGGACGAGGCCGGAAAAGCCCGCTTCGCCGAGATTTCCAACCGCCTGGCCATGCTTTCCCAGCAGTTCGGCCAGAAACTCCTGGCCGAGAACAACGCCTTCAAGGAGGCCACCGGCATCACCGTGAGCGACTACTACGACTTCATGGCTTCCTGCACCGACCGCGCCAAGCGCGAGCAGGTGTTCAAGGCCTATTCCAACCGTGGCAATAACAGCAACGAGAACGACACCAACGCCCTGGTCCTGGAAGTGCTGAAACTGCGTGCCGAGATGGCCAGCCTGCTGGGTTATCCCAACTTCGCCGCCTTCCAGCTGTCCAACAAGATGGCCGGCAATCCCCAGACTGTGGACAACTTCCTGCAGCCCATCATGGACGCCTGCATGCGCAGTGCCAAGGTTCAGCTCAAGGAAATGGAGAAAATGGCCGGCTTCAAGCTGGAGGCCTGGGACTGGATGTACTATGCCGAGCAGCTTCGTGCCAAGAAATATGCCCTGGACGAGAGTGCAACCAAGCCTTATTTCCAGGCCGACAGCGTTCTCAAGGGCGTTTTCACCGCTGCCGAAAAGATTTACGGCATCTGCATCGAGGAAGCTCCCGAGGTTGAGGTTTACAACCCCGAGGTGAACGCCTACAAGCTCACCGAGCCCGACGGCAGCCTCATCGGCATCTTCTACCGCGACTACTATGTGCGTCCCACCAAGCGCGGCGGCGCCTGGATGAACAACTTCCGCGAGCAGTCCACGGGCGTACGTCCCATCATCGTGAACGTGTGCAACTTCCCGGCTCCCAACCTGGATCCCACCGAGGCTGCCCCCAGCCTGCTCACCATCGACAATGTGCAGACCGCTTTCCACGAGTTTGGTCACGCCCTGCACGGCTTCCTGAGCCAGTGCAACTATACCAGCGTGTCCGGTACCAACGTGGCCCGCGACTTCGTGGAAATGTTCTCCCAGTTTAACGAGAACTTCGCCTTCGTGCCCGAGATTCTGGCCGATTATGCCAACAACTGCTACACCGGAGAGAATATCCCGGCCGAGCTTGTAGACAAGATCCGCAAGGCCCTCACCTTCAACCAGGGCTTCACCGCCGGCGAACTTTGCGCCGCCTCCATCCTGGATATGAAGTGGCACGAGCTTTCCGTGGACCAGTTAGCCACCTTCCAGGGTCCCGAAGACATCCGCGACTTCGAGGCGAAGGTTTGTCGTGAGATGGGTCTCATCGACGAGATCGTCCCCCGCTACCGCACCTCCTACTTCAACCACATCATCGGCAGCGGCTACAGCGCCGGCTACTACAGCTACCTCTGGAGCGAGGTCCTGGCCGTTGACGCCTGGGAGAAGTTCAAGGAAGACGGCATCTTCAACAAGGCCACGGCCGACAGCTTCCGCAAGACCTTCCTGGAGAAGGGCGGCAGCGAAGAACCCATGGTCCTGTACAAGCAGTTCCGCGGAGCTGAACCCAACCCCGCCGCTCTCATGCGTGCCCGTGGATTGAATTAACGGATGTAAGAAGTAAGAACTTTCATTCCTTCTTCCGGAATGAAGCAAATGTCATCGGCATCGGCCGGGATGAGCACCGTCTCTCCCTGGCCGATGCTCATTTGTTCACCGTCCACTTCCAAGGAGCCGTTGCCTTCCAGGCACATGACCACCATGAAGGAGTCGATGGCGCTCAGGTCCTTGGCGTAGGGGAGGGTGAGGTCGTAGATGCTGGTGGTGAAGTAAGGGCAGCTCACCACTTCCATTTCCTCGTTCTGCTGGGGCTCGTACTCCGTGCGGTAGTCCTTGTAAACGGTATAGTCGATGGCGTCCTTGGCCCACTCGGTGTGCAGCTGGCGGGGTTTTCCGTCCAGGCCGGGCCGATTGTAGTCGAAGAGACGGTAGGTGATGTCCGAGGTCTGCTGAATCTCGGCGATGAAGCAACCCCCGCAGATGGCGTGGATGCGGCCGGCCGGCAGGAAGAAGACGTCGCCGGGCTTAACGTTGTAGCGGCACAGGACGTCGGTGATGGTGCCGTCGGCCACCTTCTGGGCATAGACCTCCGGGGTAATCTGCTCCTTGAGGCCCACCAGCAGGTGAGCGTCGGGGGTGGCGCCCACTACGTACCACATCTCGGTCTTACCCTTGCTGCCGTTGTGACGGGCGGCGGCCAGTTCGTCGTTGGGATGCACCTGGATGGAGAGGTCCTGCTTGGCGTCGATGTACTTGACCAGCATGGGGAACTCGTCTCCGGTGTTCTCGTACACGTGTTGTCCGATGAGCTGTCCTTTGAATTCCTTGACCAGCTGGGCGATGGTTTTACCTGCCTGCGGGCCTTCGATGACCACACTTTCGTTGTTAGCTACGCCCGAAAGCTCCCAGCTCTCGGTGCCCCATACCAGGGTCTTGACAATGGGTTTGAATTTGAGAGGATACATAGTTTCTGATTTGCGACACAAAGGTACGGCTTTTGGGCCGGAATCGCAAGGAGAATCAATGCCGATGTGTAGGTCCCGTGAGGCAGATGCCCGTGGCGACGGCCGTGCCGCCGGCGGGGATGGTCAGGTCCACGGCCAGTTGCCCGCCCACGGCCCGGAAGTCGTAGTGCAGGGTGCCTGTGAGCCCGTTTTCCAGGGCCAGGGCGATGGCGGCCGCCACGATGCCCGTCCCGCAGGCCAGGGTTTCGTCCTCCACGCCGCGCTCGTAGGAACGGATGCCGTATGCGTCGGGGCCCGCCACCACGAAGTTCACATTGACTCCGCCGGGGCCGAAGGCAGCGTGATGCCGCAGGGGAGGGGCCACCCGGCCGATATCAAGCCCCGCCAGCTGCTCCTCCCGTTCGAGGAAAGTGACGAAATGCGGACAGCCGGTATCGGCATACCAGCCCGCGGGCTCCCGGACGCGCCGGGCCTCGTGGACATCGGCCATCTCCAGCCTTACCACCTTGTCGTTCTCTCCGTCATGCAGGAGGGTGCCGGCGTAGCGGCTTCCGTTGGAGGAGAAGCGGCAGACGCCCCCGGGGAAGGGAATGCCCAGGTCCCGGGCGAAGGCCACGGCACAGCGGCCTCCGTTGCCGCACATCACGCCTCCGCTGCCGTCGTTGTTGAAGTAGTGCATGGAGAACAGGCATCCTTCATCCAGGCTTTCCCGGAGGACGATGAGACCGTCGGCCTTGCGGCCGTCCGGCAGGATGCAAAGCTCCTGCGCCAGGCTTCCGGCATAGTCCCCGGCCGGGGAACCGCCCCGCCCGTCTATCATCCGGAACAGATTTCCGGCACCGTCGTAAAGGATGATGTCCATAATTAAATTTTCGTACTTCGATACAAAGATATAAATTTGCACATTATTCTTATACAGAAGAAGATGTACAATTTCGACGAGATCATAGACCGAAGGAATACCGGAACTGAAAAGTACGACGAGCTGGAGCTGATGTTTGGAACCCGCGATGTCCTTCCCCTATGGGTGGCCGACATGGATTTCCGTACGCCCGATTTTGTGACCGACGCCATCCGGAAGCGCCTGGAGCATCCCATCCTTAGCTATACGGTTGTCCCCGACTCCTATTTCCCCACCATATCGGCCTGGCTGGAAAGGCTTCACGGCTGGAAGGTGGATTCCGCCCACATCCGTTACATGCCCGGGCTGGTGAAGGCGCAGGCCTTCATCCTCAATTACTTCCTCAAGAAGGGGGATAAGATCATCATCCAGCCGCCTGTATATCACCGCTTTGCCCAGATTCCCCGTACCAACGGCTTCGAGACAGTGGCTAATCCGCTTCGCAAGGTGCTGGACAAAGACGGCTTCCTGGAGCGCTACGAGATGGATTTCGACCATCTGGAAAGCATCATAGACAGCAAAACCCGGATGCTCATCCTGTGCAATCCCCACAACCCTTCGGGGCGAGCCTGGGACCGCGCTACGCTGGAGCGTCTGGCCGAAATCACTACCCGCCACGGCATCCTGGTCCTCTCGGACGAGATTAACGCCGAGACCGTGTTCTACGGAAACCGGCACATCCCCTTCGCCTCGGTCTCTCCCGAGGCCGCGGCCGGCAGCATTACCATGATGGCCCCGTCCAAGACTTTCAACATCGCCGGCATCGTGTCGTCCTACATCATCATCTCCAATCCTGCCCTGCGGGAGAACTTCTACCGCTGGCTGGACGAGAATTCCTTCGACCTGCCCAACCTCTTCGCCATCGAGGCCACGCTGGCCTGCTATACCCGCGGCTGGGAGTGGCGGCAGGAAATGCTGCGCTATGTAGAGGGTAACATCGAGGCGGCCGACCGCTGGATCCGGGAGCATCTGCCCGCCCTGCGTGCCGTGCGCCCGCAGGCTGCACCCACGTTCTGGCTGGACTGCACGCACCTGGGGTACACGCAGCCCCAGCTCATGCAGCACCTGCTGTACGATGCCAAGGTGGCCTTCAACGACGGTACCCAGTTCGGTCCCGAGGGTGCGGGCTACCTGCGCGTGAACCTGGCCGGCCCCCGGCAGGTCCTTCTGGAGGCGCTGGAACGTATGCGTGCATGTGGAAAATTTTAGCGCATTTTCTCGCTCATTTCCTTGCCCTTCCCGAAAATAAAGGGTATATTTGTTTGTTTGATAAACTTAACCCAAAAGCAGAAGTTATTCAACTTTTCCTACATTATTAACTAATAAACCTATGTTCAAAAAACTACAATCAGTATTGCTGACCTTAACGCTTTGGTTAGGTGTCAGCGCAGTGGCCTTTGGCCAAACTGCAAATGGTGTCGTAGTCGATGCACAGGGGCAGCCCGTTCCGGGCGCCAGTGTTATTGTCAAGGGAACTACAACGGGAACCATGACCGACGTAGACGGTTCGTTCTCCATTGCAGCCCGCAGCGGCGCCACCCTTGAGATTTCCTGTATCGGCTATGCCACCATCGATGTGCCAGCCGCCTCAAATCTCAAAATTGTCATGACTGAAGACAATGAGTTCCTGGAGGAATCCGTGGTAACGGCCCTGGGTATCCGCAAGGATAAGAAATCCCTGGGTTATGCCGTGGAGGAGGTAAAGGCGTCCGAGCTCATGCTCAACAAGAACACCAATGCCATCAACTCCCTGGCCGGTAAAGTGGCCGGTGTAAGCGTTACCCAGTCTTCCGGTTCGGCCGGTGCCGGTTCCCAGATCATCCTGCGTGGCGGTACCTCCCTGGAACGCGATAACCAGCCGCTGTTCGTGGTGGATGGCATCATCTACGACAACTCCGCTGGTGTTATCGGTGACTCCGGTTTCGATGGTTCCATGAATACAGCAACCACCACCTCCAACCGTGTGATGGATATCAACCCCGAAGATATCGAGAGCATGTCCATCCTGAAAGGACCTGCTGCTGCAGCCCTGTATGGCTCCCGCGCTTCTGCCGGTGTTGTGATCATCAATACCAAGAAGGGTAAGGAAGGTTCCGTAGAGGTAAACTTCTCCAGCAAATACTCCCACTCCTGGGTTACCGCTCTTCCGGAAACCCAGAATAAGTATATGTACGGTTATGTAGAAGACCTCTACGACGATACTACCGGGGATTATAAGAGCACTGTATACAATACCCTCAAGACCTATTCCTCTTGGGGCGCTCCTGCCGGTCTGGGTACCCAGTTCTACGATAACATCGGCAACTTCTTCAAGAATGGATCCTCCTGGGATAACAACGTATCCGTTGCCGGCGGTACCAAGAACAGCAATTTCTTCCTGTCCGCTTCCAACTTCAAGCAGTCTGGTGTGATCCCTACAACCGGATATGAGAAGACCACCTTCCGTTTCAACGGTGAGCAGAAGTGGAGCATCTTCACTTTCACTGTAAATACTGCCTACTCCCAGGCTCACACCGACAAGACCCTCACCTCTGGTGGTCTGTACGGCAACAATGGCCAGGGTACCATGCACAGTATCTATACTTGGCCCACCTCCGACGACATGTCTCATTACCTGAACGACGATGGCACCCGCTATAGCCTGCAGGGAGCCAATCTGAATGCCTGGGAAGACAAGTCCAATCCTTACTGGGTTCTGAACAAGAACAAGATGCAGGATAAGACATCCCGTTTCACCGGTACCCTCAATGTGAAGGCCGATATCTTCAATTGGTGGTGGGTTGGTGCCCGCATCGGCATCGACTCCTATACGGCCAGCGACAGCAACCTCCTTGCTGCTGGTGGTGTTAACAAGAAGACCTGGCAGGAAGGTATGTACAGTGAGAACGACAAGCGTTATCAGTACCTGTCCACCAACATCATGTCCAACATGAACAAGAGTTTTGGAGACTTCAACTTCAACCTCCTGTTGGGTACCGCAACCGATGACACCCAGGTCATTTCCGACAAGCGCATGGCTTGGAACTTCCAGGTCCCCGGCCTCTATGCCTTTGACAACGCTGTAGACGCCGAACGCAACTTCAAGAACTACAAGAGCACCAAGCGTATCGTGGGTGTATACGGTGAGTTCCGCGCCGACTGGAAGAACACCGTCTTCGTGACTGTTACCGGCCGTAACGACTGGTCTTCCACCCTCCCTGTAGAAAACCGCAGTTACTTCTATCCTTCCGTGAGCGGATCCTTCGTGTTCTCTCAGCTCCTCCAGGATCTGAATGTGATCGATGACAGCGTTTTCTCCTATGGTAAACTCCGTGCATCCTGGGCCCGTGTGGGTAAGGATTCTACCCCTTATGTGACCAACACCAGCATCTGGCCCGTTGGCATGTATCTGGGAGACAAGGTGGCCGTCGGTGATTACTGGGAAGCCGGTAACCCGTTCCTGAAGCCCGAAATCACCCAGTCTACTGAAATCGGTGTGGAATTGAGCTTCTTCAAGAACCGCCTGCACATTGACTATGCATACTATACCAACGACTCCTACAACCAGATCATGAGCCCGCGTCTGTCCAACACGGTAGGTTATATCCTCCGTTCTGTAAACGCCGGTGACGTTCTGAACAAGGGTATGGAACTCTCCATCAGCGGCCGTCCCATCGACAATCGCAATTTCACTTGGGAGAGCACCCTGAACCTCTATGGTAACAGAGGTCGCGTGGCCAATCTGCTCGAGGGTGTGGATATCCTTTATGTAACCGACGTTCAGGTTGGTAATGCAAAGGCTGCTTCCTTCAATGGCGGCAACTTCATGGCTATCTCTGGTTCCAAGTGGAGCCGTACCGAAGACGGTAAGGTAATCCTGGACAAGAACTTCATGCCGGAGTCCGATGGCGAAACTTCTTATGAGATTGGTAACCGCGAGGCTATCTTCGCCGGCGGTTGGAACAACACCCTTCGCTTTAAGGACTTCACCTTCAATATGCTGTGGGATTTCTCCGTGGGTGGAGACGTCTATAACGGCACCCTCTATGAAATGGTAAAGGCCGGTACGGCCAAGATGACCGAAAACCGTAATGAACTTACCATTAGCGGTGTTCAGGCCGACGGCACCGATGCTGCTGGCAAGACCATCTATAAGGACGTTTCCCAAACCTTCAAGGCTGGTCAGACTTATCAGTACAACAACAAGACCGTCAGTGGCGAATACATCATCAACAATTACTGGCAGTCGTTCTATCCTCAGGAGAGCGCCAACTTCATGACCAATGTGAAGTCCCTGCGTCTCCGCAGCATTTCCCTATCCTACAGCCTGCCTCAGTCCCTGCTGAAGAAGACCAACGGTTTCGTCAAGGGTTGCACCTTCACGGCTGCTGCCAACAACATCCTCCTGTTCACCAATTACTATGGTGATCCCGAAGTTGCTGCCGCCGGTGCCGGTTCTGTCGGTTCCTCCTCTGTTGGCATCGACTGGTGCTGCGTACCTGCCCTCGCCGGTGTTTCCTTCGGTGTAAACCTCACCTTCGGTGCCGGTTCCCGCGACAAGGCTTCCGCCGCTCCTGCCACGGTTCCCGTGATCCAGGAAGTCGTGAAGGAGGTTGTCAAGGAAGTTGTCAAGGAGAAGATCGTGGAGAAGGAAGTTGTGAAGGAAGTTCCTGCCAAGACTCTGGAAGGCGTTTACAACGAAGACCTCTTCTTCCTCATCGGCAAGTCCGAACTCCGTCCTGAAGAAGCTGTCAAGCTGGGTGAGATTTCCCGTCTGATGAAGGATAATCCTCACGCCCGCATCACCATCACCGGCTATGCCGACAGCGCTACCGGTACTGCCAAGCGTAACAACAGCCTTTCCGCTCAGCGCGCCCAGGTTGTTGTCAACCTCCTCAAGAAGGCCGGTATCAGCGAAGACCGCATTACCTTCAGCAATGTTGGCTCCGACAAGGATGCCTCCCTGGCTCCCGAGGCCAACCGTGTGGCCGTTTGTGTTGTTAAATAATAAAGGCACAAAGAAATGAAAAAGATATTTACTATAATTCTTTCTGCAACCCTGCTTTTCTCGCTTGCTTCTTGCGAAAAGTGGCTGGATGTTAATGTGAACCCCAACGCCGCCACTTCAGCGCAGGCCCCCTACTATCAGCGTCTTCCCTGGTGCCAGTTCTATCTGGAACACACTTGGGAGATTCCCGGCAGCAATGCAGCATATTACACTCAGACGCTGGCTTCCCTCCACACCCAGACCAACGGTGCCATGAACTGGAACATGAATGCCGCCAACCGCGGCAGCAATGCCCAGCAGTGGTTCTTTACCGGTTGCGCTACCAACCTCCGCGGCATGTATGACGAAGCCATGGCTGTAGGTGCATATCACTATGCCGCCGTTGCCAAATTCATGCGTGCTTTTGGCTTCATGGAAATGGTGGACCTCTTTGGTGAAATTCCCTATACCGACGCTCTTGGCACTTCCGCCGCTCCGGCTTATGACACGGGTGACGTGGTGTTTATGGGTTGCCTGGACGAACTGGACGAAGCCATTGAACTCTTTGGCAAAACCCAGGAAGATGGTGCCGAACCCCTGGCAACAGGCGATAGCTGGAATGGTGGTGATGTAGACAAATGGGTCAAGATGTGCTATCTGCTCAAGGCCCGTTGGCTGGTGAAACTCAGCAAGAAACCAGCCGGTAGCTATAAGGAAGGCAAATATGACGCCGATGAAATTCTCGCCTGCCTTGCAAAGGGTCCCAAGAGCAATGCCGACGACACGGTTATCAAGCATGTCAATGCCTTAGGCTCCACAGTAGATTTCCTTTGGAAGGAGTCTGTCAATTACTCTGGTGTTCATTCCTGCATTGGTCAGAATAACCGTCACTATTGGGTCTCCAAGGCCCTCTATGATAACCTTACCAATTTTGCCGGGAACGGTGTTGAAGATCCCCGTGCCGACAAAATTATCCCTTGGCGCAGATCCCAGAAGAGTGCAAGCTCTCCTGCAGAACTGAAATGGTCTGCCGATGGCAAATGGATGCGTTCTTTGGGCGTAGACCTTACATCAGCTATTATTAAGAATAGCGGCCCTGCCTATAATTTAGGTTTTGCCGATGGAAAATGGTCCGTCAAATCCCCCGCCAATCATGAGGGCGATACGGTTTATGTAGTAGGATCTGTCGGTTACTTCGACAACTCCGATGACGAGCTGCTCCGTTGGGTGAAGGGTGATGATGCTTCTGCCATCAGTGGCGCTTTCCACCTCCGTGCCGATTCCCCGTCTGTGATGGCTTCCTATGCCGAGGCTTGTCTCATCAAGGCTGAAGTCCTGTTCAACAAGGGCGAAAAGGCCGAAGCTTTCAACGCTTACAAAGAAGGTGTAAAGGCTAATATCGAGTTCATGAACGGTTACCTCGCCAGCTGGCGCACTCAGTATGGCAGCCCCACTGCCGATTGCCCTTCCTTCACGGAAATGCCCAGCGCCGACATCAACAACTTCCTGAACATCGGTCTTGGTACTGCCGCCAACATCAGTCTCGGCAAGATCATGACCCAGAAGCAGATTCTTTATCTGCTCACCCTGGAAGCCTGGAACGATATGCGTCGCTACGACTACGATCCTACCGTCTTCTTCAACTTTGCCAAGCCTAATTATTACCTGAATACTCCCAGCCTGCAGGATTACCTGCCGCTGGATAAGGCACCTCGTCGTTGGGGTCAGGCTTCTTACGAGCTGAAGTACAACACCGCCAACCTGGCCGCCATCGGCGAAAAGGTCCCCGGTGCAATGGATCTCCCTGGTGATGTTTGGTATACCTCCAAGCAAATCGGAACCCTCCCTGTTTGGTGGGATCAGGAATAACCAATCCGCTTAGATCTTTCTTCCAGGCGACCCCCTCGGGGCCGCCTGGTTTTTTTGTAGAGCCCCTGTCATTTCTCGCTTGCGTATAACTTGTTGACTACCAGCGCGTTGCTAATTCTTCTTTAGGCTGATCAGCCTAAAGAGAAAAATAGAACAAATTGATAATCAAGTAAATAGGGTGCAATCGACAATGGCTCCCCCTGACCCCGTCCCACAGACTGGCCTGGTTTGTTTTTATTCAAAACCTTTTGTAGCTTTGCAAGTATGAAGCGCCAGACAAGAATAATGGTTAACCGCATCCGAAAAGTCCTTGTGGGGGAACCCATACAAAAGGCATGGCTTTTCGGATCCTATGCTCGTGGTCAGGAGGGACCGGACAGTGACATAGACCTTCTTGTTCAGATGGCGCCTAATGATCTCACCATTTTGGGTTTTCTCAAAATCCAGACTCGTCTGGAAAAAGCTACTAACAGGCAAGTGGATCTTATAGAAGATGAGTGCCTGGAAGATTTCGCAAGAGTATCGGCAGACAAAGACAAAATCCTGATATATGAATCAGCCTGAAAGCAGAAATCGAACGAATCGTTTTTGGGATCTGAAATTAGTTATTAACGGTTAAAGCTTTCTTTAATCTTGGGAAGGTATTCCTTGCCCAGTACAATGCCGCAACCCAACAGGATGCCCACGAAGGTCCACACCAGAAGCGTGCGGGACCGGCTGGTAGAAGGGGAGCGGGGGACTGTAATGGGCTGAACCACCGTAATGGTAGGAGTGTCACGCTTAACCTGCATCTTGGCGGTTTCCAGTTGTTTGGAAAGCTCGGCGTAGATGCTGCTGGCCACGGCAAACTTGGTCTGCACGCGGTCCTGCTCTATCCTGGCCCGGGTGGTGAGCATTTGCTGGTTCCGGTCCCGGATGGTAGCCAGTTGGGTCTGGTACAGTTCCATCTCGGCCTTTACTTCGTCGTAACGGGCCTGGATGTACTCCAACTGATGCTGGGCCTTGGTGGTTCGGTAGGCGGTCACTTCGTTTTGAAGCAGCTCGATTACGCGAATGGCCATTTCGGCCGTCTGCAGGGGCTCGGCGCCCGATACGGTGAGCGTGAGGTAGCCTTCTTTGCGGTCTACCGTAAGGCTCATGCGTGAGGCGACGGCCTTGGTGAAGGAGGCTTCTTCCTTGCTAAGGACAATGGGCTTTACCGTATAGGAATCTTCTCCTTCCACTGCAATGGACTGCGCTTCATACTTGGACTCCTTTTCGGGCTTTATGTTGTTGATGGCCCCCATGATGGTGCTGGGCAGTCCCAACGTATACTTCCTAAGGACTCCCAGGAACTTGGCAAATTTGGAGGGGTTGTTGTAATCCTTCAAATATGTATACAGGGTAATGGTGGAGTCGGCCTTCTCGAAGTGATACTTGGTATTGAGCAAATCCAGCTGGAACGTGGCGCTCTTGAGGATTTGCGGATACACCAGCGGGGAAAGGTCCGAGCTGGACAGGCTGGCTGTTCCCAGGTCGTAACCCGCCATGGCGGCCAGGCTCCCCATGGAAACATAACGGGAGGCGCCGCTAATCTGCGGGACCAGGATGCTGCTTACCGTGTAGGTATGCTTCATGGTAAGGGCTGCGGCCAGTCCCAGGGCAATGAAGATGCCGGTGCAGATGAAGATGATCTTGCGCTCTTTCCACAAAGACCTGGCAAGGGCAATCAAATCCAGTCCTTCTTCTTCGGCCGGGATATTGTGCAGGTTTTGATCTTCCATACGCTAGTTGAGTCTTTCGATGAGCAGGATGATGGAAACTACCGAAGTAATGGCGCTCAAGGTGCTGGCGGCAACCTTGTCCCACTCGACTTTCTCCTTAGGCTTCTCGGCTTGCTCTACCTTCCTCTGGTCCATGGACAGGGTAATCACCGAGCCGGGCTGTACCTTGGGATAGATGCGGAAGCCCAGGAAGTGGTGGATGCCTTCGCTCTGGTTGTCGGGAGTGGTCACGGTTACCGAGTTGCGGTCGGCGTTCTTCTGGAAGCCGCCGGCAAAATGACGGATGTACCACTTGGCGCTGTGCGGTCCCTGATAGATGAAGGTCTTTTCTCCGTAGAGGAAATCATCGGGGACGTACTGGCCCATCAGGGTTCCGGTTTCGCGGATGGTCACCGTATTTTCTTCCCGTACTATGTTGAGGATATCGCCGTCCATCAGATAGGGATCGAAGCGTGCCTGTTTTTTGTGACGCATAGCATCCTTCAGATTCACGCCGATGCTGCCGCGTCCGTTGTGCTCGCGGAAGAGGGTGCAGTACGGGCTGGCATCGTCGGACAGGCCGCCGGCCATCTCGAGAATCTGGGACAGCTGGGTGTTGGAATCGGAGAGGATGTAAACGCCGGGATATTTGACCCGTCCGTTAATCTCGACTTTCCGTCCCTGGGAGAAATTCGGCTTCTGGCGAACCACCAGATGATCGTAGGGCTGCAGCTGGAAATCGGTATCGACGGGATTGTAGTCCTCGTCCACGGCCAGGGAGCATAAGCGATACACGGTCTGGGGCTTGTCCAGGTCTACGCGGAATACTTCGATCCGGTCGGGAGCGGCACCAACTTCGAAGCCGCCGGCCATGGTAATCAGGTCATGCACCGTGAGGGCCGGAGAGAATCCGAGGCGCAGCGGCTGCTTCACCGCACCGCTCACGCCAATCTCGCCCAGGTTGGTATAGGTGGAATTGTCGTAGATATTAAGCTCGTCACCGGGCTGCAGAAGGGTATCACCGTCTTTTTCCAGGTTAATGGGCAGGTATTCCATGCGCACCGGATTGCTGATATCCTTGCGGAAGATATAGGCAACGGGATAGACGCTGGATTTGAGGCCGTCGGCATATTCGATGGCCTGGGACACCGTCATGCGGTCGTTCTGGCCGAAGACACGGGCAAAGGGCTTGCGAACCTGGCCCATTACCTTCAGGGAGTCCACGTCACGATAGGCGGTAAGCTGCAGTACGGTTACCGAGTCGCGGGCCTCCAGGCGGAAGTCCGGCTGGCCCTGCAGGCCGGGGAAGGGAACGGTGAATACCTCACGGGTTTCATCGGCCTTCACACGCTCTACCAGGACAACGTCGGTACGGGCGGTATAACGCGGCTTCGCATTTTCCAGCAGCTTCTGCAGGCTGCGGTTGTTCTCCAGGTCGAAGCGGCCTGCATAATAGATGTCACCGCCTACTGCTACGTAATTCTCCAGGGGAATGTCGCTGGACAGGATGCGCACGATGTCTCCGGGCATGAGGGCAACCTTGTTCATCCCGTTGATCACGTTGTTCAGGCTGTACTCCAGAATCTTTTTCTGTCCGTCTTCCAGGCGCTCGATCTGCATGTAGTCGGAATAGGCCTGGTCGGTAACGCCGCCGGCATAGCCAATGAGGTCGGTGAGAGTTTCGCCCTCGATCATTTCGTAGCGCATGGGGCGATATACGGCACCTTCGATGCTCACAATCTTCTGGGCTACCGGAACAAAGATGACGTCGTTGTTCTGGAGGTCATAGAAAGAGCCGTCGGTAGGGTTGGTCATGAATTTGTACAGGTCCAGGCGCTGGGTTTTGCCAGCACGGGAAAGCTGGATGTTACGCACCGATCCTATTGCGGTGGGACCGCCGGCGGCCGCCAGGGCATTGAAGACCGTATTGAGGGCGCTCACGGTAAAGCCTCCCTGGACACCTACCTCACCATATATATTAAGGTGAAGCGTGCGGGCGGTGCTGATGGTGACCACAATTTGGTCCGGGCGGAAGGAATAGTGAGAGCTCAGTTTGGAGCGGATGGCCGTGCGAGCCTGAGCCAGGGTCATGCCTTTGAGGAAGATCTTGGTGGATCCGGTGGGCTGGATAGAGCCGTCGGGCGAGATGCGCTGGTGAATCTCGGTCTGAGAAGCGCCGAAGATGGAAATATGAACTTCGTCACCTTCTCCCAGGATATACGTATCGGGGGCCTGGGCACCGTCGGTAGTCCTGAACACGTCCAGGGTTTTCCCGTTAAACAGGGAGTGTCCGTAGACAGTGGATGCTTCGGCAGGCTTGCTCTGCAGGTTTTGCTGAAGGGTAGACTCTGCGGCAGCCTCTCCCAGAGTGGTGCGAGAGATCTCCGATGCCGGAGAAACTGTAGGAGCCTCCACAGGATTCTCTTCCAGGACCTCCACCTCTTGCTCGGCGGTCTGACGGATCTGGCCATTGCCATCTACCTGCCAGCGTTCCCGGGTTTGCTGGATCTGCCGGCTTTGTTGGGTTTGCCTGAGTTCCTGACGAACTTTGGCCACTCCAGCGTTCTTTTCGGCCTGCATCTGGTTCAGGATGCGCATGATGCGGGTCTGGTACTGGGCATACTGGGACTGGGGGATGGTGTCAACGTCGATCCCTTCTTCCAGCAGGCGCTCGCGTACTTCGGTCTCTGTCAGGTTGCGCTTGTCCAGTTCCAGGCGTGCGGCAGAAAGGATGTTTCCCTGTTGGGCAAGGGCGGACAGGGAAATCATAATGCAAAATATTCCAGTGAGGATTTTCTTCATATCCCGGGAAAATGTGTGAAATTTAAAGGTTAGTCTTCATCCAGATAAGGACGCATGATGGGCCGAAGCCGCTCTATGTACTTGTGTGGAATGGATTTTTGGTGGCACTGCTTCCGGAAAGCGGCCAGGCGATGGCAGTCGGACCCGGTGAGGGAATAGTAGCCGCGCTTGAGCAGCCACTCGGCCCGTACCAGGACATCTTTTCCATAGTAGCCCGACAGGGAAGTCAGGTTTAGCTGCATCAGGACACCCATGGTTTTGAGGCGTGCATAGTCCTCGGGGTTCATGTAGCGGTACCGTTCGGGGTGGGCGATGATGGGCCGATACCCCAGCGACATGGTACGCTCCAGTTGCTCCCACAGGTGCAGCGGCGGTGCCAGGGTGGAGGTTTCTACCAGTACACGTCCGGGACCGTGCAAAAGCAGGTCCCCGGCTTCCAGCCGTTCGGTGTACAGGTTGTCCAGCATGTATTCGGCGGCCAGATGCAGTTTGATGGGGCCGTTGTATGCGCTTTCCAACTCCTGGAAGCGGCTCTTGAGCTTCTCTGTGGTGTTGGGTACGTCCTCCATGATGTGAGGGGTGCACCACAGATGGGTAATGCCATGCTTGGCCTCCCAGTCCAGGATGGTAAAGGCTTCCTTCTGGGTACGGACGCCGTCATCTACGCCATAAAGCACATGGCTGTGATGATCGGCGCCGCCTTCCATGAGGCCGCTTTCCAAATAGGTAGTGCGTCTTTGAAGGAAACTAAACATGGGCGTTATTCGTCATCGTCCTGTTCGCCGTGGCCATAACCATAGCCGTAACCATAGCCGTAACCATAGCCATAACCGTATCCGTATCCGTAACCATAGCCGTAACCATTCTTGGCAGCGTAGGTGTCAACGCCATTGAGGATAACGGCCATACGGTTGAATCGGCCTTCTTTGTACATCTGTTCGATGGAAGGCAGGGCTCTCTTGTCGAACAGGCCGGCACGGAGGATGAACACGGTGATGTCGGCGTGCGGGGCGATGATGGAAGTATCGGCCACCAGGTCTGCAGGCGGGCAGTCCAGGAAGATATAGTCGTACTTGGTGCGAAGCTCTTCGAAGAGTTTGGTCAGACGGTCCGAAACCAGGAGCTCGGCCGGGTTGGGCGGGATGGAGCCTACAGGCAGCATATCCAGGTTGTCGGTCAGGGTCTGGACGTGTTCGCTGTAATTGTCGATCTTTCCGCTCAGGTAAGCGCTAAGACCCGTGTGGTTCTTGTTAACCGCCTTGGACAGGGTGGCCTTACGGATATCGGTATCCACCACAATAACCTTGGAACCCTTAAGGGCCATGGAGGCGGCCAGGTTCAGGATGACGAAGGTCTTACCGGCATTGGGGTTGAACGAAGTCATCATGATGACCTGTGCCTTGCCGCCGGTGTGGATCATCTGGTCCAGGTTGGTACGCAGCACACGGAAGGCCTCGTTCACGTTGTTTCGCTTGCCGGGCTCTACCATGATGCGGGTGTTGTTGTTGTCGAAGCGGTTGGCACGCAGGCGCTTCCAGTAGTTCTTGGGCAGACCCAACTGAGGAATCTCGGCCAGGAACGGGACGGAAAGACGGGCCAGGTCACCGCGGGTCTTCACCGTCATGTCCAGGATGCTGATGAGGTAGATGATGCCGAAGGGCAGGCCGAAGCCGATGACCAGGGCAACCAGCAGGATCATCATCTTATTGGGGCTGATGGGGGCGGAGGAGCCGGTAGGACGGACAATCTGACGGGTATTGGCCACGTTTAGCAGGCTCTGGAGTTCGTTCTCTTCACGTTTCTGGAGCAGGAAGATGTACAGCTGTTCCTTAACTTTCTGCTGACGCTCGATGGAGATGAGTTCCATTTCCTGCCCCGAAGTGTTGGATACACGGGAGAGGAGTTCGCGTTCACGGGCTTCCAGCTGGCGGGCCTCCATGGACAGCGTGGAGATCAGGTTCTCGATGGAGCGGTTGATGGAAAGGCGGATACTGCTAAGCTGGGTGGACAGGTCCTGTACCAGCGGGTTCTTCTCACTGGAATAAGACAGGGCGCGGTCGCGGGTGAGCAGGGTCTTGTTATACTCTGCGATCTGGCTGTTGATGTTGCTGTTTTCCAGACCCGAGTTGGAAGGAAGCAGGTCTCCTTCGTGCTGGGAGTCATTCAGGAAGTCGCGGATCATCTTGGCAATGGCCAACTGGCTGTTCACGTTGAAGGCCTTGTCTCCATAGGTGGTGGACTGGGCCGACAGCGTGCTGCCTGCCTGGGCGATATCGGTGATCTGGTGCGTCTGCTTGAAGGACTTCAGGGAGTTTTCAATGCCGCCCAGTTCTGCCTCGATCACGTCCAGACGGTCGGCGATAAAGGCCGATGTTGCCCGCACGGACTTGTTGCGGTTCTCCAGCCAAACCTGGTCGTAAACGTCCAGAAGGGTGGAGAGCACGGCTTCGGCCCTGTTGGGGAACTGGTCCTGCATGGTGAGCTGGGCCACGGTGGACTGCTTGGTGGAGAAGGAAACCGACAGGCGTCCGCAGTAGCTCTTGGCCCTGGAGGGAGCCTTGACCCAGGAAATATACAGGTCATGTTTCCAGTCTCTGATGCTGGCGGTGGGCTGGATGCACAGGCGTCCGGCCGGGGTTTCCAGGGTGTCTCCCAGGTGACCGCTTATTTTTTCTTCTTTGAGTTCTCTGCCGGCAACGGCAAATCTATCGATTGTGAAGCTGTCATCTCCAGTCTTGCATACACGGAAGGAATAGGAAGACACGGGATTCTGCTCTACGACCAGCATCTCCAGAGGAGAGTTCTGGTACTTCTCGCGCATGCGGAAGTGCTGTTTCTCTACATAGGAAGTCTCCAGGCCCAGGCGGGTGATGACCAGTTCCATAAGGTCGGGCGAGGAGAAGGCCTCCAGCTCGTTGTCGGGGTTGCTGGAGCCGGCACGGCGGGAGCTGGATGTTCCCGAGAAGGCCGTGAGTTCCCTCATGAGCGAGTTCTGGGAATCCTGGTCAATGATAACTTTCTCTGTACGGCTGTATGTCTTGGGAGTTCTGTACAGATAGAAGACTGCCAGGAAAAGGCATGCTCCGATAGAGAAGAAATACCACCATCTATGGTTCCAGACCATGGCCCACAGGTTGGCCAGGCTAATGGTCTGTTCCTCTTCCTGTACGGACTCGGTGGGGTGGACTTGCGAAGTAGTGAATTCTGACATAACTGTAAGACTCTGTTATCTGCGTAGTAAGGTAATGACCAGGTTGACCACGGTGATGGCCATGGAGCCCATGGACACCCAGAACGACCCGGATTTGAAGTAGTTTTCATTAATGGTGGACTGGCCGGCGCGTACCTGGTTGGGCGTAGCGTACACTACGTCGTTCTGCTGCAGGTAGTAGGCGGGCGACTGGAAGATCTCGCTGCTGCGGGGATCCAGTGTGTAAATCTTGCGCTCACCGTTCTGCTCGCGGATGACCATGAGGTTGCTGCGCTGGCCATAGATGGTAAGGTCGTGGGCCAGTGCCAGTGCCTGGAAAATGGTGATTTTGTCACCGGTAACGTTATAGGTGCCCGGCGAGGCTACTTCTCCCAGGACCGAAATCTTGAAGTTTAGGAATTCTACCGTTACATTGGCGTCCTTGAGCAGACCGTCATTGATAAGCTGTCCTTCGATGAGGCTCTGCAGCTCCCAACGGTTCATGCCGGCAGCATGGATCATGCCCAGCTGCGGGAAACTGATATAACCGTCGTTGTCTACGGTGTAGCCGACGATATGGTTGCTACCGCTATTGGTGGTGTTCATCTCCGAGCTGGTAGTTTGGCCGACAACCGTCTTGTTAAAGATGGAAGCCATGGACGGGCTGCTGCTGGTAACCAGGATGGACAGCTGGTCCTGGGGCTGGATGATGATACCCTTGTTCACGGCCATGGCCATGCTTGTGTCGTTTTGAACATCCTGTAAGTAGTTGATGTTCTGCCATGTAGCGGTGCTGCAGGAAGCGGCGAGCAGGCACAGTGCCAAGGCTCCGACGAGTTTGAAGTTATTTTTTATCATAGCATGCTGAAAATAGTATACAAAAATAGTCAAAAACTTACTATTTAGCAAATCGGGGCGGGGGGGGGGAGAAGTGAATCTTTGTTTTTATTCAATTCCTTTCGTAGCTTTGCAGGCATGAATCGTATCAGCACTGTCGTATTTGATTTTGGCAAGGTTCTCGTAGACTGGGACCCCCACCGTTTGTTCGACCCCTACTTCGGAAGCAGGGAAAAGGCCGATTGGTTCCTCACCAACATCTGCAACATGGAGTGGAACGTCCAGATGGATGCCGGAAAGCCTTTCGCTCAAGGAATTGCAGAGCTTTCGGCGGTTTATCCGGAGTGGAGCAAGGAGATCCAGATGTACTTTGACCGCTGGATCGAGATGATGGGAGACCAGATCCCCGGAATGGAAGAACTGGTCCTGGAGCTCAAGGAAAAGGGCTATCGCGTGCTGGGTTTAACGAACTGGTCCACCGAAACCTTCTGCCAGGTCCGGTACAAATACCCCATCTTCGACCTGATGGACGGAATGGTGGTCTCCGGCGAAGAACACATGATCAAGCCCAGCGCGGAATTCTTCCGCCTGCTGCTGAACCGCTTCTCCCTCCAGGCCGATGAGTGCGTCTTCGTCGACGACAACCTGGCCAACGTCCAGGGCGCCCTCGGCGTGGGCATGCACGCCATCCACTTCCAAAACGCCGCCCAACTCCGGACCGAACTGAGGAAAACATGTAAATTTTAAACTTAACTCTCAGAATTATGAGCAAGCACATTATCGTACGCGCATTGATTTTTGCCGCTGTGGCGCTGTCGGCACTTACCTCCTGTTCTAAAGACGGCATAAAGAGCCAGAAAGTCGCGGTGTTGCTTCCGGACAACACTATCATCAACCGTTGGGCCGAAGACAAGCAGAACCTGGAGACAGTCATGGGCAAGTACGGCTTCGACGCCACTTTCTACACGGCTCCGGAGACGGCAGATGGCGCTGCTCTGCAGGTCCAGCAGATGAAAACGGCTATCGAAGGCGGTGCAAAATTTATCGTCCTTACAGCTATCGACTATAAGACAATCAACGAGTCCGGGCTTCTTGCAAAGTATCCCGATGTCAAGTTTGTCTGCCACGACAGGCTTCTCCTGGACAATCCCCATATCGCCTATGTTTCATCGGCCGATACCAAGGAGATAGGCCATATCCAGGCCTTGTATCTTCTCAACCATTTCCATTCGTCCGGAGCCTCCTCCATGACTATCGAAATCCTCGCCGGCCCGGATACCGACGTCAATGCCAAGGATTATTACGACGGCGCCATGGCTCTGCTCAAACCATACATTGATGCCGGAGATCTGGTAATCGTGAGTGGCAAGAAAGAGTATGCCCAGGTAAAGGCCGACAGTTGGGGTATTGCCGATGGCAAAAAAGCCATGAAAAACCGTCTTTCCAGCTATGGCTTGGGCAACTGCCCGGATATGATCCTTGCATCCAACGACAATCTTGCCCAGGGTGCCATCGAAGCACTGGAAGAGGCCGGTTTTACAGACATGCCCGTCATTACGGGACAGGATAATACCGCAATGGCCCAAAACAACATCAGTTCCTTCAAGCAGGCCATGACCATCGACAAGAACCTGAACGATATGGCCTATAACACCGCCATGATTATCAACTGCCTGATGGCAGGCGCACCCGTTCAAAGCAGCCACAGCATCTCCGTCGGCTTGGTGAAAATTCCCGTATTCTATTCCAAGAACACCCTCATCACCATCGACAGCATTTAGGGTTATACCCATCGGCCGGTCTTTAAAGGACCAAGGAGCCTGGCAGAAACCGGATCCATGTGGCTACGAAATTAAAATGGAATGAAAGACTATAGAAAAACCAAACTGGCGTGTTATCTGGGGTTTGTGACGCAGGCCATCGTGGCCAATCTTACGCCGCTTCTGTTCATGGCTTTTCACCGTGAGTATGAAATTCCCATAGCCGGCCTGGCTCTCATTCCGGCCGTTTTCTATGTGGTTCAGCTGGTTACGGATTTCCTCTGCGCGAAATTCAAGAACATAGACTACCGCAGGAGCATCATCGTTTCGGAGGTTACATCGGCCCTGGGCCTGGCTGGCCTGGCCTTTGTGCCCGGTCTTTTCCACAATCCTCTGGTGGGCATCCTGCTTTGCGTAGCCGTTTATGCCGTGGGCAGCGGCCTCATCGAAGTGCTTTGCAGCCCCATCATCGAGGCCTGCCCTTTCCCCAACAAGGAGGGAATGATGAGCCTTCTCCATTCTTTCTACTGCTGGGGCGCTGTGGGCGTTATCCTGAGTTCTACGCTGTTCTTTACGGTCTTTGGGCTGGACAATTGGCGCATCCTTGCCTGCCTGTGGGCCCTGATTCCGCTCTATAACATTGTCAATTTTGCTACTTGCCCCATCGAGCCCATCGTGGCCGATTCCGAAGGGATGAGCATGGGCCAGCTGCTGCGAAACCGCACATTCTGGCTCTTCCTGCTCCTGATGATTTGCGCGGGCGCTTCCGAGAGCACCATGGCGCAGTGGACATCGGCCTTTGCCGAGGCTTCCCTGGGCGTGGACAAGACCATCGGAGACCTGGCGGGTCCCTGCGGCTTTGCTTTCTGCATGGGGCTAGGGCGGCTCTGGTATGGAAAGAAGGGGCAGAACATGGATTTGTCGGCCTATATGACCGGCGCCGGTATCCTTACCTTTGCCGCCTATCTGACGGCTTCGCTGGCTCCTGTTCCCATGATTGCCCTGGCGGGATGTATGGTGAGCGGCCTGGCCGTGGGCATCATGTGGCCCGGATCCATCAGCCTTACATCGGCCCGGATGCCCGGCGGCGGCACGGCCCTTTTTGCCTTGCTGGCCCTGGCGGGTGATGCCGGCGGTACGTTCGGTCCGTCCCTGGTGGGACTTTGCACCCAGTCCGGGGGAGAGAACATCCAGAACGGCATCCTGGCGGCCTCCGTATTCCCTGCCATCCTGGTCCTGTGCCTTCTGGCCATCCGGCGCAAAAGGTGAGTGTCTTTTATGAAAATTGAAGAAGGATACATGCCCTTCCTGGGGTGGTATGCTCATCATTGCCTATCTCATTGAAAAGAAGCCCCAGGGCATTTGCTCGGTCATTATTTCCAGCGGTCATCCTTCTTCCAGCCTCTGGGCCCGCGAACAGCACCGGATGATTGCCCTAATGCCTCAGGAGGACCAGGAGGCCATTCGGAAGCCGGTGGGAACTGATTTTCTAACGTATTGATATACAGTTAGTTGTAGAACTGTTCGTGCCCGAACCCTATTAATATGGCAATTCCTGGAGTGGGCGTATCCCGGAGACTCGGGAAGAAAGCAAGGAGAAATTTGAAAAAGGACTAACAGGCAGTATGTTTGCGAGCTTTGAAGACCGGAGATATGAGGAGAAGATTAAATGAAGAACAAAGGGGGAAACACAGGACTTCAACATCCTCCGCCTCTCTACCCCGCCGCCTTTACCGAAAACCTCTTCATTGATTCCAACTCTGACCTCGCTTCCCCCTCACTAAAAGGCCAACAATCGCTTGTTGACCTCCATGTCGATGGCATCTGCGCCTATTTAGCTAATTGTTAAGGGGTAATTCTTCCCTCGGTCAGTTCCCGGGCAAGAATTTCATAGACGTATGCGGTGCTCTGGGAGAAAAGTCCCGTTTCCAGGTCCAGGATCTTCTCGTAGGTATCCGAGTTGTACACCAGACCCAGCGCCTCCGCCATTGTAATCTTGCGGTCTTCCATCAGTTTGAGGACAAGGTCCTTGACCAGTTCCTCAATCATGAACTGCTCCTTGCTCATAGCTTCTTCAGGAATTGGACGGACCGCTCCGTCGCAAAGAAATACTGATACGTGACGCCCTCCTTGAATTTCAGTTCTTTCAAGAAGGTCTCGATGGTAATAAGCCCGGCCAGCAGCCGACGAATCTGGTATCCCACATCGTCATTAGCGATGGGACCGTGGACAATATCGAAATCGTGAATCTGCGTACGGGAGTCGTTTTTCCGGTTAGCCAGGATGAAATCTGCCCACTCCTTGGAATAAGACTCAAAAACCTTGATGTTCATGCCCGCCTCACGGGCTGCCTTCTCATCAAACTCGAATGAAGAGACCACCATCTCTCCACCATACAGCCTGACCCTTCTCCTGCCCATCCGTTCCGCCTGTTCCTTGCTGGCCGTCAGATAGAACCCGCAGCCAAAATCCTTCCCCACGCTGGAGCGACTGAGGTCGATGGACTCAATGTCCACATTGGAGCCGTGATAGAGTATCATGCCAGCGCCCCTCCGTTGTTGCGGCACAGAAGCGCCACGTCCTTTACGACATCGTCAAAGGAAAGGGTATGCTCTACGTCGTAAAACTCATCCAGGAAGTCGATGCCCTTATAGAGTGCAAGATAGCGATAAGCCTGCGGTGTGGTCAGGCCAAACCGCTCGGCGAAGTCGCTGATAAGCGCAACGATATATGACACTTTTCTGTCCATACAAGGCAAAGTTACAAAAAGCAATCCACTTCGCCAAAAAGAAAGCATTGAATATCAACAACCGCCCCCTTCCATCAGTAATGAGAAGCCGCTTTGGCCTGGGAACAAATTAACGAACTATTGTGAAGAGGCCTTTGCGAGTAATTATGAGCCGAAGGCGAACAGGCGGCTTCTGCAGCCAGCCCCTCCCCGAGGGAGGGGTTTGGGGTGGGGTAACGTGAGTGCGGAGAGACCGAGATTCGAAAATGATGACCAAACCCCTCCATGGCCCCTTGTTTTAATGGTTTCTATTGCGTAGCTTATTTGGATCCGGTACGTGATGTCTTTCTCTTCTGCTGCATCTCCGGCCTTCGGCATTCCGACGCCAACAACCTCCGCCGTAGCGATATCAAAGGCGACCACATTGAAGTCACCACTGTTAAAACGGCCGACAGCATCTCCATCGAACTGAACGACATCACGAAGGCCATTCTGGAGAAGTACAAGGACGTTCCTTTCAAAGATAACAAAGCCCTGCCCAACCTTACCAACCAGGCCATGAACCGCGATGTAAAGGAACTGTGCAAACTGGCCGGCATCGACAAAGAGATTCGCATCACTACCTACAAAGGCAGCACCCGCACGGACGAGGTATTCCCCAAATGGGCCAAGGTGGGCACCCATACCGGCCGCCGCACCTTCATCGTTAACGCCCTCTCCCTGGGCATCGCCCCTGACGTGGTGATGAAATGGACCGGTCACAGCGATTATAAAGCTATGCGGCCCTATATTGACATCGTGGACTCCATCAAGGCCGAATCCATGACCAAATTCAACAATCTGTTGTAGCCCCTGCCGAAAAAATGCTTAATTTTGTAAAAACATGAAGGCTATGACCGAAAAAGAGATACTGGAACTGAGAGATTTGGCCGAGGTAGGTAAGGTACAATTCAAAGAACGTGTTACCGATAACTACGACATTGGTTTGTGAGATGTGCGCCATGAGTAACTACCATGGTGGCCGGCGTATCTATGCCCAGGAACGACCTACTTTTCAACAATGCCATCTACCTATTGCCTTACACAGGTGCGGGCAGCGGTCTTCGCCGTGCCATGGATACCGGCGTGGAAGTACAGTTTGATGACAATGAGAAGACGCGGGAGTTTGTGATTACGATTTCCCGCAGGGAGCACCATGTCAAAAATGCACCATCAAACGGCGAAATGCACTATGAAAATGCACCATCAAGTGCAAAAGCGCACCAAGAAGGCGGTGAAACGCACCAAGAAAATGCACCATCAAGCGAAAAAACGCACCAACTGACCAAGAAACAGACCGACATCATTAACTTCTGTTCCATTCCAAGATCTTCTAAAGAAATCATGGACCGACTTGGGTTATACAATCAGTCCCGTAATCGCCAGCGCCATATTCAACCGCTTATTGATATGGGCTACCTTGAACCGACCATTCAAGGGAACCCTAAAGCAAAAGGCCAAAAGTACAGAAAGACCTCCAAGAAGATATAGCCCACACCGTCACCACCGGCCCGCACAAGCAAGCGGGCCGGTTACAGGCGGACACTTCCCGGGCTCCGTGAAAGGGCCCAGGAAGCGACCGTCAGTTGCCGGAATTGAGGAAGAATAACTATCTTAGGGAATTAAATCCGCGAAATACCCATAAAACGTGATAATTCAAAGATAAGCGGTATCTTTGCCCTGACTACTACTGAAAGATTCCGCCATGCCCAAAGACTTCGGACTCACCTGGTGGGGACAGCGTTGGCTGGACTCGCTCACCCATATCGATTTCGCGAATCGGATACCACGCGGTGCCCGTTACGCACGTAACGGCAGCGTGCGGGAAGTGATGTTTGATAAAAACGGAACCATAAAGGCAAGGGTAAAGGGTTCCAGGCCTTCTCCCTACAAGATAGAAATAAAAGTGCCGCAGTTTCCGGAAGACGGGAAGAGGAAGCTGGTGAAGGAATTGTCGGCCCATCCTGCCATCCTGTCCCGCCTTATGAATCACGAACTCCCGGAAGAGGTGCTGCCGATGGCGGTAAAATGCGGTCTCAAGGTGTTCCCGTCAAGTTGGAAAGATCTTGGGATGAAATGCAGTTGCCCGGACTGGGCCGTCCCCTGCAAGCACCTGGCCGCCGTTATCTACAAGGTGAGCCAGGAGATAGACAACGACCCATTCCTTATATTCCGGATGCACGGACTGGATATCCCCTCGGAAATAGAATTCCTCGGCATAAAACTGGACAGCGGCAAGGCCCTGTCCGTTGAGAAGACGTCGGACAGGCTTGTCCTTGCCGATAAAACAACGGATATCAAACCCTTGGCTCCGGATTTATCGGTACTGCCGGACCTTACCGACAAACTCACAGACATTCTGGACGAAGATTCGCCCTTTGAAAAAGGGTTCAGGGAAAAGTATCGGAAACTCCTTCACAGAGCGCAGCGCGCGCTTGGCAAAGCAGGGGCGCAGGGCCTACAACTTAACCCGGTCCGTACATCGGCAGACATCAGGATTGTCTTCTATCCGGATCTTGAAATCATAGCTGAAGTCTTTGATGCTGGTAAAAAATCCGGGAGGCTGCAATCCGGCATCCTCGTAGAGGCGCTCCGGGAATGGGAGGACAAGGACCGCAGCATGATGCAGCCATCGGCCCTGCTCCTTTACAACATTTACCGGACGGCGACCTCCCTAGTGCTGAAAGGCTGCATTGTGCCAAAGATTCTAATCACGGATGACCAGAATTACAAAATCATCTGGGAGCCAGCCATGATGGATAATACGGTTTCCGCACTTGTAAAAGAACTTTCAGAAGCTTCTGGAGACGGGATTGCAGTCAATGCAAAAGGGAAGGCGCTACATAATGCCGGCCCTCTTATCCTTGAAGCATTCATCACCATCCTTGTCCAGGAAAGTGTGCTCCCACAAGACAAGGACCTGGTCGATATGTTTTTCTGCGGGAATCTTTGTAGATTTGACGGCGTCGGCGAAAAAGGGATACCGGGCAGCATCAAGGCCTGGCTGTCGCCTTTCAGGATTGCGGGTAGCGGACACAAACCCTTTCTCAAGGCCGATGACACCAATGAAGGTTTTATCCTCGACTTCGGCTTTGAAATAAAAGGGCGGGAGGTCGCGCTGCGCAATATCCTTTCACGGAAAACTTATGAGACAGACCGTTTCAAGATGCTCCAGCAACTGAGTCTGGTCCTGAGGCACGTTCCAGGGGCATCGGCATGGGTGGACGGCGGAGCAAAAGAGCCGATGGATATGACGGACAGGCGTTTCTTCGACTTCCTCAGGGACATTGTTCCCGTCGTGCGGCTTCTTTCCGTGCGGGTGATTCTGCCAAAGGGACTTGAAACCCTGATTCATCCGAGGCCAAGCCTTCGCATCACAAAGAAGGCCTCTGGCGGAAAATCCTTCTTCCGGGCCGATGATCTGCTGGAATTCAACTGGGCAGTTGCCCTTGGAGACGAACTTGTAGATGAAGCCGAATTCTCAAGGCTCATCAAAGGCGCGAAGGGTCTTATCCGCTTCAAGTCCAGGTATTTCTGCGTAGACGAGGGCGATCTCCTGCGCCTGGAGAAGGCTTTTTCATCGTCCAAGGGGCCGGGCAAGATGCGGCTTCTTCAGGCAGCCCTCTGCGCGGAGTATGAGGGAGCGCAGGTTTCTCTCTCAGACGAAGTGCGGGAACTTATACGGGAACTTACGGCAATAGAGGATATTCCCGTTCCGGCGGGCATAAACGCACAACTGAGACCCTACCAGACCAGAGGGTATTCCTGGATGTACAAGAACTTCCGCCTGGGCTTCGGAAGCATCATTGCCGACGATATGGGCCTCGGCAAAACCCTGCAGGTCATATCGCTCTTGCAGAAGTTGAAGGAAGGGGGAGCGCTGGAAAGCAAGAAAGCCCTTGTCGTGGTGCCTACCGGACTCCTTGCCAACTGGGAGGCCGAGCTGGACCGGTTTGCGCCATCGCTTTCGCACTTCCGGTACCACGGCCCCGGACGGAATCTCAATGATTTTGGCGCAGACATCCTCCTTACTTCCTATGGCGTTCTCCGCAGCGATTCCGAGTCCATCAGCCGTCTCAAATGGGAGGTGGAAATCATCGATGAAGCGCAGAATATCAAGAACACCTCCGCGGCGCAGACATCAGCCGTCAAATCTATCCCCGCCGAGGTAAGGATTGCGATGAGCGGCACGCCCGTAGAAAATCGGCTGAGCGAGTACTGGAGCATCATGGACTTTGCCAACAAGGGTTATCTGGACACCGCCAAGCGCTTCCGGGAGCAATACGCGGTGCCCATCGAACAGGAAGGCGACAAGGCGTGCGCCGAAAGGTTCCGCCGGGTTACCGCCCCTTTTATGATGCGCCGCCTGAAAACGGACAAAAGTATCATCTCTGACCTTCCGGACAAGATCACGCGCAACTTCACACCGGTGCTCACTCCTTCGCAGGCTGCCCTATACGAGCAAGTGGTTCAGGAATACATGACCGCGCTGGACGAGGCAGAGGACAAGTCGCTTTTCAAGCGCCAGGGAATTGTCCTTCAGATGATTCTTGCCCTAAAGCAGATTTGCGACCATCCCTCCCTTTTCTTCAAAGAAGGGAAAGCCGACACAGAACTCTCCGGGAAATGTGGCATGCTTGCGGATCTTGTCGGAAGCATCGTGGAAAGCGGCGAGAAAGTTCTCATTTTCACGCAGTTCAAGGAAATGGGAGACTTGCTCTCCCAAATCCTCAAGCAAGAACTGGGTTTCAAGCCCTTGTTCTATCATGGAGGCTGCCCCCTCAAACAGCGCACGGAAATGGTAGAGCGTTTCCAGAACATCCGTAGCGAGCAAGTATTTATCTTGTCCCTGAAGGCCGCCGGAACCGGACTCAACCTTACGGCCGCATCACATGTCATCCACTTCGACCTCTGGTGGAACCCGGCCGTGGAGGCCCAGGCCACAGACCGCGCCTATCGCATAGGCCAGCATAAAAACGTCATGGTCACCCGCTTTGTCACCGCCGGGACATTCGAAGAGAAGATAGATAGAATGATAACGGAAAAGAAAGCCCTTGCCGACCTTACTGTAGCTTCAGGGGAAAGCTGGATTGGAAAACTTTCCGACGCCGAGCTCCGGGAAATTTTCGATTATCATTAGGGGACAAAACAGCTATATTCAAGTGAATATAAATGGAGAGAAGAATCTGTTTTCGGGATACTATTTGGGATATTTTTATATGAAAATGCCTCCTGCAATAGCGCAGAAGGCATTTTTGCGGAGAGACCGAGATTCCGTCGCTTCGCTCCGGCATCTCTGGAGTCTCCTTAATTAAGGACCTTATTATGAGCCGAAGGCGAACAGGCGGCTTCTGCCGCCAGCCCCTCCCCGAGGGAGGGGTTTGGGGTGGGGTAACGTGAGCGCTGGGTCTCTCCGACGAAAAAAGCCCGCCAAACTTGGCGGGCTTTTGAGTGCGGAGAGACCGAGATTCGAACTCGGGATACCCTTTTGGAGTATACACGCTTTCCAGGCGTGCCTCTTAAGCCACTCGAGCATCTCTCCATGGTGACTTCCCGAAAAATGGGATTGCAAAGATAAGTACTTTTTCGCTTTTTGCAAAAAATATTTTGGTAATCCCGGGGATTATGGCCATCTTTGCACGCTATGATTGTGAAAAGTAGTTTTTTTGTCGCAGTAGCGCTGCTGCTCATAGTAATTCCTGCAAATATGAGGGCGCAGGACACAGCTCTGGGATTTACCCGTATAGATCGTAATCCGCGCACATCGGCTCTGGCTGGCGCAGGGATGGCATCGGTCCGGTCATCGGCCTTTTCTGCCTTCGGCAACGCCGCCCAACTGGGCTTCCTTCCCGGTCGCGGAGATGTTGGGGTGGGCGTCCAGTTGTGGGAAATGTCCAACGAAGTAGATAAAACCACCAACTTCAACGCGGCTGCGGGCTTCCGCTTCGGCCATTTCGCCCTGGCTTTGGGCGGTGCCTATCAGATGGGCGTGCCTCAGGGCTTTTTCACCCCGGCCGATGGTCTGGTCTCCTTAGGCCTGGCTTACAATATCCTGGACGTGGTCAGTGTGGGCGTCAATGCCCGCTACGCCCTGCAAAACCTCACGCAGGAGTACCAGATTAACGGGTTCAGCTTGGACCTGTCGGTCCTGGGGCGCATCAGCCCGGCCGTTTCCGTGGCAGTAGGGGTGGGAACCAACGGCAATGTTATTGCCAGCAGTACCGGTACAAGCAAACAGCCGGCCTATCTGCGCGGCGGTGCGGCCTGGAACCTGAATCCGGCCCCGAAACATGCTGTAGAGCTGATGCTGGATGCCGAATACAACTTTGACGGAACTTTCGCCGCCGATCTGGGCGCCGAATATGACTACAACCAAACTTTATACGCGCGCGTGGGGTATCGCTATGCCAGCAGGCTGGCCCTGATCCCGTCGCACCTGGCCCTGGGCGTGGGCGTCCGCTTTGCCGGATTCCGAGCCGAGGTCAGTTACCTTACCGCTTCCCCGGTCCTGGGCAATACCCTGAATCTGGGAATGGGTTATTCATTTTAAGTCTTATGCAAATCAATCTGGATAGACCGCAGGTGCCGGTCCTGCTGCTTACCGGCTATCTGGGGAGCGGAAAAACCACCCTCCTCAATCGCATTCTTACCAATAAGAAAGGCATCAAGTTCGCCGTCATCGTAAACGACATCGGCGAGGTCAATATCGACGCCAGCCTCATCGAGAAGGGCGGTGTCGTTGGCGGCACCGACGATTCCCTCGTCGCCTTGCAGAACGGCTGTATCTGCTGCACCCTCAAGATGGACCTGGTGGCTCAGCTGGCCGATCTTACATCGGCCGGCAAGTTCGACTACATCGTGATCGAAGCCAGCGGCATCTGCGAGCCGGCTCCCATCGCCCAGACCGTGAGCACCATGCCTGCACTGGCTCCCCAGTCCGTGCTGGACGGCATTCCTTACGTAGACTGCATTGCCACCGTAGTGGACTCCCTGCGCATGAAGGACGAGTTCGACGGCGGCGCCGCCCTGGAGAAGGAAGACATCGGCGACGACGACCTCGAGCGCCTGGTCATTGAACAGATCGAGTTCTGCAATATCGTGCTGCTGAACAAGGCCGCCGAGCTCACGCCCGAAGAAATGGGCAAGCTCAAGGGCATTGTCAAGAGCATCAATCCCGGCGCCAAGGTGCTGGAGTGCAACTACGGAGACGTGGATCTGGACGAACTCATCTACACCGGCATGTTCCGCTTTGACGAAGTGGCCACGTCGGCCGCCTGGATCGCCGCCATCGAGGGAGAGGAAGATGGGGAAGAGGAGGCTGAAGGTGAGGCCCTGGAGTACGGCATCGACACCTACGTGTACACCCGCCGTCCGGCCTTCGACCTGAACAAGTTCGACCACATGGTCGCCAAGTACTGGCCCAGCAACATCATCCGCGCCAAGGGCCTGTGCTACTTCTCCAACGACATCGACAAGTGTTACCTCTTCGAGCAGGCAGGCCGACAGAAGACCCTCAAGGACTGCGGCCTGTGGTTCGCCACCATGGATCCGGACGAACTGGCCGAAATGATGGAACGCGACCGCAAGTTGCGAGAAGACTGGACCGAGGAGTACGGAGACCGCATGCAGAAAATCGTCTTCATTGGCCAGCACCTGGACAAGCCCGCCATCGAACGCATGATGGACAGTTGTCTGGCAGAATAGGAAAAAACGGTCCGTGCTTCACAGCAGGGACCGTTCTCATTCTAACCTAAAAACTTAACCTATTAAAAAAACTATTCGGTTAAATTTTATTGCGAATTCCGTGCCAAACTTGTAAAATATAGTAAATTTTTTGCAAAAATTACTTGTTTAGCTCTTCGTTTGGACGAATTCTGATAATTCTGACCTCCGGAGTGGGCCTGTCATGGCGATCTGTGGGCACGGCGGCAATCTTGTCAATGACGTTGAGGCCGGCGACGGTTTCTCCAAAAACCGTGAATTCTCCGTCCAGATGGATGCAGTTGTCGGGATCCTGAACCAGATAGAACTGGGAGCCGGAGCTTTCCTTGAAGGGATTGGCCAGGTCGGAGCGACGGGCGGCGGCCAGGGCTCCTTTTTTATGCCGATGCAGGGGTGCGCCCAGCGAATCCAGTAATTCGGCCGGAATGTTATAGGAAGGACCGCCTTCTCCGTATTGCTCTACCAGGGAGGTGTCGCGGGTGAAGGGGTCTCCGCCCTGGATGACGAAGTGGTTCACAACCCGGTGGAACAGCAGGGAATCATAATAGCCGCTCAGGGCCAGTTTCTCGAAATTGTCCCGGTGGCGGGGGGTGTCCTTGTACAACTTGACGCGGATGGTGCCCATGGTGGTGACAATGTCAAAGACGGGCTCCTCCGGCAGGGCCTGGGCGGCCTTCATGGCGGCTACGCTGTCGGCGGGGAATACGTCAACGTTGGTTTCGGTGCTCTTGTTGCGGGTTTTGCAGCCGGATATCAGAGCCAGAACCACGGCGACAAAACAGATACATTTTTTCATGCCAGTTCGATTGTTCCTGCAAAATTACTAAATTTGTAGGTATTATGGCAAATCCGTTGAAACAATTGGCGGGAGAAACCGCCATTTACGGTCTCAGCTCTATCCTGGCACGTATCCTGAACTTCATGTTCGTGCCCATCTATACCCGTACGCTGTCCCAGATGCAGTACGGGGTGGTTACCGAGTTCATGGCCTATATCGCCATCCTGCAGGTGGTGCTTGTGCTGGGTCTGGAGACCGGTTGCTTCCGCTTTGCCAACAAGGAAGGGGAGGACCCCCGCAAGGTTTACTCCGGCGCGCTGCTGGCGGTCATCGGCCTGAATCTGGCCTTCCTGGCCTGCATGGTGGCCTTCTCCGGCCCCATCTCGGCCGCCCTGGGCTATGCGGGCTATAAGCGCCTCATCATCTACGTGGCCGGCATCCTCTTCTGCGACAGCGTCACCGCCATCCTCTTCGCCAAGCTTCGGCAGGAGCATAAGGCCGTGAAGTTCGCTGTCTTCAAAACCATCAAGATCCTTACCGAGACCGGCGCCAACCTGGTGCTGTTCTTCGTGTGGCCCGCGCAGCCGGACTTTACCTATCCCATATTCGCCATCCTCATCAGCTGCGTACTGTGCCTGGCCCTCTTCATCCCGGACATGCTCCGGCTTCGGCCTGTATGGGACGGCGGCGTGGTCAAGCGCCTGCTGGTATATTCGCTGCCCCTGATGATTGCCGCCCTGCCGGGCGTGGCCAACGACTTCCTGGACCGCGTGCTGTTCCGTTTCTTCGATACGTCATCGGCCCAATGGCAGGCTACCCTGGGCGTGTATCAGGCGGCGGTGAAGCTGGCCGTCATCATGAACCTTTTCATCCAGATGTTCCGCTATGCGGCCGAGCCTTTCTTCTTCCAGCGGGCCAAGGACAAGAACTCCAAGGAGCTCTACGCCGTGGTCATGGAATATTTCACGGCCTTCTGCGGCCTGGTGCTCCTTGGCGTGGTGGGGTACATCGACGTCATTTCCCTCTTCCTGGGCCGGGACTTCCGCGTAGGTGTGGATGTGGTGCCCATTATGTTGCTTAGCTACATGCTGCTGGGGATGCTCTTTAACGTATCCATGTGGTACAAGCTCTCCGGCAAAACCGATATGGCCATCTGGATCACCCTGGCCGGCCTGGTGGTGACGGCGGTGGTGAACATCGTCTTCATGCCGCGCTACTCCTACTGGGCATCGGCCTTCGGGCATCTGGCCAGCTATCTGGTGATGTTCATCATTAGCGCCTGGCTGGGCTCCAAGTACTATCCCATTCCGTACAAGTGGGGGCGCCTGCTGCTCATCTTCGTGCTCATGGGTGTGGTGTACGGCGGCCTGTCCCTGGTGTTCGCCCGCATCGACGTCCTTTGGCTGCGACTGGCCCTGAATACTGTGCTCGTCGGCCTGTATGCCGGCGCCGCCTGGCTCCTCATCCGTAAGGGCGCTACCGGGCGTTTTTCGCAACAACTTGACACTTAGGAAGTTACCACTTTACCTCCCGGCTAAATTGACCGGAGGAAAATGCATAATGCATTGATTATTAACCAAATAGCTAAAACGCATGAAAAAGACCAGACTAATTTCTTCGGCCATCGCGCTGGTGATGGTGGCCGCCTGTGCCAAGCCGCAGCCGCAGGCTTTCCAAGTGATTCCCCAGCCGGCCGATGTTACCGTTAACGAAGGAACCTTCTGCGTGAAGGGCGCCGCCGTAAGCTTCGACGAAAATATGGACGAAGCTTCCAAGGCTGCCGCCCAGCGCTTCGTGGCTGCCCTCGAGACTGCCAGCGGCGTAAAGTGCAAGCAGGCCGAAGGAGGCATCAACTTCATCCAGAATCCCAACCTGGCCGCCGAGCAGTATGCCATCAACGTCACCCCCAAGGGTGTCAACGTGGAAGCATCGGCCCTGAACGGCTTTGTCTATGCCTGCGAAACCCTGAAGCAGATGCTGCCTCCCGCCATCTACGGCAGCAAGAAGGTGAAGGCCGATTGGGTGCTTCCCTGCGTGAGTATCCTGGACCAGCCCCGCTTCGACTACCGCGGTATGCACCTGGATCCCTGCCGTCACTTCTTCTCCATCGAAGAGACCAAGCGCTATCTGGATGTGATGACCGCCTACAAGATGAACCGCTTCCACTGGCACCTCACCGAGGACCAGGGCTGGCGTATGGAAATCAAGAAGTATCCCAAGCTCACCGAGGTGGGTGCCTGGCGTAACGGCACCGTGATCAAGAAAGACTGGGACAGCAACGACGGTATCCGCTACGGCGGCTTCTACACCCAGGAAGAGATGAAGGAAATCGTGGCCTATGCCGCCGAGCGCGGTATCACCGTGATTCCCGAGATAGACCTTCCCGGCCATATGGTAGCCGCCCTGGCCGCCTATCCCGAACTGGGTTGCACCGGCGGTCCTTACGAGGTCTGGACCCGTTGGGGTGTGGCCAAGGACATCCTCTGCGCCGGCAACGACCAGGTGTTCACCTTCCTGGAGGACGTGCTCACCGAAATGATGGACATCTTCCCCTCGGAATACATCCACATCGGCGGTGACGAGTGCTTCAACAGAAGGGAAGTGGCTCCCTGGGACGAATGCCCCAAGTGCGCTGCCCGTATGAAGCAGCTGGGCATCAAGAAAGGTCCCGACGCCAAGCACTACCTGCAGAACTACGTGACCGCCCGCATCCAGAAGTTCCTGAACGACAAGGGCCGCAAGATCATCGGCTGGGATGAGATCCTGGAAGGTGATCTGGCCGAAGGTGCCACCGTTATGAGCTGGCGCGGCGTCAAGGGCGGCATCAAGGCTGCCTCGATGGGCTTCGACGTGGTGATGACCCCCACCGACTATGCCTACTTCGACTATTATCAGAGCCGTGAGCGTGACAAAGAGCCCTTCGGAATCGGCGGTTACCTTCCCCTGGAGAAGGTCTATGGCTATGAGCCCTTCGAGGGGCTGACCCCCGGCTCCGAAAGCCACATCCTTGGCGTTCAGGCCAATATGTGGACCGAGTACATTGCCACTCCCGAGCATCTGGAGTACATGCTCCTGCCCCGTATGTGCGCCATGTCAGAAGTTCAGTGGTGTGCTGCCGACGCCAAGGACTACGCCCGCTTCGAGGCCTCCCTGGAGCACAGCTTTGGCATGTTCGACGCCATGGGCATGTCCTACTGCCTGGACCACAAGGGTCTCATCGGCCTGGAGCGCATCCCGGCCCGCACCCCCGAGGAGCTGGAAGAGTATCTGAACAGCGAAAAGCAGAGCTGGTAGTCCTAATAAAGGAGCATCCCCAGCACTGCGCTGGCAAGAATAAGGTAAATGGGATTTACCTTGCCCCAGTAGGAAGCGGCAAAGGCGCCGGCTAACAGGAGCCAGCTCTTCCAGTCGGGGAAATTTTCAGACAATACCTGGACTTGCGGTACGCCGCCGGTCCAGGTTGTTTTTATAATAAGGATGACGGCCGCTGCGCCGATAAGGCCCACCACGCAGGGCTTGAGCCAGTCCATGGTGCCCGCATACAGCCGGCTGCTCCTGAATTTGAGGTAGAACTTCACGATGAGCAGCATAATGATGAAGGAGGGGATCATCAGCGACAGGGTGGCGGTGAGGGAACCCAGGATGCCCAGCACCGGACTGCCCGTGGCGTTGAACAGGACGTCGTAGCCCACGTAAGTGGCGCTATTTATGCCGATGGGTCCTGGCGTCATCTGGGAGACGGCAACGATGTCGGTGAAGGTGGCCTCGCTGATCCACGCATGCTCTACCACCACCTGATTCTGGATCAGGGACAGCATGGCATAACCGCCGCCGAAGGTAAAGGCGCCGATGAGGAAGAAGGTCCAGGCCAGCTGGAGTATGAGCCAGAGAACTGTCATTTCGTATAGGTTGTCATTCTGAGCGAAGCGAAGAATCTTTTTTCATTCTGATCCAAGTTACGCCAAAGCCGATGACGAGCACGCACAGGATAATATATATAGGTGAAACGTTCAGGAAGGCGACCAGCAGGAGCGAGCCGATGGCCAGCGCCCACTTCCACCAGGTGGTGCAGGATTTCTGGGCCATTTTCACCATGGGAACGGCGATGAGGGCGATGACCGCGGGGCGGATGCCCTTGAAGGCGCGCTCGATCCAGGGATTGTCCCGGAAGGCGGTGAAGAACATGGCGATGGCCAGGATGATGAGAAAAGACGGGGTGATGCTGCCCAGGGTGGCGGCCACGCTGCCTTTGAACCCGCGCAGCTTGTGCCCGGCGAAGATGGAGATGTTCACGGCCATCACGCCCGGGGCGCTCTGGGACAGGGCTACGATGTCCGGAAGCTCATCGTCCGAAATCCATCCCCGGCGGGACATCTCGGCCTGGATGAGCGGAATCATGGCATAGCCTCCGCCAATGGTGAAGGCCCCGATTTTGGCGAAAACCAGGAAAATCTGCCACAAGGAAACTTTCTTCTCCATACTGTGCAAAGATATTCAAAATTTCTCAAAAAAAATTTGCCGGTAAAAAAATTATTGCTACCTTTGCAGTCCCGTTTGAAGAGAACGGGATTTTTTACGAGTTTTTTGACAATACTGAAAGACTAAAAGTACAAGGAAGCAAGTACAAACGAGCGTCAGTTTCTTTAGAGAAACTAAGAAGCGTCAGGGACAAGCTAAGCATTATAAAAATATACAATGAAGAGTTTGATCCTGGCTCAGGATGAACGCTAGCGGCAGGCTTAACACATGCAAGTCGAGGGGCAGCGTGGAGTAGCAATACTCTGACGGCGACCGGCGAAAGGGTGAGTAAC
>Ga0247611_10000286_pt1 | contig 104525 bp, 85 predicted proteins | sample 177DNAGHGhighgp2_FD_192422 | JGI IMG/M metagenome (GOLD analysis project Ga0247611, IMG submission 192422) | Sheep rumen microbial communities from Palmerston North, Manawatu-Wanganui, New Zealand - 1770 DNA GHGhigh gp2 | ecosystem: Host-associated > Mammals > Digestive system > Stomach >... | reverse complement strand
CTTCATCAATCTGATACTTCATTTTAATTTCAAGAATGCTGTAATCATCTTTTGAAAATACCAGCTCCATATATGAATCAAATCTGTTTCTTGAAAAGTGATTTCCTTTTACATTTCCGTAAAGAATCAATTATACTGGTTATAAATACTTCGTTTCCTCAGCTTGACACCTTTTTCCTCTGACATCGGTTTATTCGGATGTGGAACGGGGGCGATACAGAAAATGATGGGCAATGCTATCGATATGAAACCAATGCTGAATATCTGAGCAATTTGACCGCTTATATTGCAAATGCCGTAAGAGAAAACCTGCATCACCATGACAAAAAAGTGTGCTACGTTCTTTGCAAGTTTTGAAATCATTTCTAAATCACTTCCTGCAAAAATCGTAGCACAAACTGGCATTTTTTTCAATAGGTCTTACATAAAAGTGCCGCAAAGTGTACTGAAATGTCGCTTTCTTGTACCGAAAGTTAGATAATTAAATCGGTAAACAATTACGAACCATAATGTTCAGCTTAAAAATTCCGTCCTCATAATCGAAACTTACCAACCCTCCCAATCTATCTACGGAGGATTTGATACTGTTTATCCCTATGCCGTGAAGACCTTGTTCTTTCTTTGTTGATGTTAATGCAGATGTATCTACCTTATTTGATGTGTTTGAAATGACCATAAATAGCTTCTCTCGTTCTTCCGTCAGGCTTATCCAAATATGCTTATTTGGAACATCAGCCCTCTGACAGCCCTCTATTGCGTTATCAAGAGCGTTTCCTATGATACGGCAAAGTTCCAATTCATCAGCCTTGATACTTGTTATGATATTGACCTTACAAATAAAATCTATACCATAGGTCTGAGCAAGAGAACCTTTGATGTTTACGATAGAATCTACAGCGTTATTTCCAGTATAGCAAAGCCTGTTGGCAAGCCTTACAAACGAACTTAGTTTAACAAGATACTCTTTGGCGGAATCGGTATCATTATTTTTCAACATATCGTTCAAGACTAAAAATTGATTTTCAATGTCGTGTTTAAACTCTCTTACTTGCTCATATGATAGAGTAAGCATCTTGTAATTTTCTTCTTCTTGCTGTTTCATTGTTTCAAGGTATCTCAACTTAATTTTATCTTCACAACTTTCAAATAAGTTGAACATAGCAATATTGATGTATGTAATTCCTAACAATGATATGCCTAAAGACCAATAATTTATAGTGCTGTGTGCAGTAAAGCAATCAAGTATGGTTTGCAACAAGAAAATGCTAATTATAGGGATTAAGACTATCAAAATCCAATATTTCACAGGAAGATCTCTTATCCTTTTATTTATGATTCGGTGCATCATACCAATAAGCCATAAATAAATCAGATCTGTTCCAACCATACCGAGATAGCGTCCTAAACCAGATTGTAAGAAATCTTCAGGAGTACCCAAATTTGCAATACATAGTATTCCGATCACAATCGGCTCAGACACCGATATTATCATCAAATATATTACTGTCCAGAATATCCTATGTTTTATGCTATCTTCAAAACAGGCAAATGAAATAGTAACTATGAGAAAAGTTGTTGTTATCATATAAAGGAATATATTCTCAAAATACAGAACAACAAAAGAAAGAATAATCGTTGCTGACAAAAATGTAGCCACCGTTATAATAGGGTTGCTCTTCCACCTGCTCAATAGTGAGAAGTAAAGAAATATCAATGCGATTTCGATAACCACATTTGCAATTTCTATACCACTTTCAATCCATATAGCCAATCTGATCATCTCCCTGTTACGTAGTTAAGATAGCGAGCAACTATCTCATCTTTATATGTTTTGCCTATTGGGACTTTCTTGCCATTACTAAGAATCACATCATATTTAGTAATATTCTGTATGTGGTCAAGATTTACAAGTATTCCACGGTTTATCAAAGCGAAATTGTACTTTAACAACTCGCCGCACACACTTGAAAAATCACCGCCATACTCCAATTCACCATTTATTGTGAATAGCGATACCTTTCTTCTATGTCCCTCAAAATAAAGAATATCTGTTAGCCTAAACTTAAATGACAGGTTTTTATTATTGAACGTGAAAGTCCTAAATCGCTGCTGGCACTCTGCAATGATAGAATTTAGCTGTTTGGTATAAACATAGTCGGGTTGATTTTTCAATATATAGCGAAACACGCCTACATCATATCCCTGAACGGCAAATTCGGCATAATTCGTCAGGAAAGAAATAATAACAGAACTATCTATCTGTCTGATTCTTTCAGCAGTCTGCAACCCGTTCAAATCAGGCATCTCTACATCAAGTATGATAGCCTCATACATTCCCTTGACATAGAAACTCAACAAGTCTCTCCCACTTGTAAATTCGTGTATCTCGCAGTCTGGTAGCTTCATATCACTTAATCTGTTATGCAGTTGTTTCAAGAATACAGGTTCATCATCAACGATAGCAATATTCATAGCAATCACCTCACGATTGATCATGCTTTATGTATCAGTTATCATTATGCCACATCGGAGAGATTATTTCAAGAGAAAAAAATAGCTATGCCTCCATTTAATAGTTGAAGAGACACAGCCTTATATGTCTTATTATTCATTCATCGAACATGGTTTATTGCTTGATTTGACAGTAGGTGTACTTATAAGTGCTTCACGGATCTAAACTGGGCTACAAAACTGGTAAGAAACATAAGATATTTGATAATTTACTAAAGCAAAATTTTACCGTAGTTCGATTTGTTATTTCCAAAATCTGAGGGAGAATATCGTGCTCAGCATACTCCTCCTCATACATGTTGATGAGTAAACCACATTCTGCATCTATAAAATTGAACAGATACTTTTCCATCAACAAAAATATTCTTTCATCGAACCAAAAACCTTGATACCGTTTGTGGTAACTTATAAAAAGTTAAAACTAACTTTTCTGCCTCTTCCCCTTTCAACGAGTTCCCTTTCACGGCTGTCTTATTACATACAACTCGCTAGTCAGATTTGTGTAACTCTCTAACTTAACCATAAGATTAAGTATGGGGCTTAAATTCGGAGTAACGGACTCCTATTTTGTTTAAATGTAATTACCTGATTATCAGCATCCACCGTAGCATTTATGCCAAAGGGAATGATACATCTCGGTGTTGCATGTCCAATGTTGATATTGCAAAGTACCGGAAGTTCTGGGGAATCTATTATTTTGACCAACAATTTCTTGTATTCGTCTGCATAAGTCTCATCCATTGGCTTTCCGACAAGCACACCGGATACAACATCAAAAATACCATATTCCTTTAGGGCAAGAAGCAATTTCTCGTACATTTCAGGTGACGGCTTTTCTTCACTGGACTCCAATAGAAGAATCTTGCCATTCCAATCATCAAGTGCAGGGAAGAGTTCATACTTTCTGCACAGATCAACGCTGTCACTGTATCGATCATTATTGAAGATGTCATATATTGATTCAATACAACCTCCAAGAATCTTACCGGAAAAAGTCACAGAACCCTGAAGTAATTCGAAACCGGAATTCGGATGCTTCACTCTTGGAACACCAATCTGGCTCTCGTCGAATTTGGTCCTTTCCTCATACCAGACATCGCTTGGACGTATTTCTTTAATCGTTCCCGTTGTAATAAGTTCTTTAAAGAATTTTCCGGTATACGGAAGCATTTCCTTTTCAAGTTCGCATATATCAGCCAGAAAACTCTGACCGTAAAATGTCTTTATGCCCAGTTTATGAAGCATAAGATGATTCATCGTGGTATCGGAAAAGTCAAGGAATGGTTTCCCGTTCACAACATTTTTAAGCCTGGCATCTTCAAACAGATATGGAAGCAGGCGAAACGTATCATCTCCGCCAATGGCACAAAGGATCATATCCACTTCAGGATCGGCATATGCTTCGATCAGGTCTGCAGCTCGGTTCTCCGGATGCTCTTTTATATAATCTATTCCTTTAAGAGCATGTTTTGAAAACTTTACCTGAAGACCCATTGCTTGCAACCGTTCAACACCGATCTTAAGTTCATGTGCCGCCAATGATTCTCCGATGATTCCACTTGATAAGCTCACTATTTCTACAGTTTTAATCATACTTCTATAAGAACCTCCCATCTGCCATTGCGCTTTCCGTTTTCACGTCTTATCAGTCCCTTCTCCTGCATCTCAACAGTTCTGGTCTTTATTGTTCTTTCAGATTTCCCAATAATAACAGCCAGTTCTTTTTGTGTTATTGATGGATTTTTCTTCAACTCCCTGAGAATAGCCAATTCCTCCAAAGTGCAATTATTGCACTTTTAATCTTCTTCTATTGCACTATGAATTGCACTTTTCTCTTTGTAATCGACGTGAATATATCTATTCTTTAACTCATTATTATATCCCATCAAGAGATTTTCGAAGAAACGTTCCAAGTATATCGTCGTTGCATTGATTCCCTTGCTTAGATCGTTATAATTTGCTCTTGCAAGAGAGTTCCTGAAATACCATGAATTCTCAGCAAATACCTCGTTATTAACCGAAAAACCAAATGTCTCAGGCAATTTCTATAATGTCTCTTGTACATTCAGGAACAAGTCCCTCACTCCAAGCTGTAAGAAATTCCTTTTCATCAGAAAGTTTTTCAATTAAGTCATATCCCCGATGAATTACTATTTCTTCCGAAAACGGAACATTATCCTTTTCAAATGAGATCTCTCTTCTGTCAACAAAGAAGATAATTGCCCTTGTAAGCCACACATTATACAACTCTTCATCATTCTTAAATAATTTTTGATTCTCATTTATGAGGAGAATTTTGTCAATCGTGCCACCAACTGGGGTTGTTATCATTTCAGTGTCTTTAAAGGCCGATTTCACACTATCATCTACCGTTTCTGTAAACCTGCAAATTGCAACGTCGTCATTATCCCCAAAATAATCAACATTCTCCTGTATATTGGTCAATGAGAAAACCCGCTCTCCAATGTAGATACCAACAATCTGCGTGACACTGTTTGTAAAATCAAACGAATCGCATTTATATTTAGTAAACTCTTTTCCAATTAACTCTTTTACCATATTGACATCAAATCTCATATCTATTTTAATCATATTAACTTCCTTTCACAAGTCGATGTCAATTCTCACTTTTGCACCCGGTTTTCAGTTGCTCAATTGTAACAACGTAACGCATTCCACATGCACCGTTGCGCTGAACATATCAACCGGCTGGGCTTTTATGAATTCATAGCCTTGCTCGCCAAATAATTTCACGTCTCTTGCAAGTGTTGCTGGATCACAGGATACATATACTATTCTCTCTGGCTGCATTCCGACAACTGTTGATATTAATTTTTCATCAAGTCCTGCTCTTGGTGGATCAACTACTACAACATCCGCTTTTTCTTGAACATTCTTTAGCATTTTTTCGACTATTTCTTCAGCTGGGCCACATTCAAAGACTGCATTTTCTATGCCATTTATTTCTGCATTTTTCTTTGCATTTTCTATGGCTTCTGGGACTATTTCAACTCCATAAACTTTTTTAGCTTTTCTTGCAAGGAACAATGATATTGTGCCTATTCCACAATAAAGATCCCACACCACCTGGCTTCCATCTAGTTCAGCATATTCAAGAGCTGTCTCATAAAGTTTTCTTGTCTGCAATGGATTCACCTGGAAAAAGGACTGAGGGGCTATTTCAAAACTTACGTCGCCTATTTTATCTAGTATGTTCTTCTCTTTAGTTAAAAAGTATGTTTTTCTGCCTAGAATTATATTGGTATTTTCCTTATTAACATTCACTGCAATGCATTTGATGAAGGGCTTTTTACCATACACTTCATCTGGTATTCCATCCGGCCTATCCCCTTCAAAATCCATATCCATAAGCATGGCTAGCAATTCTGCCTCATGTGGCAATTTGTCTGCATTAATTATAAGACACACCATTATTTCTCCCGTTGCATGCGCCTTTCTCATCAGTACATGTCTTAATATTCCCTTGCGCGTCTTTTCATCATAAGCCTTCACCTTAAACTTTTCCATAAATGCTGTGATTACATTTTTTACAGCATTAAAATCTGGTGATTCTATGTAGCAATCATCAGAACTGATAATATTATGTGACCTCATTGAGTAAAAGCCTATTAATGGCTTTCCTAACTTATCCTCACCTACAGGAAACTGCGCCTTGTTGCGATAAAAATAAGGATATTCCATTCCTTTTATATCAAGAACATTTGGATTTTCTATGCCACCTATTCTTTTTAGACAGTTATATACCTTTGACTGCTTCATTTTCAGCTGCTCTTCATATTCAAGATTCATCACCTGACAGCCGCCACATTTTCCAGCTACAGGACATGGTGATTCTACTCTATGCTCTGATGGCTTTACTATTCTTGCAATAATCGCATTTGCATATCTTTTTTGAACATATATGAGATGTGCTACTACAACGTCTCCAATTAATGCACCTTTTACAAATATGGTAAATCCCTCATATTTTCCTATACCATCACCTTTATCTGTAAGGTCTATTATTTCTATTTCAACTTCATCATTTTTCTTAAAAATTCTCTTATTTTCTTTTATTTCTGCCATTTTAATTCCCCTATTTCCTGTAAGCTAAATTTGGTTTTTTGATAAATCGTCTTTTAATTTTAGCATATTTTATTCACTTTAGCAATACTTCTCTTGGCTCAGGCCATGCTACTTATTACGTTACTTTTCTAATTTCTTAAGCACTTATCCCTAAGAAGCTTCATTTTTTTATGAAAACAAAATACCACAGGCAAGCTGCCTGCGGTATCTTGTTTGGTATGTTGTATAATTTATGAGATCTGATTGGCTATTTACGCTGCACGCTTTGCTCCATATATCTGTTTCTCGCTCATCACCTTTACCTTTGATTGACATGAAGCTTTATGCATTGCTTTTCCTGTCTTCTGCTGCTTTTTCTCTGGCTTTAAATTATAGTGCAAATTGTAATATACAATATAAACAGCATCTAATACTTCTAATGATAAGTCAAATAACTTTTCTAAAATTCCATTTTTCTTTAAAATGCGAGCAATTGCCGCGATTATTGCTATTGCAACGCTTGCAATTAATATTGCTGAAATAAAAGCAAAACTCATGAATTCTTCATCTGATAAACCGTCTAAATAATTATTAAGCATTTTATTTTCCTCCTGGAATTCTTCTCCTTTAAAACAGTCAACAACGGTAATAATCTTTTTTCTCGTAATTATTATCTAAATGCGATTTACTGATTTCTTTTCGCATATTATTCTAATACATTATTTTGCTTCTTTTCATCATGCTTTTCTTGTTTGATGTAGTCACATTATACATTACGAATTTCCAAAAGTCAAGATATTTTTATTGTATCTCGTGATTTTTTATTAACTTATTTCCTATTACGTTATTTTCTCATACGTATCGCCTTATAAATTACTAATTCATGATAATTTTTGTAACTTAAGATTTCTTTATTCATCTTACAAAAAATATTCTAACGCATTAAATGTGTAAAAAAATACACATATAAGAATTATTTTTCTCATATGTGTATTTTTATTGTTTTTCGTTATTTTTAAACTATTGTTTTGTAACTATCGCTTTTGCTTTTTTGTTTCGTCTGCTGATTTTTCTCCTATTTTCTTCTGCCCTCCTGCTGTCTCTGGATCATAGTCGATTTCAAACCAGAATTCTACTCCATTTTCATGATTTGCAACTCCATACTTTTTATTATGTGCTTCCATAATGGCTTTTACTATTGAAAGTCCTATTCCGCTTCCGCCGTATTCACGGGTACGCGCCTTATCGACCTTATAGAACTTTACCCAGACTTTATCAAGACTTTCCTCTGGTATAAGTTCTCCAGTATTATAAACAGCCACACGGAGTACTTCACTGTATTTAATAAGCTTTATTTCTATTATCTTTTTTCCATCAATATGATTTATGGCGTTACTTACATAATTCGTAATTACCTCTTCCATCATATATTCATCCGCCCAAACATATATAGGATTTTTCTCTTCAAAAATTACTTTGATTCCTTTTTGAGAGATCATTATTTCTGAGGCTCTTAAAACAGATTTTATTACAGCGACTATGTCAAATCGTTCCAAATCAATCTGAGCTTTTCCAAATTCAAGCTGATTTAATGAAAGAAGCTTCTTTACCATTACATTCATCTTCTTTGCCTCATCAACTATTACATCTGCATAATACTTTCTGCCCTCCGGGTCATCATTTACATCATCTACAAGTCCTTCTGCATATCCTTGTATCAATGCAATAGGAGTTTTTAACTCATGAGTTACATTTGAAAGGAATTCCTTTCTCATTTCATCTACTGCAGTTTTTCTTTCATTATCAAGGGCTAGTTCATTATTTGCCATTTTTAATTCCCTGATATTCTTTTCGAGATTTTCTGCTAAACGATTCATACTCTGACCTAAAGTTGCAATTTCGTCATTAGTTGTCACCTTGTACTTTACATCAAAGTTCATTTCACTCATTTTTTCCGATATTTCTGATAACTCAAGAATAGGCTTTGTAAAACGCCTGCTTAGGTAATACATTCCTACACTTCCGAGCGTAATTATAATAATGCCTACATAAAGCAGGAACCTATTTGCAATCGTTGCACTTTCCTCTATGCTTGCATAGTTAGTTCTTAAAAATATGGTATAGCCTGCACTGGTTTTTCCGTAAAGATCTATATAATCAGAGCCGTACATAATATTTTTCTGAGAATAAATACTATAGCTGTCAGATGTCGAAATAGTCTTAATATCTTCTATTCCGATTGCCTTTGCTCCAGCTACTCCGAATGTATATAGTCTCATGGAATTAATTATATTTTCATACTCTCTAAGGGAATACCTGGTCGGATATATAATGTATTTTCCCTTAATCGGACCATTTTCTCCCTGCTCTCCTTCCGGCTTACTTTCTGTAGATTCTTCCTGATTTTCTTCTAGCTTACTTTCCGTAGTTTCTTCCTGATTTTCTTCTAGCTTACTTTCCGTAGTCTTTTCCTGATTTTCTTCTAGCTTACTTTCCGTAGTTTTTTCCTGATTTTCTTCTAGCTTACTTTCCGTAGTTTCTTCCTGATTTTCTTCTAGCTTACTTTCCGTAGTTTTTTCCTGATTTTCTTCTAGCTTACTTTCCGTAGTTTCTTCCTGCTCTTCCTTAGGATTACTACCCGTAGTTTCTCCATCAAAATCATCTGCATCTAAAGTGCTATCTTCAGTGAGTTCACTACCATCCGCATCTAAAGTGCCATCTTCAGTGAGTTCACTACCATCCGCATCTAAAGTGCCATCTTCAGTGAGTTCACTTCCATCCGCATCTAAAGTGCCATCTTCAGTGAGTTCACTATCATCCGCATCTAAAGTGCCATTTTCAGTAAGTGAACTATCTTTTGAAGCCATATAGCTTTGGAAATCAGTTTCGAAGGAATTTCCTTCTTCACGCTTTTTATTTTCCGTATTATTTTGCTGTCCGAAATCTCCAGGATTTCCAGGATTACCAGGATTCCCAGGTTCTTTCATACCGAAGCCTTCAGAATCAAGGTTCTGTCCTAATAATGAGATAATAAATATATCTACATTCTGATTGGAGCCAATTGATGAAAGCTTTACCTCCGTATCCTCGTCTATTTCTGTAAGTTCAGATTCATTTAATAAAAGATCGATTCTATTATATACGCTTTCTAGAGTATTAATCTTTGTCCTTTTATAATACTTTTCAAGAAACAGCCTATTTACCGACCATACAACAAATATTGACACTAACAGGGCAAAGGTCATCAAAAGGGTCATTTTCCAACGCATAGACTGCCTAAAAGGCGTCTTACTTTTTCTTTTTACTTTTTCTTTTTTTCCCATACCTTCCCATTCACTTTAAGCTGTCTTAGCTGCTTTTTCTTTTTTTCACACCTTCCCATTCACTTTAAGCTTTCTTAGCTGCTTTTTTTCACACCTTCCCATTCACTTTAAGCTGTCTTAGCTGCTTTTTCATTCTTCTGTATTCACGTCAAATTTATAGCCCATTCCCCAAATGGTATGAATATAATTTCCTTTTTCTCCCATTTTACTGCGGAGCTTTTTAACATGAGTATCTATGGTTCTTGCATCTCCGAAATAATCATAATTCCATACATTATTAAGGATTTTCTCACGAGATAGAGCTACTCCTTTATTGGTAATAAAATAATTTAGAAGCTCAAATTCTTTTACGCTAAGATCGATGCTCTTTCCATCTATTTTCACCTGATGCGCAGTTTTGTCTATTACTATTCCGCCTATTTCTATAGGTTTTTCATCGGTAATGCCGCTTCTTCTAAGGATTGCTTCTACTCTTGCAACGAGCACCTTAGGGCTGAAAGGCTTACTGATATATTCATCTACTCCAAGCTCGAAGCCTAAAAGCTCATCTCTTTCTTCACTTTTTGCCGTAAGCATTATGATAGGAACCTTCGATTCCCTTCTTATTTCGCGGCAGGTCTGCCAGCCATCAAGCTTTGGCATCATGATATCTAGAATAATGAGCGCTATATCCTTTTCCTTGTAAAAAATGTCAAGTGCTTCTTCCCCATCTGCTGCCTCTAGAACAGTGAAATCACTTTTAGTCAGGAAATCCTTTTCAAGCTTTCTCATTCTGCTCTCATCATCAACTACAAGAATCTTAAGCTTATCCATACGCTTCTCCTTTTTCATACCTAATTCTTTTTACAAATCCTGCTTTTAAACCCTCTTTACCTCTATTTCACTTTTCTAACGCTTTTACTTGGCAGTTGTTATTTCAATATGATTAATGACTACTGCACTAAGTGGCTTATCATTTTCATCAACCTTAACTGCTGATATTTCATCTAAAACATCTAGTCCTTCTACAATCTGGCCAAATACAGTGTGCTTTCTAGTAAGCCATGGAGTTCCGCCTTTTTCCCTATATTCTGATATCTGACTGTCAGAAAGCTCAATACTATAGGCTTTAGAAAAATAATCCCCTAAAGTGATATCATATCTTTCTTTTAAAAGATCTTCCATATCAGTAATGGTCGATGCATCCGCCTGAACTATAAAGAACTGAGATGAATTAGTATTTGGTCCTGAATTTGCCATGCAGAGCGCTCCTCGGTAAGGCGAAAGATTATCTGAAAATTCATCTTCAAAAGCCTCTCCATAAATGCTTTCTCCGCCGTAGCCGGTACCATCAGGATCTCCTCCTTGTATCATAAAATCAGCACATACTCTATGAAAAGTCACTCCATCATAATAGCCTTCTTTTGAATGAGTTACAAAATTTTCTACTGCCTTTGGCGCTACCTCAGGAAAGAGCTTAAAGGTCATTTTGCCATAACCCTCTACATCAAAGGTTGCGAGTGTATCGCCTGATACAGGAGGTGCAAACTGCAAATTAGGATCCACTGCTTCTTCCGCAGCTCCTTTCGTTCCATCTGCTGCCTCCCCTGTTACTGCCTGGCTATTAGTATCTTCTACCTTATCTTTATTTTTTACTGCACATCCACCTAATCCTGCCACTGTCAAAGCTGCTGCCATAAGCATTATGCCTGTCTTCTTTAACACTTTTTTCTTCATTTCTTTTTCCAATCTTCACTTTTAGTGTGTATAGGTCATATACAAAGCTTTCAAATCATGCTTATTTTTTACTCAAAATTATAGAATCCATACACACCGATAATTCTCTTTTTTAATATAACACGCTCGTGTGTTTTTTCTGTGTTTTCAGCTAAAAATAAATCACTTTATTAAAAAGCTCAAATATATTTTATCCTTTTTTTGACTTCTAGTCAACTAAATTCACAAACAAAAAAGGCTTTGCAACTAGCATTGCAAAGCCTTTTACTCTCTCTTTACCATTCATAAAGAATGGACCTGAGGGGAATCGAACCCCTGTCCGAAAACCCATTCATTCCACTTTCTTCCATCACAGTCTGCATTCAGGCGGCTAACCTTGCGGCGCTGCGCATTCCCTTTGCAAGATCCCACAGACAGGATTAATGCATCAGTAGCTTCATAAGTTCTTCTGCTCTGTCAAAGCTTTCAAAGCGAAGTTCCCTGCGTCATTTGATGCCAGTATCGCAAATAGCAGGTTAAGTGCGGCTGACACCGGATGCTAAATTGATCCGGAACCCGTACCGCTTAAAAATTAAGCAGCAAGAGCGTAATCGTTATTATTAGCGATTAATTTTAAGTCTAAGTTTTATCGTGGTCCTAGTCCACGGATGGCTTATAGAACTTCAAAATCCCCGTCGAAACCAGTACAAGCCCTGGTTAATCAGTTAATATACCCTTAACTGGAAGAATCATTTTACCACTTATTATTCCAAAAGTCAAGAGGGATATTTGAAAAATTTTCCCAAAATGCTTAACAGGGGCCTTAAAGCTTTTTCCATACTTTTAATTATTTCTGCTTTCCAAAAAGCATTCCTGCTACTTCATTGATTTTTGGCGCCTTTCCCTTGTAAAGAGAAGTCATCTTATAAATTCTACCTGCTACCACAGCTATAAGAATACTTGTTAACGCAATGATAAAGATAACTATAACTCCATTCAATATCGTAAGATTTCCTAAAAGAAGTCCTGCTGGTACTGTAAATACAGCTGTGAATGGAATGTAGTAAAGAACTGCTGGTGTTGTAGAAGCATTCATTCCTCCACACATAAGAACTGCTAAAAAGCTAGCAAGAATAACCATGGCATAAATCCAGTTAGTACTTCCAAGATCCTCCTGCTTTGATACAAGTGCACCACTTACAGATGCAAGAGAACAATAAAGAACAAAGCTTAATGCTATAACTGCGATTGCTAATACTATGTTCACAGGATTTAATAAATTCTGACCCATAAGTACATCAACAATAGCCTTGATCATCTTATAAACATCCTTATTAACAAACTGAACTAATTCAATACCACCAAATACACCGCCTATTAATGCTGCTATCCACAATACTACCTGAATAATGGCTGCCGTAGCAGCTGCAAGATACTTTCCAAGTACCATTGACTCTGGGGCAACACTTACGAGCATTGTATCCATGAGCTTATTTTCTTTTTCGAGAACTACATCAATAGCAACCTGATTACCATACATTATAACCATGAAATACATAATCATAAGTGTAATGTAAGGAATGGCAAAACCTAAACCACTCATTATTCCATCACTCTTTGCCTTAGCATTATCTTCTATTTCATCTGATAATACAGTTCCTGTTGCATGGCCCTTTGCAGTATACATCTCTGTGCTGCTTGTCTTAGCAAGCTCCATTATCATAGTTATATTAACTTTTGCTAATATCATACTAACGACACTTGAATTACTTTCAAGGAATGATGATAAACGATCCACCTCTTTAGTACTTAATTCCGAGTCATCTGGTACAATTATCTGAATGTAAATCTGTCCTGGATTTACTGAACCTGCTCTAAGAGCTGAAACATCAACACCAGTTGCACTTCCTGCTGCATCCGCTACTTCAGAAATATTCATAGGTGCTTCATAATCAATCCAAACTGCAACAGCCTTTTTTCCTTCTGCTGTAGCATCCTTTGCAGCCTTAAGAGCACTTTCTTCATCAGCTATACTTACATAGTTAATATCACTATATTTTTCAGCGCCTAACATATTTAAGAGGCTAAAATCCATAGTTGATGGATCTACTAAACCATCTCCTGCAACATATACATACTCTACATTACTGCCTTCAAGTACATCTTCCTTCTCATCACTTGTAACCTTTGTTATGAGAGGAAAAAGCAAAAGTGGTAATGAAAGAAACAGTAAGAATAAAAGTATTGTAGTAGTCTTATATGTCTTACTATCAAACCTTCTTGCAAGGGTAAATTTAAATACCTTACCAAAATTTTTAAACATTTTCGCTCCTTTATATTAATTAAGATATGTTATTTTTTCATAAGCCCAAACAGATCAAACAGCTTCAATGACTTTCCTTCATGTACAAGCACCTTCTTATATACCTTACCGCAGAGCCACATCATAAATACAACTGTAACTAACTGAATAAGAAGTGATAAAAGGAATATTCCCAGATTTATATTTCCCACTATATAATTTACCGGTGAAGTAAAGCATCCCACTACTGGTACTAACGCTGAAACAATATGCACGATTTCTTTATCGATCTGCATTGAAAAAATACCAACAAAATATCCTATCATTGTGATAGTAGTTGTTCCTGAAATTGTTCCACCTACTTCTTCCTGTCTCGAACATGAACTTGCTAATATTCCAGTTAATACTGAACAAGCAAGATATGCTAAAAGAATGAAAGAAACTAAAATAACTATGTTTAAAGGACTAAGTACTGCAAATATTGTATCAAGATTTAATGCAGAAGCCATCTTCGCTGCAGCTCCCTGCTTTCCTTTTATTATAAACGTTGAAGTAAATGCGTTTGAAATAAGGAAGCCTGTTACCATTCCAACAATCATAAGAAGCGTATAACACATCATGGCTAAGATTTTTCCCATAAGAAGGGCTACTGGGTCTACGCTCATAAGAAGGGTTTCTGCAAGCTTTGATGCTCTCTCTTCTACAACACTCATTGCAATAAATGATGCTGAAAGAGTAATTACTAACATCAATATAAAGCAATATGCCATTTCAATTCCACTTCTTGCATTGTATACTGCTGAATAATTCTGTGACTCATTATATTCCTTTTCTGTATCTACACGTGAATCAACACTGCTATAAACCATGCTGATAATCTCTTCATCTAGACCTACAGCCGTTTTTCTATTATAATCAAAAGCATATTTATAATCTGATAATAAAAGATCGAGCTCTGACTCATTAATTTCAGATTCATTTCCGATTATGGCATCTATCTGATAGCCTTCTGCTGTTGTAGCTACATCTAAAATCACCTCGCCTGCTAATAGATCTGCTTCGTTTTTTGCTTCATTTTCATGAAATTTAACATTTTCAAATATCGAATCTACCGAAACAAGATCTTCTACAGCAACTTTAACACCACTTGTATTATTTACATATACATCCGTCATTTTTAGATCTTCTGCCGAAACGCTACCTACTTTTTCTCCTGCCTTTTCTCCTACGCTTCCTGCAAAATACATATATGGGCCTGACAATATAGACATAACTAACATTAAAATCAACGATGACAGATAAGCTTTATTCTTGAAGGTCTGAACTAATGTAAATCTAAAGACCTCACCTAATCCTTTCAATCCGTAAGTTTTTTTATTCATATTTTTTATATCGCTTTCTTTATAATTGATAGTTTTACAAACCTTATTTTATTTCTTCCTTAGCTGCCTCTTCCTTCTGGAAAAGTTCCTCCCTTGCCTGTACTTCCTTTACGAATATCTCGTGAAGTGAGAGTTCCTTAAGATCAAAGGTTACTATATTAATACCTGCACTTAAAAGATCCTTAAGAAGATTATTTGCCTGCTCATCTCCTGTCACCCTAAGCTTATATTCATTTTCCTTAACTGAGAGGATTTCAATTCCATGCTTCTTTATAAATTCATCAACATTTTCCTCTACCTTAAGCTCAAGATTAACTCTTCCATAGCCCTTCTTTATATCATTGAGATTACCCTTAACTACAGCCTTTGAACGAGCCATAATGGTAATGTCTGTACAGAATTCCTCAACAGCTTCCATCTGGTGAGAACTCATTATAATATACTTTCCATTTGCTATAAGCTCTCTAACTACATCCTTTAAGATATCTGTATTTACAGGATCAAGACCTGAGAAAGGCTCATCAAGTACTACAAGATCAGGATTTGAGAGAAGCGCTATAAGGAGCTGGATTTTCTGCTGATTACCCTTTGAAAGCTGATCTGCCTTCATTGGCTTTTGCTTCTTAACCGGCATTCTTCTTGCCCCTGCAGATGCATTTACTGCTTTTTTTCCATTTGGATATAAATATTCATCGAGCTTAAGTCTATCTGACCAGTAGTGAATTCTCTTTGTTGCTTCACTTCCTGTAACTCCGCGAAGCGCTGCAAAATAACGGATCTGATCCATAAGTGTATACTTTGGATACAGGCCTCTTTCCTCTGCAAGATAACCCACATTACATGTTGCTACATTAAGAGGCTTTCCATTCCATAAAACCTCGCCGCCGTCCTTATCAAGAATTCCAAGCAGCATTCTGATTGTGGTTGTCTTACCTGCACCATTTGTTCCAAGAAGCGCATACACGCCTGGTTTTTCCATGGTAAATGAAATATTGTCTACTACTGTTTTGTTGCCGTACCTTTTTACAAGGTTCTTTACTTCTAAGCTCATAATAAACTCCTTCTTTAAATATACTTTTTTTAATTCCTCCAGCCCATACATAATTGAGCGCTTTTATAATAGCACATTGCTATAATCTTGTAAAGACTGTTTATTACATATTCCTAAACTTTATTAACAAATACTATATATTTTTCACATTATAAAAAATAACACTTTCTATTTCCACCAAATTACCTGATAAATTTGCTTTTTTTGAACTCGGTATGCTTATCGCCCTTTTTCCAGCAGTATAGACTTAATAAAACTGCTACTATAAAACCTGCTATACCTATTCCAGCTGAAATCAGAAGTACATATTCAATCGGCCCTGTAATTTTCATTCCAATAGTTAGAACAATACTGGTGCCACCAACAACAATATTCATATATAACAGAAAGCCCAATACATTTAACCACCATATTTTTCTTCCGTATATCGCACTTACGATCATAGCTGAAGCTGAGTTAATTGCGGCAACTACTATAAAATTTTTAAATAGTTCCACTCCAGAATTTATTATCGCTATTATCGAAGCAATAATATCATAAAACAAGCAATAAAACAGACATATAATTATCGGAGCTATACATACTACTATTTTTGAAATCCCACACGAAGGAAAGATTTTTCTTTGAATTGTGGTTTGATTTCCAAATAAACTTACAAAGCAACCAAATATATGACAGTACTGAACAGCTCCTAGCATTGAATGAAGTGCTTCTTCATCTGGTGATTGTGCCAAACAAATTGCATCAATAACAAGTATTATTATAGCTGCAAAATAAAATAAGATTGCCCCTTTATATGCATCTGTTAATCTCAGAAACATCCAGAGCGCCTTTATAACTTTGTTATTTTTCATTATTCCCCCTAATCATTCCAGCGGTGCTTTCTGTAAAAGGATAATCCTATTGAATTACCAGCATAAATCACTGCCAAATCAAGCAGGAAAAAGGCAATGCATAGAGGACTCACCCTAAACCCGAGAAACTCTACATGTATAAAGCATATAATAGCTATGACCATAGTCAACATTGAGACTACGATAAACTTTATATCCATTCTTTCAATCATCATAGCAAAGCTTGATATCCCGACTGCAAACAAAGAGTATAAAAATACTGCTAAAAATACCTTTTTCGGATCTTCCATTATATTTAAGTATCCATAAATCAGACACCATATTAATTCTGCAAATATTTCTGCAATTATTGTTTGCAGCACAAATGCATATCTCGCCGTTTTATAAGTAGTAAATCCGCCTATTACTGTCCTAAAAAATTTACCACCTGGCATTTTTTTCTCGTAGTTGACACATAGTCCCAAATTTAAAAAGCCCACAACCACAAGCAATATGCCCATTGATGCACCCGAGAATTCAACAGCACTTCTTTCATCGAACGCCCCCTCTTCAATAACGTTTCTAATAATCGCTATTAACGGTACCATAAAAAAACCAAACGCCATTCCTAAAACCCAGGATACTAAAACTAAAACATCTCTAAAAAATCCATCTCCTGTATAAATTTTATACGCTCTAAAAAAAGATGAATTTTTATTATTTTTCTTCATCATTTTCTGCCTTTCTGAGAATTCCAACGCAAAGCTGCTGCAGAGTAGGCATCTCCAGCACAGTATCAACTGCACCAAGCATATCTACATTATCGCTAAGCGCTATTCCCTCAAAGCTGCTCCTGCTCTTTGTGTAAGAAATCATAAATGGCTTAGCCCTTTCAAAATTTTCAGCATCACCATGGACTAATATGTATTTCTGCTTTAAGTCCTCAACAAAGCCAGTTTCAATTATCTTTCCTGCTGCCATTAATATTACATAGTCAGTTGCATTTTCCATATCGGAAATATTATGCGTTGAGAAAAGTACAGATCTCTCTCCGTCTTTTTCTGCTAAATACTCTCTGAACATATCACACAAAAGGTCTCTAGCTAGCGGATCAAGAGATGAACCCGGCTCATCAAGAATAAGTACATCAGTATCTCTTGCTAGAACCGCAGCTAAATAAGTCCTCATCTTATTTCCATCTGAAAGCTTCGCGATTTTTTTTTGCTTTTTAGCATCTGGATCTTCAAGCTTGAATTCCTTACATAGTTCCTTAAATCTTTTCCTGTCAAAATTATCAAAGCCAAGCTCCATAGCTGTCATGACATTCTTAAGATTCCAGTTATCTGGAAAGAAATCCACTGATGAACAGTACCCTATTTTATTCTTAAGCTCTTCATCGTCAATATCTGTCTTTTCACCAAAATACTTTATTTCACCGCTCTTTTTTACCGTTATGCCGCATATTATGTCTAAAAGTGTGGTTTTTCCTGCACCATTTGCGCCTATGAGAGCGGTTGAAAAGCCCATTGGAATTTCAACATCAATTTCCCCAAGTTTAAAGCCCTTATAACTTTTGGTAACGCCCTTTATTTCAATTACATTTTCCATATAAATCCCCTTTATGCATCCATGTTCCAAAGCATTTCCAAGGTCTGCTCAACCTCTTCGAGCCCCACACCAGCCACTCTAGCTGAATAAATAGCATCTGTCAGATTTTTTTCAAGCTGCCGCATATGCTGCTCTTTTAGCATTCGCTCATCTTGTGCATTGACATAATAACCTTTACCTTTTGAGGAGGTCACCAGTCCTTCCGCTGATAGTTCTTCATAAGCCTTCATTGTCGTAATTACGCTTATTTTCAGATCCTGAGCTAACCCTCTTATAGAAGGAAGGGCATCCCCTGGTTTAAGCTTCCCTGTCAGTATCTGTTCCCTCAGCTGTGCGGAGATCTGCTTATAGATAGGTTCATTTGAATTTTGATATATCTTCAAATTGCATCTCCTTTCGTAACTGTTTATATGTTATATGAACACTATATAACACATAAACACTTTTGTCAAGTATTTTTTATAACATTTCATTAAAGCATAAAGAACACTCCTTCTAGCTTCTTCTAAAAGTCTCTTTTAAGGCGCAAAGAAAAGGTGCTGCAGACCTTGTCTGTAGCACCTTTTCAGCCATTTATTCAAATCTCCTATTTGCTAGCACTTTCTTACGAAGGCATATTATTAAAAGCCGGCTGGTCTCTATGCATATTAAAACCTGAGAGATCATAATTCTTTAGATTCTCACCGATATTACGGCTATCCGCCTGCTTAATAAGAGCATCTCTATTTCTCTTTGCAGTAAGCTCTTCACTGAAGCTGCTAGGTCCTCCTACACAGCCGCCAATGCAGGCCATTCCCTCCATGAAATCTTCAGGAAGACGGTTCATCTTTAATAAGAGCAGATTCTTCTTACATTCAGCTGCACCATTTGCTGCAGCAACCGTCACCTCTTCGGTACTTCCAAGCTCCTTCATATACTGAAGACATGCATTTGTAACTCCACCTGAATTTGCAAAACGCTTTCCAAATACAGAAGCTTCCTGATAATCATAGCTTTCTGATTCCTTGAATATGACATCCTTGCCCTTCATCATGGCATGAACTTCACTATAGGTAAGAACCGCATCTGCATTTCCTTCAATTTTCTGATCTATTACTTCAGACTTCTTAGCTATGCAAGGACCGATAAATACTGTAAAGCAGCCTGGATCCTTTGCTTTTAACATTCTTGATACAGCGCACATTGGACTTACAGTTGTAGAAACCTTATCGATTAATGTAGGGAAATGCTTATTTACCATATTTACAAAGCCAGGGCAGCAGGAAGTAACCTTCTTCTTTCCTTCCTTTTTAGCTTCTAACCATTCCTCTGCTTCACTTGCAGCTGTAAGGTCTGCTCCAAGGCCTACTTCTATCATGTCGGTAAAGCCGATTTCCTTCATAGCCTGCCTCCAGCTACCCATTGTAACCTTCTGACCGTACTGACCTTCTGTTGCTGGAGCCACCATAGCATATACATGCCTTCCCGAACGAATCTCATTTATTACCTGTACAATAAATGCCTTTGAGCCGATTGCTCCGAAAGGACAGCTATGGATACACTGACCGCATCTTATGCACTTACTATTATCGATTTCTGAAATGCCATATTCATCATAGGTAATGGCATCAACCGGGCAACTGAATTTACAAGGTCTGCGAAGATGAGCAATGGCATTATAAGGACACGCCTTAGCACACATACCGCATTCCTTGCACTTTTGCGGATCTATTCTAGAATGTCTATCTCCTTCTGATATCGCCCCAAAACGGCACGAGCTGATACAAGCTTTTCCTAGACAGTTCTGGCAGTTTTCTGTAACTACATAGGATGAAATCGGGCAATCTGCACAGGCTGCGCGTACGACCTGAATAATATTATCAGGGTCATTTCCTGGTAGTGGCTGTCCCAAAGCCAGTTTTATTCTCATTCTTGTAATTTCACGCTCTTTATATACACAGCACCTCGTTTTTGAAAGAGGCCCCGGACTAAGCAATTCTGGCAGCTCGTCTATGTGCTGCTCCAATTCTCCCGCCCATGCATATTTTGATACATAATACAGAATTTCATGTTTACGCGCGATAAGATTCTTATCAGCAAACATATAATTCTCCTTTCGAATACTCAAACACTATTAGTCTATCGAAAATTCATCACATTTTTTATTTCTCCTACGCTTAATTATAGCAAAATTGCCCTAGTTTGTCAAGATTTTAACAAAGTTTCATTTCTTACATTTTTCTTAATAAAAAAGTGCCCTGGTATTTTTGTGCGAGATAAAAGAAAATTCTGATTTGGCATAGCAGCCAAACAAACACAATGCCCCGAAGCACTTTGAAATGCTTCGGGGCAAATTTACTGATTCTTCTACTGCTCTTTTTTACTTCCTCTCACAGGCTTTGACTCATAATCAATGAACTTAGGAAGCTTTTCTGCATTCTTTCTCACTACATCAGAACGCATGAACTTTTTGATTCCCTCATAGGTTTCAGGACTGATGATATGCTCTATTCTGCAGGCGTCTGTCTCTGCGATGTCCTCATTAACACCGGCTGTGAGCATAAGAAACGAGGTGAGAGCCTTATGCTTATCAAAGACCTCTATCGCCTTCTTTAATCCCTTTTCAGTAAGAATAAGTTCTGAATCCTCATTCATTATAAGATAGCCATCATTTTTCAGTATTCCTACTGCTCTACTTACGCTTGGTCTTGAAAAGCCAAGGTCTCTAGCAACATCTATGGAATGAACCACTCCATTCTTTTTGCTAAGCAGGTATATTGTCTCAAGATAATCTTCACCAGATTCGTACATGTCAAATATTTTGGCGCATACTCATTCTCAGTTTGAACGCCAGCTCCTTTCCTTATATTAATTAACTGTGATTAAACCGCTCTTAATATGTTAGCATACTCTAACATATTAGTCAAGTCCCCAAAATTAAAAGGAGTCATTTACCTTAATCGTTTCAATTCTTGTAATTACACCAAGATCCTCTAATTGTCTTATCATGCGATATACAGTAGCCATACCGATATCTGAATCAATTTTTGCAACCTGATAATATATGTCCTTACAAGACGAAAAATCATTCTTTAATATAACTTCAAGAATAATTCTACGTTGTTTAGTAATTCTGCAGCCTTCATTTTTTAATTTTTCAATTACCTGTGCCTCGCTCATTTGGTCATTTACCTTCCTCTTTAAGTGATTCACATACATTTACAAATCTCATCTTAAAAGCCGCCATTCTCATAAAAAGTTTACTACTTAATCCTTGCCTTGTCAAGTGTTTAAGTAAAGCAGTAATGTAATATGATCACTAAATTAAATAAAAAGGTCCTCCCTGCGTATTTTCAGGGAAGACCCAATATCTTTTTACTTTTCTTCCATGGAAGTAACCTGAAAATCAAGTGCTTCTATAGTATTTTTAATCAGGTCATCAGGTACCCCATCCTTATAAAGGGATACTTCAGCCTGCTTCTTAGCAAGATTTACTTTTGCGATAACACCATCGATATCATCCAGGTGCCTCTCAACCCTATTTTTACAATTATCACAATGCATGCCCTCAATATGAACGATGAGCTTTCTCAAAGGCTTTCCTGCAATCTTTTTCCTTGGTGCCTTTTCCTTAGGCCCGCCGCAGCAGGACCCTTCACCCTTCATATGGGTAATCATTCCTTTAATCGCCGGAATCAAAATTATCACTATGACAATTATAATTATTAAATCCTGACTTTTCATTTTTCTTTCTCTATTCTGTGGGAACACTCATAAGCTGCTTTTGCCTTCTGGCACTGACCTGCCATCGGACAGCCTATACAGCGCTTTCCCCTCTTCTTTTCTTTGTAGATGTAATAGCTAGCTCCCACTAAAAGAGCTACTATAACAACCGTCGCAATTATATCAACCATAATCCATCCTCCTTCTGCTCAGACGGAAAATTAGCTAGTCTTTAAACGGTACTCCATAGCCATCTTTCTACGATTGTTTACAATTATAAATGCGATGATACCTGCAAATGCTAATACAGCGATTAAGCCGCCTACAAAACCTGCTCCAATGCTGCCAGTTACAATTAGGGTTCCGATCTGGTAAACAAGGAAACCAACTGTATAGCCTGTTGCAAGTTGTAATCCGATTGCGCCCCAAAGCCACTTTGCTGACTTCATTTCAGAATTCATGGCACCAAGAGCTGCAAAGCAAGGTGGTGTGTAAAGGTTAAACATAAGATAAGCTAAACCAGCAACCTTTGTGATACCGATAACTGTAGCTACATCATTTCCAGAACCGATAAGCTCGAGTTCGTCTGGATCTACAAGGTTAGTAATAGCATAAACTGTTGCAATTGTACCTACTACATTTTCCTTTGCAATAAAACCTGTGATTGCTGCGGCTGCAAGCTGCCAAGCTGCAACACCAACGATAGGAATTAAGAGCACTGCGAAAGGACCTGCAACAGAAGCAAGGATTGATGTATCCTCCATTCCCTCTTCAACTGCCTCGAATTTCCAGTTGAAAGCCTGCATTATCTGAACTACTGTATTACATACTAAAATTACGGTTCCGGCCTTAACGATATAAGCCTTACCACGCTCTAACATTGACTTTACTGCAAAAATAAGGCTTGGTACCTTGTACTCTGGAAGCTCAATGATGAAGAAGCTCTTTCTGTACTTCATACCTGTGATTGCCTTAATAAGAAGTGCTCCAAGAAGAACAAGAACAATACCTGTCATGTAGCATACGAAGCTCACCCACTTTGCATCCGGGAAGAAAGCTCCAGCAAATAAAGCTATTACAGGAAGCTTAGCACCACATGGCATAAAGGTTGCAAGCATTGCTGTAGATCTTCTTTCTCTTTCATTTCTGATTGTACGACATGCCATAATAGCTGGAATGCCACAACCTGTACCAATTATCATAGGAATTACAGACTTACCTGAAAGACCTACGCGCTTGAATATAGGATCAAGTACTACTGTAGCACGAGCCATATATCCACAATCCTCAAGAAGTGCGATGAGGAAATACATAACCATAACAAGTGGAAGGAAACCAACAACGGCACCTACACCGCCTATAATACCATCAACTAAAAGTGCGTAAAGAAGTGGGTTTGCATCTGCCATTTTTTCGCCCACCCATCCCTGGAATGTCTCGATCCAGCCTACTAAATAATCTGCAAGCCAGGTTCCTACGGTTGTCTGAGAAACATAGAATACAACGAACATAATAGCTGCAAATATAATAAGACCTAAAACAGGATGTGTAAGGATCTTGTCAATAGCATCTCCCTTATTCTTATCCTTAGTCTGAACCTTACGGTTTTCAACATCTTTAACAATTTTATTTACAAACTCAAAACGCTTACGGTCTGAAGCTTCTACCGCTGCCTTATCTAAAAGATTTACATTTCCTTCATCATAAGGCGCCTTCTGACCCTTGCCTAAAAGCTCTGCTGCTGTCTTTACAATTTCATTTAAGCCCTTTCCGTCTGTTGCAACTGTCTCAATAACAGGACAACCTAACTTCTCAGAAAGCTTTTTAGCATCTATCTTATTTCCTTTTTTCTCATTAACATCAGTCTTATTAAGTGCTACAACTACAGGAATACCAAGTTCCATAAGCTGTGTTGTAAAGAATAAGCTTCTGCTTAAGTTACTAGCATCAACAATGTTGATAATAGCATCAGGATGTTCTTTTTTTACATAAGCGCTTGTAATACTCTCTTCTGACGTAAATGGAGACATTGAATAAGCACCTGGAAGATCAACTGCTATTAATTCCTTCTCCGTGTCATTATAATTCTTTTTGATTGGACTTTCTTTCTTGTCGACTGTTACACCGGCCCAGTTTCCAATCTTCTCACTTCTGCCGGTGAGCTTGTTGTACATTGTCGTTTTTCCACTATTAGGATTACCTGTCAATGCAATTCTCATATTTTGTCTCCTATCTTGTGTAAATAACCGTACACACACCTAATTAGCTATAATTAGGCCTATGCCATATATTATAAAAAGACTTATGTCTTTATATAACCGACCTTAAAAGTTAGTTATCACTAACATCAAGGTGAAAATTTATGCCCTCCCGCATAGGTCAGGCAAAAACTTAAATATTATATTTCTATTACTTCTGCTAAATCAGGATCTATGTTATAACGAGCATCCTTTATAGAAACTACAAGATTCTTATGCTTGTCTACTACAGTTATTTTTTCTCCGCTATAACAGCCAAGAGAAAACAAAAACGCCTTTAAATCCTCGTCCCCATCAAGCTTTAAATCCTTTATTACATATTCTTTCCCTAGCTCTGCTTCATTTAATGACATAATAAAGCCTCCATATCATATAATAAGTGGATGTTAGTGTACACTAACTTCAGTTACTATGATAATACACTTTTCCAAAATGTCAAGAAAAATTTTCATTAACTACTCACATTTCTTTTTCCAACAATGGATTATACAATCAGCACAATTCATTGTCAATAGCCCCATATAGGCGTCTCCTAGCGCAAATCCTTTATAATAAAGTGCCGCGCGACTTATTGATAATCTTTGTCAGTTAGCATATGCTTATTATAATTTCTATTATCCTAAAATTAGCATGCCAGCGTGTTTTTATATGATAAGGCAGTGGATATTAAAAAAATAAAAAAGGCGGTATAGATAATTCTATACCACCTTTAATTTACCTCACTTTTAAGGTTTCTAAACACCTTTTCATTTTAAAGCAGGCCTCGTTAAATTAAACCCGGCAAAATTACTTATGCTATTACATCCTGCATTGAATACATTCCTGCGCCCTTTCCTAAAAGGTACTTAGCTGCTGCTACAGCACCCTTTCCGAAGATAGCACGTGAATATGCTGTATGCTTGATTTCGATTACTTCATCAAGACCTGCGAAAATGGCATCATGAACACCTACAATGCTTCCGCCTCTTACTGAACTGATACCGATTTCATTATCCGGTCTCTTTTCTCTTCTGCTGCTTCTATCATAAACATATTCATACTTATTATTTGCAGCCTCATTAATAGCATCTGCAATGGCAATGGCTGTTCCTGATGGAGCGTCAAGCTTATTTCTATGATGCTCTTCAACGATATCGATATCATATCCTCTTTCAGAAAGCACCTTTGTAGCCTCTGCGACAAGCTTAAATAGAACATTTACACCAACGCTCATATTTGCAGAACGAAGAACAGCTGTCTTCTTAGCTGCCTCATTTATCTTGTCAAGCTGTTCCTTGCTATAGCCGGTTGTGCAAAGAACAAGGGCAAGTCCTTTAGCCTCTCCTGCTGCAAGAAGGCTGTCAAGGTTTGAAGGATTTGAGAAATCGATTACAACGTCAGCCTCTTCCTTAACTTCATCTATTGACTTATAAACAGGATATGAATTCTTCTTTTCTGTAAAAATATCTACACCTGCAACAATCTGTGCGTCGCTATCTGCCTCAACAATTCCTGAGATAACCTGTCCCATGCGGCCATTGCAGCCTGACATAATAATTCTTACCATATATCTTTTCCTCCAATCGTATTATAAAACCGGCTGTATGAAACAGTAAATATTTCATACAGCCTTTTTGTAGATTTCTTAGTCAATTCTGTTGGTTACTAAAATGCAATCATACTTTAATTTATTCAGCTGATTAAATAATGCCTGCTGCCTTCATCTCGTCTTCAACAAGCTTCTTATGAGCATCTGACATCTCTGTAAGAGGAAGTCTTGTTGGGCCAGCTGAAAATCCCTTAAGATTCATTGCATACTTAACCGGGATAGGATTTACTTCGCAGAAAAGAGCATGAATAAGTGGAAGATACTTGATCTGAAGCTCGCGGCTCTTTTCAACATTTCCATTTAAGAATTCTGCGCAGATATCATGTGTCTGCTTTGGTGCAACATTTGAAAGAACTGAAATAACACCCTTTCCGCCAAGTGACATAATAGGTACAATCTGATCATCATTTCCTGAATAGATGTCAATTTCTCCATTTGTAGCAAGAACTGTATTTGCAGTCTGGCTGAGATTTCCAGTAGCATCCTTAAGACCTACGATATTATCATACTTCTTTACAAGCTCTGCAACTGTCTCTGGCTGAATGTTACAGCCTGTACGGCTAGGTACGTTGTAGAGGATAATAGGAATATTAATTGCCTCTGCAATAGCTCCAAAATGAGCAACAAGGCCAGCCTGAGTAGCCTTATTATAGTATGGAGTAACTGAAAGAATTCCGTCTGCACCATATTCTTCAGCTATCTTTGAAAGCTTAACTGCTGTAGCAGTACAATTTGAACCTGTTCCTGCAACAACAGGTACTCTCTTATTAACCTTGTCAATACAGTATTTAACAACATCCATATGCTCTTCTTCTGTCATGGTTGCTGATTCACCTGTAGTTCCACAAACGATGATTGCGTCTGTGCCACCGCTTATCTGATCTTCGATTATGCGGCCAAATTCATCATAATTAATGCTTCCATCTGCATTAAATGGTGTAACAATTGCTACACCTGCTCCAGTAAAAATAGTCTTCTTTCCCATAAAAAAAACCTCCATTTTTATTTAGGAGGCTGCGATTAATTAAGCTATTGGCTCTGCTTTTTCGGATTCATAATGATTACCTTCTTTGAAGGATAAATTAAGCTAGCTCTTAAATTCCAAAAATGCATTTCACCTTAAGCTGGCAGCTCCCCATCACTCTCGTGATGACAGTAATACGGCTGTTAACCATATTCCCGGCAAATAGGATACTGCTTCCTATATACCTCGGCATATCATCCTTTCAGCCGTCCAACGTCCAGTACGTTATTATTGAAGTTCCATACTAAGCGAGCCTGGAACCTCAAAAGAACGAGCTTACTGATAATCAATGCGCCTCTGTCTCTCATAAGTACACCTATAGTAACACTTTTTTTCCTTCATGTCAATACATTTATATAATGAATTTCACGATTATCCATCACAGTAAAATTGAACCTGCACTGTTTTATTAATTCAAAAAGGTTATCTGTCTTCTTGCATAACCACACTCATCAATATCACTGACAATTGTGACCATAAGGTCCTTTTCAAGTATTAACAATTCAGTACCATATTTCGATTTTCATATTTTCCCCTCCCTGATTAGCGACAATAATAGTTCTACCACCAAAGTATATGCTTTTACGCCATTATCATCTCCGCTTGCCTTGATGTAAGAATCATTAATTTTATTTGCAACTACGGCTGCCGGCTTTTCATTATACTTTTCCCAGAACGTGGAATTATCCGTAAAATCACGCACTACCGCATCAGAATATCCTCTTCTTGCCAGTGAAAATAACTCCGGACTTGATGAATAAAGTGCATTCCCCGCAGTAATGAGTGCCTCTGTATAGCCTGAATAGAGTAATATGTCATCATCCGAATTCGTACAGGCAAGATAAGCTATAAAGTCAGCCTCATTTTCCTTTATGTAGCCTGATAAATGTCCTAATTCATGACAGGCTGTAAAGCCTATTGAATAGTCAGGTACAGCCCCGTCCACATTCGCCTCCATGGTAAACGGACAGAAAACTCCTACTATTTCAATTTTGTTCATGAACTCTGTATTATAGATAAGCTTTGGAGAAGGAAGGTATTTTGCTATTGTAGGGTATTTTAAATTCAGCTCTGAAACGGCGTTTTTTGATAGCTTCATTACCTTCTTAAGTCTTTTCTTCTTTAACGCATAGATTTCCTTTTCAGATAAATCTCCCCATTCTTTTTCAGTCTCCATTAGAGATAGCCTAAAAACACCATCTGCATCCTCGTATTTAGCAAGTCGCTCTCTTACTTCATTAGCCCTTTGGGTCAGCTCTAAAACAAGAACGTAAAGATCTCCAACCTTATTTTCTCCTTTTGGCATGGTTTCGGCAATCTGAAGCTGCCCCTCAAGGCTGGTAAGCTCTGCACTGCTTCCATCTGCATAGTAATAAGTCTCTTTATCTACCTCATGAGTATTTTCATATTCCTTAATATATTCTAACACTTCATCAGCATCAGATTTCTCATAGGAATAGTTCATTGATATTCCATACCTTTCGGCAAACGGAGTCCTATTATAATTGCAGGTGCAGCCTACTATAAGTAAAAAGACTGCAAGAGAAGCCACATCTAATATATTTATAAGCCACTTTAGAGCATAGTAGCCCCTTGTAAAGGGATATTTTTCTTTATTCTTATTTTTAACTAGTACATAAAAAAATCTTATTATGACAGCTAACACTATAACAGGACTTAGTATTATTCCAAGCTCCATAAGTGAAAACGGCAGCAGGCCGGTTATCCTTGAATATAAAAAGGCAACAGCCCTAAATATTCCATTTCCAATTATATTCTCGGCATAATTTTCCGATTTTTTTGATACAAAAAGAAGAAGGAGCGAAACCGGCGTTAGCAGAATTATCCATATTCTTTTTAATTTGAATATATCTGCTGCCTTTAATAGTTTCACATCCTCCCTTTTCTTTTCAGTTAAAGGTATGCTCTTTCGTCCCATTTTTCGAATTCCTTTTCCATTTATTATGATTTCTACTTGCTGGTTCTATTTTGCTACTAATTACTTTCTGATATTTACTTTCTTTTGTTGCTTTCTTTTCATTATACTTTCCGACATCAATTTACTAATTTTTCTAACATTTGATTATGAATTATCATTTTAGATTTTCTTAAATTTTCTACTTGCTTTTATTTAAAAACTGTGATAGAATATTCACGTTGCGATTGACGTGTTCGTCAATCAGACAAAGGTTAGTGCTGCTATAGCTCAGTTGGTAGAGCGCATCCTTGGTAAGGATGAGGTCACCAGTTCAAATCTGGTTAGCAGCTCTATTTTTTTGCCCTTTTTTTCTTTGCAGGAGCATTTCCTTTCTTTCTAGCACCGCTCTTTACCGCGCTTTCTTTCTTACTGGCGCTGCTCTTTGCAACGCTTTCTTTCTTACTAGCGCTGCTCTTTACCGCGCTTTCTTTCTTACTGGCGCTGCTCTTTACCGCGCTTTTCTTACTAACGCTGCTCTTTACTGCGCTTTCTTTATTACTAACGCTGCTCTTTACTGCGCTTTCTTTATTACTAACGCTGCTCTTTACTGCGCTTTCTTTCTTAGTGGCCGTCTCCCGCTTACTTCCTTTTATGACCGGCTCACTAGGATTTTCATCCTCGGTAAGGCGAAGATTGTTCATTATATCCGCATCATCGCCTGAGAGCATATCTAATAGCGTCCTGCGCTTATTTTTATCCTTTAGGCGCTCTGCCTGCTTTTCAATTTCCTTTTTGGTTTCTTCTACATCCTTATAAAGCTCACGCGCCGTCATCCTGGCAGCTCCATTGGTTAGAATTACAATCTGCTCCATTCCATCTGATGTGGCAACACGCACTTGATACTTACCGGCAGTCTGATAGGATATTGCTTCTATGAAGGCATCCGCCGTCTGCTGCTCCTTGGTGTAGATTATATCAATATTATGATAATGAATTATCTTCCCCGAATTCTCTTTTACTTTGTATGCGTCAAAGACAAGAATTATTTCATTCTTCTTATAGCCCTGGTAGTTACAAAGAATATCGGCAAGGCGCCCTCTGGCAAGCTCAAGGCTTGTTTCTGCAAGCTTCTTAAGCTCATCCCATGCAAATATTATATTATATCCATCAACAATAAGTATTTCACTAGATGCCATCTGCGCCTCACCTTCTTTCTTTTATAAATTTCATTACTTAAACTTTCTCTGTCTTACGATTTCATAAGCTAAAACACCTGCCGCTACCGACGCATTAAGTGAATCAATATGTCCGAACATAGGAATCTGTACTGTAAAATCGCACTTTTCTCTTACTAGTCTTGATACACCCTCGCCTTCAGCACCGATTACAAGACCTATAGGGCCTGTAAGATCCTGCTTATACATTACCTGACCGCTCATATCGGCGCAGGCAAACCATAGGCCTTCCTTTTTTAATTCATCGATTGTTGTTCCGATATTAGTTACCTTAGCTACAGGAATGTAATTAAGTGCGCCTTCGCTTACCTTTGCTACTGTTCCGGTAAGTCCGCAAGCCCTGCGCTTAGGTATTATTACGCCATGAGCTCCGCAGAGCTCTGCTGTTCTGATGATTGCGCCAAGATTATGAGGATCCTCAATTCCATCAAGTAAAAGAATAAAAGGAGGCTCGCCCTTTTCCTTCGCATTTGCTAAAATATCTGAAACCTCTGCATAATCATAGGCTGCAACATAGGCTGCAACGCCCTGATGTCCGCCATCTGGTATCATTTCATCAAGTCTTTCCTTCTTTATGAAGGTTATGACACAGCCGCTCTTTTTGGCTTCACGAAGAATAGTCTGGATAGGACCATCCTTAAGTCCGTCCTGTATGAAAAGCCTGTCAATAGGCTTTTCTGCCCTAAAGGCTTCAAGGACTGCATTACGTCCCTTTAATATATCTGCTTCATTTCTCATTTTCTAATCCTCTTTCTAAAATCACTTTGCTTCAAATCTTTCAAGTGCAAGCTTGATCAACTGCACATAGCGCTCTGTCTGTCCTGTAAGATATAAATATCCCATAAGAGCTTCCATTCCGGTCGCCATACGGTAATCATTCACAGTTGCATTCTTTGCCATTGTATAAGACTTAGCATTTCTTCCGCGCTTAAAGACTGCCATCTCTTCCTCTGTAAGATCCTTCTCAATAAGCTCTATCATTTTGCACTGAGATGCAGCCTTTACAAGCTCTGATACTCTTCTATGAAGCTTATTTACCGGGCAGTTCCCTCTTTCTACAACGATAGTACGGATTACAATATCAAAAACATCATCTCCGATGTAGGCAAGAGTAAGCGCCGAATAGGATTTGATATCATTTTCCTTTATTTTAAATTCGTTTCTTATCCTTGCTGCAAAATCCGTGCCAGAAGTTTCTTTCTTATCTGAAGCTGAATTTCCTGCTGCCATATTCTCTATATCCAAATTACTTCTACCTTTTCTCTAAACATTTTTCTTAGTTTCTTTTATTCCTAACCGGGCAACATCCGCCGCAGGCAGGTCCGCTTACATTTACATCTCTTCCCTCGTCATAAAAATCGCCTGCTTCTGTAAGAAGGCAGATGCTAGATGCTGAAATTCCCTCACCTGCTCCTGTAAACCCTAGTCCTTCTTCGGTTGTCGCTTTTATACTCACCTGATTTACATCTATATCCAAAGCTTTTGCTATATTTTCACGCATCTGCATGATATATGGTGCCATCTTTGGCTTTTGAGCAATAATAGTAGCATCTATATTTCCAATGAGATAATGAGCCTCAGCTATTCTTCTGCCTACCTCTTCCATAAGCTTCATGCTGTCAGCGTCCAGGAATTCATCTGAAGTATCAGGAAATAGCTTTCCGATATCACCAAGTGCTGCTGCTCCAAGAAGTGAATCCATTATTGCATGAAGAAGCACATCTGCATCTGAATGTCCTACTAATCCCTTTTCATACGGGATATCCACACCTCCGATTATAAGCTTTCTATTTTCACCTAGCTTATGAACATCATATCCACTGCCTATTCTCATTTTTTCCTCCTAAAAATATGTCGCAGCATATAATCATATACGCTGCAACATACATATCTTCTTAACCCCACGCCTTTACAAGCAGTCTCAGATTATTTCATTTTCCTTGATCTGTATATAAAAGCTACTTTACTGCATATTAACTATTTTATCACTTTCCTTGATCTGCATATAAAAGCTACTTTACTGCATATTAACTATTTTATCACTTTCCTTGATGTCAAGCGCCTTTTTTACTATATTAGCTGCCTGCTCCTTTGAAACATTTACCTGCTCACCTGTCTCAAAGTTCTTTAAAGCAACAGTTCCTTCCATCTCCTCATCATCACCGATGATTGCAACATATGGAATCTTAAGGCTGCTTGCATAATTCATCTTAGCCTTGAACTTCTTTTCCTCAAGATAGATCTGAGATGCAATGCCTTCATTTATAAAGTAAGCATTCAGACTTTCAGCATACTTCATTGTCTTTCCAGCAAAATCATCTGTCATAGGGATTACAAGAACACTTGCCGGTGCAGTAACGTCGCTCTTTACATATTTCTTTTCACTAAGGATATAGAAAAGTCTTGTAAGACCTATTGAGATACCAACGCCTGGAAGCTTTCTGTTGATATAATAACCTGCAAGGTTCTCATATCTGCCACCAGAACAGATACTGCCGATTTCAGGATGCTTTTTAAGCATTGTCTCATAAACTGTGCCTGTATAATAATCAAGGCCACGAGCGATTGAAAGATCGATTTTATAATAGCCCTCTGGAACTCCAAAGGAAGAAATAGCATTGATAACTATCTCAAGCTCTTTTATTCCCTCTTCAAAGGCACTTGCATCTGCTCCTGAACTCGCCTTTTCACTTTCTGCAATTTCACGAAGCTTACTTATTACCTCAGCGTTGCTGAGCATGCTCTGTCCCTCGATATTTGCTGTAAGGCTTATGAAATTCCAGAGCTTTTCTGAAGCCTTAGCTGTAAGTCCAAGCTTTGCAAGCTCTTCCATTTCAGCTTCCTTACCGATTTTCTCCACCTTATCTACTACTCTTAAGATATCCTCTATCTTATCCTCATAGCCGATAAGTGCAAAGAATCCGCCAAGCACCTTACGGTTATTAATTCTGATTGTAAAATCATCTATGCCAAGTTCCTTGAAAATCTGATAAATGATTGAAGGAATCTCTGCATCATTAAGAATTCCAAGAGCTGTATCACCTATGATATCGATATCAGACTGATAGAACTCACGGAAACGGCCTCTCTGAGGACGCTCACCTCTATATACCTTACCTATCTGATAACGTCTGAATGGGAAGGAAAGGCTTGAATAGTTCTTTGCAACATACTTTGCAAGTGGAACTGTAAGGTCGAAACGCATTGACATGTCATGATCTGAGCTATCAATATTAAAAATCTGCTTTTCTGTTTCTCCGCCGCCCTTAGCAAGAAGTACCTCGCTTGCTTCTATTACAGGAGTATCGAGTGGATAAAAGCCATGAAGCTCATAAACCTTTGTCAAAACGCTTTTGATCTTATTAAATACAATCTGCTCCGAAGGAAGCAGCTCCATAAAGCCTGAAAGTGTTCTTGGCTTTACTATCTGTGCCTTATCTGCCATTTTTTATTCCTCTCTTGTTTCTTAAAACTCAATTTCTATTCAAACATAACGGTATTGCTGAAATTATTTTCAGCAATACCATTACTACTTATGCTTCTTTACTTATACGATTTCACATATGTCACTGTCTTTACATATACTGCTGTCTTTATATATGCTGACAACTTTACATATGCTGCTATTTTCTCACATTATGCTTTATATGTCATTATTATTTCCCTGCATCACACATAACGCTTTGACATAACGCTTTGCATGCAATATTTTAATTACACTGCTCCACTCATAATGCTTTATGCCTGATTATTACTGGAAGTATGCTACACCTGACTCGAAGATATGCATATCCTGGTCGCCTGCAATGTTGATAGCAACACTGCTGCCACGACGCTCAATATGAGCCATCTTACCAAGTACATGTCCGTCCGGGCTAAGGATACCTTCAATAGCACAGAAGCTTCCGTTTGGATTGAATGCTTCTTCCATTGTAGGATTTCCATCAACATCAACGTACTGAGTAGCAACCTGTCCATTTGCGAAAAGCTTCTTAAGCCATTCTTCATTTGCAACGAACTTACCTTCACCATGAGATGCCGGGATTGAATAGGTCTTTCCAAGCTCTGCCTTTACAAGCCAAGGTGACTTATTTGAAACAACCTTTGTATAAACTGACTTAGAAATATGTCTGCCAATGTTGTTTCTAGCAAGTGTAGGTGAATCATCGCCCTGTGGAACGATCTCGCCGTATGGTACAAGACCAAGCTTGATAATAGCCTGGAAACCATTACATACGCCAAGTACAAGACCATCACGCTGCTTTAAGAGGTTATTTACTGCCTCTGAAAGTCTTGGATTTCTGAAAGCAGCTTCAATGAACTTACCTGATCCATCAGGCTCATCACCAGCTGAGAAACCACCTGGGAACATAACGATCTGTGATCTATTTATAGCCTTTTCGAAAGCTTCAACAGAATCTCTGATGCCTGCCTCGTCAAGGTTATTATAAACAATTACTTCTGTCTCAGCTCCGGCACGCTCAAAAGCCTTAGCTGAATCGTATTCACAGTTTGTACCTGGGAATACAGGAATGAATACATGAGGCTTTGCAACCTTATTCTTTGCAATATAGATACCGCTGTACTTTTCATCCTTCTTAGCATCAAAGAGCTTTGAATCGAACTTCTCTGATTCATCTATTGCACGAGAATGCATTGGGAATACCTTTTCAAGAGTATTCTCATAGCTCTTTAATACATCTGCCATAGGAACGACCTCACCGTTAAAGCTATATGCCTGCTTCTCAGTAAGCTCTGCGATTTCCTCTGTCTTAAAACCAGCATTAACAAAATCTCTAACAAGAAGCTTTGCCTGTGCCTTTGATACCTCGGCAATGATATCACCATAGCCTGGAAGGAAGAGTGATGAAAGATCATCGCCCTTAAAATCAACACCGATTCTATTACCAAGGCTCATAAGAGTTGCCGAATGAGCTGCACCCTTTCCGCCTACTGCATAAGCTGAAACGATATTGCCCTTTCTGATTTCCTTAGTAATAAGATTATAAAGCTTCATTGTAGGAGCATAATCCGGACAATCATACTCATCTCTTGGCATCAAGAAACGAACTACAACATTACCTGCCTTCTTGAATTCTGGTGAAATAACATCCTTTGCATCTGCAATGTCTACTGCAAATGAAGTAAGGGTTGATGGAACATGGATGTCATTGAAGGTTCCTGACATACTGTCCTTACCACCGATTGAAGCAAGACCAAGTCTCTTCTGAGCCTTGTATGCACCAAGAAGTGCTGCAAGAGGCTCGCCCCAATGCTTAGGATCTGAATCCATTCTTCTGAAATATTCCTGGAAGGTGAAGTAGATCTTTGAAAGCTCACCACCAGCTGCAATGATCTTTGCAACAGATTCAATTACGGCGTACTGTGAACCATGGTATGGGCTCCAGCTTGAAAGGAACGGATCAAAACCATAGCTCATCATTGTAACTGTCTCTGACTTATTTCCGCTCTCCTGCTCATATGACATTGGAAGCTTAGCTACCATTGTCTGAATAGGAGTCATCTGATACTTACCACCATATGGCATAAGAACTGTTGAAGCACCGATTGAAGAGTCGAAACGCTCAACAAGTCCCTTCTGGCTACATCCATTAAGATCAGAAGCAGCAGCAAGAAGCTTATTTCTAAATGAACCTTCCTTACCAAATGCAGCATCCTCTGCCTCTTCAGCAATCTTTACAGCATCAACAGAAATACCCTTAACTGCATCTGCAAGTGCCTTTTCAGCATTCTCAACGATAGCCTTTTCAACAGCTTCTGTATCCTTTACAGAGCCTGCCTTTTCCTTTATTGAATCAACATAATCAGCAGCAAGAGCCTGTCTCTTTGCTGTTTCATCCTTTGCATAGCATTCTGCAACCTCAAGTGCCTTAGCTTCGTCAACGCCTGAAGCCTCAAGTGCACCGCGGTAAACAGCCTTCTTCTCACTTCTTACTGAAACTGCCTCGTAAGGAGCGCCGTTTTTCATATAATCTGCATTTGCATCCGGGATTTCAACAAATGCTGTAGTTTCCTGATGCGCACCGTTTGTATTAAGGAAGGCTCTTGAAATATTTACAACATCCTTACCTCTCCACTTAAGAACAAGTCTTGGTTCCTCAGTAACCTCTGCTACTACAGTAGCCTCAAGATTTTCCTCTCTTGCATAGGCAAGCATTGCATCAACGTCTTTCTTATCTACAACGATTGCCATTCTCTCCTGGGACTCTGAAATAGCAAGCTCTGTTCCATCAAGACCTGCATACTTCTTTGGAACCTTATCAAGATTTACGATAAGTCCGTCTGCAAGCTCACCGATGGCAACTGAAACACCGCCGGCACCGAAGTCATTACACTTCTTAATAAGACTTGTAACCTCTGGTCTTCTGAATAATCTCTGAAGTTTTCTCTCTGTAGGAGGATTACCCTTCTGAACCTCTGCACCGCAGACATGGATAGACTCTGTTGTATGAGCCTTAGATGAACCTGTAGCTCCGCCGCAGCCATCTCTACCGGTTCTTCCGCCCATAAGGATAATGATATCACCTGGATCTGAATTTTCTCTCTTAACATTCTTTCTAGGAGCAGCACCCATAACTGCACCGATTTCCATTCTCTTTGCAGCATAATCAGGATGATAGATTTCTGAAACTACGCCTGTTGCAAGACCGATCTGATTTCCATAAGAAGAATAACCATTAGCTGCACTTGTAACGAGCTTGCGCTGTGGAAGCTTACCTTCCATTGTATCCTTGATATGCTTTGTAGGATCTGCTGCACCTGTAACTCTCATTGCCTGGTAAACATATCCGCGCCCTGAAAGAGGGTCTCTTATAGCACCGCCAAGACATGTAGCAGCACCACCGAAAGGCTCGATTTCTGTAGGATGGTTATGAGTCTCATTCTTGAAGAATACAAGCCATTCCTCTGTCTTTCCATTAGTTTCTACAGGCACAATAATTGAGCAGGCATTGATTTCATCAGATATTTCCATATCCTGAAGCTTTCCCTGCTTTCTAAGAGCCTTAACTGCGATTGTAGCAACGTCCATAAGGCTGGTATACTTATCGTTTCTGTCCTTATAGAGTTCTGCAAAATCTGCCTTATATTCATTATAAGTATCTTCGATTGCCTTTTTATATTCGCCCTCTCCGAACTTAACATCAGTAAGCTCTGTAAGGAAGGTGGTATGACGGCAGTGATCTGACCAATAAGTATCAAGCATTCTGATTTCTGTAATTGATGGATCACGCTTTTCTTCATTCTTGAAATAATCTCTTATGAATAAGAAATCCTTGAAGGTCATGGCAAGTGAAAGTGAGCCATAGAGCTCCTTAAGCTTGTCATCAGACTCTGAAATAAAGCCTTCCATGATCTTTACATCTGCTGGAGACTCAAAATTGTCAACAAGTGTCTCTGGCTTTTCCTCTGCTGCAACTCTTGAATCTACTGGATTGATTACATTATTCTTTATCTTTTCGATATCCTCATCAGATACGTTGTCACCATTAATGATATATGTAGTAGCACATCTAATTACAGGCTCCTCCTTTTCATTGAGAAGCTTAACGCACTGCTCTGCTGAATCTGCCCTCTGGTCAAACTGACCTGGAAGGTATTCGATAGAGAATGCCTTTCCACCATTTAACTCCGGGATATTCTCCTCGTAGAGATTATCAATTGGTGCCTCTGCAAAGATAGTGAACTTTGACTTATCAAATGTCTCATCTGATACATTTTCTACATCGTAGCGGATAAGCTCACGTACCTCTTTGATGTTCTTTAAACCAAGATAATTCTTGATTTCTGCAAGAAGTTCCTTACTGCGGACATTAAATCCTGACTTCTTTTCTACATACAATCTTCTGACTGCCATATTTCCTCCTTGTAATATCTATATTTTAATATTATAGAGTATTTTACTATAATTAATTGTCGCACTTTTTAATTTTGCTTTATGGAAGGTTGCCCCATGTAGCAAACAAAGTGCATGCTGATATAATCAGCTGTATCATGGCAAAACGGGTTACTATCTGAGGATCCGACCAGTTTTTATTCTTATCTCTTTCCGGTATCTTTATCGGACCACCATTCTTCTTTTCGAGCTTTGCTATATTCTTTTCAGAATACTTTCTTACATCATCATGAACAGGCGTTCTTATCGAATCCAGGAAATTCTTGATTTTAAATACTCTTCTGACAGTAATCTTAAAGAGACCAAGACCTCCATCGATAATGAATACAAAACATAAAGGAATAAATAAAAGAATATATCCGCTCTGCAGAGCTAGAATCGCAAGAAAAACTCCTATTGGTCTAGAGCCTGCATCTCCCATGAGTGCCTGACTTGGATACGCATTGTACCAAAGATAACCTATAATACATGCAAGCATAAGCAGACACACATAAGTAATATCACTGATAGAACGAATCAATTCGATATCGATCATTGTAAATACTGCAATGTAGGATACTATTGATATTATGGAAAGCGATGCGCAAAGGCCGTCTACTCCATCAGTACAATTTACAACATTAATGGCTGCAAAAATAAAAAGTATTGCTAACGGAATAAAAAGCCAAACCGGCAGCTCGATTTTTGTCTTCATAAACAAAAGATACACTTCTGTGCCATTATGATAAGCATAATTTACAGCGCATATCGCTGCTAGCACAAAGTCGAGAATTCCTTTTTTAAGCTCGCTCCATGGAATTTTTGCTGCATCATCAAGATATCCTGAAAGCATTGTACCAATTAGTACAAATGTATATATTGCAGTTTCCACATTCACTCCCGGCATAAATACAAGATAAATGCACGCAAATACCAGGATAAATATTATTCCAGTACCTCTCGTTTTCCCTCTTGATTCTGCGCCGCCCTGAACCTCTTCAACGGTTCCATCAGGCTTTACTATCTTTTTTCCCTGATCGTGCGGCAGCACGTTCTTTAATTTATCTGTTAGGTACAGAGTTAAAAAGAAGCCAGCTAAAAATAGCAACATATAATATATCGCTATGATAGCATAATCCGCACCTATTATTAGGTTTCCTATCATTTCCTCATCTCCCCCAAGATAATTTTAAGCATACACAGTTCTATTTTAGTCACATTTTCATCATTTGTCAATCAAAATACAAAATATGTGCCCTTTTCTATGAAATGCCAAAAATTTGTTCTTTATTTTCCATAAATAAAAGGGCTGAAGATCTCTAAACATACTTTAGATGGACCTTCGCCCTTAAATTATTAAAATTTTAATTTTTTTAGAAAACCATCTTAATGATAGTATTCCTCCGCATAATATACCTTTGAGGATTTTTTCATCGAAACGGACTTCTTGGCTGCATAATAGGCAATGTCTGCGGTACAGTCTATAATATACCACTTTTCCTTTGTCTGGTCGTAAACTTCATTCCAGGCATGAAGCCCATCTACAGTTTTACAATAGCCTGTAACTACCTTTGCCGGAATGCCCTGGCTTCTGCACATTGCTGCATAAAGGGAGGCAATGTCATAGCAGATTCCCATCTTGACCTTAAAGGTCTGCACAATGCTAGGAATATAACCTACAGTTTCCTTAACAGCTGAAACCTTGCCATAATCATATGCGTAATTCTGCACTACATACTTATAGATCTTGGTGATCTTTGAAGTATCTGTCTTAAGCTTTTTGCATAGAGAATCAGCTTTTTTAATAGCCTTATTTGTCGTAGTATAATCTACAATGATATTGGCAATCTTATAGACATCCGCTTCATTTTCAAGATTGAGCGTCACTGTAGAATTTGCCACTACAGAATACTTGGTTCCAACTATATTCTTACATACATAAATAACATAATCCCCATTTCCATCGGTCAATGGAATAACTTCTTTTACAACACCTTCTGATAAATAGTAATTATATTTTACATCTGACCCTGTCCTTACAACCTGAACAACTACCTTCGCTGCTTCTGTATTATCATACCCAATTGTAATAGTACCATTCTTATTATCAGTAATGGTTGTCGGCGTAGATTCCGATGCTTTTGAAGCATTCCTTATTACATTTACCTTAATCGCTTCATTTGTTTTTACGCTCTCAAAAGCCTGCAAATCAAGTGATGATACCCCGGAAGCCTTTACCTGCGAAAGAGGCCCTGCAGCTACAAGAAGAGCTGCCATTAAAATACTTATTATTTTTTTCTTCATGTTTGCCTCCTTTTCTTTAACACAATTTAGGAACAAACTCCCTTATAAAAATTTTAGCAAAGGAATTTTTTTATGTCAAGAGTAAAGGACAAAACTAAATATTAAATAAATATAAACGTAGTTCTCTGAACTGTGTGATTCTACAGGTTACAAAGGATATCAAACTGTTTTTTTGCTTCTTCCATAAGCAATGAGTAATCAGCCTCAGCTTTGCTTCGAAGCAGATCTGTTATCTCAGTGACCGGCTTTGTTAATGGTGAAAGCGACAGATTAGCGTACATGCCTTTCAACGAATGAGCCGTTTCAAATGCCGCATCAAAATCACCTTCTCCTATCTGCTTTTCAAGTAAAGGAAGTTTATTGTCAGCAAGTGCCTTTCTTACAAGCCCGATATAAAAATCTTCCATATTCATACAGCGAGCAAGTCCCTCGTCCACATCAGCCCCATAAGCTCTTAGTTTTTCGATTGTAAGCATGACCTGTCTCCTTCAGTTCTTTTCTATTAGCGCTTCAAACTCCTCCGGCGGAAGAGGTTTTGAAAAAAAGTACCCCTGTATAATATCACAACCCAACTTTTTGAGTATTTCCACTTGTTCCTTTGTTTCAACACCCTCTGCAATAACAGGAACTTCAAGAAGCCTTGCAATATCGATCATGATACCCACAAGCCTGGCACTTTTGGGATTTTCGCAGATTTTTTTAATAAATGTCATATCCAGCTTCAAAGCATCTATCGGTAGAGAGAGCAGCATATTTAGCGAAGAATATCCGCTACCAAAATCGTCCATCTCTATCCTAAATCCAAGTCCACGGAGTTTATTTACTGTTTCGATGATCTGGGCAGAATCATCGGTATAGGCAGATTCTGTAATTTCAAGCAAAAGATTAGTATTATCCAGATTGTTTTGTTTTGTGATATTCTCCAGAATCTCTGCAATGTGTGCATTGAACACATCTATTCTCGACACATTTACCGATACAGGAATATCAACCCCGTACGTATCTTTCCATCGCTTTATCTGCTTGGCCACTTCATTCCACACAAACCGGTCAAGTTTCTGAATCAGACCGTTCTCCTCAAATAGCGCGATAAACTGCCCAGGGCTTATCATTCCGTATTCAGGATGAAACCATCTGATAAGTGCCTCAGCGCTGGAAAGCTGCGGCCTGTCACCCTTTATTGAATATTTCGGCTGATAATAAACCTTGAACTGCTTTTCAGACAGTGCCTTGTCGATGTCATTAATGAGCCTTTCTGAAAACAACTCTTTGCTATGCTGCTCATCACTATAGAGAACAAAACAGGACTCATAGCTGTTTCTTAACTTACGACAAGCAAGTTCGGCACAATCAAAGCGTTGTTCCATGTTCTTTTCACTTCCGTCGTCACAATACACACCGTAACGCAGACTGATATTATTGTCATTTATACGAGCATCTATAGCATCGATATACTGCGGCAATTTAATTTCTAGTTCGTCGCTATGCGGCAGATAGATAAAAAAACGATTGTTTCCACGGCGACAGGCAAGGCCTCCTGTCCTGCTGACAAGTTCATGAAGTGCATCACCAACTATTTTCAGTACACTGTCGCCATAGCTTCTGCCATACAATTCAGTCACCACATGAAAACGATTTATATCGACCACAACAGCGTCCATTGGCATATAATTATTCAGTTCATCAATCCTTTTGCCATACTGAAAGAAAAAATCCTTGCGAAACAATCCTGTCAGCTCGTCACGCTCTGTTTCATGAATGATAACACTATCCTCTGCAAGTTCGATAGAGTGACGTACTCTTGCACAGATTACCTCGGGCATATCAAAAGGCTTTGTAATAAAATCCGCCGCACCGATCTTCAGGCTCTCGACCTCTGCTCCCTTTTCAGAGGTAAGCACGATAACGGGGATGCGCCTTAGTTCATTGTCACTACGAAGCAATTTCAAAAGACTATATCCATCCATTTGCGGCATATTCAGATCAAGCATCACGAGAGATAGTTTTAGTTTATCCCTTTTTATAATATCAAGAGCTTTCACACCGTTTTCCGCACAGCTGACTTCATAACTATCCCCAAGCATCTTTATAAGTATCTCTCTTGCAATATAGTCATCATCAACAATCAAAATATTTCTGCGAATTCCTTTTTTACGTTCTAGTAGTTCATGCATATGGAGTCACCCCTAATAATCATTTTGAATAAGGATCTTTCAATCCAATAAAACACTTACTCATCATAATTTTACTACAAATGGAAAAAGATGTCAAGAAATCCTGCAAAGCCCTATATATACCGGGCTAAGCAGGATTTTATTCATTTAAACTATTAAAGATGGGAGTTTAATCTACTTGCAACATACGTTGTTTATCGCGATTCCTTAAGCACTTCTGCAAGATTCATTTTTCTAAGAACACGCGATTGGAAAAGCGTCAATAACAAAGTCAATGTAAGCATAGAAACAAATGTTATTATAAGTTCCATTAAAGGAATACTGAACGGAACTTTTACTCCATCTGAAAGTATTTTCATCATAAGTTTTTCTAAAGATAATCCAAGTAAAGCTCCAATTGCAAAAGAAGACATACAGATTATGGATTTTTCAGTAAGTATCATTTCAATAACACGTCTGTTTGTCGCACCAGCTGACTTTAGAATGGCATATTCCTTCTGCGAGAGTTCCCAGTTCATCATAATTGTGCTAAACAAAGTAATGATTCCAACAAGTATAGCCACAGAAAATAGTGTCAATGTCGAACTCATCATAGCACTCATTTCTTCCATTGCCATCCTATCAAAATTAATGTACTCAGCCGAAATTATCCCTTTCTTCTCTATAAGTTTCTCATTTATCTCATATAGTTTCACATCATCTTTCAATTTAATATAAATAGCATCACAATAGTTAAGATAATTATCATCTCCTAATAGTTTACGATAATATTCATCTGATATTATTATTGTTGGTGCATAATTATCATCATTAGAAAGAGAATAATTTGCAATTCCTTTTATTTCCAATTTAATTCCATCTTCCGGTTTTCTGCTGACACTTTTTATACATTCTGCATAAGAATCAAATCCAAATTTCCCTTCCCTTTTTAAATCAATAGCTTTCTTATTCACTTCCGCTATATCAATTATAGTAATTGAGTCCCCTATTTCAAGTTCTGAAACTTTCTCTTTCTTTTCATAATCAGGCGTACCATTTTCCAAAAGCGGATATGCATAATTTACAAGTATACATCCCGAATCCTTTATTTCAGTGGTTCCTTCAGTCAGTACATCCTTAATAGCTTTAATTTCATCTTGATCATAAACCTTTAGAGCTAGTACACTATACACACCATCCTTTTTAGAATATGAATTATCGAAATCCGCCATTTTTAAATTCTCATCAATGTTAGGTTGATAATTTATTAACTGATGATTAATTTTTACTTTATCAATTCCTTCTATAGAAGAAATAAAGGTAACTAGTTCATCTATTGTATTTTCCTGCTCATATTCATCTTTTAATGTAATCTTTGCATCATATACCGGCACTGCTCTTCTCGCATTTCCATAGACTGTTCCAATGTCGTTCTTAGATGCTGATAACATAATAATGTACATTATTCCTATTGTAAATGGTAAAATGCTCAATAATGTCTTCCAGCCATTTCGGGTTATAGAGGTGATAATATACGCTTTAACCGGATTCTTATGCTTTTTACCATTTCTCTTCCTGGTACCAATTATAACTTTCTGTTCAGTTAATAGAATCTCCGAAATACCCTTTTTTAAGCCATTTCTTGCGTTTGCAAACATTACTATAATAGTTAATAAAATAACACTAACCATTGTAATTATAACGCTAGGTATAAATCCTCCTTTTACGAATTTAAGACTTTTAGCAATCGGTAACCCTGATATAGAGGCCGAAGCCAGATAAAATGATACCGATATAACCGCTCCCAAAACGACTGCCGGAACAGCCATATATATACTTTCTAAAGCCGATAATTTATATATAGTTCTTCTTTTTATTCCAAAAGACCTCAGTATTGCATTTTCCCTGTTTATTTTACCAGAACGCATTGCAATGAAGCTTCTTATCATTGTATAACTCGAAATAATAATTATTATTGCAACTACTATACCAATTAATAAATCGATTCTTCCTTTACTGCCTTGATAAAAAAAAGATGTTCTTTCTGTATTTACCATATAATAATTCAAACCATATGCTTCAGCTAATTTTTTGCTTTTATTCACTATATCCCATTCATTATCAAACAGCACTTCCGCGTTCATTTCGCCTTCACTTGCATCGAACGCATCAATAATTATTGCAGGTCCTTCTGTCATCTTAACACCTGTGGTATTAAACGAATAAAAACCAGAAACAATATAATTCTGCACTTTTCCATTTTCAAATGTTACAGAAACCTCATCACCTATTTTCCATATACCTACTTTACTATACAAACAACTCTCAGGTAAAAGCACTTGTCCACTGCTCGGCATTTCCCCATTGATCAAATAATCACAACTTATATCCTCTGCCTTTTCATAAAAACGTACTTCAGATGCTATTAAATCATTTCCATTTTGTATAGTAGTAAAAACATTCTTGTAAAAAGCAACTTTTTTTACACCATAAGAGCCTTCTTTTATTTTTTTAAGCGTTGCTTCTTCACCTAAATAGGTAACATGATAATTACTTGATGCATTCAGCTCATCTCTTTTTTCTTTTCGTGATGATAAAGACAGAAGTAAAACAGAAAAAACAATCACCGATACAACAGTTAACATCATTGCTTCAAGCAAAAAAAAACTTTTCTTTTGCTTAAAATTTTTAAATATCAATTCTGTACAATTAGTTATTCCTGATTTCATCTTTTACTATCCTTCCATCCTCCATGCATATATGACGCTCTGCCTGAGCTGCTAGTTTCTTTAATCAAGCCTCTTCACTCATTCAACCTTATCTCCATACATACGAGGTATTTTTTTTGTCTCCTCTGCATCCGTATTTATTTCACTCAAATACTTCTTTTTCTGTCTGTTAATAATTTCATCCCTAATCTTTTCCTTAAATAAAAGAAAAATACTAAATATCCAAACTAGAAAAACACTTATAAGAAGCTTAATAATTTTTGATAATCTATTTTTTTCAGTATCTATATCGAGCATTTCTATTACATAATCCATTTGTGTTTTTTCAGGTTGGTTTATTAGCTGCATTTTTTTTATTTGTTCAAGCAACCCCGATTTCATTTCTTGGCTTACGCTACTCACATAACCAGTTATCTGATATGTTCCTTCTTCGCCTTCTGCCTTCTCTTTGCTCTTTAATCCTCTATAGTTTTTTCCTTCGATTTTTATATCAAAAAAATCGGGACTCGAACATAAATAAAATTCATCTTTACCAACACACTTAAAATAATCGTACGTCCTCTCTGGTGATAATGATAAAAGCCTTCCTTCTCCCATAAATGCGCTAAAGCCGTATTCATATTCAACAGTCACCCATTTACCTTTGTATCTTGATAAATCACCAATTTCACCTAACGTTATTATATTCTTATACGATTTCACTATTTGTTTCTGAGGTAAGTATATCATGATAAAAATACCCATTAAAACCAAAGTTGTAATAGCAACAAAAAGAATCTTAACTTTACTTATCTTCATTAATTTCATCTCCATTCATTTCCAGATTGCATCACTATTTTATTACATTTCTTTTTTTCTTAAAATTTTTAAATATTAAGCTTGTACAATTAGTTATTCCTGATTTCATCTTTTACTACCCTTCCATCCTCCATGCATATATGACGCTCTGCCTGAGCTGCTATCTTCTCGCTATGAGTTACTACGATAAGAGTCATATTATACTTATTCTTTAATTCAATTAAAAGCTCCATTATGGCTTCTGAATTTTTCTTATCAAGATTACCTGTTGGCTCATCTGCAATAAGGATTCCCGGCTTATTTATAAGTGCTCTGCCGATTGCCACCCTCTGCTGCTGTCCTCCTGATAATTCTGATGGAAGATGAGTTGCTCTATCCTTTAGAGCAAGATTATCTAAAAGTACATCTACATAGCCTGCTTCTATTTTCTTTCCTGCAAAGCTTCCTGGCATAAGTATATTTTCTTTTGCTGTAAGCATTGGAAGCAGATGAAAGGCCTGGAATATCATTCCCACCTTTTCTCCTCTTATTTTTGATAGGGATGCATCATCTGTACCTACCTTTTCTCCTTCTATAAAAACACTTCCCGAGGTCGGTTTGTCCATGCAGCTTATTATATTTGCAAGCGTGGATTTTCCCGATCCTGATTCGCCTGTTATTGCTACAAAGCTTCCTTTCTCAATGGCAAGGTTCACCCCGTCAAGAGCTCTTACCTTTACTTCTCCCTGCCCATATTCTTTTACTAGATCCTTTACTTCTACTGCGTTCATAAAGATCATCCTCCCAACTTTTTCTAATATTTAATCGTAACTTTTTTAGCCAGGCTATTTCCGCTTCTATTTTTCTTTAACTAGCTATAGCCTTACTGAAAATAAGCCAAAACTATGGTATCACAAAATATTAACTTCGTCAATCAAAACATACATCATTTATTATTTATTCAAGTATCTTAATTTAAAATTCACATTTTTCCCTAAAAAAAATGCTAGATGAAAACTCACCTAGCATTCTATATTTTGTCTTTTCGTTTTTAGCATTTATCTATCTTGATAAATTTCTCTTCATTACATCCTGATTCAAACAGTATGCAAAGGCAGTCTCCTTATCGATTTCGCCCTTTCTGTACAGATCTGCAATGCTTGCGTCCATAGAAATCATACCCTCTGCTGCTCCTGCATAAATGGCCGAATCTATCTGATGCACCTTTCCATCACGTATCATGGTTCCGATGGCATTATTTACCTTAAGGATTTCTATGGCAGGCGCTACTCCTCCATCCTTTGTCGGAAGAAGCTGCTGAGAAATGACCGCCTTAAGAACCATGGCAAGCTGTGTCTTTATCTGCTGCTGCTGATTTGCAGGGAATACATCAATTATTCTGCCGATTGTATTTGCGCAGCCTACGGTATGAAGAGTTGAAAGAACTAAATGTCCTGTTTCAGCCGCAGTAACCGCTGTTTCGATTGTCTCATAATCGCGCATTTCACCAACAAGAATTACATCCGGAGCCTCACGCATTGCAGCACGCAGTGCTACCTTGTAGGATTCAGTATCAATGCTTACCTCTCGCTGACTTACTATGCTCTGTTTATGCTTATGAAGGAACTCGATAGGATCTTCAAGAGTGAGAATATGACAATTCCTGGTTTCATTAATATAGTCAATAATATAGGAAAGAGTTGTACTTTTACCGCTTCCTGCAGGGCCTGTCACAATGACCATGCCCTTATTGAACTCTCCAAATTCAAGAATGCTTTTAGGAATTCCCATCTGCTCTATAGGCTTAAGCTCAAAGGCTACAAGTCTTAGAACTGCACTCCAGGAGCCTCTTTGCTTATATATATTTACTCTAAATCTACCGACGCTAGGAATGGAAATGGCAAAGTCATCATCCGAATATCCCTGCTTTCCTCTATCCTCTGCATCAGCAAGTCTATATATTTCATCAACTAATGATCTGCAATCATCTTTAGTAAGCATTGGTCCTGGATTTCTTGTGATGACGCCTGCTTTTTTATATGAAACCGGCTGACCTGATACTATGAAGATATCAGATGCCTGCATTTCCGAACCTTTTTTTAGGATTTCTGTTATATTCATAAACATTCTCCTTCAGTTAATATATCTGATATTTATTAGCACACTTATACCTTTTTAATAGCTTACCTGTAATATAGGCAATATTATTCAATATTAATGACGCCATCCCATATATCAATCATTCCACTGCTATAATCGCCCTCACTAGCGGGAATGGCCTTATAAGAGAGGACTCTCATTTCTTTATTGCTAAAATCTAGACTTACATATGCCTCAAGCTTTCGATTTTCATCTATAGCTATGGTAAATATCATTTCCTCTTCTTTTATAAAGCTTTCCACACCCTCATTCTTTAATTCCTCTGCTATGAACGTATTAATCTCATTCAGACTTTTAGGACTGTTCTCACCAAGTACATCATCGATGGCATTAAAAACAAAGCCCATTTTTGTATCAGCAGTATAATAATCCTTTATTCTCTGGTCTGCATTTTCAGCAAGCTTCATTTCACGATAAGCATTTTTAGCTGATAATACTGCAAACACTGAAAGAATGGCTGCTACAAGAGCTAAAACTATTATTGCACCACTGATATTCATTTTATAATTGCCGTATTTTTTTACCTTCTTACTTTCTAATTTTTTCATTTCACGTACACCTCCGATACAGAGGAAATAAGGTTCCTGTCCTTATCATATACGTCTATCATCACACCATATTTACCGTTCTTAGAAAGATAGAAATCATCCCCTAGCTCGGCATGCTTTTCAGTAGGAACGACATCAAGATAATACTCTACTCTTTCTGCTTCCTTTGTTGCATTAAAATCTTCATCAAGACCTGTTTCAAAGGCATTTCCATATTCACCTTGTCCGCTTCTTAATAGACCATATGTAAATATAACCTCAGATAAGCCATCCTTCCTGACTATCTCTGCTGCGTTCTGAAGTAATATGTCTGCTTTACGTAAATCTGCAGCACGCTTTGAATAGGCAGACGCTGATATGAATATCCTAGTTATCATTGCACTGACAATAATAAAAATTATTATTATCAGAACCATCTCTAAAAGAGGGAGCCTAAAGGCCTTAAAACCGGCTCTCCTTATTTTATTATCAGAATCCATAGCCTCTCCTAATTAAATCCTATTAATCAGTTCTAAGAACTACATTTAATGTCTCAGTATCTCCTGCATTATTAACTGCTGTAAGAGTAATGACACCCTTTTCTAGCTCCTGCATTTTAAAATCTGCAATATCAAAGGATGGCATTCCCATGGAAAGATCAAAATAAGCGTCCTTTTCACAGAACTGCTCACGCAGACTTCCATCGTAATAATAAATTATGGTATCGTACCATGATCCCTCTATCATTTCACCGATTTTAAGCACGCCCACACCGTCAATTTCTTCAACTCTAGTAAGACCTGCCGTATCTGAATTTCTTATCTTAGTTTTAACATAATCAAGACTGGTCCTAAGCTCAAAATTATCATTTGAATCAGTGACCACCTTTTTATATACCTTTAATCCCATGGTAATGACGACCATGCACACGAGCATAAATGTAATGAACAGCATGGTAACACTTGCTACGCCCATGACCCAGGTAGTATGCTCTTTTTTATTATTCCCCGTATTCATAATACACCGCCTTAGCGCTTTTTTGTCACACTGATTATTGGCATTATATTAGAGCCTATCGACATATAGCTTATGTAATATCTATCTTCATCAATATCAAGAAAATAATTTTCCTTCAAATAATCTACACTGGTAGGATAAAAGCCTTCAGCTGCATAGCATTCGAGCATTGCCTTTTTTAGAGATGCCTTTTCCAGCTCTGATTCCTGATCCTGAGTATAATTTGAAAAGCGCACTCCAAGAACAATTACAATGACTAAAAGAAGGACAGAAATAAAACCATACACCACATTTACCTTATTTACCTTCATCTTACCTCCGTCTAAAAATCCCCTTATGCTAGCATATTACGAGATACTGCTGATTACACTAGTTAATGGAAGCATTACAGAAATAAGCACTGCTGCCACCATTACAGAAAGGACTATTACAAGAAGAGTCTCAAGTCTTGTGGTAACTCCATCAAGCGCCTCTGATATTTCTTCGTCATACTGCTTTGCAATTTTTTCAACTACTACGTCAAGGGTACCTGATTTTTCACCGACTGAAAGCATTACATTCTCCATTCCTGAAGTAATGTCAGCCTTTTTAAGTGCATCTGAAAAATTAGCATTTTCTTCTGAAATAAACTTTCTTGCCTTCTTTATTTTCCCAGCATATTCAGCGGATACACCCATTTCAACATTCTCAAGTGCCTCATCCATAGGAGTGCCGCTTCTTAACATAAGCGAAAGAGATGACATTAATCTTCCCTTTTGAATAATGCGGGATATCTTTTTTAATGGAGAAATTCCGGTTGTAAGTCTTCCAATAAATTTTCCACCTATTCTTGTTTTAGTCAAAAGGAGAATAACGATCATGAGCAGGAACAATGCAAGAAGAATGAATACACATACCTTGCCTGCAATCATGCCTGTATTCATAAGTCTTTCAGATGAATCTGCCGCATTTCCACCTGCTATTTCATCAAACATTTCCTTAAACATAGGACTGATTTTAAAAACCAGTACCATCATTACAGCTGTCATTATTCCAAATAATATCATCGGAAAAGTAACAGCACTCTTGATTCCTGCTTTAAGCGAGGCCTCACGTGCATAGAAACCCTCAAGCGAGTCCATTACCGCTTCAAGATTACCGGTCTCCTCACCTATCTTTGTCATATAGACCATATACTCTGGAAATGCCTTAGTTTCTTCAACAGCCTTATAAATTGGAAGATTTTCACTTATACCTTCATGAAGCTTATTTAAGACCTCCTTTAAGCGTACATCCTCCATTTCATCTGCAAGCTCTGCCGTACCCTCATAAAGAGGCACTCCTCCTCTTTCGAACATAGCGATCTGCCCGCAAAAAGCTGATATTTCCTGTGAATTAAGCAACAGAAGTTTTTTATCCTTAGCCACAGAAACCTTCCTCCTAGAAAAATATTATGCAACCCAAAAACAAGGGCATGTTACACCATAGCAAAAACATTTACCAGCACATAATCATGCAATAAAGTAGCAAGTGCCACTGCAATTACAGCCCCTACTGCAACTACTACAAGACTCTTTCCCTTAAAGGAAAGAATAAGCGCTACTGCTGTTCCTACTATCGCGCTATAAAGTTTCCCCGTAGAATAAAAAATATCCGGAAAAGTAAGTGAGCCCAATACCGCGTAAGGAACATATGCCAAAAAAGAATTAAAATATTTTGAAGTAATCTTCTTTCTGAAAATACAGATAGGAAGAGCCCTCATTATATATGTAACAAGTGCCATAAGAAGCACTGAAATAAGACCATAAGTAAAGCTAACCATTATTCCTTATCCTCCACTGGAAAAATAAAAGCACCGATGCCAGCCGCAAGTATTGTTGCAATAATTACCCTAAAGCCTGATGAAATAAAACCAAGGAAAGGTACATATTTCATTATGCAGGTAAACAGCACAGCCATAAGGATTACCGTTAATACCTTGCTAGACTTTCTTGCCGGCGGAATAATAATAGCCATGAACATTCCGTAAAGAGCAATTCCCATAGCAGAGCTAAGGAGTGCCGGAAGTGCATTGCTGATAACTGCTCCAAAAAAGGTACCAAGTGTCCAGCCAAGGAGCGGAGTACAAATCAGACCGCACATATACGGGAAGGTGACCTTTTTAGACTCTAATGAGGCTACAGTAAAAATTTCATCTGTAATTCCAAAGGCCGTAATCATTCTTTTTGGAAGATTAAAACCATCATCAAGCTTTTGTGAAAGTGATAAGGACATAAGCATATATCTTAGGTTAATAATGAAAGTAGTAAGCACCATTTCAATATAAGCACCGCCTGCTACTATAATTTTTTCACCTGCAAACTGTCCTGCTGAAGTAACATTACTGAACGAAAACAGAACTGCAAGACTTACCGGAAGTCCATCCCGCACCGCCATTAGACCGAACGTAAAGGAAACCGGAAAATAACCTATCGCTATTGGGAGCCCTTTCTTTACTCCATATTTAAAATCCATTACTATCTCCTATGTCTGAAAATAAATCAGACAAAAATATTATGCCGATATTTATATGTAAATTTTTGTCAAACCCTTATAAATACAACATTCCGTTATATTCTACTACATTTCAGTGGCTTTGTAAAGTGAAAAACTACCACTAAAAATTTACGTAAAATAGTAAATACATTTAAAATTTTACGAAACTTTCGTAATGCTGAATTTTTTACAGTATTTTTTTAATTTTCTATTGATATTTGCCTTTTTTTGCGCTATAATGGGCTTAGTTAAATATAAGCGATATCCATCGTTTATTTTTTATTTATTATATAGCTGATTTTTACGCTAAAAAATACTATAGTTTCTACCAGTATTTTTGTGATTAACGACCCTTTTAGCGTAAATTTTCGTTTTTTTTTCGTTAACCAGGAGGCTTTTATGTGGAATATTTTGATAGAAACTTTTGATAACTCTTACAAGGCCGAGTTATGCTCTATGCTTACAGCTTCTTTCGATGACGTCATTTTATATTCGAACAATGGAACTACTGCTTTCCCTGATTCCGAAAAAATGGATATCATAATTTTCGATTCAGATTTAGCTTCGAAATTTTCGTGTCACGAAAACATTGAGCATTATCGTAAATCCGGTTTCACTGGAATGATCGTTATGACAGGTACACCTTCACTTCATTCTTCTGACTCCTCTCTCACTAGTATTCTCAGCCTTTTCCCTTACGGAATCAGCTGTTTTATTGAGAAGCCTATCGCCAGACATAAGCTCATTTCATCAATCAGCTCATTATTTGAGACTCTTGAACAAAAGAGAGCTGTATCAGGTAATACCAAAAAGATTCATCAGCTCGCTAGAAAAGAGATGCTCAGAGAATTACTCATAGGTCATGTGGATTTTCCTGACAGCGCTTATGAGACTTTTGGACTTCAGGATGATTTGTATCAGGTAGTAATATCAGAAAGCTACAATTCAATAATTCCCAACAATTCATTTTCACTTCATGACATTTTAAGTGTAGCATCAGTTGATGATGTAGATGAAATAGATAATATCAATTCATTTGGCAGAAAGATCATCATTTTAAGAGGCACCTCTGCCCAGAACAGATTTGCAAACTTCCTATCTCACTATAAGAACGGAGAGCTTCAAAAGGGCAGTCCTCTAGATAATCTCTTCATTGCATTTGGTGAAATCGTAAGGACTCCAAGGGATATTTATAAATCCTATGTTGAGGCGGAAAAACTCATCTCCCGCCGTTTCTTCTGTGAGAGCGGTCAGCACATTTTAAGTTTCGAGGAGCTTATCAACTTCAACCCAAATAATACAAATATAGAACAGGGCGATTTAAATAATTTCTGCAGCCAGATAACAAATTATCTACAGAGCTTCAATCGCAGAACACTTTCCAATGTTCAGAACGAGCTTACGGATTATTTGTCAGGTCTTAATGTAAAAATTACAAGAATCAAGTTCTTCATAGCTGATCTTTATCTTCAGATAAAGGAGAACATCACCCGTACATACAGCAACATATCCATCTCCTTTCCTTCGAACTCGGAGATTATTTCTGCCATATACTCTTTTGATTATATGTACCAGATTAACAAATTCCTTTTAGAGCAATATGAAATGATAATGAGTTCAATCGGAAATTCTTCAAGAGAGAGTGTTTTTGATGATATCCTTTACTATATCGATCACAATCATCAAAATAACATCAAGCTTGAGACCATCGCTTCTATCTTTGGCTACAACAGTGCTTACCTTGGAAAGATATTCAGTAAGACTCTCGGTGAGAACTTCAATACTTATATTGATAAGATCAGAATCAACCACGCTAAGGAGCTTCTTATTGAGGATAAATATAAGGTTTATGAAATTGCCGAGCAGGTAGGCTATAAGAACGTGGACTATTTCCACAAGAAATTCAAGAAGTATGTTGGTGTTAGTCCTGCTGAATATAGAAAGAGCCTTGAAAGTGAAAATATCAGCTCTGAAGTATTTAATACCTCAGCACCAGAGGATTATGAGGAACTTGACAGCATTTCAATTTCAAATGCGAGCTAATGAAAGGGTAAGCGGATAATAATTGACGTAAATTTTCCGCTAATAGCATCTGCTTGAAAACATTTTCAACCATAAAATCGCACAAGCGCTGCCTGTAGATTATACCACAGTCAGCGCTTGTTTCATAATTATATATCCTGAAAAATACTCAGCTTCGATAAGTTATACCAGCTTCTCATAGCCTTTAGAGTATCTTCACTAGCCTATACTAATGCTTCAATTTCTGATCAGCACTAGTGATACAGCTTGATAGTAAATGTCGTACCCTTATTAACTTCACTTTCTACTTCGATCGTACCACCATGAAGACTGATTATCTGTTTCGCCATGGCAAGTCCGATACCAACGCTGTTTTTTGAAGTATTATCAGCTTTATAGAATCTCTCAAATATATGTGGCAGATGCTCCCGCGCTATACCCTTTCCATTATCAGTTATAGTGATACAAGTAAATATATTGTTATCACCGGATGTAACCCTGACATATCCGCCTGATGCAGTATGTTCTATACTATTCTTGATAATGTTGGTTAATGCCTCTCTAAGCCAGTGCTTATCTCCTGTGATGATAAGCGCCTCCGGAGTCGTCAGCTTAAGCTCCACCTCTGAAGCCTCTGCCATAATCTCCAGACTGCTCTCTATTTCAGACATCATATCTGCAAGCGGTATCTGTTCAGATTTCATTTCCAGAACTCCTGCCTCAAGCTGTGAGAGTGTCAGAAGATTCTTTATAAGCCAGGTCATCTTGCCTACCTGGGAATCAATCCTTGCTGCATATTCAAGACGATGTTCCTCACTCACTTCTGGATTCATCAAAAGCTCAGTCATAAGCGATATAGCTGTAAGCGGTGTCTTGAACTGATGAGAAATATCTGACATCATATCCGACATATACTTTTTCTGCTTATGTTCAGCAGAATATTCCTGCTTCAGAATAGTAACCACCTTATATATCTCACTCTGAAGTATACCCATTCGTCCTTCATTTATCTCGCGCATCCCCGGAAGCTCAGAAAAGTCCTGAACTTTTGTCAGATATTCTATAAGCTCCTGCAACTGTCTTTCCTGCCGCCTTTTTTGCAATAAAATGAAAATGATCAGTCCTAGTATAATTAAAACAAGGATGCCCACAATTATATATACCATACTCTTATTCCTTCATACCATGTAACATTCAGGTCAAATAATCGCCAAAGTAAGTATTCTTTACCACTTTGTCTAATGCAGCTCTGAATATACTCCCTATTCCATTCGGTAGCCCACACCACGAACCGTAACTATCACCGGTTTATCGCCCGGCTCCTCCAGCTTCTTCCTGAGTCTTCTGACATATACCGTCAGAGTATTATCATTTACAAAGTCCCCCGCACTATCCCACATTGCTGTCAGTATCTGCTGGCGTGTAAGAAGCTGTCCCCTGCTTTTAACAAAGGTAAGCAGCAGACGGTATTCCACTGCAGAGAGAAATATCTCCTCCCCGTTACGGAAAACCTTTCCACTCATTATATCAACGGTATTCCCGCCAACATTTATAACCTCCTTACCCTGATCACTTCTGGTTCTACGGAGTATCGCCTTGATTCTGGCTATAAGCTCTCTGATACGGAAGGGCTTTGCTATATAGTCATCCGCTCCCTGCTCAAAAGCAAGAACCGTATGTATCTCATCATCGCAGGCAGTCAGAAAGATAACCGGCACCTCTGACCTGCTGCGTATAGCCTTACATACCTGAAACCCATCTCCATCCGGCAGATTAACGTCCAGAAGGCACACATCGTAGTGTGCCTCTGACTCTATTTCCTTTATTGCGTCCGTTACATTTCCGAAGGAAGCCACATCATAGCCCTCCTGACTCAGCGCTATGGTAAGACCTTCGACAATTATCGGATCGTCTTCAACTATAAATACTTTCATTTTTACCTCTGATTTTCAAATATCTTCAGATTATTTGCTCTTTGCCCATTATAAGACATAAGCCCTCCAAAATCAATATCCCAAACCCCAAAGAATTACTGAAGCTCATTTCTGACTTCGTCAATCAGGGTAATATTCTTATCATGCTTGTAGCAAAGTCTGGTAAAAAGCAGAAGTGATATAACACTTCCTGCAACCGTTAGAAGTATCATCCATACCGGAAGCGTAAAACTCATCTTACCAAATCTTCTATTCAGGACAAATCTTATAGCAGCCACAAAGACTCCCGTGATAATGCCTGAATAAATTATTGATTTCAGAATCAGACGAAGATTCTCAAGCAGAAGCATTTTCCTCTTCTGATTTTCGGTCATGCCCATGGATTTAAGTACAGAAAGCTCCTGATATCTTGACAGCCTCCTGCCCATTACTGAATTATAAAGGTTAAGCATACAGATAAGTGCTATTAGTAATGTGAAGCATGTCGCCACGATACTTACTATCCTGGTTATAGCACCCAAAAAATCGGTAAGTCCTGTCGTAAGTGACGCCGATCTTATAGCGCTATTATCGAATTCATCCTTAAGCTGGGACAGATTTCTGATCAGCCTCGAATCATCTGTATTAACATTAAAGAGCATCTGTCTTATTCCCATTATCCCAACCTTCTTTGGAGTAAGACTTCTTATATACTCACTTGTGGATTCAGGGACTATAAGCCACAGAGTAGAGCCCTTTAGACTGTAATATTCCTCTATGTCCTTTGCAGCTATATAACCTGAAAATGTTACCGGTATATCTATCTTTCTGACTTCGTCTGATTTAACATCATACTCGCCATACATCATATGTATCTCCTCCCCGACTTTATAGTTAAGAGGCTTTTTTACTTCATAAGATGTATAGGCAGGTTTAAGCGCTCCTTCAAATGTAAACTCATATTCATCTGTCGAAAGAATGACTGTATCATAAACCAGAACAGGATTTGCACCCGATATATCTACTCCGGCCTTCTTAGCTACCTCAGTGAAATCAGAGTCAGAAAGAGTTATGATATTTGCCTCAGGATTAGCCCATATATCCGTTGGCTCTAGAAAGTTTTCAACTACAATCTCCGGCTTCTCCTCAGGATAATACATATCTATTATTCTATTAAGATCAGTCCTGAACTCCTCAGTATAGTCTGAAAGAGATATATTATATCCCCCTAGTTCAATCTGCATTTCGATATAATCAGATACCTCATCTGATTTGACTATATCATCTCTTCCTGAGTAATACTGTGCGTCACTACTATCAAACATAAAGGAATACTCATAGCCCTTATATCGTGGTCCTACAGTTACATCCTCCTGATTCGTCTTGGACTTAAAAATATCAGTAAAGCTTCTGACTGCAAATGCTGTGATCAGTGTGAGTGATATAAATACTGTAATACTTCTGATGATTCCTCTGGTGGAATGCCTGTTTCTACCGATAGAAGCCGCCGAAAGAAGTCTCTCCGGGCGACCCTTCAGCATCAGACCAAGATGCGTCTTATAACCATTTTTTCGCAGCCTAACGCCCGTATCATCATTTCCTCTGATACTCTCGATAGGACCAACCTTGCTGATCTTCACAGCAGGAATCCACGCTGATATCCATACAGCTATAGCTGAGAAGATGAGCACAAAAAGTATATTGATTGGATTTACGATCAGATGATAATCAATCTCACAGCTTTTCCCTGCGATAACATTTGTCGCAATACTGGATATAATCTTAGAAAAATGAGGATACAGAAGCATCATCCCACCCTTAACCACCAAAAGTCCAAGGATGATACCAACAGGAAGTGCCATAGCAAGCAGAACAAATACCTCGTAATATACACTCCATTTCTTCTGCTGGCGTGTCGCACCGACTGATGAAAGCATTCCCAGATAACGGCTTCTCTCCTTATATGACATGCTGAATACATTATATATAAGAACAAGTGACGCTACTGATATAAGGACAATGAAGAAGACCTGGAAGAATATCATCAGCATATTAATGTTGGAATCCGTTCCCTTTGCAGCAAATACAAGTAGCATGTCATTTATTATTATCTGACCATTTTCCTCCGGAATACGGGTTCCATCCTTCATCATATGAACCACTCCGTTTTCTGCTATTTCGGCTCTCTCTGCTTCAGTTCTGTGACTGTCTATGATTCCGGCTATTTCGCCCTCTGTATCTTCGTCCGACCTCAAATCTGTGGTTAGCACTATATTTGCAACTTCTCCATCTTCCAAAGAGGTGTCGGTCTTTGTCAGCGCTGTATAGCCGCCATGACCGTCCGCTTCGTAGCTGGGAGTTTCCATGATACCTACTATCTTATATGTACCCTTAAGACCTGTAGGTTTATGTATCTCTTCAAATTGATCATTTTCCGGCCAGTATGCAAAATGCGCCGGCGCCTTTACTGTATCACCGTGCTTGACAGTGAATATGAAACCAAACGTGATTTCGCCCGGCTCTTTCCCTGCTGCAATCTTCTCCTCTTCACCTTCCATATAAAAGGCATGTACATATCTATCAAACGCATCCACCTCTATAGTGTCACCAACCCTGATATCAGCCCCATCCTTTATAGCCCGCTCACTTAACAGGATTTCATTTTCATTCTCAGGAGCACGCCCACTTATTACATTTATATTCATCCAGTCAAAGAGTTCACCTGAATAGCCCTTTAATTCAAGAAATGGAGTTTCTACATTTACGCTCTGAGGAAAATCCGTATATCCAAGCGGCTTTGATACTTCAAGCTTATCCACTGACTCTAGTTTACCTATCTCATCAATTTCTTCCCCGGTCACATCATAGACCTGATAGTGCCATTTACCCTGATCTGCTTCAACAGCACGCCTCATAAAGTCCATTACCGTATCTTTTCCAATGAATACGGCTGTCATAAGAACTACCATTACGAGAATACCCGCAAATGTTATAATGGTACGCTTCTTATTCTTCTTCATATATGTCTTAGTTACCTGAAATATAATCTTCTTATTCTTCATAATCATTTCCCGTTTATAATTTTTGTTTCTATAATTATTTACCTTCACCTGATACCTTTTGTCCCTGAAATGTATCACTACACTATATTTCTGACACGTTCATTCTGAATGATGCGGCCGTCCTCAATACTGATTACTCTGTCTGCCTGCATGGCGAGACCTTCATCATGTGTTATAAGAATTAGTGTCTGTTTATTAACTTTGTTGGACTCTTTAAGAAGCTCTATTATCTCTTCTCCCGTCTTCCTGTCCAGATTTCCTGTAGGCTCATCCGCCAGAAGAATTGCAGGATGACTGTAAAGCGCCCTTCCTATGGACACTCTCTGCTGCTGTCCGCCTGAAAGCTGATTCGGAAGATTACCTCTTCTGTCTGTAAGTCCCAGATGCTCGACTACACTATCAAGCCTTTCCTTATCAAGTGCCCTGCCGTCCAAAAGATGCGGAAGTGCTATATTCTCATCTATGTTCAAAACCGGCATAAGGTTGTAGAACTGATATACAAGACCGATCTGTCTTCTTCTGAAAATTGCCAGCTTGTCTTCATTCAGGCTGTGAATGTCTGTACCATCGATATATACCTTCCCTTCCGTCGGCTTATCAACTCCGCCAAGTATATGCAGCAGTGTTGACTTACCGCTCCCTGAAGGTCCGATGATTGATACAAATTCCCCCTTCTCAACTGAAAAGCTTACATTATCCAGAGCTTTTATCTGTGTATCTCCTGAACCATATATTTTTGATATTCCTTCACATCTTAAGATTTCCATTATCTTATCCTTTCATCTCAGAATCATCTATTGTTATTCGGGTTATCTCCCCTTCACAGCTATAAATATATCACATTATTATGACACTGCTGTGACTATCAAGATGACAGTTTAGTCACATTCGGCAGGACTAATATGTAATATATAAACATTATTTTAATGTAATCTGAAGTTTTTTACAAATATCCACCTGCAATTCTTTAGTTAGTGTATAATTTTCGTTGGCAAAAAAAATTAAGGAAGTGCTAAAAAAGCACTTCCCGAACACATAGCTTTAGTTTATTATGAAAGTCGACCAAAATTTCATATACGCCGATTACTTACCGCTTACTGATTATTCACCAGCGCAAAAATATTTATGTTCTAGAACAAGTATATAATCTGTTGCTTTAAAAATATTTACCTTCAAATTAAAACTTTTAATCACTTTCATTACCGGTTCAGTGATAAGTGTGAAGTATCTAGTTTTAAAAAAATCACTTCCATCCCAGGTTGCAGGATCAAAATATACGCCTTTATAGTCCCTATGTATCCAGCAAGAATATTCCCCTTTTTTAACATCGATAATTTCACTTTTGCTAATATCATAATCACCAGCTTTCCCTGTTATAGAAAATGCATAGTAATCCTTGTCTATATCTCCATTTTTACAGTATAATGAAACTGGATATGCGCTCCAACCTGTAAAGCCACTTTCTTTAAATGCTTCTATTAAACTTTTATGAAACAAATGAAAGTTTGCATAGCCATTCAATATAAGCCCCTTTTTTGTCTCTGCTGCACTTGGCATTTGAATATATTTTTCTGGTTTTCCATTAGGAAACTCACCAAATCTATATCCGTTAAGTTCATCTATAGGTATTTTCTCTGCATTATCTGGTTTAACATAAAAGAGCCCTAAACACAAGTCAAGTTCAATTACATATAATTGATTAAAATCCAGGTTTGCCCCCATTTTTACCACCTTTCCATTTTATCGCTGTTTAGCTTAATCTATCAAGTAAATCCAAAAGATTACTAAATCATTTTTTAAAAATCAAACGAACTATCTTCATTAATTACGACCTTTATAACACCATCAATTTGTTCAATCGCTTTTAATACAGCATGAAGTGGTAGGTTTTGATCTTCTGTATCTGCATTTCCAAGATCCTGATACACGTTAATAGTATTTTGCCCTTCTATTCCACTTACACTAACATCTATATAACCTATATAATCATCCTCTTCCTCGTATTTCTCAGCATAATCTGTAATTATACTTTCAAGTTTTTCGGCCTTTTCTTTCACATCGCCTTCTACATATACAGTATATGTGAAATTTTCTCCATCAAATCCAGCCAATTCATACTGATATTTTAATCCAAGTTCCTTTAATCCTAACATTTCTTCGAAATCCATTTTCTTTTCCTCCTGATTATAATTTATATTTCTATGCCTGCTTTTCTGAGGCTTTCAATATTTCTTTTTGCCTTTTCCTGATTCAATTCTATTTCTTTCTGCAGCTCATTACTTCCTGGTCTGGTTATATCCTCTATTCTATTAATAGCTTTTCTTCTTTTCTTCAAAAATTTTTCAAGTTCTTTTTTTACTCTTTCAGGATAACCTTTTTTTCTTTCAAGTACAGTCTTCTTTAACTTTTCATACTCTTCGTCAGATAATTTTTCCGAAATAATTTCAAGTTGTTCTTTCTTTCTTTCAATATAACCATTCGCTTCTTCACATAAAGATGCTTTTAACTTTTTATACTCTTCATCAGAAAGTTTATCCATATAATCCCATAGATTTGGATATTTTTCCATTAAAACTGGAATTCCAGATGACGATTCATTAATAAAAAAAGTATACAAATCATACTTATAGAATTTTTCATAAAAATCCACATAGTCCTTTAAAGTCTTAACTCGATCATAAATAGGCATTATCTTATTGTTTATAGCATTTAAAACATTTTCTACAGTACCATCTAAATCCGAAATAATTACATTATTGCTAGGGATTCTATTCCAGCAGCTATATGCTTCACGGAAACTTTCAGACGTATCTTGCTTAAATGTATAATAAGTCGGAAAATATAAGGGCTCTTGATAGCGAATAGCTTTATTGAATTCTAATCCGTTTAACTCTGAATAATCAAAAAATCGATCATAAATCGTTGTCATACCGCAATAAAAAGCAATACCTTTTTCAATTCCCTCAAGTAAAAATGGCGGTTCGTAAAAACATTCAATCCCTTGTACTATTTTTCCGTCGATAACCCTAATAAATTGTATTTTTCTACATTTTATTTTTTTAAAACCATGACCTTCCAAACACGTTTTTACTACTTTATTAAGTGTTGGAACAACTCTTTGTTTTTCCATAATTTACACCTCCTTCAACTATTCTATTATATCAATTATTTTTCACAAATACAACTTTTTTTATTATTTACTTCTTTTTAATATCATCTCCCTGACCTCCTTGCCAACGAAAAATATACACTAACTTATCCATCATCGTAAATACTTTCATGATATTGTCTCAGCTGATAAAAAATCCCACAGGCATTTCCTTACCTGCGGGATTTTTTTAATTAGTTGCTGAGATATTTACTTTTCCATCGTCTCCTGAATTAATTCCCTTTTCAATTTCCCTGAACATATACATGGACATTCCGCTTATAGTGTACATTACAGTTACAGGGGCAATAAGTGCTCCTATTACCATGAGGAACTGATTCCAGATGAAAATAGCTATTTCAAAGGCTATTACAAGGGTCATCAGCATTGTTCTTCCAAAGTACCTCGATACTATTCTTGAAGAATTCTTAATGCATGCAAACCAGGTATTATCATATCTGCCTGCCAAAGGATAGGCATAAACAAATGTAAAATATCCCACTATTGATAGAATGATACCTCCTGCCAGGAAAAAATATCTGATTTTATCATTCGGATCAGTCACAGCGTTATAAAGCTGGAAATCCATAAATATCGCCCAGATTGCAATGGCGTTGATGAATCCCATTGGATATCCGACCTTTAAATTCTTTTTCCACTCCCTGAAGAACATTTTAAATATATAGCCTTCACGATTATCCACCATCTTCTGCAGCACATAAAATGCCGTTACAGTAGATACACCAAGGAAGCCAGCTCCTATAAGAGTCAGTACGACCGCAAGCAGCTGACTGATAGAGGCACATAGATAACCTGCTGCAATTAGCGGAGCGCCTGTGACGAGCCAGCAAAAATTTAACTTAATCAAGTTCCAAAAAGTTTCAACAAATCTATACAAAGGTCCGTCTACACTAAAAAATCCTTTCAAATCATTCTCCTTCCGTACATAGTTCTAAATGCACTTTCCAAAAAGCATAATCCGTTATGAAGCTACTCAAAACTTCCAAAACAGCAAAATACGTTATGAGGCTGCTCAAAACTTTCCAAAACAGCAAAATACGTTATGAGGCTGCTCTTATCAGCAATAATATAAACGCCGTATTGTAATATATTTTACAAAACGGCGTTTATAAAGTCAATATCAATATTTCAAGTCTTTAACATTTACTATGAATCATATTTCAATTTTTTTGATTCATGGATTATTCTGTAAGAGAGTCACCTGACTTAACGATATCCTCAAGTCTCTTTCTCTCTGCTGCACCTTCCTGTGACCATGCAAGACAGTCCTCGTAACCAAGTGCATAACAGTTAGTAATCATATCTGAAACGATCTTATCAAATTCATCATCTGACTTAGCATAGATTGCATTCCATGAACCTGTAACTATAGCATCTGTAACCTGGTTCCAAGCAGCCTTTAATTCAGCTGACTGATCTGCATCTGCATAAGTTGTTGCTACAGCAACCTTAAATGCCTTACTGCCATCTGCAAGCGTCTTAGCATCAAGATACTCATCTGGAAGCTTGATTGAATCATTTTCAACACCGAGCTTTTCTGCTACGAAAGATCTCCAGTCTTTCTCTGTGTCATTCTTAGCTTCTGTCTGCTCTGATGACCAATAATGCCAATCATATCTCTCACCTGAAATAGGATTTGTAGCTGATGTTGACCATGTTGTATTGTTGATCTGAATGCAGCCATCATTAAATGTCTTTCCACCAAGCTCTTCTGGCATAACAGTTGTTCTATCCTCTGCGCAGGCCTTACCAAGCTTTGTGAAATATGTCTTTCCATCCTTATAGTACCAGCAGCCATCTGTTGCATCTGGAGTAGCCTGCAGCGACTTAGGTCCATAGTTGTATTCCATGTATCCATCTGGTGTTGAAAGGTAATTGATGATAGCCATACAGAGCTCAGGATACTGTGTATTTGCACCGATTGTCCAAAGTCTGTTTCCACCGTAAGTACTCATACCATAAACAACAGGAGTACAATCATCAGGTGTAAGTGAGCACATCATCTTATTCTGTGAAAGATGCTCATCTGTATTGTAGATATCTCTACCAGCATAGTTGAAGATTGAGTAGAATACACCACCGACCTTCATCTTCTCTGACATATCTGTATATGTCTGAGTCATTGAGTTAGGATCAAGAAGACCCTTCTGGTAAAGTGTGTTGTAAAACTTAAGCATTTCAAGGTATGGACCATTCTCTTCAAGAGCATCATGGTAAACACCTGAATCAACATCGTAAATACCAAGAGCCTGCTCATCATATCCATAATAAGCTGTAGCTGTTGACTTTACGTACATAACCATGTTTCCATCCCAATCTGGCCAGAGTGAAGCTGCGTAAGTTTCCTTACCATTATCATCAGTTGGGCAGATCTGCTTCATTGACTCAAGAAGTGAAACATAGTCGTCAAGATTCTTAACCTCCGGGTGACCGAGCTGCTCATAAAGATCCCAACGAATATCCCAGCTATACATGAAAGTCTCATGGTCTGCTGAGCTTGAAGCTACGTTGTGACCAAAGCCGTAAAGGCCGCCATCATCATTAAGAGTTCTATTTGCTGCAAGAGCTGTCTTCATGTGTTCTGCAATGTATGGACCATATTCATTAAGAAGATCTTCATCATCCCAGTTCCAAAGCATACCAGAATTTACAGCCTTCTTATACTTATCGCCGTTTGAACCCCAAACAACGATATCACCAAGGTTACCCTCCTGCATACGTGTATCATAAGCACCTGATACGTCACAGATAACATTAAGCTTTACATTGAACTTATCCTGAAAAAGCTTTCCTGACCAACCAGTAAGCTCACCTGGAACGTTTGCAAGCTGTGAGAAAACATCAAGTGTAACTGTGCTATCTGGCTTAAGACCATCATCAGCAATGAGAGCTACGATATCATCATCAGCATTTTCATCAGCACTGTCTGTAACACCCTGAGGAACTGTATACTCAGTAGCCTCTGTTGTAGCCTCTTCGTTTCCGTTCTCGCTAGCCTTAGTTGTTGCGTCTGTTCCGCCTGCAGCTGTTGTAGCATCAGCGCCCTTAGTAGTAGCTGCTGTTGTAGAATCATTACCGCTACTTGATCCACATGCTGTTAAGCTTGATGCAACCATAGTAGCAGTAAGTACTGCTGCCATCATCTTCTTAGATAACTTCATATTAATCCTCCTCTAAATATGCATTTGTACTTTCGTACGTTTAATTTAGCACTAACGCGGCCTGTTGTTGTAAGATTCGGGATTGCTAATTTGTACTTTCGTACGTCTAATTTAGCACCTTTGCATCTCCGCATTTTTGTGCTGCATTTTGTATAATATTTGTATTGCTTACATTTTTTAAGCTAGAAAAAATCTAGCATATCCTTATTAACCCTTAACTGCACCAAGCATGATACCCTTTTCAAAATACTTCATCATGAATGGGTAAACCATAAGAATAGGAATGATAGAAACCATTGAAACCGTATTCTTCATCGCAACTACGCTCCTGGCTGCCTCAAAAGCTGCTGAGCTTGCATTCTCATTAAGAGATGTGCTCATTGTTAAGTAGTTATAAAGTAAGTGCTGGAGTGTACGCAGGTTCTGGCTCTGCTGCATGAGCATAAGAGAATCTGTGAAGGAGTTCCAGTTACCAACCGCACCAAAGATAGCGATTGTAGCAAGAATAGGCTTTGAAAGAGGCCATATGATTCTCATGAATACCGTCATGAAGCCGGCACCATCCATCTGAGCACTCTCTTCAAGCTCTGCAGGAATGCTCTCAACATATGTCTTTACAAGAATAATGTTGTAAGGAGCAACGATACCTGGAATGATGTATGCAAGGAAGTTGTTTGTAAGACCAAGCATTGACATGTTCATGTACCAAGGAATAAGACCTGCATTAAAGTACATTGTAATGAAAATAAATCTGTAAATAAAGGTTCTATGCCACATTTCCTTCTTGGTTACAAGGTAACCTACAAGGGCTGAAGCAAATACCATCAGTGCTGTTGCAAGAACTGTTCTAGCTATAGTAACAACGAAAGCAGTAAGTACTTCCGATCTGTTAACAATGTCGATGTAATTCTGGAACTGAATTCCTATAGGATAAAATCTGACTAATCCCTTATTAACTGCATCATTACTACTGATTGTAGTAATGAAAAGATAATAGAACGGGAAGAAACAGCTCAGTGTAAAAATACCAAATATAAGGTAATCGAAGATATAGAAAATTATATCTCCCGGCTTATAAGCAAAGCCTTCTTTTGATTTAAATTTTGCCATTATTATTCCCCCTTTCCATTAAATAATACCGCTGCCACGAATAGCCTTCGATGCGGTATTCGCAATAAACAGAAGAATAATCGATATAATGGACTTCGCCATACCGATTACCGTTGACAGAGGAATCAGGCCATTACCATCGAATACGAGCTTATATACATAAAGGTCAAGTACGTTCAACTTGTCGATAGTAGATGCGTTTGAGAATACGAGGTACTGATCCATACCATTTGAAAGAATACCTGCAATACTCATAACAAGCAGTACGATGAAAGTAGGAAGAAGTCCCGGAAGTGTAACATGCCACATCTTCTGGAATCTGCCGGCACCGTCAACCGTAGCCGCTTCATAAAGCTGCTGATCAATACCTGAAATAGCTGAGATATAAATGATAGCACTCCATCCAAGACCTTTCCAGGTACCCCACGCCCACATCTTTAACCAAAGGTGACTTGTTGACATAAGGAACATTGTGCTTGTTCCCATAAGACTGTTAATAAGACCATCTGCACTAAAGAGAATGAATGCGATAGAGTAAACAAGAACCCAGCTTATGAAGTTAGGAATTGTTGTAAATATCTGTACAATTCTCTTGAAATGAGAATTGTGGATTTCTGAAAGGAATATAGCAAATACCATTGGGAGCCAGCTTGTAGAAATACCAATAAAGCTAAGACCTAAGGTATTCTTCATAACATTTGCAAGGTTTGCCTTTGTAGCTTCGTTCTGGAAAAGGAACTTGAACCACTTAAGACCTACAAACATATCTTTTGTAAGTTCGCCGTCACCTGACTCATAATCAAAGAATGCATATCTCCATCCCCAAAGTGGAAGATAGCTGAATACAAGTGCAAGGAATGCAAAAGGAAGAATGAGAAGGAAAAGCTGGAACTTTGGCTCCATCTCAAATACTGTAGCGCATGGCATCTTAAGAAGCATAGCAAATGCGATTAACTGAAGCACAATTATTGCAATTGCAAAAGCTAAAAGCATGTACCAACCTGAAGGAAGGGCTGCCCCAACGTTCTTTTCGATCCAGTTTGCACTCTTTTCAGGAAGATTTGCTGTATTGTTAAAACCATCTACAACACTCTTCATCATAAGAAGAGAAACAATTGATAAAGCTCCGCCGCCAAGTGTGACTGCAGCGCCTAATCTCTTGAACTTTGAATTTCCAAGTGAAAGTACAATGACACCTGCAACTATAAGTACAAGTGCAATGATATATACCCAGCTTCCAGTGTAGAGTGTCTTAAAAGAAGCCTCTGTAATATAACCTTTGTTGAAAGCTCTGGTACAGTTCTGTGTAAGTCTTGTATATGACGAAACAATAGCAAGAATCGAAGTATTCTGTGGAATAAGTTTTGTCACATATGCAGGATTTGTAGCTGGAAATAATGTAAGGAATAACATTAAGAATGCAACAACTCTCATTACCCAGTAAGTAACCTGAGTAAATTTATTAGGATACGCCTTTTCATCGTGTTTTTCTTTAGTATAATCCTTAGTTTTTCCGGCGTTTTTAGCGACGCTAAGGTCCTTGGCCAAATCAGATGATACTTCATCAATAGAAGCCTTTATGGTCACATCCTCTTCGCGTACTCCGCTTTGTTCTTTTGAATTATCAGCCATAAAAGAACATTACCTCCTCTTTATTATTTTCAGGCACAATTCTCCCTTGCCCAAATCTATATTCAAAATTTTATCACAATATTCCTTCAAAATATACTTCCTTTTTTGTATACTTTTTGCCTACACATTTAGACCTTTATCAACATATAAACACCTATTCATCGCTAATTTAAAGAGTTCACTAAATCATGTAAAACTTTTACAAATAAAAACACCTGTCAAAAGCCAACCGCAAATGCGGTCTGCTTCTGACAGGTGCAGAAAAAAAGGAATTTACTTTTCTTCAAGAAGGTCAACTGCTGCCTTCTCTACGCCAAATGCCTTCTTATAATTCTCCATGTATGCATTAAAGCCATCAATGTCCTTTTGCTCAGCCATAAGAGTTGTGCTAGGCTGTGACTTGTATATTTTCTCATCAAGGAAATCCGAAAGGCTCTCGCCCTCTTCCTTAACTGCAGCATATAGAGCAAGAAGTGCAATTCCCCAGGCACCGCCCTCTCCTGCTGTTTCCATAACAGTAACAGGTGAAGCGATAGCTGAAGATAAAAGTGTCTGGCCGGCTCCCTTAACGGTGAAATATCCGCCATGACCATACATCTTATCAACCGGAACATTTTCCTTCTTTAATAGTATATCCATTCCATACTTAAGAGCTGCAAGCGCATTGAAGAGCTGCATTCTCATGAAGTTAGGAAGATTGAACTTAGAATTTGCAGTACGTACGAATAGAGGTCTTCCTGCATCAAAACCGGTAACAGGCTCGCCAGAGAAATAGTTAAAGCCAACAAGGCCTCCGCAATCAGGATCTCCCTTTAATGCCTCAAGGAAGATAAGATCAAAGAGTCTGTCCTCATCTACTTCCACTCCGTAGAGCTCTAATACCTGCTTGAAGAGTCCTTCCCACGCATTGATTTCTGAAGTACAGTTGTTGCAATGTACCATGGCAACAGGTGCACCTTCCGGAGTAGTAACAACGTCGATCTCACGATGAACGCTCTTAAGGTTTTCTGCCATTACTATCATAGAGAAGATAGAAGTACCAGCAGAAACATTACCAGTACGAACTCTTACGCTGTTTGTAGCGGCCATACCAGTTCCTGCATCGCCCTCAGGAGGACAAACTAGCGCGCCGCCCTCAAGATTTCCTGAAACATCAAGAAGCTTTGCGCCATCATCTGTAAGGACGCCTGCATTATCACCAGCAACAAGGACTCCCGGAAGAATATCAGCAAGCTTCCATGAATAGCCCTTATCAGCAATAAGACCATCAAAGGTCTCTATCATCGCCTTATCATAATCATTAGTCTTATCATTTATAGGGAACATACCTGATGCATCACCTACACCAAGCACCTTCTTACCTGTAAGCTTCCAGTGAATGAAACCTGCAAGTGTTGTAAAGAAAGCGATATCCTTTACATGCTCCTCTCCGTTAAGAATGGCCTGATATAAATGAGCAATGCTCCAACGCTGTGGAATATTGAAATTAAAAGCCTCTGTAAGCTTATCTGCAGCCTCTCCGGTAATAGTATTTCTCCAGGTGCGGAAAGGAACAAGGAGTGTATCATTTTTATCAAAGGCAAGGTAACCATGCATCATGGCACTAACGCCGATGGCCTTTACCTTCTTAATAACTGTCCCGTAATTCTTCTGAACATTTTCAAGAAGCTTTGCATAAGCTCCCTGCACAGAATTCTTAATGTCATCCATGCTATAGGTCCATATGCCATTTTCAAGCTTATTTTCCCACTTGTAGGAACCCTTTGCGATAACATTTCCATCGCCGTCGATCATGACAGCCTTAACTTTAGTAGAGCCAAGCTCCATACCGATTATGGCACTGCCCTCTTCAATTATCTTCTTAATATCCATAAAAATCCCTTCTTTCAGCTGCAGACTTGCTGCCGAAATACAATTAATTTCTTAATCAACTGTTTAACTTTTATCGTTACTGTGTAATTTAAAGCCTCAAAAATCCAATCTAATTAATCAGTTCTTATAATAAGCTTCGCCAAGCTTTAAATCCTTCTTAAGGCCTCTGATTGTTGTACCTTCACCGATAACAACACTCTCAATGCCCATGCTGTCTGCCCATCTTACCATGTCATCTGCTGTAAGATCGTAAGTGAAAGCTGTATGATGAGCTCCGCCTGCATAGATCCATCCCTCTGCACCTGTCTCTAAATCCGGCTTTGGTGTCCAGAAGGCTGTTGCTACAGGAAGCATTGGCATAGGCTTCTCTGTCTTCTTAACTGTAACCTCATTGATGATGAGACGGAATCTGTGTCCAAGATCGATAAGTGATACTGCAATACCATCACCTTCCTTAGCTGTAAATACAAGACGAGCTGGATCTTCTCTGTCACCCATGCTAAGAGGAGTGCAACGGATAGCAATTTCACCATCAGCGATTGTAGGACATACCTCAAGCATATGAGCCTGAAGAATACCTTCCTTACCAGGAACAAGATTATAGGTATAATCTTCCATGAAAGAAGTTCCCTTTGCATCCTTCTTACCTGCTGTCATAAGCTTCATTACGCGAAGAAGAGCTGCTGTCTTCCAGTCACCCTCTGCACCAAAGCCGTAGCCCTTTTCCATAAGGTGCTGAATAGCAAGACCTGGGAGCTGCTTAAGAGAACCAAGATCTCCAAAGTGAGTAACAACTGCCTGATAATTATGCTCAACAAGGAACTTCTCAATACCGATTTCCTGCTTAGCCTGAACAAGTACATGCTCTCTGAATTCCTTCTCATCTCTGCCATCAAGGATAATCTTGTACTTCTTATAATATTCATCTACAAGTGCATTAGCTTCATCATCTGTAACCGCATCTACATAAGGAGTGAGGCAGTTGATTGGCCAAGCGTCAATCTCCCAGCCGAACTTGATTTCAGCCTCTACCTTGTCGCCTTCTGTAACAGCAACGTTTCTCATATTGTCTGCAAATCTGCATACTCTTACCTTAGAGCTCTCTACAACACCGATTGCTGAATTCATCCAAGCGCCGATCTTTTCGATTACATGAGCATCCTGCCAATAACCCATGATAACTTCACGAGCAATGCCCATTCTTGTTACGATATGACCATACTCACGGTCACCATGAGCAGCCTGGTTCTCATTCATGAAATCCATGTCGATTGTATCGTAAGGAATTTCACGATTGTACTGTGTATGGAAATGAAGGAGAGGCTTCTTAAGCTCCTTTAAGCCATGGATCCAGCTCTTAGCTGGTGAGAATGTATGCATCCATGTAATAACACCTGCACACTCAGCATCTGCATTAGCAGCACGGAAGGTATTAAAAATAACCTCTGAGGTGATCATGGTTGGCTTAACAACAACCTCGTATGGTAATAAACCTGAATCGTTAAGGAATTTAACGATTTCCTGAGAATGTGCTGCAACGTGAGCTAAGCACTCATCTCCATAAAGATCCTGTGATCCTGTGCAGAACCAAAACTTGTAATTCTTTGACTGTAACATTTTTTAAATCCTCCTAGACTTTAAACATTTTGTTGTTTTGTTTTTTTGTTTGTTTGTTTTTGTTTGTTTTTTCTTTTGTTACTTTGTTTGTTTTTGTTTGTTTTTTCTTTTGTTACTTTGTTTGTTTTTTTACTTTGTTTTGTAACTTTGCCTTTTGCTTTGTTACTTTTTTTATGTAACTTTGCCTTTTGCTTTGTTACTTTTTATGTAACTTTGCCTTTTGCTCCGTTACTTTATATTTGATATTATGACGGCTCATTTAAAGAGCCGCCTTTTACACCTTTTAATGCTGCTTACTCTGAAAAGCTCTTGCTGCCCCAGACCGTAAGCTGATTTGTTTTTCCAAGTGCTGTAAATACCGGGGTTTCAATTGAAGTGCCATCAATATTCTGCATAAGGGCAACACCTGAATAGGTCTCACCGTCAATAACAAGCTCGATATAAGGAGTTCCTGCCTCAAGCGACCAGCTTCCACTTGCTGCACCTGTAATGGTTCCGTCTTCATTAAGACTAATAAAGGAAGGAACATTCACCTCATAGTTTGCATAATCTATATCAAGCTTATGAAGGATCATCTCATAATCACCTGCTACCTCTTCAGCACTAAGTCCGTTTTCATTTAGAGTCTCACCTGATGTCTCGAAAGGCGAAGCAACAAGCCAGCCTTCCTTAGTAGTAAAGAGCTGATTTACCTTTACAAAATGAGCCTCTGTACCATTTGTGGTTCTTGAATGATATACAATGTAAGCCTTGCCGTCATCATCCACAAAGGCTGAATTATGGCCCTGTGCAACTCTGCCTGTAAGATTAGTTCTCCACTTATAGCCGCCGAACAATCTTACACCAACACTAAGATTGTAATTGAATATGTAAGAATCAAATAAAGCTGAATTACCGAGTTCATCAACATATTCACCGTCTACATTCTTACTTCTGAATATTCTTATATTATAGCCGCCCTTAGCCTCAAGGTTTCCATAAGAAATGAAGAGATAATAATAATCTCCTATTCTCTGTATATAAGAAGCCTCACCAGAAACATACTTTCCGCCAGCTATCTTCTTTCCAAAATAAGCATCACTATGAGCATTTGTTTCATAGCTTACGGTATAATCTCTTAGCCCCGTTGAATTATCAAGCTTTAAAAGGAAAATTCCTCCCGACCATGAACCATAGCTCATCCAGAGATTTCCCTCATCATCGTAAAATACACAAGGGTCGATACAGTTAGGATACTCATCTCCCCATTTTCTATTGCTTACACCGTGCTTTATGTAACGCTCAGGAACGCTATCCTCGCCTGTAACAAGAGCTACATCCGTTGCATCATAATTACTTTCAGTGAAACCGCCATAAACGATGGTTCCGGCGTACTCATAAGGTCCTGTTACAGTATCTGCTGTTAAAAGCACTATATTAGAAATCCAGTTGTCACCGTTTGCACTAAGATACATACAGTACTTGCCCATTTCCTCATTATAGATAACATCCGGAGCCCATAAATAGTCGAACCAGTTACCAGCACTAGAATCTTCATTATAAGCTCTTATCTGATCCTTTACTTCCTTAGTAAAGCTATCCCTGAAAGCCTTGTCCATGTTCGACCAGTTAATAAGGTCTGTAGACTTAGATAAGGCCATGTGAGTTCCGAATACATAATAGGTTCCATCAGTATCCTTAAAAATGCTAGGATCATGACAGGCAGTAGTTTTTACTGAAACCTTCTTGTCGGCTGGAATATCCACCTTGACCTGAGACATTGACATCTTAAGCACCATTCTGATCATTGCTTCCTGACCTGCATAGGTGAACTTAACATAAGGTCTTAAGATGACCTCTTCATCCGTAGAAGCAGCCTTAACGCTCACACCAGGTGCATAAAGGCCAGAGGTCAATAGCAATAAAACTCCAAACGCCATAAGGAACATTTTAAGAGAAGAACCTGCTCCCTTATTTGAATCAGAACCCTTTTTCTTTTTAAGGCCAAGCATTATGAGGAGAAGAACGATAATTATAACTGCAGCGACTATAACGCCTACTACTATGCCGTTTACGGTTCCATTTTGAGGAGTCTGTCCGCTTACTGTAGTAGTGCCTTCAGGAGCCTTTGTAACACCAGTGCTATCAGGAGCCTCTGTAGCGCCTTCTTCATTCGAAACAGGAGGAAAAACAGCTTCATCTCCAACTAAAGTGCCGCTAAAGGTAAAGGTCTCACCGCTCTTTATAGTATCAAAAGAAGCTGGAAGCTCTGTTCCATTAGAAGGAAGAAGTCCTTCAGTATTGCTATAGGTAACTGAAACCTCACCTACCTGCCAGCCGGCACGTTCGTTAATAATATTAAGCTCAAAGGAAATATCCTCACCAGCGGCATATTCATCCTTATCAGTTGTAAGGGTGACCGTAACATCCGTATCAGTACCAGTAAATTCTGCAGCACTTAATTTTTTTAAACCTGCAGTGCCAAGTGAAAGAGAAAGAGCTACTGCCGCAATAGAAAGCGCAGCTGCCGAAGACTTCACTTTTGATAAAACCTTCTTCTTTATATTCATCATGCCCTCCAATTAACTAAACTCCAAAATCACCACTTTTTCTTAGGACAATGGCCGTCCTTATATACTGCCTTAAGCTCCACGTAACAGCCGCAGGCAAAGCAGGTACCTGCATTAAGAAGCTCGCACTCCTTGCAGATATCAAGCCTTCTGTCATATTCCTCATCACTTACCCTTCTTTTATCCGGTGCCCTATTTATATACGCCTCGATAGTTTCTCTGTAAGCCTTAGGATCCGCCTCCCTAAGAAGGCATTTATAACAAATTCTATTATCAGCTCCGCTTCTTTCCAAAGCTCCACTAAAATTCATATTTAAATCACACCATCCTTTTTATAAATGACCCACAGGCGAAAACCCATTACCTTTAGGTGATGGGATGAAGCCCGCCTTGCCATAATGCCGTACAATGTACGGTTGTGCGTATCCTTATACTGTTACCATATAAGGAATTCGACATCACCTCGACAATGATATAAAGGCTTTTTACATATAACTCATTGGGCTGTACTTACTCCGACCCGACTTTAAGTTATACAACAGAACAATGGTCTGGTGCGTCAACCAAAGGTGTCTTGACCTAAATATCGTAGGCAGAATTTCTTCTGTCTCAGTCTGGTGAACCATTTAACGGAAGCCCACTGCCTTTAGGTGGTGGGTAGTTCACAGAAGTATATATATGGCAATAAATATATTCATGACAATAAACTAATTTATGATAATATAATTACAAGATCATGTTCTTATAATCAAATACAGGATTACCGGCTTCATTCCATTCTACCTTCATAATGAAGGCATGTCTATTAGGATCGTATAATGGGTTTCCAATGATATCCCTATAGGTTCTTGCATGGAACATACATACATCAGTTCCATCAGGAAGCTTAGTAAAGGAATTATGGCCAGGTCCAAAGAAGCCAAGCTCTGCATTTGAGCAAAGAACAGGCTTTTTCTCCTTTTTCCACTCTCTTGGATCTAAAAGATCAGCATCCTTATCAATACTGAGCATTCCCATGCAGTAAACCTCACCAGTAGCACTTGCTGAATAGGTAAGGAATATCTTATCATTATGCTTAACTACTGCCGGGCCTTCATTTACCCAGATATCTCTTCTCTCCCAGTCATAATCAGGAGTAGTAAGAAGAACCTGTGCTGTAGAAAGCTTAGTAGGGCTCTCCATCTTTGCGATGTAAAGGTTGGAAATCTGAATTCCAACGCTTACCTTTTCAGCCCAGACATAGTACCATTCGCCATTATTTTCAAAAACTGTAGCATCAAGAGAAAAGGCCTCAAAGGAATAAATATCATCATCACTTCTTTGAATCATTCCTCTCTCTACCCACTCATCCTTCATAGGATCGCTTCCAAGACACTCAAGGATGTATGGACGAAGTCTCCAGATATCATCTTTTCTTGAAGCTGCAAAATATATGAACCACTTACCATTAATAAAGTGAAGTTCCGGAGCCCAGACATGCTCACTCATGTCGCCGCTCTCATGACGATGCCAGATTTCCTTTTCCTGTGCATCCCTTAAAGCATACAGACTGTCAGCACATCTTAAAATAATTTTATCATAAGCAGGAACTGAAGCGGTAAAATAATACTTACCATCGGTATGTCTATATACATACGGATCTGCTCTCTGCTCTATTAACGGCACATTAAGCCTCTTATTTTCATCTTTTAAAATATTATTCATCATATTTCTCCATTTGTAGTATTTTTCCCAGACATTTCTTAATTACTTTTCTTTTTGTAGTATTTTTCCAGTTATTTCTTAATTACTTTTCTTTTCGCTATGTCTCTTTTCATCTTTAAAGCGGGGTATTTCCCGCTTATTTTCGGCTATTCCAGAGACCTTTTCATTTTTTTCTATTTTCTTTCCAATCTACTATTTAATTATATTATAAAACATTTCACAAAAAACTCAATGTATTTTCACATAATTATTTATAAAAATCTATCCGCTCATATTTAAAAAACTTTATAAAACTTTAAAAATATGGCCTCCGGCTACTGAAGGTATCCCCTCAGCTTTGCCGGAAGCCACATGCTTTAGCTTAGTTTATACTCTAGCTATGTCCGGCTGGAAATTACTTTCCATTCAGACTATTAAGTTTTAAAACTACAAATTATTCGATTGAAAGAATGTCATTGTAGCATGCTTCGTTTGTGAAGAAGAAGTAGCAAGGATCAGCAGCTGTAAGAAGTGATGTAACCTTAGCTGTTTCCTTCCATTCCTTACCATCAGCACCAACGAAGGTGTAATCTACGTTAAGTGTTCCGCCATCTCTTGAGATAACGATTGTAACGTCTGCATCCTTCATCATGTTAAGCCAATCAGCCCACTGGCCGTCTTCCCAATCCGTTGTAAACTCACCTGCGTATGAAGCATCGCCCCATCCGTAAGCATCTGCTCTAAGAACTGCATACTCTGCATAGCCTTCAGACTGTGATGCTGGAGCAACGTGAGCTTCGGTAGGTGTGTTACAGAATGCAAGTACAAAGTTCTCCCAGTTGTTGTTACCTGCTGTGAAGTTTGTAAGCTTAACTGTCTTTGTTGCGCCATCAGCAATCTCTGTGCCTGCTGTCCAATCTGACCAGAAAGTACCTGTAAGATCTGTATTACCAATATGATCAATTGCATTAGCATCTGCTACTACTTCACGAGCATCACCAACGCTAAGAACTTCTACATAGCTGTGCTCGCCTGTAAGGAAGAAGTATACAGGATCTTCCGGCTTAATTGTTGACTCAACTGAAGATGTTGATGTATAAACTGTTCCGTTGAAATCTTTGATTTCAGCTGCAACTGTGATATTTCCACCATTTCTTGAAATCTTAAGAACAACATCAGCCTCAACCATGATTGATTCCTGCCAGTTCTTCCAGTTATCCCATGTCCAGTTAAATGATACTGTATCATCTGCTGCGTTCTCGCTGTTAGCGATCCAGTTGTAATCCGCATTGCCCCAGCTGTAGCAGTCTGCACGGAATACACCGTACTCAACGTGACCTTCTGAAGTATTAGGATCTACGCCGGCTTCTGTCTTATCGTTTGTGAAAACAGTTACAAAGTTATCATACATCTGCAGACCATCTGAGTAGTTCTTAAGAACAACTTCCTTTGTCTCGCCGTCTTTTAATTCATATGACTCTGTCCAGTCTGTCCACCAGTTATTATCAAGATTTACAGTACCGATTGTATCGATAGCTGCCTCGTTAGGAGTGATAACGATTTCACGCTCTGGCTCCTCAAAAGCAACTGAAGGATCGCCCTGCTGATAAAGTGTAAGTGCCTGTCCTGCTGTAAGTGCCTGATCAAATACATATACTTCATCGAATGCACCCTTGAAGATAGCATCCCAGTAGTTAACACCAACAAGGAAATCAAAGTTGTCTGATGGTGCCATTGTTCCAGGAACAACAACTATTTCAACAACATTTCCATCTGCATCCTTGTTTACAAGCTCCTGACCATTTAAGTAAAGCTGTGCTGCAAAGCAGTTAGGATCTGAAGCTGCTGGCTTTGATGCGTCAACAACGAGTGTAACATTGACCCATTCCTTAAGGTGCTCTGTAGCTTCTGGTGAAGCCCATGCCGGCCAGTTGTTAACAAGTTCTGTATTAAGTCCATCGTATGACCATACGCAAGGGAATGCTGCACCGTCTGGATTCCACTCTGTTCTTGTAAGGTTAAGGTAATGCTGACCACCAGTTGCATCGCCGTGTACATCAGGACCGAACTGGATTGTTGGCATATAGTTTGAGAAACGTGTAGCATACATCCAGTATGAAACTGTATATGTATCACCAACACCGTTTACGTCTGTAAGCTTTAAACCATTCTTACCATCAAGGTAAACTGCCTCGCCCTTAACACCAGGGATACGAACAACTTCCTTGCCCTCTGCTGCTGAAAGAATAGGTGTAGCTGCTGTATCCTGTGCTGTAACCTGGATACCATCATTTCCATCAGCCTCATCAAATGAGTAGTAATAAACTGGATCTGGAAGTGCTTCGCCCTCTACTGCCGGCTCTGTTACCTCTGTAGTTGGTTCTGTAGTAGCTTCCTTTGTGGTAGCTTCTGTGGCCTTTGTAGTCGCCTCTGTTGCTGCTGTAGTTGCTGCTGTTGTAGATGAATCCTGTCCCTTATTTCCACAGCCGCTCATCAATGTAGCAGCCATAGCAACTGCCATAGCAGTGCTCAATAACTTTTTGTTCTTCATAGATTTCCTCCATTTAAAAATATATTAAGTAAGAACCTTATCGCTCTTATTTAGTTCAACGAATTAGAATGAAGATACTATTGCTTCATACTTTTCAAGTTCTTCAGGTGAAAGAACATCATAGCCTGATGGTCCAAAGTATGAAATCATAGCTTCTGCATGATAGTAGTTAGCCTGACGTGTTGCCTCTTCTACGTATGTAGCAGCCTTAGCCTGACCGCCATCTACAAGATCATGGATACCGATGTTGTTGAAGTACTGATCACAGAAGTTCCAGTAACCAGCAATGTTGTACCAGCCGTAAGGAACTGGTCTTGTGATTGATGCGAAATAATCATCCCAGTACTGCTTGTGATCTTCGTCTGTTGGGAAGAGTGACTTAAAGCCGTCCCAAACACCTGAATCAAGTGTAATAGGTACTGGCATGTTAGAACTCTTAAGAGGAACACCTGAAGCATTTGTGATTGATGTATCAGAGTAGATCTTGATTCTCTCATTCCATCCATCTACGCCCCATCCCATGAACTTAAGAAGAACATATGCTTCGTAAGGATGCTCACAAGATGTTGAAACACCGCCCATGTACATGTTACCGATAACGTTATGCTCCTTCTCATCAACTACGTTAGGTGTAACGTAAGGGATGATATCAAGACCATACTGCTCCTGGTAGCCTTCTGTGTTCCAGATGTTCTGGAATGACCAGAGACCCTCTGAGAATACAGCAACGTGACCTGTTGAACCGAACCATGTGCTCCAGTCTCCTGACCAGTCTTCCATCTGCTGTGTATTCTGCTGAGGTGCTACATAGCCTCCAAGCTTAAGATCTGAGAACTCCTGCTCTCCGATTGCCCAGTACTGAAGATCGAAATCATTTCCGTCGAAACCGAATTCACCCTTGATAGCTCTCTCTGCTGTTGAACAAGCAGCGATACCATAAAGTGAATCAAGTCTGTTGTAGTAGCCAAGACCATAGTACTTCATACCTGTTCTATCATCAACTGTAGCAGCCTTGATGAGGTCGATCATCTCTGACCATGTCCAGTCTGTACGTGGCATCTCAAGATTGAGGTGCTCGATTACATTTCTGTCGATGAAGATAGCACTTGGCTGATAGTAGGTAGGCATTGCGAAACGTCTTGATGTATCGAACTTACCGATACCATATTCCTCGATTGTTGGCATAAGATTTGCTGTTTCCGGATCATTTGCAACATAATCTGTGATGTCTGCCCAGTACATATTTGCAAGAGCTGTATCAGAGTCTGTACCTGAGAATACATCAGGGAAGGTCTGTGCAGCAGCAGCTGCTGAAAGGTCTGTACTCATGTCTTCGATAACACGTGTCTCTACGGTGATGTTAGGATACTTCTCCATGAACTTCTCTGCAAGAAGATTGATGGTTGTCTCATCCTCATAATGCCAGTAGGTAAGTGTAATGTTATCTGTTGTCATCTGTGTATCACCGCCTGTAGCTGCTCCGCCATCAGTAGATCCACCAGAATTAGTTGTATCAGGAGCTGTGTCAGTTCCTGAATTTGCAGATGTAGCATCCTGACCCTTTGTGCCACAACCTGCGAGCATTGTTGTAGCAAGTAAAATCGCTCCAACTCTTCTCAAATTCCTTTTTTTCATTAATTATTCCTCCTTAGAATTTCTATTTTACAGTGCCAAACCCAACTGACACTGTTAAAATCATAAAATTATTCACCTGTGATACCGGTTCTATCAATACTTTCAACGAAATGTCTCTGTAAGAAGAAGTACATTACTAAAAGTGGAAGTACACTGATAGTTGTAGCTGCCATTCTTACTGATTCACTAAGTGAAGTTGCCGTATCACCAGTTGCAGCCTTTGTATTAAAGCTTGTATCAAAGTTCTTAAGCTGAATTACAAGGTTTGTCCAAACGCTCTTGGTTGAAAGACCCTGAACGTAAAGCTCTGTTAGGTAAGATTCATTCCAGTACCAAACAAATGAAAAAAGTGCTACTGTTATTATGGCCGGTGCTGCTGAAGGAACTGCGATCTTGAAGAAGGTCTTGAAGTGTCCTGCGCCGTCTATGGCAGCTGCCTCAGTAAGTACCTTAGGTATCTGTTTAAAGAACTGGTAGAAAATAAGAATAAATATCGGAGCATTCAGACCATTTCCAAAAACTGCCGGAAGGACAAAGGTCCAAACTGTACCGAGGATACCCATCTTATTGTAAAGAACGTAAGTAGGTATCATTGTAACCTGGCTTGGAAGGATGTATGAGAAAAGTAATATTCCCATGCAGAGCTTCTTACCCTTGAAATCATATCTGGCAAAACCATAACCTACCATCATGCAGATAAAAATATTGAAAACAGTTGGCATTCCTGCGATAAAAATACCTCTAAGGAAGCTCTCAACAAAATTCATTGATGTAGCTGCATCTATATAGTTCTGCAAATATAGTGAACTAGGTAGCCACTTTACGGAAGTGTCAAGCAGGTCATCTCTGTTCATGAAGCTTGTGCTTATCATGTAGAGCAGAGGATAAATATATACAAAGCCGATACAGATCAATAATCCGTATATTGCAGCAAGCTTTAAAAATCCCTGTTTCTCCTTAGAACCGAACAGGAATTTGTGAATCTTATTAGTATTCACTCTTGCCCGAATAGGTTCTAGTATGGCCGCTTGCGGTTGCTTTTTCCATCTTTCTGACATTGCGTGCGTTCCTCCTTCTTACACTCTTTTGCATTCTGAGTTCCTTCTTCTGCTGCCTCTGATATCTCTTAATGGCCCTGTCATATGCATCCTTCTTAGAACCTAGGATAATGAAGAACATAAGTGTGATAAGGCTGATTACTACAGAGTACATCCATGCCATGGCTGAAGCATAGCCATAGCCCTTTTCCTTTGTTCCTGAGAACATTGCCGTCTCGATCATGTTGATAAGCTGGTTCTGCTCGTTTCCGGAAAGGAAAATAACTGTATAAATTGCGTTCAAGAGCACCATTGGCTTAAGAGTCGGAAGTGTGAGCTTCCAGAAGCACTCCCAACCTGAGGCTCCATCGATTTTTGCTGCTTCATAAAGACTCGGATCCATTTTTTGGAGAGCAGATATGAAAATAAGTATCTGAACTCCTGAATACCAGAGAATCATGATCATATTCGAGAACATATCTCCTATGTCCTGTGCAACTGCTGTCGGCAAAACCCTGTCAAGAGCTGTAATAACAGACTGAACGTTAAGTGCTGGAATCGTTGCTGCACCTTCACTTACGAGCATGTTCATAACAGGTCCGCTCACGATGATAACCGGAAGGAAGAAAACAAGTCTGAAGAAAGATCTGCCTTTTATCTTCTGATTAAGCATCATTGCAATTAAAAGTGAGAATACAACGATTATAGGAACCTCTACTATCGTCTGCCAAATATAGGTTACCAGCTGCTGAGGGAATTCCGGGTCCTCCATCCATATCTGGGTAAAGTTTCCTGTTCCGATAAAGTTGAATTTAGTCCCAAGAGGGGTAATTCTTATGTTATACCAAATATAGCGGAACGACTGTCCAAGTGGATAAAGAAGGAATAATACTATTCCTATCAGCCATGGAAGAATGAAAAAATATCCCATTCTAGCTTCACGCCTAGCAAGCTTCCCCTGCTTGATTTTAACCTTTTTTTCTTTTGCTTTTTTCTTTGTGCTATCCATTACATTTCCTCGCTATGCTCGATTAGAACTAAAGCCATCTAACCGACTATCTTGTATGACATGCCTTCGACCGTAATGCCGTCAGCGCTCTGAGTGTTCTCGGAATAATTTACATAAACCTTAACTCCATTGCTGTAAATAACTCTTGTAATGCCATTGCCTAAAATATCATGCTCCACTATAGTGCTGCCCTCTGTCTTAGAATTAAGTTCCTTAAGACTATTAGTATAAGAAATAATAGTATCCTTATAGACATCGTACTGTGCACTATAAATATCATTAGAATTTGTATAAAGAAGATCTGCCGTATTTTCCTTTGTAACATAGAAAGAAGGGAAGGTTCCTGTCTCAACAAGCTTTAAGAAGAACTCTGTCTTGTTGGCTTCAAAGTTTACGTACTCAGAATAAACAGGCATCACGCCCTTAAGAACAAGTGAAAGGAAAGGAACACTTTCATCCTCGAACATGAAGCTTGATGTGTACATCGGCATATCCAGGAATGCCTCTGTATCGTGCCATAAATAAGAAAATGGCTGTTCAAGAACAAGATCAGTTTTTTCTGCAACGTTATCAAGAAGTGTCTCATAGCTTTCAGCTGTGTTAAATCTTGTATAAGTCTTACCACCGTAGGTGTATGAGAAAAGAGCATTTGAAATACCTGCAACTGCTAAATTAGAGCCCTTCTTCTTAGTGTACTTATTTACAAAGCCATTAAGAAGCTTGGTGCTTCTTGCAGGAGTAAGGAAAAGCATCTGCTCATATACATCCTTGTAGGTCTCCTCTGTAAAACGTCTCTTATTGATTCTCTTAACAACGTTAAAGGTTGCATTATGCTCATCAGGATTTATCCTTAAAGCATCATCATAAAGGTAAAGAGAAATACCTCTGCTCTCAGCATTTGAAAGAGCCTTTTTAACATCTCCCGTACCGCCGACTTTAGAATCAGCATCAAACTTTGTGATAGGAAGATCGTTGATACCGCCGTCCTGCCAGCCCTTGTATACTGAGAAAAGATCTGTGACACCGCTCTTTTCAAGATCATCATAAATATCAACGATGTCATCAGCAGTTGTCATTGTAACGCCTCTTGTTCCCATGAGCCAGCTTTCTCTATCTGTTCCAAGGAAGTCTACTCTTGTATCATATGAGGTATCAAGTGAAGTCTTAAGCTCTCCATTACAAGTAAGATAATCCCTGTAAGCTGTTGCCATGCCTGCATAATCAGCATCATCACCAGAGAGGAAAAGATAGCGTACTGCTAAATCTGAATGAGTTCTATCCGCTTCTGTCAGGTGAAGTGAACCAGAGGTTGAATTATTACTGGTTGGCTGAGTGTAGTTACGTCTTAAAACAAACTTTGCAAAGGCTCTGTTATAATTTACGTTAACTCCGTTAGGATGAGCCTCAATGCTAGCTCTCATTGCGCCGTCTTCAACCACTCCAAGGTAAGCTATCTTGTCATCTGTATGAGCGATACCGAATATAGGAGCAATTACCTGCTCTGCCTCGGTAACCATTTCATAACGGTCCCAAAGAAGATTGATTACCTGACTATCTTCAAAACCATAATCCTTACCGTAGATCATTGAAGAGAAGCCTGTAGAATAAGTACCTTCCTTATCATTTAAATAGATAAGACCACCATTGCCATCCGGGAATAAAATGTAGCCTTCCTTATCATCAAGATAAGAGTTTCCAAGGAAAGGATACATTGAAATAGTACCGATGAAGAAATTCTCATTTTCCTCAACTATTGAAGAATCAGGAATTCTTACTGAAAGACCTTCATCTGTAAGCTGTACTATAAGTTCCATTCCAAAGCCGTACTTTTTCCACTTTACCTTGGCTGAAAAACCATTTTCAAGATAGGTGATGTCCTTTGTGACATCATCAGTAATTAAATCTGCCTGTTTTGTATCATCGTTACCACTGATTATTGTAAGAACCAGAGCCGACTTCATTGCTGCATACCAGGTCTTATTACTTTTTCCATCATCATAGCTGATGGCTGATTCCATATACTTTCCAGTTTTCTTATCCTCAACTATGATTGAAAGATCGTCCTCTAAAAAGTAGAGATTATAATCTGTGCTTTCAGCTATCTTAACATGATCATTTATCTTTGGTGCATTTGCAGCCGGTGCACTCACCTCACTCGCTTCAAGAAGAACCTGTGAAGTATAGGCAGGATCGCTACCAGCCGCAAGGGTGTTACCCGCGATTGCACTGCTTGATATCTGAGCCACGATTGCTGTAGACAGCACCATGCACATAAATCTTTTTTTCTTAGTTACCAATTCTATACACCACCTCTCCAATTAACGATGAGATAAAATCGAATACCTGTGACCACAATACATAGATAATGAATGCAAGAAGCAGAACAATAAGTATTGTGAACGCTGTAAGTAAAATAATCTTAATTGTATCCTTAACTGAGTAGTCGTTGAGCTCCTTAACTGTAATGAACTCAAGAGCAACTATCCAGCAGCCCATAAGGAAATATCCGAACTGAACGAAGAAGATTTCATTATAGGTAACCACATGTGATAAAGCAAAGATGATAGGCATAAGAACCAGATATGGGCCCGCGCTGTAGATAAAACCGCAATAGATAGCCTTTAGCTTTCCTTCACCTTCATTAATGGTACACATGAGGTAGTTACATCCAACAACGATAAGTAGAACTAAGATGATGGTTCCAATATCTGAGAGGATGTCGTAGCTTCCTTCTCTTACCTGCTTAACAAGGAAACCACAGAAATACTTGTTTATGATGAAGAATACTGTAAATATTGCAACAAGTATGTTAGCACTCGCTACTGATACTCTGTTATGGAATTTGACTTCATAGCAGGCATTAATAGGATGCTTTATGTAATAGAACAGATAAGACAGCTCATGGATAAGCTTTTTAGCACCAAGTCTTGAACCCAGGCTCCTTAATCCATTGAGCAATCCTGTTTTAGCATCAACAATAAGAATTACATAAAAGGCTACTATAAGAATAAAAATAATGACTATAACTGAGCCTAAATGCTTCTTAAGCCATGAATTTCTTACTTCCCAGAAGGAATCTGAATAACCATCAAGGTCCTTAGCAAGCTCTGCATATTCAAGAGACTGCTTATATTCGCCTTCCTTGTAAAGAGCCCTGCCCATTGCCATGTTGGCGTAATCAAAAAGGTTGTTCATCTTAAGTACTTCGCTAAGAGGCTCCATACTTTCTTCATATCTGCCCTTTGAGAAAAGGTAAAGAGCATCATGAAGCTGGTTAGTAAATTCTGTAGGAACATACACCTGGATCTGTGCCTTATCAGAGTCAAGAACATAGATCTTATCATCATTTCCTACCTGTATAGCCTCGATCTTGGTTGAAAGACCGATTCTCTGCTGTCCATCATCGCTGCCACCGAATACGAAAAGAAGATCGCCTTCGTTGTTGTATTCGTAGATGTAACCCTGCTGAGAAGCTACAAAAACGTTGTCATGATTACCAGTTGCAACTGCAACAGGAACATCATCAGTCTTATCAGGAGAAATCATGTTAACGCCTGCTATATTGAGACGCTTAAGTGATTCTTTACCTTCACCTCTTGTTACAGTATAGATAATACCCTTATCATCGATAGCCATGTTATCCGGAGTTGAAGGAATATTACCTACCATCTTTGCTCTCTGGGCATCTGTAAGAACTGCTCTCCAGATGATGTTCCAAAGACCTGCCGTGGTTGAGTTTGTTCCGAAATATCCAAGGAAGGTTCCACCTTCAACAGGTGAGATCTGAACCATACCATTGGTATTAGATTCGCAGATAACATACATAGTACCATACTGATTTGCAACTATCTTAAGAGGAAGGAAATCCTGAGTCTCACCGTACATAGCCTCTGTAGGTCTTCCATAGGTAGCTGTGAGATTACCAGCCTCATCAAATACGAAGATTGATCTGGCATCTCTATCTGCTACGTAGCAGGTCTTATCCTCTGCTACGTACATGCCCTTGGGATTTTGAAGAATGCCCTCACCAAAGGTCTTTATGAGGTTATTATTCGCATCAGAAGCAATTATTCTCTTATTTCCACTGTCGAGGACATAGTAGCTGCCATCTGAAAGAACAGTGAAATCTGTAGGAGCATTTAAGGACTCATCTCCTATCTTGATAATTGTTTCATATGGAAGATATGCTGTCTGAGTTTCAGTTACATATCCATAACCATCAATCGTATAAGTCTTATAAGGCGTATCCGCCTGAATGTTTATATCCGCTCCTGTCTGCAGGAATGTGAATGCCAATAAGAACACGAACAGCAGCAAGAGCTTATTCTTTATTTTTCTAAAGTTTAATTTTTTCATATTTACACCACGTACTCATATTCTAACTATTTGAATAAACGTCACTGTAATACCTAATGCAACATTTATGTTTATTATTTGATACCAGAGTGTGCCATTGTATTCATTACGTTCTTCTGAAGAATACAGAATAAAATCAGGTTAGGTAAGAACATTATCAGCGAAGCTGCTGCTGCGATACCTTGTCCTGCTACTGTATTAGTAGTAGACGTGCTCGTCAGTGTGTTCATGTAGAAGGCAAGAGTCTTAAGACTATCATCATTGATGTAGTAATTTGAAGCCTCAAGATTTGTCCATACCTGCTGGAAAACAAGAATCGCTGCTGTTGCGATGGCAGGCTTGATCATAGGGATAATGATCTTTAAATAGATCTGCCATTCCTTAGCACCATCCATGTAAGCCGCCTCGATAAGAGAATCAGGAACCTGATCTGTGAACTGCTTCAAAAGGAAGAGTGCAACTGGAAGCGGAATAAGCGGAAGTATCTGAGCAAAATATGTATCAACAAGGCCCATCTTGTTAACGATGAGGTATCTTGGGATCATAACTGCAACAGGAACGAACATAAGAGCAAGCTCGTTGATCTTTAGCATTGTGCTTCTGCCCTTATACTTAAGCTTTGATAATGAATAGGATGCCATTGTTGAGAAAAGAAGTGAAGCAAATACTACAATTCCCGTAACAACAACGCTGTTAAATACATATTTACTAAGTGGGATTCCTGCCGACCTCGTCGCCTTGAAAAGCTTTCTGAAGTTGTCAAGCGTTGGGTGTAAAGTAATGAATTTTGGTGGGAATGCGAACAGCTCTTCCATAGGCTTAAAAGCGTGGAAAATGATAAATACAATAGGAAGACCTGTTATAATAACAAGCGGTATAACAAATATATACAGCTTGATCTGACTCTTTTCAAATTTGTCAGGGTTCATGCGATGCCCTTTATATGCTGCCATTTGAAACCTCCTTAACTATCAGTCTTTTTCAGCAAAAAGTTTTTTACTTACCGAAGAGAAAATCTGAACTATAAGCAGCAATACTACTGAAATAGCTGCTGCATAGCCCATTTCGTAACGGATGAAACCGTAGTCTTCGATATGGTTTACGATAAGCTGTGCTGAATATCCAGGGGTTGGGTTACCAGCAAGAAGTGTACTGATCTGACCGTTCTGGAAAGCTCCAACTATCTGCATAACTGCCGCAAATAACATCTGAGGCTTCATGCTAGGGATTGTAACATAAATCATTTCCTGGAAACGGTTCTTAACACCGTCAATAGCAGCTGCCTCATAAAGTGATTCATCTACATTGAGAAGACCTGCAAGAATTGCAAGGAAGCCTACACCCATACTGCTCCAAAGACCAATGATGATAACAATAGGAAGCAGGAATTTCGCATTTGAAAGCCATATGATAGGCTCATTTATTATTCCAAGGTTCATAAGCCAGCTGTTGATGTAACCTGTCTGATCACCTGTGAAAAGGATCTTCCAAAGAACTGACATCGCTACACCACTTGTCATACTTGGTGAGTAAAGGATGAGAGCAAATATTGTTCTAGGTCCCTTTGTCATGTTCGCAAGTGCCCAGGCTAAAAGGAATGATAAAATGTAACCGCCTACACCAACTATGAGTGCGTACTTAACTGTATTAGGAAGTACGAATTTCATGAACGTATCATCGCTGGTGATAAGATTTATGTAGTTCAGAAGCCCTTTGTACTCAGGCTTCTGAATTGTATTAAAGTTGGTAAATGAAAGTATTACCGCAATTACAACTGGTGCAAGTATAAATATTACAAACAACAATGCATACGGAAGTACAAATAAATAACCATTTTTATTCGAGTGGCTTCTTCTACCGACTCTCTTAGAGTTCTGCATCTTAATCCTCCATATGATACCAAGATGATTATTTGTTCAAGATCTCCTGAACCTTCTCTACGCTTGGTACTTCATATTCCTTTATTACATTTCCATCAGAATCTATATATCCGAATTCTTCAAGTTTTCTCTTTGTTTCTCTGTCAACTATCTTAACAACTTCATCAATACGTGATCTGATAGATTCGCCGTTAACAACTACATCATTGAATGCGTTACTAACTTCTCTTTCCATCATGTAAGAACCAAGAAGTCTTGGTGCTTCAAGAATGTTGCTAGCCTGCTCCATAATAATCTGCTTATCGCTTGTAGGATAAGGAAGTTCTGCAAAGGCCTCAAGATTTGCTGTTGGCCAGATATATTCATCACCGTACATGATCTGAAGCATCTGTCCGAACTCTGCCTGAACCTCTGTGCTTGACCACCAATCCATGAACTGCCAAGCCTTCTGCTCTCTTTCATCATTAGAAGCAAACATTACAGTACTTTCAGCGCCGCCTGAGATAAATCTATTAATTTCACCAGTTTCCTCATCCTTAACACCAGGAATAAGAGCTATTTTCCAAGAATTCTCAATTTCAGGTGCTGCATTTAAGATAAGGTTGTATGAGTTGAAATCTGCAATACCGATACAGAGGTCACCGTTTCTAAAGTGCTGATAGAAGTTAGGAACATCGACTGGAAGATCATAGAGGGTAAAGAGCTCGGTAAGCTCTGTAAAGCCCTGAACTGCCTCTTCTTCATCGATCTTTATGTCTAAAGCTGTCTTTCCATAGAGGCTGCCGCCGTTCTGGAAAATAAGAGGTGTTGTACCATGGAAGTTTCTCATAGCTGCCATTGCTGCTGTTGGATAGAATACATTAAGACCTCTCATCTGGAGATCAGGCATCATGGCAATAAGTTCATCGATAGTATCCGGCGGTGTAAGACCAAGCTTTTCAAGCACGTCACTACGATAGAACATTACATAGAAATTCATGGTTTCAGGAAGTGAAATGAGGCCATCACCTATAACTGATGGAACTAAAAGACCATCTGAATATCTGCCGAACACTTCCTTATAGTTGCTGAACTTAGTGAGGTCTACTAAAGCGCCTCTGATACCAAGCTCGAATGGAATTGAATAGTTAATACCTGTTGCAATGTCTGGTGTGTCACCTGATGCATTAGAAAGAACAAGCTTATTTGGATCTGTCATGATTGAAAGATCTACTTCAATGCCGGTTGCCGGAGTGAATTCATCATCAATCATCTTCTGCATGATCTCAACATACTGTCTAGGACGGTTTACCCATACCTGAACATGGCTTGCATCTGTATTACTAGCTGAATAAGACTGACCGAAGAAGGAATCCACGAATCTTTCGATTGAATTCCCCATTCTTGAGAAGACGTCAAGCTTTTTAGGAAGCTTTGTCTTAGCCTGACAGATGTAAATTCTATCTATTGCTAAATTGTTCTTATTAATAAGATCTACGAAGTTGGCGATCTGCGTATTAACTGAGTTAACACTTGTTGAAAGCTCGTCTACTCTGTAGATAAGCTCATCAGGCTCATCTCCGAGGGTCTTAAGCTGCTTAGCAGCAATTATCAGATAACCAAAGGCTGCTACATCCTCAGCATTTTTTCCGCCTACATACTCTGTAGCTGATTCAGTTACTGCATAAAGCTCATCTACCCAGCTGTAAATTCTCTCCTGAACATCAGGAATGTACTTACTAAGTCTAAGATCACGGTACTTATCTTTATTAGTACCTGCAACCTTTGTTACTTCAAGCGAAAGGTCGTTTACTGCATTCATGATATAATCGACCTTTTCAAGAGCTTCTCTTAAAGGATCTGCTGAAAGCTGCATTGAGATTGTATGCTTTCCAGCCTCAAGATACACACTCAGCTTATCTCCATCAGATGACTTAAGATAAGCATTCTTGAACTTCTGCTGATATTTCATTGGATAATTCTCAAATGCTGTATTTGGAATTTCTCCATCTATCTCATAATTTACGAATACAGGGAAGCCATTCTTTTCTGACTGTCTGTAATTCATTGCTATGTTGTAATAGCCTGCATTTGCTACTTCAAATTCGTAGGTGACCTTCTGTCCTGCTGTATCAAATGAATCCTGGTCAACTATGTTAAGCACTGTAGTTGTAGACTGAACCGGGCTAAGAGAAGCATCATATTCACCTACCGCATGGATAGAGGAATCATTCCTTTGTGTGAAATCCTCAGCCTCGATTGTAATGAGTTCATTTCCAGGAGCATCCTCTGCCTTGGTATACTCAGGAATTACAGTCTTTTTAGAAAGAGTGATATTTCCAAGAAGAAGGCTTCCTTCATTTACATTAATTGTAAATTTATGACTACCTTTAGATAATTCTATAAGAAGAGGCTCTGAATATCTGTAGCTTGCATCCATCACTTCCTTATGTTCCCACTGGATAAGCTTATCAGGCATTGTAACGATTACATTGCCATATCTGTCAAAGCTGTCTTCTCCATCACTTACCCAGGTTGTTTCAAAAGTAAGGCTTCTGCTTTCGTAGAATGGATATTCACCGTCGACCTTAAGTCCAAGTTCTATAGGAAGAATTGAAGTATCATATGATAAATAATCAAAGGAAACAACGTAAAGAGCATCCTCTGGAACATTTACATCTACCGAGATCTCATCTCCAACTACGATGTCGATTGCATCTGAAGCATATCCATACTTATCTGATGCCGCCTTAACGCTGCCAGATTCTGCCTTAGCTCCATTTACTGGAACAACTATGTCATTTCCGGTGTATTCCTTAAAGGAATATCCACTCGAAACAGTCGTGTAATTGGTAGTAAGTCTCTCTGCTGAAAACTTAGCAGTCAATGCTGTACTTTCACCTGATGAGAGCTTCTCTCTTGCAGCGCCATTTCCCTTTGCCGGAAAAGTTCCTGCGCTGACTGTGAATACTAAGCCTAAAGCAACTATTCTTTGAATATTTTTATAGATCATAGGAAAACTCCTTTAACTTATCAGATAGTAACCTCAAGATGCATTACGCTGCAAGGAGGAATAGTAAACATAAGTCTACCACCATCTGTCTTAACATCATTAAACTCCTTAATCTTAACTACATCCGGAGCATCGAAGGTATTATGCTCATGCATCTCACCGGTAACGATTTCTCCCTTAACTGCCTTAATCTCGCTATCAAAAACAGCTCCCTCGATGTCGTAAGACTTATCAACTGACATATTTGTAAGTGTTATATGAACCTTGCCATCCTCACTCATTGAAACTGACTCATTCATGCAAGGAACCATGTTCTGTTCCTCAAGTCCGACCATTTCTGTCTCAAGGTGACTGTCAAGAAGCTCTGCTCCCTGATGAACATTGTACATCTTGAATACATGATAGGTAGGAGTAAGGATCATCTTCTCGCCTTCTGTAAGAATAACCGCCTGAAGAACATTGACCATCTGAGCGATATTTGCCATCTTTACTCTATCACAGTGCTTATTGAAGATGTTGAGGTTAATACCAGCAACAAGAGCATCTCTGATAGTATTCTGCTGGTAAAGGAAACCAGGATTTGTACCAGGCTCAACTGAATACCAGGTGCCCCACTCATCAATGATCATTCCGACCTTGTGCTCCTTATCATACTTATCCATGATAGCTGCATGATGATTAATAAGATCTTCAATGTAAAGAGTCTTTTTCATTGTGATATACCAGATCTTTTCATCGAACTCAAGAGCGCTTCCCTTTTCCTCCCATCCAAGTGGATGTGTATAATAATGAAGTGAAAGGCCATCCATGAAACCGTGAAGGAATTCAGGTGCTCTAAAGCAGGTCTCCATTACTCCGTTTGTCCAGTTATAATCATCTACATTTGCACCGCAACAGATCTTTGAGATCGGATGCTCAGGATTGTAATTTCTTACATATGTCTGATAGTTACGGTACTTATTGGCATAATATTCTGGAGTCATGTTTCCACCGCAGCCCCAGTTCTCATTTCCTACTCCGAAATAATCAACCTTCCAAGGCTCTTTGTGACCATTCTTGCCTCTTAGCTCTGCCATAGGAGAAACACCGTCGAAGGTCATGTACTCTACCCACTCGCTCATTTCTCTTACAGTTCCACTTCCTACATTTCCATTAATGTAGGTCTTACAGCCGAGCTGTCTGCAAAGTTCCATAAATTCATGTGTTCCGAAGCTATTATCCTCAACAACACCGCCCCAGTGAGTATTGATCATCTTCTTGCGGTTTTCCTTAGGACCGATACCATCCATCCAGTGGTATTCATCTGCAAAGCATCCACCTGGCCAACGAAGAACCGGGATCTTCATTTCTTTAAGTGCTTCAACAACATCATTTCTCATTCCATTTGTATTTGGAATATTTGAGTTTTCACCAACATAAATGCCCTCATAGATACATCTACCAAGATGCTCTGAAAAATGTCCCTGAATCTCAGGATTGATGCGTCCTTTCTTGTTGCTTGGGTTAATTAAAAGCTTCATAATATCTCTCCTTTTTACACTCATGTATCTCTTTTACTTCAGCTTTCGCTTAAGTATTTATTTAAGTTTCTACTTAATTATTTCATTTTTTGATGAATTTAAGGTAATTATATATCATTTTATTCAAAAAATCAACCATTATTTTTGTATTTTTAGATAAATTGTATAAAAAAATTAAATAAAACACTACTTGACATTATGACAAAAGGGGTATATAATCATTTTATATTAAACAACAAAAACTGAAACATTTCACTTTGGGATTAAGTTATATTCTTCCAAATCCATTTTATAGAAACAAAGCTAAAGTCTTTAAGTATTAAATGTACTATTAATTTTACATTATTTCTATATAATAGATTTAGTTAAGTAAATAATTATCAAATCCCATTTGTTAGTTTAATTTAAACTCATTTAAATAGGCTACTCAAAGTGAAAGCTTCGGTTCGGTTTAGCTTCATAAAGAAAGTATAGGGTAGATTATGTTATATTTACATTCATTAAAAGAGGCTGAATTAGTATTCAAGGCCCTCAGCGCTCCAATGAGATTAAGAATTATGGAGCTTATTTTTGAAAAAGAGATGAGCATGAATGATTTAGCTCAAGCTCTAGGTCTTACCAACAGTGCAATCACTCTTCACGTTGGGAAACTCGAAGAAGCCGGACTTGTTACTCTTGAAGCAGTATCAGGAAAGCGTGGAACTACTAAAATAGTAAGACCAAATCATCACAGACTTTACATCGATTTAGCACCTCATAAGGATGAGATCAACACTCTCTTCTACGAGGATTCAATCGCAGTAGGTCACTACTCAAGCATCGATGCACATCCTACCTGTGGTATTTCTACTAGTAAAGTAATAATCGGTGAGCTTGATGATCCACGTACCTTCAACTTTCCTGATAGATTCCAGGCCGGAATCCTTTGGATCAGCTGGGGCAGCATTGTTTATCCACTACCTAACCGTTTAAAGGCAGGTCAGACACTTACCGAAATCCAGATTTCCTTTGAAATATCATCTGAATGTCCATTCACAAATGATAACTTCCCGAGTGACATTTACTTCTCGTTAAATGGAATTCCTCTTGGCAAATGGATCAGTCCTGGTGATTTCGGTGCAAGAAGAGGCATGTTCTCTCCTCATTGGTGGCCAGATGCCTTGAATCAGTACGGTCTTTTAAAGACGCTGATCATAAATAAGAATGGAACCTTTATCGATGGTAATTCAAAGATATCTTCCACTACCATCAGTGATTTAAACATTGATTATAACAGCTCAATTGAATTAAAGTTCGAGGTTCCAAAGGATACTGCAAACTGCGGTGGTCTCACACTCTTTGGAAGCACCTTCGGTGACTATAATCAGGATATTGTTGTAAAGCTCTACTATACAGAAGATCAGTAATTTTATTTACTTTAAGTTTCCCTTATGGATTTACTTAAATAAATAAGTAGAGCATTAATTTAGTCAATTTCCTTTCCTTTAAATATCAAAAACAAGAAACAGGGCATATTTCTATGCCCTGTTTCTTGTTTCTTTGCAAAGTCACATTTATGATAATAAAAATAAAAGAGAAAGATACATTAAATATATCTTTCTCTTTTTGATATTTTTTCATTTTACAGGCATATATGCCTATTCCGGTTATTATTGATAACAAATTCTCAATAAGATCCAAGAACTGTTTCTTCAAAAAAGGTTTTGGATTTTATCAGGTCTTCTTTACGATGATAACAACACCGATCAAAGCAATAACACCAAGGCAGATTATTTCAACAGCTACCTTGCTAATTCCTGATGATGCCTCTTCCCCTGTTGTAACTGCTGTATCATCACCTGCAATAAAATCAGGATCTGATGAAGCTTCATCTGCATTGTCATCTCCTACATCAGTATCCTCTACAGTATCAGCCTGTCCTTCTGCTGTTGATGCTTCTGTTGTAGCTTCTGTAGCCTCTTCTGCTGCTGTTGTAGTTTCTGCATTCTCTGCATCTGATGCTACTGTTGTAGCTTCTGCATTATCTACATCTGATGCTACTGTTGTAGTTTCTGCATTCTCTACATCTGATGCTACTGTTGTAGTTTCTGTTGCTTTTACTGTGACAGATGGCATACCTACAGCTATTACTGCTGCTGCAAGTAAAGCTACTGCTCTACCAAATAACTTCTTCATTTCTTTTTCCTCCATATATCACTATGTATCCAAAAATGTTTTATGTTTCTTTAGATACATAATGTTTCTTTAGATACATAATGTTTCTTTAGGTACATATAATTTACTTTGTCTCTCTTATCTTTTTCACAATGTCTATTTCACATCATTAATTTTACAATGTATATTTTACACTATTAATTTCACAATGTCTTTTTCACATTATTTTTCATAATATATACAAGCTCATATTTTTTTAGTCATCAGAAATCAATGCTGTAAAGAGATTTGAATAAATATCGCTGCTCTTCTTTTTCCAATTACTGCATATGAGCTTTGCTTCATTTTCAGTTGCTGCAACAAGATTTATATCCACAAGAGCCACTCCTCTTTCCATTACGCGGAGCCTTACGATATAATCATTATGCTCTGAAGGATAAATATCCGTAAGTATATTCGCCTCGTTCTTTAGCCTATACTTATTCTCTTTCATATATCTGTCGATTTTCTCGCGAACACTCTTCGGAATTCTTTCAATGAAAAACGAAAGTGTTTCACCGCCCTCGCCAGTTATCTTATAACATACAGTTCCGGACATGGTAGTCATATTTATGAACTTATCCTCTGTCAGATCTGTAAGTGATTGCTTTACACTGAAATAATCAGCAAAATCACTGCTTGTCATAAAATCCGTAAGTTTAATGCTCGGCAGCGGAAAATCAACTCTATCTAAGATATATAGGATCGTAAGCTTGCAAGGCATTAAAACTTCTGCATCCATTTATATCTCCTTAAATAAGTGCCTTTACTGCGCTAGAAACTGCATCACATACACGTGGGTCGAATGGCTCTGGAAGAATATGCTCTTCACTCAGCTCTTCGTCTGTAACAACTCCGGCAATAGCCTTTGCTGCTGCAAGCTTCATATCCTCTGTAATATCTGAAGCCCTTCCCTCAAGTGCACCCTTGAAAATGCCCGGGAATGCAATAACGTTATTTACCTGGTTAGGGAAATCTGAACGACCAGTACCAATGATACGAGCGCCGCCCTTTCTAGCCTCATCAGGGAAAATTTCAGGAGTAGGGTTTGCCATTGCAAAAATGATAGCATCTTTATTCATCTTGCTTACCATCTCTGCTGTAACAGCACCAGGAACAGAAACACCGATAAATACATCTGCACCTACAAGTGCATCTGCAAGAGTACCATGCTGATTTTCAAGGTTTGTAACCTTTACCATTTCAGCCTGCATCCAGTTCATATTCTCTGTATCCTTATTGAAGATACCGCGGCGTCCGCAGAAGGTAACATGCTTAAAGCCATAATTCATAAGAAGCTTTCCGATTGCGATACCGGCTGAACCAGCACCATTAATAACAACCTTCATGTCTGCCGGATTCTTCTTGATGATTCTAAGAGAATTAATGATACCTGCAAGAACTACGATTGCTGTACCATGCTGATCATCATGGAAAACCGGAATAGGAAGAAGCTCCTTTAATCTCTTTTCAATTTCAAAGCATCTTGGTGCTGAAATATCTTCAAGATTGATTCCACCAAAAGCTGGCGCAATATTTACGATTGTCTTGATGATTTCTTCTGTATCCTGAGTATCAAGTACGATAGGAACCGCATTAACACCGCCGAAGGTCTTAAAAAGAACACTCTTACCTTCCATAACTGGAAGACCAGCTGCAGGTCCGATATTGCCAAGACCTAAAACTGCTGATCCATCAGAAATAACAGCAATAGTATTGCTCTTCATTGTATACTTATAAACATCATCAGGATTATCCTTAATTGCAAGACAAGGAGCTGCAACACCTGGTGTATAGGCAAGTGCCAAATCCTCTCTTGAAGCTACCTGACACTTAGGTGTAGTTTCAATCTTTCCCTGCCACTTCTCATGTAACATGAGAGCTTCTTCTGCATTAGACATAAATACCCTCCAAATAAATTAACAATTCATACCAATTTTTCTTTTAAAGCATTTCACTTAAAGCATTTCACTTAAAGCATTTCACTTAAAGCATTTCACTTAAAGTATTTCACTTAAAGCATTTCACTTAAAGCATTTCACTTAATATATTACTCAAAGCATTCCTTTATGAAATCTATTATTTCATTAAGGCCTGTCTTTTTAAGTGCCGACCAGACAAAGAATCTGGTATCTTCATCGCACTTTAATTCTGTCTTTATTGTATTAATTGACTTCTGGATCTGCGTCTTGCCGATTTTATCAGCCTTTGTGCAGATGATTGCCGGATGCAGACCACTTTCTAGTACATAGCGGTACATAAGCCTGTCATCATCATTAGGGACACGCCTTATGTCAACTAATAAAAATACATAGCGAAGGTTCTTAGAATTATTGAGATAACCTTCTATCATCGCTCCCCAGGAAGCCTGCTTTTCTTTTGATACATTTGCATAGCCATAGCCTGGAAGATCAACAAAATAGTATTTATCATTTATAAGATAGTAATTTACCGTCTGTGTCTTTCCCGGAGTTCCAGAAACTCTAGCATAAGACTTTCTTCCGCAAAGTCCATTTATAAGTGAAGACTTTCCGACATTTGAGCGTCCCGCAAAGGCTACTTCAGGAAACTGGGTAACAGGCAAAGTGCTTGTTACCCCAACTACCTTATCTAATTCAACTTTTTTTACAAAATTATTTTCCATAATCGATTATGCTATCTCGTCGTTGTTCTTGTGAAAAAGCTTCTTAGAGCTCTTTTTTCCAGAACTCTCGCCGTTTCCTTCACTTAATACAAGTATAGGATCTGCTCCTTCTTCAACCACCTCACGGGTAATTGTGCAGCGAACTACATCGCTTCTAGAAGGAATCTCATACATGGTCTTCATAAGAAGCTTTTCCATGATTGAACGAAGTCCTCTTGCGCCAGTCTTTCTCTCAAAAGACTTATGAGCAATGGCACGAATAGCCTCTTCCTCAAATTCAAGCTCTACTGAATCAAGTTCGAAAAGCTTCGCATACTGCTTGGTGAGAGCATTCTTAGGAACTGTAAGTATCCTTACAAGTGCTTCCTCATCAAGAAGATCTAATGCTGTAACTACTGGGAGACGTCCGATAAATTCAGGAATGATACCGAACTTTATAAGATCCTCAGGCATTGTCTGTCTAAAGAGATCTCCTATCTGCTTATCCTGTCCTACCTGGATATTAGCACCAAAGCCCATTTCCTTACGGCCAATTCTCTCTCCGATTATTTTTTCAAGCCCATCAAAAGCACCGCCGCAAATGAACAGGATATTTGTAGTATCAAGCTGGATAAATTCCTGATGCGGATGCTTTCTGCCGCCCTGTGGCGGAATATTTGCTACAGTACCCTCTAATATCTTAAGGAGAGCCTGCTGAACACCTTCGCCTGAAACGTCTCTAGTAATAGAAACATTTTCAGCCTTACGGCTGATTTTATCTATTTCATCAATATAAACAATACCTGTCTTCGCGCGTTCAATGTCATAATCTGCTGCCTGAACAAGCTTTAACAGAATATTTTCTACATCTTCACCAACGTAGCCTGCCTCAGTAAGGGTAGTTGCATCAGCAATAGCAAAAGGAACATTAAGAACCTTAGCAAGTGTCTGGGCAATGTATGTCTTACCTGAACCTGTCGGACCGATCATTAAGATATTGCTCTTTTGAAGCTCAACATCTATAGCCTTCTGAGATAAGATTCTCTTGTAATGGTTGTAAACTGCTACTGCCATCACCATCTTTGTCTCATCCTGACCAATAACATACTGGTCAAGGAATTCCTTCAGCTCTGTAGGCTTAAGAAGGTTAATGCCATCTCCTGTGTTTTCCTCATTATAGGGCAGGTCTTCTGCAATTATTTCATTACAGCGACCAATACACTCATCACATATGCCAGTATCACCAACACCAAGGATAAGCTTTCTTACCTGATCCTGAGTTTTACCACAGAATGCGCAACGGTACTGCTTCTTATCATCCTTTGCCAATATACTTTCCCCCTATTTATCTCTTCTCAACAACCTTATCGATAAGACCATAAGCAAGTGCTTCTTCAGCGCTCATGTAATTATCACGGTCTGTGTCCTTAACAAGCTCTTCATAGGTTCTTCCAGTATTCTGGGCAAGGAGCTCATTTAACTTCTTCTTTGTCTTAAGAATATTTTCTGCAACGATTTCGATTTCAGATGCCTGACCTCTTGCACCGCCTGATGGCTGATGAATCATGATTTCTGAATTTGGAAGTGCACTTCTCTTTCCCTTTGCACCGCCTGCAAGAAGGAAGGCTCCCATTGAAGCTGCAAGACCTACACAGGTTGTTGCAACGTCGCACTTAATGAAATGCATTGTATCATAAATAGCCATTCCAGCAGTAACTGAACCACCCGGGCTATTGATGTAAAGATTGATATCCTTTTCAGGATCTTCTGCTTCAAGGAACAGGAGCTGCGCAACGATAACATTTGCTGTATCGTCAGTAACTTCATCTCCAAGGAAGATGATTCTGTCCTTTAAAAGACGTGAATAGATGTCGTAAGAACGCTCTCCACGGCTTGTCTGTTCTATAACATATGGAACTAATGCCATACCCCATTTACCTCCTAATTTAAATTATTGATTTTAGACATTAAAAAACAATATCAAAAATCAAATACCATAAAGACACACATACAGAAAACAGCATTTCTGCCGCTTTCTGTAGTGAATTTGTCATTTATTTTTTCTATTGCTGCTTTTTAGGAAAATTAAGCTTCTACAGCTGCGTCTCTAACAAGATCTACTGCCTTGCCGATAACGATATTTTCCTTGATGTCTGCAAGCTCTGCCTCACCAAGATTCTTCTTGAGATCCTCAGCCTTCATATTGTACTGCTTGCCCATCTTCTCGATCTCTGCATCAACTTCCTCATCAGTTGCCTGAAGATTCTCTGCCTTTGCAACAGCCTTAAGAACAAGATTTGACTTAATTCTCTTTTCTGCCTCTGGCTTTACCTGCTCAAGCATTGACTTCTTTGTCTGACCTGAGAACTGAAGGTACTGCTCGATTGTAAGACCCTGATAACGAAGTCTCTGAGCGAACTGCTCAAGAGTTGTCTGCTGCTCTGTCTCGATCATAGCCTCTGGAATTTCCATTGTAGCCTTCTCTATGATTGCTGCAACTACCTTATCTTCCTTAGCTGACTTTGCTTCATTTTCTTTTCTTTCACGGATTGTCTTTTCAACATCCTTCTTGTACTCGTCAAGAGTATCGAACTCTGAAACCTCTCCTGCGAACTCGTCATCAAGCTCTGGAAGTTCCTTCTTCTTGAGGGAATTGAGCTTTACCTTGAATACTGCTGGCTTTCCTGCAAGTTCCTTCTGACCATAATCCTCTGGGAATGTAACGTTTACATCGAACTCATCGCCGATATTCTTTCCAATGATCTGATCTTCGAAAGTATCGATGAATGAATGTGAGCCAAGTGTAAGATTGTAATTATCTGACTTTCCGCCATCAAACTGCTTTCCATCCATATAACCATCGAAGTTGATATTTGCAATGTCGCCGCTCTCTGCTGCACGATCATCTACATTGATTTCTCTAGCATTCTGCTCTCTAACTCTATTAAGCTCGTCATTAACTTCATCCTCTGATACAGAAATTTCTGTCTTCTCTACCTGGATTCCCTTATATTCACCAAGAGTTACCTCTGGCTCCTTAGCAACCTCTGCTGTAAATACAAATGGCTTTCCTGCTTCGATTGTCTCTACATCGATCTTAGGTCTTGAAACGATCTTGATGCCATCCTTTTCAGCTTCCTTATATGCATTCTCATATGCGCCTGGAATTACCTCATTTGCTGCACCCTCATAGAATACTTCCTTTCCATATTCCTTCTCGATAAGTGCTCTTGGAACCTTACCCTTACGGAAGCCTGGGATCTGGATCTTGCTCTTTTCCTTGTTGTATGTCTTCTGAATAGCCTTCTCGAACTCATCTACTGGTACTTCGATTGTAAGCTTTACCATATTCTTTCCCAGATCTTCTACCTTGTAACTCATTTGATATTTCCTCCTAAATGCTTTAATTAAAAGTTGTCCTTGTAATAAAACGACACATAGGGTCATTATATCACAAAAATTATTAAATATCCACTACTTTTTTCAGGTATTTTTTTCCAATCTTTTCTATTTCATTTTCTGGTTTACATACCCCTATCAGGCTGTCCGAAAACTATACTCCGCTTTAGGTTATGTGCTAAATATAGTAGCTTGTACGCGGCTACACCGCAATACCGCAATACGCCATTGTGGTGGAAGCGAAAAGCTGAATTTTCGGACAGTCTGCTCTGTCAAACTATTTCTCTTATTGTTATGAATATAATAGCGTGGCTCACGCGGGGAGAGGGCTCTCCCTCTCCCTGCCAAACTATTTCTCTTATTGTTATGAGTATAATAGCTGCAGATGAAATAATATGCCCCCCATTGCAGACTCAATAGAAGTGATGTGTATGATTGTGATGTTTGCAAATGGAATAATATACGCCCCATTGCAGGCAGCAAAAAACCTGTACCGTGTATTAACTCACAGGTACAGGCTTTTTTACACTCCAAAATAAATAACAAAATCAGTTACGATACTGCATGCCCGCTTGCCTTTATGGCATCTACTACCTTATAAACCATCTCATTGCAGGTTTCATCATCCTGAGCTTCTACCATTACTCTAACAAGCGGCTCTGTTCCTGAGCAGCGAAGAAGAAGTCTTCCGGTATCTGCAAGCGCAGCCTCTACCTCTTTACCTGCCTGCTGAACTGATGGCTCATTTAAAGCTAATTCCTTATCATCAACTCTTACATTTACAAGAAGCTGAGGGTAGATCTTAAGGTCTTTTCTAAGCTCTGCAAGGCTCTTCCCTGTTTCAGCCATTACCTGACAGAGCATGAGAGAAGTTAAAATGCCGTCTCCCGTAACTGCATGCTCTGAGAAGATGATATGACCTGAATCCTCACCACCAAGACAGTGTCCATTAGCCTGCATATTTGCATATACATACTTATCGCCTACTGCTGTCTGCTCGTACTTAATACCAGCTCTGTCAAAAGCCTTGTAGAGACCGATATTACTCATTACAGTTGTAACTACGGTATCATTCTTAAGAAGTCCTCTTTCCTTAAGGAACTTGCCGCAGATATAGAGAATTACATCACCTGTAACAACTTCACCATTTTCATCAACTGCAAGGCATCTATCTGCATCACCGTCATAGGCAAAGCCTACTGCAAGCTTATTTTCCTTTACAAGCTTCTGAAGGCCCTCGATGTGTGTTGAACCGCAGCCATTATTTATATTAGTTCCATTTGGTGCATCATTTATAACTGTAAGATCTGCTCCTAAAGGACCATACACCTTTGGTGCTATATAGAAAGAAGCACCATTTGCAAGGTCAAGACCTATCTTAAGACCGCTTAGCATAACTCCCTTGCTGATAAGATACTCGATATAAGCATCTCTTCCTGCAACATAATCTACAGTTCTTCCTATCGCTTCCTTATCTGCAAGCGGAAGGTCTGTAAATTCACCGTCTTTATCCACGAAGGCACTGCATACATCACTTTCAAGTAAGGTTTCTTCTGTGATAGTAGAGCCGCCCGCAAGGACATTTAGATACGTATCAATATATGTTTCGATCATATCTTCTACTTCTGCCTCAAGCTTATGACCTTCACCGTTTATAACCTTGATTCCATTATCTGTAAATGGGTTGTGACTTGCTGAAATCATGATACCACAATCAAAGCCATCCTTTCTTACTGTGTAAGAAACACTAGGTGTTGTAGTAACATGCATAAGATATGCATTTGCTCCGCTGCTTGTAAGACCTGCTACAAGTGAATACTCAAGCATATAGCCTGAAAGTCTGGTATCCTTTCCTATAACAATCTTAGCCTTTCCGTCCTCATGCTTTTTTCCGTAATACCAGCCGAGGAAACGGCCAACTAAAAATGCATGTCTTGCTGTCAAAGTATTATTTGCTTCCCCTCTAAAACCATCTGTGCCAAAATACTTTCCCATGTTCTTTTTTTCTCCAATCCTTTATTTAAAATAACAAGCGCAGCTCTCACTGCATTGCATTACACTGCATTGTATTACACTGCATTGCACTGCACCAAAGATGGTACTACCATTAAGCAATAATTTCAATGACCAATTTTGACAATTCTTTTTTCTATCTGACATTAAAACAAAGCTTTGATTAAAATATGGCTTCAAAAAAGCATCAGAAATCAGTCTTGAAATACTCCATGCGCTCTGCAAGGCTCTTTGCTGCCTCTTCACCCTGAAGACGCTTTACTATAAGAAGTGCAAAATCGAGTGATGCACCCATTCCGCGTCCTGTGATTACATTTCCGCTTTCAACAGCATTTGCATCTACTGTAACCGCTCCTGTCAGCTTATCCTCAAAGCCCGGGTAGCAGGTTGCCTGCTTTCCAGCTAATATTCCATTAAGACCTAATATATAAGGGGCTGCGCAGATTGCTGCTATAAGCTTTCCTTCATTATTCTGCTTTATTAAAAGCTCTTTTAAGCCCTCATGCTCAAAGAGCTGATTGGCGCCCTTTCCTCCTCCAAGACCTCCTGGAAGAACAAGAAGCTCTGCATCTGAAAAATCCACCTCTTCAAATAAGGCATCGGCATATAAGTGTATGCCATGAGATCCATTAATAAGCAAATCCTTTGTAATAGAAACTGTCTTTACATCAATCTTTGCTCTGCGGAGTACATCAACCGTAGTTAAGCCCTCAATCTCCTCAAATCCATCTGCCAAAAATACGTAAACCATATTCGCCTCCTGTATAAATTTCCGAAAAAAATTATTTCCTATACCTATACATCAAAAGTCATTCTGACTGCTCCCACGAGCAAGCCCGTGGGGTTCTGATTGCCAAGCGTAGCTTGTAATCGTACATCATTTTCAGACTTTGGAGTTACAAGTGTAAATCTGTTTGAATCAGGACTTTTATTACCAAGCGGTCCAACGACCACATT
>Ga0247611_10000285_pt1 | contig 104760 bp, 67 predicted proteins | sample 177DNAGHGhighgp2_FD_192422 | JGI IMG/M metagenome (GOLD analysis project Ga0247611, IMG submission 192422) | Sheep rumen microbial communities from Palmerston North, Manawatu-Wanganui, New Zealand - 1770 DNA GHGhigh gp2 | ecosystem: Host-associated > Mammals > Digestive system > Stomach >... | reverse complement strand
TTCTTACTCTGTTATCGCCAGTATAGAAGCAATGATATCATGGGCACAAAGTATAGCAGATGATCAAAGTCATGGCTATTCTCAAGATAACAGAACAGGTCCTGATTATGACTGCTCTTCTTTTGTCTCTTACGCACTTGACGCAGGGGGCTTTAAGGTTATTGAAGCCAACGGCGGCTATCCTTGTGACGCTGACAGTATCTGGAACGCACTTGAATCTCTTGGTGGATGGGAGCGTTATAATTACGCTGACGTTAGCAGAAATATCTTACGTGGCGATATCCTAATAAGAGAAGGGCATCACGCAGCCATAGCTATAGAGAGTAACAGAACAGTAGAAGCGTCAGGTGTTAATAGTGGACAAGGAAGTCCTGAAACAGGCGATCAAGGTGAAGAAATAGATTATTATCGTATTGAAGGGCGTTCTTGGACTTACGTATTGAGATATAAGGAAGCTTACAATACAACTACTGTATCGGGACAATCTGGAGCAACTCCTAAGCCATAAATCACAGAAGGCGGTGATATCATGACCCAAACTGAGCTTACAGCTAAGATTACAGAAATTGAAGAAGAACTGTTAAGGTTAAGAAAAATGTCTTCTGACGCTACAAGCAGCATTGGCGCACTAAGAGAGAAACTTAAGGATCCTACTAACTGGACAATGAATGATACAGAAGAAAGTATTAACGCTGATATCACAAGGACACAATCTACACAAACAGAAATAGAAAAACAGATCAAAGCTGGAGAAGAAATTCTTGAACAATATAAGGCAATGACACCTACTAACGAAGTTACAACAGCTATAGCCAAGAATACTATGACTGAAGAAGAGAAGGTACGTAACGCTGCTCTTGCTGCACAACACCCCGAAAGAGTAGTTGACGGTGTCTATTACGCAAGTGACGAAGCCTTACAAAAAGCTAAGGAAGCTTACGATAAAAGGATAGCTGAAGAGACAAAACAAGCTAACGCTGAAGCTATAGCTAAAGCTAATAATCTTGCGGCAGCTATGAAGAGAATCAACGAAACTCTGTACGGTACGGATAATGCTGAGGTGATATCACAACTTCAAGGATCCGTAGGCGGTGCAGAACTTTCGTCAATCTTAGGTAACGCTACTACTATCCGTGCAAGACAACACCTTCTTAACTTTAAAACCTTTAAGAATGACTTCAAAGAACCAAACTCAGGCAAGCCGCCGCAGAACAGAGATCCATTTCCCGTAGATCAAAAAATAGAAGAATTTGAAACACATTTACCAAGAGTAAAGATCTACACGTTAGACACTCACAATCACGGTTTACAAGCTGCTAAGGCAGTTGTCAGCCAATGTGACGCTATCGAAAAACGCTTGGTTCGTATCGAAAATAATATTTCAACGTTCTCAAGATATCTCTTTCGTATGGGTGCACGAGTAATGATAAATTGTCACTACTACGGTGGGCAAACGACATTTGAGAATGAAGGGTTGACAATGTAATGTATTGTAAGCTATAATCAGATGAAGAGGGAGGAAGACAATATGTCTGAAAATATTTCACTGGTTATAGATACAAATAGTCAAGATAATGATATTCAAAAACGTGATCAAAAAATCTGTAACGCTTTTCGGCAAGGCAGTAAAGTTGCTGAACTTGTTCAAACTTTCGGCTTAAGCAAGCATGGCATTTTAAATATCTTACACAAATATCAATTAATGTCACCTAGTCCAAAGGTGCTAAAAGTTGCAGATGCAGTAGCAGACTCTTATAATCAATATTATTCAATACGTAAGGTCGCTGATGAGCTTGGTATTAGCACACATTATGTATATCAAGCATTATTTGCTAAAGGCATAAATACTGGCGCTAGAGATGATAATGGTATTCAGAAAAACAGAAAATATTTATTTAATGAAAACTATTTCTCTAAAATATCTTCAGAAGATCAAGCGTATTGGTTAGGGTTTATTTATGCTGATGGATATGTTGCAGAGCGTGGTGTCTTGGTAATTACTTTGAAAGCTTCTGATAAACTGCATCTTGAAAAGTTTTTACATAATATTGAAGGACATATTCCATTACGTTTTGAAAAAAGAGTCAATGCTTATAGCTTAAATGTTTGTTCAATAAAAGTCACTAATGACTTAATACGTTTAGGATGTGTACAAAAGAAGTCTTTAGTTTTAACTTTTCCATCTGAAGAACAGCTTCCTAAACAGTATAGGAACCATTTTATGCGCGGTTATTTTGACGGTGACGGATACGTTAATGTAAAAAGTCGTATTTATAATAGCGTATTTCAGGTATTAGGAACTCCTGCTTTCTTAGATGTTTATGAAAGTATCTTATTATCTCACTGTCATAACCAAAAACCAACTAAAAGGATACATCAAAAAAGTTGGAACATTAATACTCAAGCAATAGCGTACAGTGGAGTATATAGACTTCAAGATATTTACAGGTTTTTATATGATGAAGCAACTATCTATCTTGACAGAAAACATGACATATTCAGCCAAATCATAACTCGTCCAAAGTCAAATGTTACAGAAGACTTTGGAGTATGAACGCGGAATTAAGCAGGAAAGCCGTAACGATACTTTTACAGTGTCAGGCAACCCGAACCGAAGGCGTTTAACAGTAAACTAAACTGTGGTGACACAGTGATATCCACAACTGGATAGTCAGGGGCAGAGCGTAGATCTTGAAATAATAGATCCAAGAGTCCGCGTTACGTTGTAACAAGTAACTTGTAAAAAGTTATATATTACGTAAAAAGGTACGCCGAGCTACATTGTAATGATGTAGAAGTAAGGATAAAAAGCCTTACGATAACAAAACTGAAATATCGTTGTATCCGTTGTATGAAAGATGATCGCGTTGGCGATGCTGCTCTGGTACAAATTGATCAGTGCCTTTGTTGTACACGTTTTGAGCCTATATTTGGTCAGGTATACGAATGTATGAATGATATCGGTGTCAACGTAGCGCAAGTGTTAGATGATCTACAAATGTCATACACGAATAACGAAGAATACGTTAGAATGTCCAGAGTAGAAGAATACGTTAATCAACCTAAAAGTGGTAAGATAGATTTGACTAAGGTACTAAAAGATCAAGGTAATGACGCTGCAGGTCTTAACGATATATGGGGCCCTGGTATTGTTATGAATTGGTCGTTAGTACCACTTGAAGAACAAAAGCCGCATATTAACTGGAGGCGTGCGAAATGTTGCGCAGAAAGAGTAGAAATACTTGGGGATTGCGCGGCCTAAGAAATTAGGTACAACTTGTATACTGATTAGTCGAATGAAGGAGTAACGTCCTGAAAGGCTAACTTTGAGACTTCCCCACGCAGTTATAAGCGAAAGCTAAATTGTGTGAAGCGGGATAAAGTCGGCTGAAGGTAACCCTACAATACTAACAAAGTATGAGAGTGGAAAAGAACGTAGCGGTACGTTTGTTACTGATAGGCCGGAAGTCGTATAATGTGTCTATGGATAGTATACCGTAAAAGGTTGACGAACCGGAGAAATTAAAGGGTCTAAAAGTTAGAAATTGTCGAATGGGCATTTACTATGTAAATAGGGCTAATGGGGTAAAGTAATAATGTCGCCTATGAAATTCCCTATACTGCGAATCGAAAGAAGCGGGCAGTATCAAGTTAGCAGGCTTATATTCGGGTCCTAAGGACACAAGTGATAAGTATATAGGAACGTTGAAAGGTAGGGAACGGGAAAAAAAGAAGTTGAGTGACGAAGAAAATAAGCACTCTTAATCCCTGCTGAAAAGTAGAGATCGAAGCGTTGATATCTCATATAATGTGAGAAGTAGTAATGAACTCAAGCCTATGCTTACAAGAATTATTAGCTACATAGGGATAATAGTAACCTAGAGATAGGCGAAGGAATTTCAAAAGGAACACGGAGGTGTCGCCCTATGGTAAACGAATACGGAAGAGAAAACATTAAGGCTAACATTAGGAACGCGGAGATTGAAGGTATGCTGGAAGTATTCGATATGCTTCATTACAGAAGCAGCATCGGTGACAACTTTGAAAACCTAACAGGACTGATCTTCTCAGACAATAACATTAGGCTAGCATACAGAAATGTCAAGAGTAACAAAGGAAGTTCTACGGAAGGAACAGACGGAGAAACTATTGACGACATAAAGGAAATGACTATGTCGGAAGTGATTGACAAAGTTAAAAACCTTACATTAAGTAAAGCGGGCTATAAGCCTAAAGCAGTAAGAAGATTTGAAATTCCTAAAGAGAATGGAGATCTTAGACCGCTAGGCATTCCTAGTATATGGGACAGATTAATTCAACAGTGCATATATCAAGTAATGGAACCTATTTGTGAAGCAAAATTTAGCAGATACAGTCACGGGTTTAGAACTTGTCATAGTGCACAACACGCAGTTGCAGACGTAAACTATAGAATAAACAAAAGTCATATGTACTATGGAATAAAGATTGACATTACAAAGTTCTTTGATAACGTAAACCATAGTAGACTCATTAAGAGAATTTGGTCATACGGTATCAGGGATAAAAAGCTAATCTATATCATAAGACAGATTCTGAAAGCAAAGATTAAACTTCCAAACGGAGAACTGATTGAGAATACAAAAGGAACGCCGCAAGGAGGAATAATCTCACCACTCTTAGCTAATATAGTACTAGACGAATTTGATAAATGGATAGAAAGGCAATGGATAAATAACCCGCGTGCGATAAGGAAAGCTAGGGAAGTAAAACCGGGAGTACTGCATAAAGGTGAAAGTTACAAGAAAATGCGTAAAGGTAATCTTAAAGAAATGTATCACGTTAGATATGCCGACGACGTAATTATCTTCGGAAAGAATAATGAAGAATGTCGAAGAATATTAATAGCGTGTAAAAACTTCCTAAAGAGAAACCTAAAACTAGAAATATCAGAAGAAAAAAGTATAATCGTGAATCTAAAAGAAAAGGGGATCGAATTTCTTGGGTTCATCTTTAAGGCAGTAGCAAAAGGTAAAAGTTACATAGCAAGAACTTGGATCTGTAAGAAGGCAAAGGCTAGAATTAAGCAAAAGCTGAAATTTATGCTAGAACTGATATCACACAGTAGAGATCCAAGACAAGCTAGGAAAAGGGTAGCTGAGTTTAACCGAAAAGTCATAGGGTTCCAAAATTATTACAGATATGCAACTATGGTCAATATAGATTGTAGAGAAATAGGATATCAAATAAACAATGCTATGTTGATAAAGTTGAAAAGTGTTAAAAGAAAAGGAAGACTAGACAAAATGGGTAGAGAACTTACAAGGTCGGAAGCTAGAAGATTTGGACAAAGTAAAATGTTACGATTTGAAAAGTCTAGCGGAGAACCGCTATATCCGATAGCTTATGTTCAGTGTGAGTATCCGAAACCGCTAAATAGACATATATGCGCATTCAGTGAAGAAGGTAGATATCTTATTCATAAGGAAATAGACCTTAATGAACTTGAATGGCTAGCAGAAGTTAATATGGGAAGCGGAGATAGAAGCATCGAATATCAAAACAACAAACTCAGTTGCTACGTCAATCAACACGGCAAATGCGCAATAACAGGTAGAGAATTCGTCAGCCCTGAAGAGATTCACTGTCACCATAAAACCCCGTTGAAGCTTGGAGGTACAGACGAATACAGTAACTTAGTTTGTGTAGAAGAAAAGATTCATTTGCTGATACACAGTACTAATGAAGAAACAATAGAAAGGTTAACAAAGGAATGTAATCTTGATTCCAAAATGATAGCCAAAGTGAATAAACTTAGAAGTATATGTGAACCATCTGTAGTATACGCAACAAGAAGAATTAGCAAGAAAAGGAAAACTTGAAAAATCAGAACTATCGTTATAAAAGAAAGTAAGCATAGGGGGAACGCCGGATAAGGTGAAAATCTTATGTCCGGTGTGGGTCCGGGGAAAAGGGGGAGATAACTTCAAACCCTTACCTATGGACATAGGCGATCGATGACGACGGCTCACGATTAGGTCGTCTTGCAAGTTGGCAGGACATTGCGGCAAATTACAGTTCAGGATCAGGCGGCAGTGGTTCCGGCATAACTGCTTCTTCTAACGGATCTGTGGCTGTTGCAAACACTAACATTAAAAATAAACAAGCAATGGACAGCTATAGTGGAACAGAGTTAAGAAGCTACATTGACGATGGCAAAGCTATTGCTGAACAAAAACTTGATCTTGCTATTACTAATTACACTAATCATAGTGACGAAGTTAGAAAGTTAATTGGTAATAGCGATGACCTAGACGTTATGTCAGTTATTGCAGCCGGTACTGCAATGAACAATAACGAGAATTACGCTGATATCATAACTAAATATCGTGCGATAGCACAAAGGTTAGGCACCAAAAATCCTGCCCTTGTTTGGACAGCAATGAATACCAGTGAGAATATTGTTAAAATGTACATTGACGGTACTCTTGATGCTTATCTTGAAGGTGACTCTACAACTACAGGAGGCAGCAGCAGTACTACCGACACACAACCTGCAGTCAACAAGCCTGACGCAGATAATGTTACTTGGACTGAAGCTGCAGAAAAGATCAAGAAAGGCATTGAAAAAGAAGGTACAAGCAGCACTAACGGGTTATCTTTGTATCCTGCTATCTGTTACCTTACTGCCGGTATGGTAAACAGCATAAAGACTACAAAATTCGATGGTCCTGAATGGGGCTTCCCGTTCACTGAAGCAGCTATGAATGATGACGCAGAAAAGATGGTAGTTATGACTGCGCCGTTTAGAGAACCAAGGCGAAACAGTAGGGGATATTACGAACATGAAGGTGTAGATCTTTGTACTGCTGACTGTAACGAACGTCCTGACAAAAATTACTCGTTTTGTGCTGTTAAAGACGGCAAAGTTATTTACGCAGGGTTAGAGTCATGGTGTAACGCAATCTATGTCGCACACTATGACGGTACCTTTAGCAGATATTTACACTGCAGAAGAGTGCTTGTTAACGAAGGTGACGAAGTTACAAAAGGACAAGATATTGGTATTATGGGTGATACAGGCAGCCCCGGATCTATACATCTTCACCTTGAGTTTGGTACCCAAAACCCTTCTAACCTTGGCAACGAAAGAACTACAAGTGTAGAGAACTGTGGCATAGATCCGTTTTCTTGCTGGGCAGCACCTACCGGTCCAGATCCGGTAACAGGAAAACCTATGTGGCAGTTGTAAACAATACAGCAATATGATAAAATTAGCTATCAAGACTACTCTTGATAGCTTTTTACTTTTAAAGGAGGCTGTTATCTGGTGGAAGTTAATATCTTAAACATTTTAGTGCCCACTGTTAAGGCTAACGCTAAGACGGTAAAAAAAGTCAGTCGTGCTTATCAGCACATGTACCCTGAAAAGAAAGAACTACCTGATATCAAGGATCAGGTAATGACAGTGATATCAGAAAAGAACGAAAAAGAGATCTTAGAAGTTCTGTCAGACAGTTTCTCGCCGGTTATTTCTTACGTTAAGAATGGCGTCAGGTTTAGAGACTTTTTAGCTAAGCGTAAGCTTAATCCTACAACAGTGATATCACACTTTGCTCTTTACAAAGTTTGTGAACTGTTATTAGGACAATGGCAAGAACCTGATATTCTTGAAAAGCAGTTATTAGGCCTGATGTATCATAACGCAAAAAAAACAAAAGATTCTGACCTTGAGAAAGCCATTACTCTCAGCAGTGAGAATGTTCTTATGTCTATGCCGTTAGTTTTTGGTCTCAGCGGATCTTACGAACTCTTTGCAATGTTACACGATATTTTTCTTCGTAACGATGTGTCTTTTGAAGAGTTTGGAAAGATACAGCTTTCTACCAAAGATTGTAAAGAGATAGGTTACGAAGTAGCTGCTTTACTCGATGCTAACGATAATCAGAAAGAAAAATTGGCTGTAGACAGTTTTGACCGTCTTTTCGTTAACGTTCGTAACCTCAATGTCAACAGCACAAAAGAACAGATACAGCAGGCCTACTTTGCGTCGTGCGTAGCTATTCTTGCAAAACTGTTTCTTAAATTCCTAAAGCAGAAGCTTAACGAGACAAAGAAGACGGAACCGGCAGAACCCAAGGTCATTATTAAGGAAGATATTGATACCAAGAAACTGTTAAAGAAGAAACAAGACGATCTTAACAAACTTCAACTGCAGTACGATAAACAACAGCAGAAGATAGAAGATCTTCAGAAAGAACTTGAGAGTGTTAATGACTACGTTGTTTTTATCGAACAAGCACAAAACTTTATCGAAAAAGTTAAAACAGAAGACAGCAACAAGAAACCGGTTATTCCTGAAGGCAAGGGCGTCGTTCTCTTTGGTGGGCATCCTAACTATCAAAATAAGATATCACAGCAGTATCCTTGGGTACAGATTGTCGATCCTACCAAATCAAAGATCGATCGTAACATCTTGATTAACGCAAGATACATTCTTATTAACTGGAAACACTTGTCTCACCAACAATTCTATGCTATTATGCCTGTCATAAGAAAGTATAAGAAGGAGATAGTATATGTTTGGTGATATTAGAGTACAATACCCTCGACTTTATCTTGTAATATCAAGCTTACAAGAATTCGGGATAGCCATCGTACTGCAGTCAGCAATCATAGTACGCTTTTTTCTGCTGGATCGTGACTTTAATGTTTTGGTGTTTGCAGTAATCATTATGATATCGGCAATGATAACGTGCAGAGTGCTAATCTTTAATGACTTATATCGGATTGCGCAAAATGACAGTATCGTTAATTCTACCACAGATCCTGACGTCAGAGAGAAGATATGGTTAAAAGGCGCTATCGACACTTATGATCTCTTTTTTAAGAAGCATAACGTCCTTAACAGTAAATTTCTCTTCTTGTATCATCAGGTAATTTTTGCTATCCTATTGCTACAGATACTGCTACAAAGTTAACGTTAATCCTTCTCAAAAAAAAGAGACAGATCAGGCACGAAGATCTGTCTCTTTTAAAATTTTTATCTTGTTGGCAGCTATGTCTTTAAAGACACGCAGTCTCTTTTGATTACTGTTTGGTGAAAAGACCCACTGAGTATCATGTTCAGAGATATCCGCAAGATCAACCTCACAAACTATGCCGTCACTGTCTGGCTCTGTTGTGACGGTTATCCATGGTGTGCGATATGGTACCCAGTCAGATATCGGATCAGAGAAACACTGAAAACCTTTTTGCCTTACAGTATTAATTTTATCCTTCTTAATTATACAATACCAAATAGTTGTGTTATTAGCAGGATTTATCACGGCCGTAAAAATCCTCCCTTAGGAAATATGTAAAGTCTTACAAGCATGGCTTGGATCCTGTTAGTTTGCCCTTTCTAACGTCTGCTACCTAACGATTGCGTAGAGTAACAAAAGACAAGCATTCTAAGCGCATCTTTACAGTTCCCACATATTCCTCGTTGTTTTTTCTACCCGTGCCTGACAAATGTCGGTAGCGTTGCTTGTACCACAAACTGATATGATATCAATACCTTCGTTCCAAGTATCAGGTTCTCTGATAACCGGCCAGGGTGTATCGGTTAATTCGTTATCAACGCCTCTGTTGTGTGCACTGTTAACACGGTTAGGCAACTGATAAAGGCCAAGTTTATCCTTATTTTCTGACGTGTCAATACCGATAGTGCTTTCTTCTTCAGAGTTACTACGGTTAATTTCACTGTTAACAGTAGAAGGTTTATAAACAAGCATAGGTTCTGCCATAACAGAAAATCCTCCTCTTCTTTTTTTTCTTCCCTTATAACACTTGCTCTTTTTTTAAAGTTTATACCATTCGTTGCCGTCAAGAGTATTACCGTCATATGTTTCCGTAAACTGCCACCCGTAATGGTTAAGTTCGGGGTTTTCACGTTTAAGATCATTATGACGACTGTACTGTGCTACCCACACAGGTATCTGTCTTGTAGCAATATCCTTGATATCAAGATAGTCATGGAAGTAAGAGTAGCTTGCGTAAATACCTACTTTCTTGAATTCCCAGTTAAGCAAGGTATCAACTGCGTACATAGTTATCTCATGGATATCAGACACTTTAGTAGTCTCGTCTTCCATATCCCACCATACACCCAGTGCAGGTTCATCGTAACCGCCCCAGAACTCGTAAACTTTGTCATTAATGAACTGTGCTTCAACTTTAGCCAGTTCGTAAGTATTCATCTTAGAGTAATAGTAAATACCTACAGGTAAGTCTTCCTGTCTTGCTTTATCTAAGAAAAGCGTAAATTTTTCGTCAAGCTCAGGGACACCGTTATAGGTTAAACCTAAGCGTAAGATAATACCATTAGCGTTAAGCTTTACAAGGTAATCTATTATGTTATCAGATTGCCAAAAAGAGATATCAAAAACTCTCACGGTATTCTCTTCCTCCTCTTCTTCTTTCCTTTTAAACCTTGCTTATCATATCCTTAGTTTTATCCATAAGTGAAGATCTTATTTCAGAAAATGTAACTTTGCCGTCACAGTTTTTATCAAACAGTTTCAAGATATCACTATCTGCAGGCATTTCACCTTCAGGGCTGTTTTTCCAGCTGTCTGTGCAATATTTGATAGCTGCCAAGACACCTGCTCCGCCTATGGCAGAAAAGCCGCCCCAGCAACTTGACAAGTCGAAATGATAGCCGTAAATCGCGTTAGCCAGATAACCTATAGACCATAAGAAGAACAATCCGATAAACATTAAAATAATGATCTCTGATACATACTTTCTTACGAGGCCAAAACAGACGTCAGTAATGCGTCCTACTTTGTTAACCATTTCCATAACACCATAGCCTCCTTTTCATACTGCTGATAAGTACTGTGTTTCAATCCCGGTAACAGACATGTCCAGCAGTATAAGTCTAAAGAAGCCTCCAATAATGTGTCATGACAAAGTATAATAACTTTGTTCTTTGTCTTAAAAGAATACCTTAGTAAGAAAGGAATTTTACTGATATCAAAGATAGGTATTGATATCATATTGTCTGTAAAAATAATGTTTTGTTCCTCGGTAACGTAACCTTTTTCTACAAGTATATGCTTACTTTCCTTTATGATATCAGATATCTTCTCTTGTACAGATAGTGACGACTTCGTAAACTTGATCTTAACCAATGCCAAAATCTTCCTTAGTATGACAAGTATCTTCTTTCTACAATATGCCGTCATTGACCTTACTTCAGATAAAACTTCTTTGGTTATCCCTTCTTATGATATTATCTTGGATAATACTTTTCCTGTTCTTTGGCTTTTCTCTCTAACAAGTCAATTCTTGTTTCAAGCTCGACAAGATAGTAACCAAGCACACCAATAAAGACAGCAGGCAAAGGATACGTTATAAGACAGCAGACAAAACCTACGATAAATAATAGTCTTGCTAATATTAACAAGGCAGGCTGAAGTTTTACGATCATACTTTGAATTAAAACCTCTGTTTCAACAGGTGTCAACCCAAAGACTGCACCTACAGTACTCTTGATCTTTTGCATTGAGTAATCTCCTTTCATTGCTTAGGTAACACAATCCTTTTTACTCCTGCACTACGAAGAATTCTAACTATAGTTTTCTCTATCTTGGGCTCTATAATATGTCCTGTAAGATCTTCGCAGTAAAGATATAAGCTTGAATCTTGTAATCTTGACCTGTCAGCCGCCAGTATAGCACTAACCTCAGGGAACATATAGTCACACTGTTCAGGCGTTCCATAATTATCGGTAATGCCTTCTCTTTCAGCAAAAGAGCAATAACCGCTTTTTCTGCAGTTGATAATACCACTTTTGTCAGTAAGATATCCCGTTGATATCACGTTATCGTCCTTGTCAACGATAACACATCCCAAATTACCGTAGTAACAGGTAGATCTTTTGCTAACTGTCTTGGCAATCTCAAGGTAATAAGAATCTCTCTCATTTTGGTTCATCTCTTATCCTTCCCAGTAGATGTGTGCACCAATCCCACCCTCACGACAGTCACAATGGATAAACTGAGAATAGGGGTAGTATCCGATTCCGTCCCAATCCATTTGTTCTACGTACCACAAGAACTCTGGCATAGTTAACCCGCTTGGACAAGCTACGTCAGCGGCGGTACCTTTAGTATGTTGTGAGTTAGGTACTCCGCCCACGCTTTGGTTATGCATAGGGCATCTGTACGCACTGTTTATTATAAGCGGTACGCCGCCAATGTTAGATCTAAGTTCTTCTAACAATTCGATCAGACGTGGATCAACCTTAAGGCTATGTCCGCAGTTACAGGTGCCTTGATCTTGACCACGACACCAGAATTCGCTCTCGCTAAAATGTTCTGATAACATTGTGTCTCGCTCCTTGACATTATTCTCAAGAAGCCTCCTCTGATCGACAATGTATCTTTAACAGAAAAAGAGAAAAGCCTGTACCTTTGTAATTTACCGCCAGACAAGTACGAAGATTTTCTGCCGGTATTTCTTATAACTTTCATTACCTAAGGTACAGGTCTTATTTTTATCCTTTTACTCTAAGATTTCTTCAATATCGATCTTAACGTTTTTGATCAGGATTGTGTCATCTTGTCTTTTTCCTGCTATCACAAACGGTCCTTTTTTGTCTTTGAGTGCTTGTCCGTTATGGTTAGCGTAGTCACTTGCAAACATAATCGCTTTTATCTTACAGGCATCTATGGTTAAGTTACAGAATAACATTAAACGCCCTTTTTTGTCTGTACGTTCTGATATCGCTGTTACACTGTTAACTTTGATATCTTTAAAGGAAGATCCATTTTTAATACTGTCCCACCAGCTACTGTAAGTTATCCTTGCACCCAACAGATCTTTCTCAAGTTTCTTACACTCGTCTTCGTTCCACTTATCGACGTTCTTTCTTTTTGTCTTCTTATCTTTTCTGATATCAAGGACCTTGTTGTAAAGAATAAAACGATTTTCATCTTCAAAGGCAAAGGCACCTGCAAGAACAAGGGTAAGAAATACGTTAAGGCGCAACGTCTTTTTTGGAAGACGACTGTTGATATCTTCTACACCCTTGTAAAATCCGTTCTTCTCTCTGTCAGATAAGATATCAGCTACTGTACTTTCCCCGATCCCTTTAACGCTATTAAGACCAAAGAAAATTTTCTTTCCTTTAGAGTCAGCTGTAAAATCCTTGTTAGACTTGTTGATATCAGGAACAGCAAACTGAATATCCTGTTCCTTGATCGTAACAAAGTACTTTTCTTTCTTGGCATCTTCTGCTATCGACAAAACTGACGCCCAAAAGTAAACAGGGTAGTGCAGCTTAACGTACATAGTATAGATTCCCAGCAGGCTATAACAGGCAGCGTGACTACGGTTAAAAGCGTAGCTTGCGTAGTTCTCAATACTGTTAAAGAATGATATTACTTCGTCAGCACTGTAACCTCTGTTAATAGCACCTTCTATCTCATCACCGTACTTGCCCTTGGGGTCATACCAAGGCAGATTGTCGTTATCTTCCCATCCGTCAGGTCCTTCGCAATTTTTCTTACCATAGGTATGACAACGAACCAGCATAGGCCAAAGCTTGGCTATTTTTTTGCCGATAATCTTCCTCGAGATATTGTCTGCTTGGTTGTCGTCAAAACCTGCTATTCTTTTAGAAATGGCCATTACCTGTTCCTGATACACTATAGCACCATAAGTGATATCAAGAATATCGTCACAACCCCTGATCGGATATTGTATCTCTTTCTCTCCGTTCTTAACGGCAGCATAGTCAACGTGCATATTACAAGACAAAGGTCCCGGTCTTGCAAGTGCGTTAATTGCGATCACGTCGTCAAAACAGGTAGGTTGGATAGTGTCGATAATCTGTTTCATAAGATTACTTTCAAGCTGGAAGACAGCGTTAGTTTTCTTTTCTCTGATAGCTTTGTATAACTCTTTATCGTTGATATCAACTGTTTCGTAAATGTCTCTTATTGAGAGTCCTACGTTTTTAACGGTTGTGTCTAACAGGTCAAGAGTTTTTAATCCTAACAGGTCAAGCTTACAAGCTTTCATCTCGTCTACCTGTGTGCCTGTCCAAAGAGTAACAGCTACACCGTCAAGATATCTGACAGGGAAGAGATCACTGACAGGTTTCGGCATTACCAGAATACCGCTTGCGTGTACACCCATTTGTCTTGGTATACCTTCAAATTTTCTTGCAAGTTCAAAGATATCTTCATAACTGCTTTCAAGTTCTTGAAAACGTTTATACCTTTCTCTGTCATCTAAAGATCCGTCAGCCCAACTGTCTATCGTTTTAAAAGAAAGATTAGGATCTTCTGAAAGAGCGTCAATAGCCTTGGATATTTTAAGGCTTTCCGTAAACTCAAGACCAAGGACACGGGCTACGTCCTTAATAGCACTCTTAACCTTAAGAGTAGTGAAAGTGCCTATGTGTGCGACAAACTTTGTACCGTAAGTTTCCTTGAGGTGTTTGATAACTTTGTCACGTTGTGCCCAAGATACGTCATAATCGATATCAGGAATAGCTGTTCTGTCTTTTGTCATAAAACGAGAGAACCAAAGTTTCATTTTGATAGGATCGATCTTCTTGGTTACACCTAAACACAAGAGTGTCAAACTTCCTGCTGCAGATCCTCTGCCGGGACCTGTAGGTATGTCGTTGATATCACACCATGTAGCCAGTTCCTCAAAGGCAAGGAAGTAAGGCGCAAAACCTTTAGAACATATAATATCAAGTTCTTCTACAAGTCTTGTCTTGTAGACTTCTCTGTCAAGATCGGGATTGTCGTAAAGATATTCAAAGAGTCCGGTAGCAGCTTTCTCATACAAGACAAATTCTGCAGTCTTACCTTCTTCTACCTTAACAGCAGGAAACAGGTGATACTCTGATCCAAGTTTAATATCAGGATCTACTTTATCAGCTATTTCTTGGGTAGCAGTTAACGCTTGCTTACAAAAGCTAAGATAATCTTCTCTATCTTGTTCTTTAAACTTAGAAAACTTTTCTACCATACTATCGGCTTGTTCTTCAAAGGCCGATATCATTTCTTCTTCGCTTCTAATCCAAAACACAGGCGAGTAATGCATACGTGCCATATCAGCTTGCTTGGCGCCCGTACCTATGCACAAGAGTACGTCATGATCAGCAGCGTCACTTTGATTTATCCAGTGAGAGTCATTAGTAGCAATAACCTTAACGCTATGATCTTGTGCCCAGGTATGATAGAACAGATTGACTGTCTGTTGCTTCTTAATATTTAACGGTTGAATTTCAAGGTAAAAGTCGTCACTAAAGATCTTTTGCATTTGACTAAGGTACCAAGCAGCAAGAGACGTCTTTCTGTTGTTAATCATTGCAGCAGCAAAGTTAGCTACACATGCTGTAGTACAGATAACCCCGTCATGATACTTTCTCAAGATATTCATATCACAGTGATATCTGCCGTTAAAGGTACAAGCTTTGCTGCTTTCGCTTTGGATCTTAACAAGGTTGTTCCACCCTTGTTGATTCTTAGCCAAGAACAAGATATGAAAACCTGACGTGTCATAACCATAATCTTGCCAAAGTTGTTTACGATCTTGCTTGTCTAAACTTTTGATATCAGCCTCAGTCCACTTACCTGACAGAATAGCGTCACGTTCTGCAATCTTGTGTCTTTCTTCGATGGGCGCAGACAAGATTTTTGTGCTCACCGTAAAATATCCTTCCATTCCTAAGATCGGTTTTATTCCTTGCTTGAAACATTCTTGTTGAAAGTCAGGAATGCCTCCAAGGTGATTATGATCCGTTATTGCTGTAGCAGTCCATCCAAGTTCTTTACTCTTTCTGACAAGATCGGGTATCTTACAAAAACCGTCAAGAAGACTGTATGTACTATGCTGGTGCAATCCAACGTAACCTGTCATAAAAACGCGTCACCATCCTTTTACAAGATCGGTTCTACCAAGTGCCAGATATCATTGCTAATATCAGCAATAGGTCTTATGCTGGTACCGTAAGTACAGTAAATAGTAGCCCAAGAACGCTTGCCTGCCATTCTTTTATAAACGTTGTAGACCTTTTCAAGATAATGAATGTTCTCCTCGTGAATATCAGAACTGTCTCTTTGTCCCATTTTTAAAGACAGCGAAGGTGACACGTCAAGAAACAAGGTTAGCGACGCCTGCGGTGCACCAAGCTTTGTGTACTCAAGTGACGTCACCCAATCAAGAAAACTGTTTCTCTCTGTCTTCTTTACAATCTTGGAAGCTTGATATGCTACGTTAGAACTGACGTAACGATCACAGACAACAACACCACCTTGTTGATAGAAGGAATACCAACTGTCTAAACTTAAAAACCTGTCAAGCGCGTAAAACATAGCTACGGCGTAAGGACTAACTGTCTCAGGTTTCTGTCCAAAGTCACCATTAAGATACTTCCGTAAAAGAAGAGAAGACTCTGAACCATAGTTAGGGAAGCTTACCAGTTTGGTCCAAAAGCCTTCTTTTATAAGTCTGTCATACAAAATCTTTGCTTGTGTCTCTTTACCTGACCTATCAATGCCTTCTAACACTATCAGTTTTCCTGCCATTCTTTAGTCTACCTCCAAACAGTCGTTATAGCCTTACATAGTGCTTCACTGTCTTTACTTCTTCTGTAATTTCTACTGTCTTCCACCCATTAGTTACAGTTTCTATTTTATCTTCAGTTTTTATCTTTAACGTTAGTATCCCCCTTAATCCAAGCTATAACTTTTGATATCAAACTTTGTTTAACAATCTGTCCTGTACTTTGTTCAAAGAGATCACCAAAGCACCAAACGCTACAGTTATTTTTGTACTTGCAGATATCACAGACAGCGTGAACTCTCTGCAGTCTTGACCATCTGTTAGGCTTGTTCATTTGGAGGCCCTTCTACGATAGTGTAAATATTGTTAGTCAACGGGAGCCTGTACTCTAATATATTGTTAGACAGCGCTACTCCTGTCCCCATATGTAAGATCCTGATATCACCCGGATATTCTAGAGTGCCTATCATAGTCTCTTGGTCGTCATTAAAAACGATTGTTTTGTCGTCATTACCTATAGCGGTAATAGTACACGACAGCTTTTCCTTAGCTGTCAAAATAAGGCCTTTTTCCTTAACTGTTAAAATAAGGCCTTCACTGCCAAGTTCGTAAGTAAAGCAATACCTGTCGATATCACCAAGTGTCTTTTCTTTGTTTCTGTTACTTACGAGAACAATATCGGTCATAACTCTCACTCCCTTTTTAAGTATGGTCAATAAGGTAAATCTTCTTATCCCACAGGTTTTCTGCAAGTTCGATACCTTCGTACAAAAACTGTTGAACGGTATGCATAAAGAAAGCCTTGTTCATACCTTTTGCTGCAAGGTTACAAATGGCTGCAAGATTACCTTGTCTTTCATACCGCTGTATCCCGTTTTTCACCATACTAACTTTAAACGGTATTAAAGTATTATCTGCAAACCAAAGTTCGTAATGTTCGCCTTTCTTAAGGTGTCTTTCTCTTACCTTATTGCTACCTTCTGTTAAATCGCGCATCTTATGTCCTCCACGTTAAATACTGCACTCCCGGCTTCGTTACCAAAGCCCCTTGTAACCTTACCTATGATATCGACATACTTTGGACTTCCTATAGCCTTGTATGTCTTATCCTTGTTCCAAGCCCAAAGTTTGTAAAGGTTTTTGTCTCTGTCAACAAGGTGCAATTTAATATTGTTAGGATTATTCTTTGAATGTTCGATATCAACAACGGTTAACCCTTTAACGATAAATACCGGTTCAGGAAACAAGTTATTATCTGACGGTATCATAGCGATATCAGACATAAGCTTGTTGTTAACGTCAGCCAACGATATCTCTTTGTCAACTTCAACTACTTGTTCTTCTTGTTTAAACTCTGACAAAGGTATCCTGATATAACCGTTGAGCTTTGTCTGAAATGTTTCAAGATCAGGAAATAAGGATATACCGCAAGCTTGCTTGTGCCCGCCATAGTCATAGATTATACTTTGTTGTTTTAGTCTTTCAAGATAAGGAAGCATATCAAACCCGTTAGATCTCATACTTGCAGGCCAAGTAGTACTGTTAGTCCTTGTGTAAACAATAGCGGGTTTGTTAAATACCTCAACAAGTTTGTTAGCTATCAAGCCTGATATCCCTGCAGGATAGTCAGTAGCGTCAAATAAGCAGAAGGCATTAAAGTCATAGTTTTGTGCCAGAGCTATACTTTCAGCTTGCTTTGATAACGCCTTCCTGTCTCTATTAATACTGTCAATATCTATTATCCTTCTCTCAAGACCTGCCGTATCACCTTCATAAAACAGAAAATCTGACGCAAGTTTAACCTTGCCCATACGTCCTGCGGCGTTAAGCTTAGGCGCAAGTTTCCAGGCAATGTCAACTGTTGTAGGTTGTGATATCCCTTCAGCTATAAAGAATTTTTGGATATTGGGTACAAATCCTTGTTCGATCATCTGTAAGCCTGTTCTTACAATAACCATATTCTCCAGCGTCATAGGCATAACGTCAGCTACTGTACCTATGGCAGCATAAGGCACAAGCTTCCAAGCTTCTTCCTTCCCTAAAATGTCATCTATATTCATACAGACCTTCCAGGCTACAGCAGCACCACACAAGTGGTGTCCTTTACCGTTAGGATCATACCAGGGATCACAGACAGGAATGTCTTTTATCTCTTCCTTAGGTTGGTGGTGATCCGTTATGATCAAGGTAATGTTATGATCTTTACAATACCTGATAGCAGGCAGGGCGCCTATGCCGTTGTCTACCGTTACTATAACTTCGTCGCCTTTAAGTTTCTGTAAGAACGATAAGCTGAGACCGTAGCCTTCGTGTCTCTCAGGATAGTAAACAGAGACATCAGTGCCAAGTGTTTTCAGATAGTTACACATAATGTATCCCGCTGTTAAACCGTCAACGTCATAGTCAGCAAACACAATTACTTTCTTGCCTTCGTTAACAGCTTTAATAATGGCAGCAGATACTTCATTGCACCCATATATCTCGTCCGGGTAGTCAAGACAGTTAGCAGGGTCTGTTATAATTCTTTTAATATCTTCGTACTTGTATCCCCTGTTTAACAGTACCTTTGCCATAACATTACCTATGCCTATCTTCTTGTACTCGTTTTGTACAATTTGTAAGTAAGGTTTAAAGTATTCTCTGTCTTTTATGATCCATTTCACCGCAACGTCCTCCTTTGTTAGCCTTTATTATACCATAAGACAGCAAGTTTGGCAATAAAAAACTCCTTGACTTTTTCAAGGAGGGACACAATTTTGTTAAACTTGTTATGTCTTTTTGTTGTTTCCTTTACGATTCCTTTTTATGTTAGACTTATCTAAGGCTAAAATACCTGCCAGGGTTTCCGTTGCAGAACGCCTTCTCGCGTTAACGAAGTTAATGTGCAAGCCAAATCTTTCTGCTACTTGTCTGTCGTTCCAGTCTTCAAGGTAATACTTGACAATAATCTTCCTTTCAAGGGGAGTAAGTCTTTCAAATAACCGAGAACAACCTAATCCTATAATCCAGCTTGTGTCAGGAATACCCATTTCATTTTCACACAAGCTGCCTTCAAAAGGATTAGTCTCTGTTACAAACTCAGAACTGTACTTTTGCATGTACTCTTCATACTCGATATTGCGATAATGGATATTGGCAGGATTATCAATGAACTTCTTTATGTTTCTCGCAACCTCGTAACAGTAAGCGTTATAAATGTATCCCGTAAAGTTACGACCAAGTTGTCGATATCTTTGTGCCATAACCATAAAGGCAAACTGCAGGTCATTCATAATCTCTGCTTCAGGCAAAGACCCATAAGTTTCTCTGATAAAGTTAAAACGATAGTAAATGGGTGCCCTTACTGTTGCACTTTGTTGGTTACGTTTTAGTGCTTGTTTTAACTTTGGATCTCCGATAAAGTTAAGAATGAAACGTTTCATTTCGACGTCGTCGAAGTTAATCTGGGCACTTTTTAGAAGGATAAGGTATTTCTTAAACAAAGGATAAAACTTGTCTAATAGTGACATCATTGCAAGGTCTGATTGTTCCTTAGCTGAAGGGTCCGTAAACTGTTTTTGATATTGCATTACAAGGTCTTCTACTTCTTGCCACTCATTTATATTCTTATAATAGTATTTTTTTTCTTCTACCGTACCAGGGGTTTGTACGGTGTTTTTCATCTTTGATTACTTACCTTTCTTGATCTCTTCTACCGTTAACCATAGGTTAGTTTTACTGACAAGTCTCATACAGACAAGTTCGATATCAGGATATCTGTACTGAAACATCTTTCTTTTAATCTTAAATACGTCTGTCTCTTTTCCTTTAACGTCTACTGCAATAACTCTTTTGTCAGACATTGTAACTACGAAATCAGCTATGTAGGTTATCGCCCTTACACTTTTCCCCGTATTCTTGTCCTTAAATTTAGGCTGTAATTCGAAGGTAACTTGGTTCTCAAAACCGATAACTTCTTTGTCAGCTTGCATTGTTAATAACAGAAGATAAAATTTTGACTCCATAATCGAGTCAAATGTGATATCATTAATGCTAACCTTGTAAGAGTTATACTTACCATTTCGCGCCTTCTTATCCTCAGACATTTCAGGTAAGTGAAAGGTCTTAACATACTTGTTGTTCTTCAGTTCCTTGTGATATTCTGCAAGAACCTTTGACTTGTACGTTATTCCGTCTATCTCGTATCCTTTGCTTGTCTTACTGCTTTTTGTCGTTTTCTTGTACGCCATTGTCTTTGTCTTCCTTCTTGGTATCTTTCTTAACAGTATTCTTTTTCTTCTTATTAACGTTTGTCTTTATCTCAACAGGTTTGTGTCCTATATATTCTTTGATTTCAACCATGGCTTATTCCTCCCTTCAACTGCGTGAGTCCAAGATCGACAGGCACCCATAACGCTGCATGACGTACAAACAGGACCTTCTCTTGGATAGAAGATTTTGTTAGCTATACAGTAACCTATATTTGTAATAGTCGTTTTTAGTCTTTCATAATCAGATTCTGCCCTGTAAGAAAAGGTATCGGTACAATGTTTTGTATTCCTAACGTGAATGCCTATATTGCGTCCTGTTTGTTGTTTCAGTGCAAAACAAGCAAGGGAATACCTTAGGTTCATATCGGTTCTAACCTGATCAGTGTGTTTATCGTTATAGTCCATAATAAGAACTGCAGGTTGATTAGCTTGGTTAATCGATACACAAGGTATCTGTCCTCTGATATCAAACACCAAGTTATCCTTACCATAAAACAATAGTGCGTAAGGAATCATAATATCTAATATCCGAAGTTGTACACTTTCAGCCCACTTGTATAAAGAGTTAAGAGCTGCGTAGCCTTGCAGTCCTTTTCTCTGATTGATAAGGTCAGAGTTAGCCGCCCAGACCTTATCCCATTCAAGCTTCAAAGTTTGCATATCAAGAACTGTACCTTCCATAAGATTAGTGAAGAACATTTTGCTAACCTTGTTGATACAGCTTTTGAAAGTTCTCGGTACTATAGGTATGACTCCTCTTTGTGCCATTTCGAACTGTACAGGACAGTTACTGTAAGACCATATCTGATCTTCTGATAGAGTTATAACCTTGCTCATAAGAGTACCTTAACTATCCAACAGCAAAGAGCAAAATCTTCTACCGGTGTATTAGGATTAGGACGTGCACTGACTACAGGCATATCAACACCAAGTTGTCCTTCTACTATACTAAAAATATGTTCTACGTGCTCACCTTTGATATCACATTGTTTTGCAAGATCAGCAAGTTTTTCCCTTGCCCTAAAACAAGAGATCCAAGTACCGTCATAGAATAGATTGTGAACAAAGGCTGCGGTTTCCATTAGCTCAATGAAATAAGGATCACAGTTAGGACGAATAATACCCTTTTTTGTGTATAGTGCTTTTAATACACTGATTACCTTGTTTGCTTCTTGCAACTTTTCTTCTGTACCGTATTTTGTTACAGCTTCTTGAGCAAACTTAGCAAGTGCAGAAGTAGTTATTGTTGAAAGATAACGATCTATAGTTTCTTGCTTGATATCAGACATAAAGTACAGTCCTCCTAATCATTTTAGCCAACAACTGGGGAGTATGTTTTTTTCTGTTACAAACATTACGTTTCTTGTCAGCTTCGCACATTTCACACTTTTTATAACTTGGATCATAAGAACGACACCCCCAGCACAAGGGGCACGGATCATAATTAGCACAAGAATGTTGATAGCCTAGAGTATCGTATTTTGTTTTCATAGCAAGACTTCTTTCTTACTGACTTGAACATTGTCTAACGTTAATGTCACTTCAGCTGATAGGTAATGTGTACTCTGCTCGTTAAATCACCAAGGACTTTCCCAAGTCTTTTGATCAAGTTGGAATCCGTTACACGTTATTGTACCTTGGATATAGGCATTTTCTACTTTAATGTTAACGAAACTACCCACTCTCAGATCTAAGTATTTTTGTTTCGGTAATGACCAAATTGTATTGTACTCTTCAACAATGTCCTTCATAGTAATGATTTCCCTTTCTATTGTACGGTGCTTAGTTCTTCCATCTTGTGTACGAACTTCTTCATATGATCAAGACAGATAAGATAAGGTCCTCCGGGTATAGGGAACTTAAACATAGGTTTTGTTGCAAACTGTCCTTCCAGTTCTCTTGCTGCAGTATCATGGTTAATACCTGTACGTTTTTTTGCTTCTCTGTTAGCTTGCATACGTTCTTCTGCACAGAACCAACAACAGCTTGATCTGTTACCGTATATTAATGCTTGACTGTTAGTTTGTAATCCTTGTATTGCCATTGATATCACTTTCCTTTACGTTTTGTCTGTTAAAAGCGTCAGTACATTCTCGTATCTGTTCCGAAGATAAAGCTTTAGCTTGACAGAAAGTCTTAAAAATTTTGGGTGCCTGAAGTGCCAGCCAGTCAATAAAGACTTCACTGATATCACTTTCGTCACCCAATCCTGATTCTCTTAAAAAGGCGTGAATAATTTCGTGTCTTAAAGTTTGATTCGTTATCTCTTCCAGATCACCAAGAATATCGTTATAGTCATTGCTTCTTGTAGCCAAATCTTCTACGGTTATAGTTTTAACAGTATGATCACAGTAACCTTTGTTCTCTTTGAAGTACCAGTCAGGCATGTCTGTTGCCTTAACGCACCTAACGTAATAATCAGTGCCGAGAATAGGCAACGAAAAACCTTCAAGTCCTTTATCTTGTGTCAGCATTCTGCTAAACCTCCTCTTGTTTTAGATATTGTAGATTAATGCAGAAAAACGATCCATTGCTTCCTGACTACATTCCCATACTCTTGAAAAGTCTGTTTTAAAGTAACAGAATGTTCTTCCCTTAAAAGACGACTGTTTGTTCTTGGCCCACAATATCTCGATAACAGGCAGTTTGAAGTCGCTGTCGTCTTCTACAGAGTAGATAGCAGCTGCTTCACCTCTACGAGATACGTCATTGTACAGCAACCATATAAGGCTTGCTTCGTAAGCCCATCTTCCTGACTCTTTGATATCAGCTATTGTAGGTCTCTTGTTTTGATCAACCTTTCTGAGATGGATAGTGCCAAAGATAGGACACTTGAGTTCTTCTACGGCAAGCATTTTCATACGAGACGACGTATAATCATTAAGTTCTTTATCTGTGCTAAATTTCCTGTTTGCCCAAAAGATATCAGAAAAAGAATCAATACAAACAAGAAGATTGTAGTCAGTATCACCTGTGTCAAGTTGCACATAATTTTTAAACCTTTTACAGAAGTCGATCAACTCTTCACCTGTACGGATAGTGGTACCGTCAACAAGGTGAAAATATGACGTCGTCTCTTTTAACCATGAGTAAGCGCGATATCTTGTGCTAGTCTCGAAGGTATCGGGATCTTCGTTAAGGTTATCTGCTATAAGCGTACCTCCTGCTGTGATATCGTCGTACAGATAAGAATAATACACAGCAGCTTCGTCACTGTCAAGGTCTAATGTCTTTAACTTCTCAAGGTATCGTGCGGGTTTGGAAAAGACCGATATAGGTATGCCCGGTGATTCCTGTCCAAGTAATTGCGCATGGCTTGCCAAGAGACGCGGAATAATTTTGTCACTGGTATCGTCAAGAGAAAAGTACAGACCTATGAGTTTATTGACAGGATTGCTGGCATATCTTAAGGTTAACTCCGTTGCCAAGGCGCTTTTGCCGCAGTTAGGTTCTCCTGCAAATAAGAACAAACCGCTTTCAAGACCTTCTATCTTGTTGTCAAAGATCGGAAAATGTCCTTCAGGCATCACGTAACCCTGTCCTTTTTTCCAAGACTGTTTATTAAAGTTGTTATAACTTTCTTGTGCTTGTTCAAAGTAGTCTTGATATTGTTGCTGTTCTTGTTGATCGTTATTGTTGTCTTGTTGTAACAGTTCGTCACGAAAACGTTCAGCAATAGTTTTAGTCATAATCCTTACCTCTTGTGCTTTCCGATACTGCAACTGTTATCACAAAAACCTATGTCTTTAATTCCGGTACAGCCGTAGTACATTTCTTTATCATCCATACGTTTGGCAGACATTATAACCTTAAACAATTCGTCTTCGTCAAGGGGCGGATCATTGTTGTCGTTCCATTCTTGCATTATGTTTATGACGTCGTCAGAAGAGATCTGCAGTTGAAATAAGGCGCTTGCAAGGGCTACCGCAACGTTATTTCTTTTGCCTTTGCTGACAGAAGTAGAAAGAATGTTTTCTATACAGGGCAACATTTTTCTTTCTTTCTTCTTTTCCCTTGTAATCTTTGTCTCTGCCTTTTTATTGTCACTTTTAACAGTTTGCATTGCCCTGCACAGTACAGTATTTGCAACTTGGTTGTAATTGCTGATATCAGACAAAGTTTTACAAGGCTGTATTGCTAACTCTCTGATATCAGAGAAAGAATAACGCTTTAAAAAACTAACGGGTATTTCAATTTTGTAAAGATTACTCTTACTGTTAACAGAGTTAGGAAGTCTGAACATACGTCTGTGATCGTAAATCCGTAAGTCAAGACATGACACAGCACCGGGTTTAAATTCGTGCCAACAACTGACAAGGATTTGCGCAATGGCGTGATACGTTTTCGTTAGAATTGTGTAGTCATAAAATCGATTACCAAAGACTTCTGTAGGAACAATAACGTGAAATCCCTTGTGTCCTGAAAAAAATACTCTGATATCAGAAGTGCTTATGTTAAAGATCTTTTGCAGATTAGCAACAGCTGCTCTTACTTCAGTTTGTAATAACTTGGCATCACCGTTTTGCGGCATATCAAAGTCAAAGAACAATGGACCTAAAATTCTGCTGTTACCAAGATCAACGTTTTCATAGGTAAAGATACTGCGATAAACGTCAACGTTATTATACTTGTTAGTTTTGTTTGTAAGTACAGCATTCTCGTCAGTAACGTCGTAAGTTTCTCTTACAAAAGTATCCTTGCCGGATCTTACAAGTTTTGTTCCGAACTCTGCAAAAGGCATTGATCAGACCTCCAAACTATTTTGTCATACCCGAAAGCTCTAACGTAAGCTATCCTTTCTTGTATCTCTTTTATTACCGTGCCAAGATATTGCTGTAACTGCATAAAAGTCGAAAAATAGTAGTTCCCTTGTTCTGCAGCAAAGTCAATAGAGTAAAGCAAGATATCTAACGGGTCTATGGTTGTTATAGCGTTCTGATACACCCTGAAGTTTTGAAAGATACTGTTCACAGAGTACTGCGTATCCATATACATTGCGTGAGTCCCAATCTTGGTACAGAAATAATCTATCAGGTGATCTACCGTGAAACGACACCTTGGTTCACAAAAGTAAGGTTCGATAACTTCTTTACCATTTTTTATAACAGGCAGTTTGCTTCGTAACATAAGGCAAGGGTGATAATAATACTCGTTACGTTTAACAAGGTTGTCGTTAACCTCATAGAGTTCACCGGTCTTCTTGTTTTCTTTTATTTTAGGATTAACTATCCACAAAATATCAGGTAAGTTATAAGGCGTTACAACTTCTTCCTGATAAGACATTAGCAAGCTTTTAATCTCAGTTTCTGTCAGATCGTTTTCCAGCAGATACTGTAAAGTCAGTGTTGTGATTGCTTCGTTAGTGTCAGAAACACTGTGTCCAACAATATTCTTGTAAAAATAATCTGTAAGATCTTTTGAAAGCATTATTATCCTCCTTTTTTGCCAAATAAGATTGTAGCCCCTTGACATTAAGTTGTCAAGAGGCTACTAACATTAAGAGGAGGCTTCTCGTTAATCTTATTACCGCAGTACAACTTCGTTAAACTGAAGTGACGTAACAGATCGTAAGATAGGATAGTGTACAAAAAATGTTTTGATATTTCTTGTAACAGGATTATAAGTTAAACCCTTACTTGTAGCGATCTCGTCGGTGCCTAAACCGTTATTCCAACTTGAGAACAGTCCTATTCTTTCTTCCTTACAGGTGCTGTTAACAATACCGCTTTGATCAACAACGGTTACATCTTCCGATATCATATCAAGGTTACGATTAGTATCAACTTGCACTGTCACGTAAGAATTACTGTTAAATGACGCGTTAAGGAAGTAAAGGTGTTTTATGCCGAACGGATACTTACCATTGTTGTTTCTGAAGTTAAGAGATACAGTCATTCTTAGCTCATAAAGATTGATAGTTTGATCGATCAAGAACCTTGATATTCCTACTTTCTTAATTCTGTTAGGGAAACTTGACGCAGGTTGGGTGTCTCCCGTGTAATAACCTTGCATCGAAAATATCTCAAGGCTTGTGATATCAAAACTGCCGGGAATATAAGGCACTATCTCCAGCAGGTTAAAGGCCGTACTTCCTAACAGTTCGCCAGGATTAACTCTGACACTAATCTGTATAGTATTGGTATCATATTCTTCGAAGAAGATATCCTTTCCTGTTACCGTATCTTCAGCAAGTATTGACGCGTACTCAGGCAACGTTCTACCGGTATCGTTAGTTGTTATGGTTACTGTAGCATTATCCTTAAAGACGTAACCTGCTGCAGTTTTAAAGTTAAAGACTTGGGTTGGTTCCTTTAACAACTGAGGATATATTGTTGATCCAAACTTGTCGTAAATACCTTGTACAATGTTAGATCTTACAAAGACAATCTTTTGATACTGTTGAATTTGCTGATTGCTGTCAAGAAGTAACAGAAGTTGTTCCATTTGTTGCTGTTCGTATTCTTGGATATTTCTAATGACGGTAAGACGCTTGTTAAGGTTACGAACTAATGTATCGTTATTGTTAACTAAGGATTCTAAACGACTTTGTGCACTGCCAAGAACTTCCATTAGTTGCTTTGACGTAACTTGATGTACAGACACTTTTTAACCTCCTATCTGTTCTGATATCAAAAATAGTTGCTGTAAGATACAACCTTCGTCTGTCAGATTTTTTATAACAGTATCAAGTTCCTTAACTTGTTCATTAACAATATTATCTGATATCAGCTTTTCTCCAAGTCTGACTTCGTTGTAGAACTGCAGTATGTTATTAACATACTTGTCATACTCATAAGGACCGCGATATCTGAAGTTGTAAAGGATCATTAAATCGCCTCCAACATAGATACTTGCTTGATAGCAATAATTTTGATATCAGGAATCCTGCCGTCATTAAAAGGACCTGCAGTAACGGTGACGTCATAGCTTTGTTTACTGCCTACGGTGTATTCTTCTATCATAATATCATTAACGGGATCTGCAGCGGGATACAAAAGTTCGCCGTTAACAATACTGCCGTCGTGACAGGTAGCAAAAATTGTACCGTCGGTTTTAAACGTAAAGGATATGTCTTTATAATGTTCTATGACTATCTTCTGGCAGTAAGGCATATTCTTGATATCGGTACCGTTGAAGTTTTTGTGCTGCGGTTCTTCAGAGAAAGAAAATGTAGCGTAGCTGCCGTTAACGATAAAGAACGTAACTATACCTCCTTCACCGCCTATCTCTATGGGTACGTTAAGAGTAACGGCAGCATACTTCTTTGCAAGGTAACCCTTGGTTATGAAACCCTTTCCTCCGTAAAGTTTATACTTGTTATCGTGAGATACCTTACCTGCCAAACTTGCAGGTGTACAAATGAAAGAAGTTCTGACTTTCTCGCCGTTAAGTACTACATTATAAGTATTCTTTCTTAAGGTGCCTTCTACGGTAAAGAAGTCACGGTTATAAACATAAGGTGAACAGTTACTGATAAGACCTTTACTGTTCTTAAACGAGAAGATAACGTTACGCGGATTAACGGCGTCACAGTCAAAGACACAAAATAGTTTTGCTTGGGCCTCAGCACTCACAGTACCAAGATTAACCTTGACTACACCGTTCTCGTTTTTAATGTCATAACCTACACTTTGGAAGAAGATAGTAGTACCAAGGTAAGTACTGTCAAGTTCAAACTTAGTTTTATAACGATAGTTATCTGTCATATTCTTGAGTTCTTCAAGCTTAACCTCAGACCATACTTTGAGTTCTTCGTAATCTTTAACTGTGATATCGTAAGCTAAGGTGTACAAGATTTTAAGGTCTTGCCATATTCTTAACATATCTTCGTTAAATTTTTTGGTGTCAAATTCTTCTCCCTTACCTACGTTGACATACTGCAAAATACCAAGTGACGTATTAATATTAGATAAGATCGCAGCTATCCTTTGATCGTCAGGATAGATCCCTTTCTTTGTCAGATCTTGAATAATCCTTGTACGATAGTAATCTATCTTTTTCTTTTGATCGGCATAAGTCATGGCTGGATAACCGCCTTTCCCAAACATACTTTAAGTTTAGAAAGATAAGGCGTACATGACGTATCAGGTGTATAAAACTTAACCTTAAGTTTGGCACTTTTTATCGGTTCGGATATGTGTTTCGTGTAATCTTCTGCTACCGTGTAGTTAGAAAACCTGATTATTTTGATACCTGCTTTATGGCTGTTAACGGGCACAATCTCAAACGTTTTCTCGTTAACGGTAAGATAGTAAGACAAATACTTTTGGTTCCCTATGGTTGAGCGATCTGCAGGAAAAGTAGGCGGTATATACTCGTTAGCAAAAATAGCTATACAGTCAACGGCCCCCGGTAAGAGTTCTCCGGTTTCAAGATATGACGTTGTTGTAAACGACCCCTTAAACGCAGTTATCTCGTTAACTCTAATAAGGTGTCTTTTAACTCCGGTTAGCGGCATTATCGTAGTAGCATCTTTGAGTGACTGTTCATAATTATCCTGTTGCTGATCTAGCCTTACAAAATACCTTTCATACTGTTGATATTGTTCTTCGGTTTTAGACGACGGCGTTGCTGTGTCATAGTCGGTTAAGCTATATGTCAACAAAATATCCTTGAGTTTGTCATAGGTCGTAATATCACTGGTTCCTGTCAGTTTTGTCAAGATCTGATATCCAAGAGTTGCCAAGCTGTCTACCGTTTTCTCAGCAAGACTATCGTATTCTTTTAACAAGTCTATGATATCGTCATTAGCTCCTACGACTTTTAGAATGGCGTTACAACTGTCTCTTCTGTTATAAAAGGCTGCTTTTTTGGTATCTTCTTCTACAGTAATATCTTCTATGTCTTTAAAGACAGTATAGTCAAGATCCCAAAAATTAAAGGCACCTACGGCAGCAGGCTTGTTTCTTGTTCTGAGAAGAGAAACAGCTATCAACAAGCTAACGGGACAACTGCACGTTGTTGCTTCAGCAGTATCGTCTGCTTCTGTAACAGTATAAACGTTATTGATACTTTGAGAAAAAAATATCGGGAACAGATAATCAGAAACGTAACTGTTGATATCAAAGACAATATCCTTAAGGAAAATAACGTTATCCAACACTGTTCTGGCAAACGCAAGATTGTCTGCTGTTACACCGTTTGACTTCAGCTTAATCTTAACGGCATTGGTAGTAGGGAAATTCAAAATACCGCTTCCGTAGATATAAGTGTCATCTTCATACTTTTTGGAAGGATTAAGGATTTCTACAGACTTTGTCAACAAATCCTTAAAAGATAATCCGCCATCTTCTGACGTTGATATCTGCTCAACAGATATGTTAGTGATATCAGACTGTATCCTAAGAAAGTTAAAAGTGCTTGTAGGACTTGTTAATACTATACTGCATTCTGCTTCTTTGTCGTCATAGTTAACGTCAACAGGATACATATCATTTTTTACAGCAGAAGTCAGTCTGCTGTACTCGTAACAGGTTGTTGAGTAATAGTCGATCATATTACTTCTTTGACTTGTGTTAACGGCGCTAACTTCGAAAATATTATCGTTATAGACATAGGCGTTACCTTCGTAGCCGTTGCCAAAAACGTCTTGCACTGTAAGTCTTGTACTGACTCTGTCAGTAGCGGCACACATAAAAGTATAATCGTCTTCTGTAGAACAAGTGCCTGAAAGATCTGTTGCTTTTAATGTCTTAACGCTTGTAAACGCAGAGATATTGCCTGCGATAATGTTGATATCTTGAATACGTTCCTTTTCTGTTTCTATTATTTCGTCAACAGCTGCAAGATTACTGACAATCTCTTCTGCAAGATCGTTATATCGTTGTGCCGCACTGCTGTACTGTGACGTCAGAGCAACAAGATCAACTGATATCTGTTGTAGTGCGTTATTGATATCTGTTAAAGAAGGTGTGTCTTCAGGATGCACCTGATATCCGTCAAAGATAGGATCTGTAAACTCTTTGAGTTCTAATGAGGAAGCTTCTTGATATCTATTCTGTTCTTGTAAAAGATCACGATAAGCATTCTTTATGCTTTCAATTCCTACGTAGTTCAAAAGCTCTCATCCCCTTCTGTTTACCGGGTTAGCAGGATTATAGTCAATATCACTTTCAAAGGAAGACAGCTGCCATTGTCGTTTATTACCAAACTTTAGAATCTTGATATTGTTAATGTTGCAAGGTATGATATCAACAATAATTCTTTGTATACCCTTAACCTTTATGATATCACTTTTTGGAAAGTAGCGTTTTGCACTCTCGTTAGGTTTATAAGATATTGTATAAGAATAGTTATTGTCAAACGAAACACCTGAACCCTTCACAGTGTTTGCGATTAAAAAAGTTTCCAAGTCAGACATAGTAGTAATGCCTGTCAGAATACCGTTTTTCTTAACAATGATATCATTAGGTTCGGCTACTGCAAAACGCGGCATAAAACCAAAAAATAGTTTTTCTTCTTTTACGTAATTGGTATCGCGCGGCAAGATAGGTACCTCAACGTTACCGTCGATAACGTAATACTCTACACCTAACGTTTGCTCTGCACTGAGCTCAACGTAAGAACAAGAACTGACGCTAATGGGTTGTGACACAAATCCGGCAGCTTTGCTGATATCCTTATACTGCATAATAGGATTATTAAGGCAGTAAGAGTAACGATATTTATAATCTTTGTAAGTTCGACTGTTTGGCACAAATTCTTCTTCGTCAAGATCGACAACAAAGTCAGAAGGTATATTGTTAAAACTATAAGGAGTCATAACCGAACTGTACTGTTCTTTTTGGACAAGTTGATCGGCAGGAATAAGGTGATATCGCGGCATACTGTAGTTACCTGCAGTGCTTGTGATAACACCTTGATCAGAAAATGACACAATACGATCCAAATTTATATTGCTATTGTTAATGCTGTTACTGTAGTTATACTCGTAAGGATTAACGTTAGTGTTTCTTTCGTACAGAGTTCTAACGTTAAAAATATCGCTCCGTTTTGACTCATTGCTATTATCCGGTACTGTGTTAGGTTTGTCAGGATCGGATAATACCTTTGATATTACAGAGTCCTGTTCTGTAGCAGGAAGTGTAACGTAGTCATAGTTATTGGTATTGTCTGAGATTATCTTACTGTTACGTCTACGTCTTACGTCAGACAATGTGTCATTATAAGTCGGGTAACGACTGCTTACGTCTCTGATAGCGTTATACACTTTTTGTGTTCCTGACTGTACAGTAATAGTGTTTTTAACATTATCGTTTTTAAGAACAAAATTCTTGTCAGCTAACGCTACGCTGCTATTTTGTGTTTTATCTTTGATCTCGTTATTTTTCTTTGATATCAAATCTGATATCACAAGGTTATTATGTGCGCTTCGTCGTCGTTGCTGCTTAGCTAACAAACGTTTTGCGTCAGTTAGGTTAAATGTCATAACTATCGTTGCCTCCTTGAATATCAGAGAAAGAGTCAGAAGCAGAACTGGCAAAAGGTAACTGTACAGGATATTTGACGTAACCTTTACTTTGTAAGGTGACAAGTGCCTTAACAACTCTTAAAGGTTTAGTATAAGCAGTGTCAGACATTACAAGGTGCATATTATTGTCGATATCATAAAGGACAATCTTTATGACATTATCGTTAACAGCAGAAAAACTGACATAATTGCAAAGTTTATTACCTGCAAACAAAATCTCGTAAGTTGTTGTAACAGTACCTTCTGCAGGTTTATTGTTAGCGTAAGAGTCAAGAAAGAACTGTTTATTGTCAGAAGTCGATACCGATACCTGGACTAACGGTTCAACAACACCTGCTGTCTTGTAAACTGTTTCACTATCAGATAATTTCTGTGTCTGTTCCTTAACTGATACCTTTAAAATATCGTTAGTACCAAGTACTCTGCCCGGCATAACCAAAACATTGTTTATGATATCAAAGACAGGCAACAATGTACCATCTCTGTCTTTTACTGTTTGTCCTTTTTGTACAATGATCGGTTCTACGATACAAGAAGGATCGTCTACTTCGTCATAAACCATTTCTATCATTTTGAGATTTTCAACAATTTTGGCACGCCTTTCTTCAATAGCTTTGTTGACAAAACTGTGGGTATAGTCTCTGATATCTTCAAGTAATCGCGTCTTCTCGTACAAGAAGTTAATCTGATCTTCTATGTTTTGAAATACTGCGTTAAGTGCTGCTGCCTTCATATCACCTTCAAAAGATACGGCAAGGGGATCAGGTTCGGTCATAACATAAGTCAGTGCACTTTGAAAGTTTAACGCCGTATTAATCATAATATCATTCCCTTTCTTTTTCTATTTGTATATTACCAACAGAAAAAGACAGTTACGGTTTTAATAACCATAGCTGTCTTTTTTGTTCTTATTATTACGCACTAACCGTAGTGTCCCAAAAGACTTTGCGATTAAGACTGAGAGAAAGATCGTAAATACGCCCCGTGAAACTTTTTAAGACAGTGCTTGCCATTGTGCGCCAGAAGATTTGCAGTTCAAAGCAGTTATACTCTTTCTCGTTATCTATGTCAGCTTCAAAGATAATGTTGTCTGATATCATAACTTTATCTTTAAGTCTTGAACGCTGTAACGGTTGTAGTGTAGTACTGTTGTCGATACTGTCTCTAATCATATTAACTTCTCGATCAAAAAAGGCAGGTTGTATCGATACAAGTTTAAGGGGTATTCTGATAGCAGGGCTTACAGGAACGAGTTGTTGTTTGGTTGCGTCCCATTTCTTGCAAGAACATAAGAGAGTAGCAATATATCCTATCGGGTAAACAGGATCTCCTTCAGCAATATTTGCACCCTTGGATATTGTAATCTTATCACCGCTAATATTCTTAACTTCTGTTATGTGATTGCCTATTGCTATGTTACGATTACCTTCTTCGTAGTTATCTGACACGATAGACATACCGTTCTGAACGAGTGTTTGTTCGTCAGTTACACGATAACTTTTATTTTCAAGATATCTTATCGTGCCTTCGTCAGTAACGTTATCGCTTTCGTTGGCACTTGTAGCAGCTACCGTGTAGTAACCTTCCCTTGCTATCCTTAAGGTTAATCGTGCGCTGTTAACGGTAACAGGTTCGTAGGTCTTAAAAGCAGCACTGTACACGCCTTTATCTGCAGGATCAAGAGAACTCTTTATGACGGGCCTCAACGATACACCATAGTACATGTCAGCACTGTTAATAGTCTTACTTGTTACAAGGGGACTAAAGTAGTCGGTAGACATAAGATCCAAACTTGGCTGTAAAGAATATTCGTAGACTATGTTGTTCATTTGAAGATCAGACAGCGTACCTGTAGTTTGATCGTAATGTTGTAAGAACAATATCTCGTAATAGTTGGTAGCATCTGCTGATATCGCTTCTACTATCATACAGAAGCGTGTTCTTCCTACGTCACCATCCATACCTTGATCGATATTGTCTAACAATGGTAATACTCCGTTTTGTTCAAATTTAAACTCAACAATTGTTTCTCCTGTTGCGACATCAAGAATTAAGGGTTGACTTTCTGCTATTAAAATTCCATTTGTTTTTGCTTGTTCAGGATCTTCGAAGTTACTGATATCAGCAGCATTAATAACATAACATTTTAGGGCTCCGGGTGTACCTATCTTTTTGGCACAGATCTCGATAGTGTCAAGATAGTAAGCTGCACTGCCGTTAGCCCTGCTTGGGTTAACCCTGAACGTAGTAGCAAAACCGGTATGGCTGGTGTTAATCTTTCTGCGAGTACGATAGTTATCGTCATCAACACCGGTATAGAATATTGCGTCACCTGGTGCTTGTTCCAAAAAGGAACCAAAGACAAAAGAGTTACCGTAACTTGTACCGTAAGATTTGTACAAGTGTACCTTGTTGGCTTTAATATCAAAGCCGGTATAGCCGTCAAAGGTAATAGTAGTTCCGCTAATCTTGTCAATCTTTAAGATTGTTCTGTGACTTTTGCTGGTGATATCGTCACCGTTAACGATAACGACAAAATCACCTTCAGAAAAGTTACCTATCTCTTCTGTTTTAACCCTGATAGTATTTTGTGCTGCCGAGTCAACAAAAGCTGTTCCTAAACGTTCTATTTTATGTAAGGGGTAGCTCTCTCTGAAAGTGTCGTAAAAACCTGCGAAGGGACGGTAGTTATCTGTTAAACCGTTCTTTGCTATGTAAGACATAAGTTGTATATGTTCTGCTTTGATATCAGCAATCTCTTTGTTAAAACGTTCTGCCATATTTCTGGCTGTAAGATCTATGTTAATACCGTCTTCTGCAGGAAAGAAATATGCAGGTGCTTTATTATCAAGATACTTGGCGTTACGAACGGTACTACGATCTACCGTGCTTGCACCTGCTTCTTTGTAAGCTACTGCAACGTTAGAAACAGGTAAAGGTACGCCATCGCTGTTCACACCAAGATACTGGATAAGTGCCTTATCACTACCTGCCATTGTGATGTCTTTAACTGTAATAAAAGGTGAATACTGTTCTTCTCCTGTGTCGTTATCTAAACCCGTAAGTACACCTTTAATGTGTAGTTGAGTAGCTACACCGTCCATATCAAGCAAGGTTGTTCCTACTCTTTGAAGATTACTCGACATTGTCTGCTTTACCTCCATTCCATAGTAATTTGGTGTTGCTTATTGGAACGTCTTAGCTTATAAGCATTCAATTCTTCTTTTCTGATATCTCTGATATCAACTATAGCGCTGTACTGTTCAAGGTTATCTTCTCTGATAGCAGAAATAACACTGTTGTCATTAAGTGATATCGTACTTGACGTCTTGCTAATAACGTAGCCGTCATTTTGAGATAAACCGTAAAACATACCGTCAACAAAAATCATAATAGTATCTTGTGTATCTAAAATACTATAAGGAAGATTGACGTTCTCGTCATAGATATAAAGATTACCCGTAAAGTTATTATTAACCGTAACAGTTCTTTCTGTTATCTTAGGGTCATCTCTGACTTCCACCAGTAATCTTTCAGGCTGAAGGTGCCTAAACGTTTGTAAGGTCTCGTTGTGATCAAGATACTTTTCGTTAGGATATCTGTTACCACCTACCCAAGGAACAAAGTCATGAATAACAAAAGTGTAGTTATCTAAGATTGTATAGGCTTCCTTAGGTAGTCTTATACCGTCAACGTAAACAGTTACCGTACCGGGATAAAGAGAAAAGTCTTGGCTTGTGTCTCTTACAAAAGAATATTTGTCGACGTTCTTGTTTGTAACGTCACGTGTAGTGTAGACATTTTGGTGCCCTGATATCATATTTTTGTCGTCAAGAATTGTGTAGCGGCATACTTTGCCGTCACCTTTGTCAGCACGATAGATAACGTATGACACGAGTCCGGTTAATGGCTCTTCTCTAAAACGTTCGGGTAGCCTGTGTCCTTCACCTACAGGTGTATCAACAAAGCCTTCTACACTAACCGTCTTAACTACGCTATTACCTTGAAGATATCCAAAAACAAGGTTGTATCCCTTAAAGATATTTTCGCCTCGTTCTTCGTAGTAAACCGGTTCGATAACGTAATGGATATTAGGATATTGTCTGATACCATTAATCCATACAGCTACGTAATCATGATTAGGATCGAAATCCTTGCCTAAGAACATTTTGTTAACCCACAGGGATCCAAGACCTTTGTCTTTTAATAACAAGTATTGTTCCTTGTCTGCGTCATTGCGCATGTAGACTTCTTCGTAAAAATATCCTGATAACGTTATAGGTTTAGATTGTGCGTCAGAGAGATATTGTGCTACAAGTGCAGCATCGGATATCTTTCCTGTAATACTCCTTTGTTCTTTCCATCTGTTAAATTGTTGTAACAAGAAATAGTAGTAAGAGTATCTGTTTTCCTTATAGTCTGATATCAACGTTGGATCTGACGGATTAAGTTTGTTACAATAAACAGCATTTGCCTTATCTGCTTGAACTATCGGCAGAAAATCATTACTGTATCCTGCTTCTTTTAGGAATATACTGCCGTTGTCGTTCAGGTGTAAAAAGTAGTTAACAGGTGTAACTGGATTTTCAATTAAGCCTGCAAGCTGATATCCAAACACGACAATCTGGTTATCAGATCTTGTAGAGATCTGTTTGGCTAATGCTATGGCAGTACGGGTATTAGTATATGAGTTACTAAAACTTTTGATATCAGCAATGTCTTTGTCTGTCAGTTCTTTCCAAACACCGTAAATACCGGAGCCAGGATCTGCGTCAGTAGCGTCAAAAATTGCCCAGGTATTATTTTCGGTAAATTCCCTAACTTCGCCGTGTACTGCACTAGTTTTGGCCGCTTCTCTGTTAGCGTTAGTTTCGTAAGAGCCCTTTTCGTTCAGTAAGAATCCGTTATGATAAACAAGTGTTTCGTCGATCTTGCCTAAAGATAACGCAGGCATAATACCATTTTCCATATCTTCGGTATACAGACTGTCGTCGGTATCGTTAAGTAATACGTAATGCATACCGGGTTTTAATCCGTTACAGGTTATAACGTTAAGAGAGAAATCATACTTGACGTCTTCCTTCTTAATCATAAGCCCGTTAACAAACAGAATTACTTTAGGTTCTCTGTATACGGTCAGAGTATTTTTTGTAACGTAAGATATCTTTATATTACTTGGTATCCTTATCGCAGGATTGCCGAAACTATCCACAGCATATTGAGTTAACGGAATATAACCGTTATCTTCTATGCAGATATCAGTTATAACAGTGTCTGTTAAAATACCATTCTCGTCATAGACAGGTGTTTCATTGCACATATCGATAATGGTCCAGCACATGTCTTTCTTAACACCCGGTATCTTAAAGCATAGCTTGGAAGGTTCGTTATCTCGTAAAGTCTCTTTATTATAGTAGCTCCACTGAGATCGACATAGTGCTTCACCATTAACAAAGACAAGCGGGTGCTTAAATGTTGTAATCGTAGAGATATAAGCAGTTCTGTTGTCAGTTGCGATATTAACTTCCCTTATAAATCCGTACTCGTGTTTAAAAACACTCATAACGGAGATATCATATTTTTCTTTGTCAGAAATATCTTCAGCTACGGTAACTACTTTGTTTTCAGAGTCAAAAGAGTAATAGCTGTTTTCATAGTCAAAGCCGTTGATAAAAATATTAACAGCACCTAAACGATCAGGTACGTAAAAGGAAGAAGATCCTGTTTTGCTGTCACACTTTTTTAAGTTACCTTTAGCGTTAATCCAAGAGAAAGAAAAGGTTACTGCAAGAATGTAACTGTACTGTTGTGAAGCCTTATCAGAAAGGATAATGCAGTTATCTGATATCTCGTAATCGCCTTCTCTTTTTAGCAAAGTATTCTTTATGATATCAGCCATACCGTAAGCATATTGCTCAAGAATTTCGTTGTTCTTAGCCATATGATCTTGGATCTGTTGATTCTCTTGGATATTCTGTTCTACAGGCTTACAAGGTCTTAAAAAGTGTCCTTTGATATCACCCGGGTAGTAACCGTAAAACTCGGTATTGTGTGCAGAACAGTAAATTTTTGGATTGGTACGATCTACCTTGATCAGTCTTTTTGTCATTCCCGATATCTTGCTTGGATTAACGTGAACAAGAGACGGCACCTTAACGTGGGCTACTACAGGTGTATCGTCATCATAGATAGGATCTTCTTCCAGTAAGAATGACCTTTTATACTGTATGGTGCAGTTGTTTTGAGTAACGTAGTTAGTATCTAGACGATCGTCAACAAAGATACGATCAAGTTTTATGTTAGGAACAAGGTATTGGTAGACAATATCTTTAGCGTCAAAGCCGATAGAAATATGTTCATGCTTTTTGATATCGCCCCAGTCCCATCTTTTTCCTATAGACATATCAGCATTGTTTCTGATATCAAGGTCATTTTCAAGATATCTTCTTTGAAATTCAAGATAAGCTTCCAGCTCAAAGTCTGATATCACTGCAGATCCCATTCTGTTAAGAGGTGAGGCTATCATAAAGTCAGCAAACATAGCTGTGTTAAACTGTGACTCAGATTGTTCCAGTGCTCTGACCGGCTTCCATGAAGCACCGTCAAAAAACAGCAAGACATCGTTATAGATCCAAAGCTGTCCCTTGATAGGGTTAGCGTCAGGTGCTTCAGACGTCATAGTATCAAAGATCTGAAACTTTTTTTGAAAGACAGGCAGCCATCCATTTCTTGCCTTATCATTTTGGTTACCTTGTCCTATCCATGAATAGAGTTGGTTAGTACGTCTGTCGAACCACAGAGAACTAAGGTGGTTTGCAACAGGTGTAGCAGTTTCTTTATCAGGATAATCAATCAGGTGTTTAACTGCCTCATAGACATTGTGTAAATCACGATTAAGAAACATCGAAGAAAGGCGTCCGAAAAAGTCTTTGTCACAGTTACAGTCAAAGTCGTAAGGTGTTGCCAAAGATATAACCTCCTTTCTTTGATATCACTACCTTAGAAAAAAGAGGACTGTTAAGTCCTCTTCTTGATAACTATCGTTGTTCAGATATCAATTTGGATCTTATACAACACGTCGATATAACCTGTAAGGTTGCTGTTTAAGGAAAATCCTGTAACGTCAGAATTCCAGTAAATGACTGCAGGCGTAGTTGTACGCTGTACCATAAACTGTCTTCTTGCTACACTTGTACCGGGCAGATAGATATCAGTTTTTTCATGATAGTAGATACCGTTAATAATGATAGTAACTTCGTCGTTAGTAGGAACAGAAGGCAGCGTAAAGCTGTTATTGGTAATTAAGGTTGATATATCTATACGGTGTCTGACAGTTTCTGTAGTAACAGCAACTTTATAAAGGATAAAAGCGCACTCAGCCAAGTCATTTTTAAGGGCACGACGTGCGTTAGTGCTGTACCACAAAATCTTTTTGTTTTCTCTGTCAACGATAAATGGAGCTACAGCAGATCTTGGACTGTCTTTATAAGCTTCAACGTAACTGTAACCGCCTACAAAAACTATAACAGGGAATACCGGTTTATCGTTAAGGGGTATACTTTTTATTTCACTTGTTTTTAACGGCACTACTTGCACTCTGTCTTCTGTCATAGTTTCTGCTACTATAACGCCAAATCTTTCTGCACTGTCTATAGGTCTTGGCAGTGTAAACTTAAAAAAGATATTATTGTCTTCCTGTTCCAGTTCTACTGTAGGATACTCATCCGTATAGAAGATACGAGGACGTACCTTGATATTGGATAAGTCAAAACTGCTTACAGTTTCTGCTGAAGGGGTTGTACTGCCAGTTTGTGTTGACGTGCCTTCGCCTGCGTCAAGTCGTCTTTGAATTTCTGCAAGCTGCAACTGCATTTGTTGAACAAGCAACGATAAGCTTAACAAGGTAACACCTCCTTTACGATAAACTAAGTTTACCTTTGTTGTTATAGACCGACAGTGTAAAGCGTAGCTTGTTCATAGAGTTATACAAGATACCCGTACCATACTTATCAGTCATTTTTATGAATGAACCTTCGCAGTCAAGAATCTTCTCTTCGTACAAGATCTTAGCTGTTAAGTCGATATACTCACCTACAGCAAGGTTAGACATAACGTCAGTAAAGTTTATGGTCTTTGCTGCGTCACCTGATATCTCTAATATGCTACCTTTTTTTTTGAAACCTACAAGGTTGCTTGTATCAGCTCTTATGGGTTGAATTAAAAGTTTTCGTTGTTCGTCGGTCTTAGTAAAAGTGTAAGGTTCTCCTTTGCTGTCTACAAAGTAACCAAAGCCGTTACTGTCATCTGCCTTTAACCACATACCTGTATAGGATTTGCCACTAACGTTAATCTTTAACGCGTGAACGCCATTTTTAACAAGACAATTGTTGATATCTTTACCTTTGATTTCTGAAATCGAACCTACATCTTTCAACAAGGTAACAAAAGAAGCGTTACTGCTGTCTGCAGGCCATACTCTTGTAAACTGAAGTGACATTCCTGTCTTAACAGCAGTCCAACAACTCTTGGCTACAGAAGAACTTGTGTCGTCATTAGTTATAAGCAGCCCTATACCTGTTGCTCCTGTCTTAACCCAAAATCCGTTACAACGTTCAACTGAACCGTCAGAAAGGACAAGAAAGAATTTAACGGGATTAAATCCGTCAGGTAAGATATCAAACACTGCAGCAGTATTTCCTGTCGTAGCGTTACTTTTATTAACGTTAACGTAACCAAGATTGGTTATACCGGTGCTGCTTGTTAAGTTGATATCATTAGAAGTTTCTGCAAGAGAAAATAATTGTTGTACAATAAATTTTTTGTCGTTATTGCCGCTAACCCACGATATACTGTTATCAGAAAAGATTAAACCTGACCCTTGTCGCTTTGTTCCTTGAGGCTTCGTGTTAAACCACAAACCCATACTGTCTTTATTCTTAAACTTTCCTTGGATAACGTTAGCACCTTCGTTGAGGTCTAACAAATTACTTAACATTTTATCTTCGTTACTGCTTGTAACGTTTTGGGGAATAATAGACATTTTAGCCTTACTGACTATACTGTTAAGAGACGCTGTGTCTATAGTACCGGTATCAACGCCAAAAACGGAAAAGCGATGCAAAAGATCTTCACCAAAAGAGTAACCAATCCAGATATCAACGTCAGAGACAGAATAAGACAGAAATAAACCTATACCGTAAAGGGCGTTATAGTTAAGCCACCAACCAAAGCTGTTAACGTTATCTACAATTGCCTTCACACAGTTAAAACCTTGTGCAGTGTTTTCTCTTAATATCTTACCGCCGTCATGAGTTGATATCTTAACTTCTTTCCAAGAGAATGTTTCAAAGTCCTTGATAACAGTACTTTGTGTACCCTGCGATATCAACTTACCTTTTAAGGTAATATTGTCTTTCCAGATAAGATAGATATTGTTTGTAAGGTCAAAGAAGAAACCAGATCCTTCTGTCTCGTTACGAAGCCACCATCCATAACCGTTGCGTCCTGCTATTCTCGCAGAGAAACAGCAAAAGCCATCGTTTAAGATCTTTTGGTGTATGTCATAACCGCCAGTGTTAAGACTGATATCGCCTACGGGTAACCATATGGTTTTGTCTATGGGATATACTCTTTCTACAGTCATAGTACCGTCAGCAAGACCGAACATTTGCCATACGCCGTGTTCAGGTGTCCAAGAAGCCGTTACTCCGTAACCGGTTTCGTCAGTTTTCATCCAGTAACCATAGCAGTCATACACATTTTTAAGCTTATCTTTATAGTGAAACTTTACAAAGGTAGCACCGTTATTAAGACTGTTGCTAAAAATAAGGCCGCCATTTTCTTCTGTTATGATATCATCTATCTCTTTCCAAAAAACAGTTCCCGGAACAGTTATGGTCGTTGTTACTCCATCCTTGCCGTCAATACCGTCTTTACCGTTAAATTGCCCACTGTGTATTTTTTCTTCAAGGGTTTGCCCATCAGAAAAGAACACTTCAGAGGCTTTAGTTCCGATATAGATTTCTGTCCATTTTTTTGTTGCGTCATCAAAGATTGCAGGAAATCCTGCTGCAAATGACATATCTTAAGCCCTCCATTCAGGTTTAACAGTAATTGACGATAAACTCTCGGCGTTAAACCATAGTTCTTTCCAAACAGGTTCTTGAACAGTACCAAGATTAATATGAACAGGACGCCTGTTAAGCCTGTCAGCGTAAATCTTGCTGCTAATCTTGATATCACTTCTGATATCATTGTCTGTATCTTTTAAAATTCTCGTGACAGAGCGTATCACAATTTCTGCAACGTGATTATGTCCCTTGGCTGTCAATAGCAGATCGTCATAATAATTTGTTTTATCAAGACTGCCCGTTAGTCCGAGATGGAGTCCTGCAAGATTAACTGTGCAGTCATAACTTTGTTCAAAGTTAAGGGCAAGGCAAGCTCGAGAAAATTCCTGATATCTCTGTTCGTTCTTTTCTATGATATTACGATCGTTACCTTCCATAGGCGGCAACAGCATCAAACCAAGCTTGCCTTTGTTGTGAATTTTTTTAAAGATTTGTCTAACGTTAACCGCAGCAACAGCAGGTAAGACCCCTTCTATGATATCATTAAGACCGCAGGAAAAGACCACAAGATTAGGTTGTTGTTCGTCAACAGCTGTTTCTATCTCTGACAAAACAGTCGTAGTTGTAGTACCGCAACGTCCCAAAAAGCAACAAGCAAATGGAACCTGACTTTCGAAGAGTTCTAACCAGTGAAGATAGCTTTGATCTACAGTAGGAATACCGTTATTGATATCTAACAGGTCGTCACCGATAAATAATATCTTTTTGGTCATAATCGTAGTATCACTCCCATTCGATAATGGCAATACCAGGTGCCCCTGTTCCTCCTGCTGTGTTGATCAAGAAGTAATTGCCTTGTTTGACAATAGCACCGCCGCCACCGCCAGATCCAAAACCGCAGCCGTTAGATCCTTCTATTTTTGTAATGATATTGCGATATGATATCATACCACCTGTACCACCCGATCCAAGTAAGCTTGATCCTCCGGATCCGCCATTCCAAATGTAAAGGATATCTGTCTTGTTTTCTTTTTCTGATATCGTTATGACGTTATCTTGTTTGATATCAAATAATGTAGCGTTAGCACCGTGGCAAGCGTAATTGCCTCCACTGCTTCCTACTGTCCAAACAGGTGTGATATCAAACTGTACCTTTCCACCTTTGCCACCTTGTAACATTACGGATCCTACAATAGTATTGCCTCCGTCTTGCCCTTTAAAAGCGGTACCACAGAAAGTGTTACTAAGACCGTCGTAAACAATCCTGTTACCTGCACCACCATATCCTACTATGACGTCAATTGATCGTAACCCCTTAACGTCAAGCACACGTTTTACGCAGCCTTCTCCACCACCACCACCTGTACCTATGGCACCTCCGCCTCCTCCTGCTACTGCAGTAATAAACAAGGTGTTGACACCTTCAGGTATCTGAAAGGTACCGTTGATAGTAAAGATTTCTCTTTGCAGTAAAGGTCTTTCTCCCATTACAAGATGTGTAAAAGCACCGTTAGCAAAAGGTAACGAGTAAGTGCCTATAGTTCCTTCGTTAGGACTTACAGGAACTATGTTAGTTTGTTCAAGGTTAAGATTGCCGTGTGCGTCAAGGAACACAGGCCAAGAAGAAAACATTGCAGTGGTCATAGAAGCAGGCTGCTGTATAGTGCTTGATAAAGAGAAATTTTCAAGATCAGCAGGAAAAGTAAACAAGAGATTAGGATTACTCTCACTGCCTATGTTAGCCACAGTTACTGTGTTACCTTCAAAGACAGGTTCTGCTACCGATAAGGAAAAGACTTGTTGTTCTGCGTCATAGCTGCTTTCTTGTTGTTCAAGATACTGCTGTAACGTCATATTGTTATTAATAATAACAGACGACATTGATATCGTTTGATCTGCCATTGTTGTTGTAAGCTTTGTGATATCAGCCTTGATATCATTATATTTTTCTATAAGCGTAGTATTATCAGGAAACAAAATACTGCTTGCACCGTAGAAGCTCAAACTGCTGAGAGAGTTAACAATGACTTTAGGAAAATGAAAGTCCAAAAGTGTTTCTACAGTACCGTCAATACCTGATATGCTTCTGTTAGTTACTCTGACAAGACCTGTTGTAGAGAAGTCAACGTCGCCTACCTTAACGACAGCAGCAGCTCCTTGTTCGCCTCGATCGCCTTTGTCTCCTTTGCTGCCTTTGCTTCCTTTATCGCCTTTATCACCTTTGTTCCCTTTATCGCCCTTTGGCAAAACAAAGTTAAAAATGGCGTCGTGTTCATTGCCTGTGTTAGTAACAGCAGCTGACATACCTGTTGTTACAGTGCCCAGTCGAATCGTAGCAGCAGGACCTTGTTCGCCTTTATTGCCACGTAAAACTTTTAAGGAAGGATCATAGGGAATTTGAAAGTTAAGTTTAAAGGCATTATTGCAGCTTGTTGTTGTATCTTTAGTTACACTAACGTGCCAGTCATTGTCTATGCTTTGAGAAATAGAACCTATAGACAAAGAAGGGGCCGATATTTTGTCAAAAAGATCAGACATAAGATACATTAAATATCAACTCCGATCTTAAGGTTCTTCATAAATTATCATAGCAGTATTGTGAAACTTACCGACAGTACTTTCGTTCATATAGAAGGCATCAGTATCTATCCCGTCCGGATATCTTGACTGAGGAATAATCCATATATGACTATAAAAAGCATCCATATAGTACTCTTTTGAAGAAGGATCATACTGGTCGTCAAATACGAATCTGTTAACAGAAGATAATTGTGACATATCATAATATTGTCCAGGCAATATTTTAGACATATCAGTTTTGCCCGGTATTAAGTGTAAGGTTTTACGTGTAGCATCATTAGTCAACCATGTTACAACGCTAGCACCTGCTATATATCTGTTTTGCAAAATTACACTGTAATTATTTATCTCGTAAGGCAAAATAATACGTGGAACTCCTCGATTGCTATAACCGAGACTAATTTGCCCAGGCCATTCTAGAGATAAACCACCGTTATTATTACCCTTAGTTCCTGCAAAAACAAAGTGTTTCATAGTTTGTGCATCATTCGCTTGATCTATGGCGCTTTTCCGTTCGGTAGTATATAAGCTCGTATAATTATCTTTGAAAAATTCTGCAACAAGATTCCTAACAACTACTTGTCGCGACCTAATCTTATTCATTTGGTCTTTAGGTAACTCAAGATCACTAAAAATGCTTGATTTCAAGGTATATGATATCATTAACTGTAAGTTACTAAGATTCTTTTTAGATACGTTGCAATTCCATCCACCTGTTATTCTGTCTAAAGTTTCTTGAGGCACATGGATAACACGGTATCCCGGATATGGTGTTCTCTCTGAAAACTTATCAGTTGACTTATAAGTTTGATATGTACAAGTTGAAGACCAAGTAAGTTTATGTTTACTTGTTGTCTTATAAACAACAATAGATCCGTCACTGGGAGCTTCGTCATTATCTTTATCTGCGTTACGTAACCATATAAAATCTTTTGGTTTAGTAGTAGAATTATAAAGATTAACTGTAGTTGTAGCTATACCTTGTGGTGCTCTTATTGCAATGAACATCTCTTCGTATACAGCTTCATCGAAAAAGCTCTCAGGCAAAAACAATGACGCACCTAAAGCAGGGGGTGACGTATTGTCTAGTCTGTCTACACGTTGGTTATACATAAAACGTCCACTAACCTGGTGTTTTCGTTGTGTGTAAGCGCCCTCAGTGCCATCACATTGAGTAATATCTGATACACTGCTATGTTTTGTATTGTGTGATTGTATTCTATAAGCGTTATATCCGTATTTCAATATATTCGGGCTATAATCTTCAAGGGTAAAAATAAACTTATAGTTACGCGCAGGTAAAGTATATTTACAGATATCGAGAAGGTCAGGGAAGCCATCGTCAAACTTTTTATCAATACCAAGAACAATACCTGGTGACGGTGAAGGTGGCGGATCCGGTTCTTTTGGTGGAGGATCACTAACAGAACCGAAGTGATTGAGCAATTTATTGTAAATGAGACGAACGTAAAGATTTTCAGGTTCGTAATAAAAGTTTGTTACGTTATTGACAGGTGCATATGACAAAGTTCTTATTCTTGTAGTTGTGTTTGTTGTATCACCATTGCTAACTACTCGAATATGGCTGCTATCACTGTACTTCCAAGAAACATCACCATCGGAAATAGTAATTTGTCCGTAAGCTGCGTTACCATCTTCGAGTTTATTTTTGGCATCTATAGGTGTTACAATTTTATTGTACCTTGTAGTTTCTGTTCCCTGTTTTGCTATAACATCAAAACATGCACTTGTTTTAGATAAAGCTTGATCTTTATGTTGCCACATATACTTTTCGTAGTAATATGCTTGTCCAGTTGTATGTCTCTTAACTTTCCATTGCAACAATAATCTTTTATTAGTTTGATGCGTGCCATAGCCTCCTGTACTGGTATACATATACTTTCCCGTAGAGTCAAAAGCAAGATTTGTGATATCGTATGGTAGATCATTAACATAAGTGTTTACTAAATTTTTATCTATACTGATAATAACTTGTTCACCATCATTTGTTTTCTTCATAACGTAAGTAAACGGTTGCCAACTTGAATCGTCTTTATAGTCAGACAGTTGTGCATAAGGTATTTCTCTTAAACTTTCGTTAACACCAGGGAAGGTATTATTATATAGAGACCAGTTAACATACATCTTACCGTATTCTGACGGCAGTAAGAAAATTTTCGGTATATAGCTATCATCAACTCCGTCTAACAGTTCAAATGTGATATCACGGTTAGCACCACGTTTCGTCATAAAGTCAGCAGGAAGATAAAGAGATAAGTAATTACTATTTTTGTTAGTACCCCATTGATAAAGCCGTGTGTGGTCAACAGAAAGATTTAAATTTTCTTGAACAGCAAAAACCTTGTTAACCTGTTTATGAGCGAAAATCTCAAACTCAAGACTGACAAGTGTTTCATCGTCACCAACAGGTTCGTCGATACCTTGACAAATTGTTATCCACGTAGAAGGCTCCTGAAAAGGTGGCAATGTCGTAACAGGTAATGGTTTAATGTCGTCATCTTCGCCTTTTTTTTCTGTCTCACTCCAACAAGCTATAGCCAAGTTAGTATAAGCGGCGTTACTAAAACTACGATAAATAGCTGTTGTTGTTGATATATCGCTTAGTCTTAACATAGGTTCACCTAACAGACTATAGCTGTAAGAAAGAGGTGACGCATATTGTGCACTAACGTTAACAGCTTCTTGCCATTCAATCGGATATTGTCCGTTAAGTACATAAGATAATGTACTGTTATAACTTGCAGTAGGTTCTGACAATCTTAGTTCATCGTCAGACAGCCACATTTTCCATAAGTCACTTTTTGGCAAAATAGTACTTTCATTAGATAACGGACTTTCTCCTTCCGGTACAAAACGATAAATTTTAACCGTAACGTCACTGCCTACTGCTAATCCTTGTGCGTAACTGTAATCAAGAACTAAACGCATACCCGTTATATTTGCCATCCCCCAAGTGTCTCTTATAGAATTCAGCACACTGCTTGTAAGTCTTACAACTATATATTGTGAACTTGGTGGCATCGCGTCATACTCAAAAGTAAGATCATTAGATATGTCTATGGGGTCTCTTGTCACACCTTCAGGAGGAAATATTCTTTGTGTCATAGCACGGTCGTTATTTTGGATAGCAAAACTTTTAGGGAGATATAAAACAGCATTGCTGCCGTGCATAGCGAAACGTCCTTTGACGTAGTGAGTATATGCTTCTCTTGTGTTATATCCTGATATCATTAGACCTTGTTCTGTAGTAGGTGCAGCTTCAAGCGGGAATATTAGTCTGTACCTGCACTGATCAGCGTCAACGAGAACGGGGAATGTTTCTGTCACCTTAGGTATACTATAGTTATCGTATTTAACTGCAGGATAAGGAAGAATACCAGATCCTCCGCCACCTTCTATAGTACCGGATCCACCACCGGCAGTAATAGTTCCGTTAAGTTGTACCCAAGCACTGCCGGTATAGAGATAAATAATCCCGTCAATACAAACAGTCCAACCAACTTGAGGACTTTCGGGAAAGTTAGCCATCTCACCTACGTAATATAAATAGTTTTCAAGATCTACGCTACTGCCGCCCCAGTTAGTAGTAAGTGCATTTTCCCAGCTTGACAATCTTAGAGTAAGTGCAGTTAAGATATCGCTTATCTGTGCAAGTACTGTCGCCACATCTTCCCCTTCTTTCATAATTTGTTCGTTAACGTACTGTGTGATATCGTCTTTAAAAGATTGAAATATGGATACAAAGTTACTGTCGATACCAAGATTCTCTCTTGCTGCAACAATGTCAGTAACGTCAGACAAGTTATTATCTCTTCTGAGTCTGTTTCTTATAGCTGCAGCATAAAGTGGCGTCCATTGTATGTTATTATTCTCATCTTTGCCTGTAGCTACTTTTATTATCATATCGTTAATCCCCCATTATTATCAGTACTTCAATTGTCTTATCGCTGTCGTTATAAACTACAAAGCTGTCAGTATTATGAGATATCGTAATGACGCCTTCATTATTAATATAACTGCCATTAGTACGACTTGTTATGTCGTTATCGTAAACAAGAACTGTAGGCGGATACTTTTTAAGGTTATTAACACGTCCTATCCGTTCAGAGTTATTGCTTGCTATAGTAACCGTTCGTGTACTGATACTGCTTGCGCCTATGTTAGTTGCACTGTTTTTACCGTTATTAAGTTTAGCCAGCGTGCCGTCTATGATAATATATTCGATAATGTTAGTAGTTACGTCCATTACAAAGAGATTATCATACAAGGTTGATTCAGACAGGCTCTTGCTAAGGTAAGTGTTTGTAGTGCTGTTGTAGTTGTACACTATACCTTGTGTGCAGTCAATAATGTAAGGTTCCATAGTAGATATCGCACTTGTTACAGAACTGTTGTCGTAACATAAAAGTGCCCGTATGACAGGTGTTCGTAAGGATATAGTGCTATTGTCACTACTGCGATTACAGTAAAAATAACCGCTTTTATCAAGAGTAGGTTCCGTCATTTTTGTAATCTCAAGATTACCTATTCTTGTTGCAAATTCCGATATCCTGTTAAGATCGTTTTGTACGCTGCTTTCAAGACTGGTACGTTTGATACCTGAGCTCACCTTGCCTTCAAGGTTAGTAACAGAAGTTTGAAGACGCCCTATTTTGTTGTTGATAAAAGACAGAGAAGAGCTTCCGTCACCATAAAGGAAATCACTAACTTCATTTATTAACGTTTCATAATCAGAAGAAATACTCAAAGAAGAAGTAACAGTACCTTGTGTATCATAAGGGGGAAGAATCATACTGTCACCGCCCCCGGGATAATAAGGCAATGACGTATCAATAGTAGGAGCAGGTAATCCGTCAAGTCTTTTTATAACAGCCTTAATGGTTTCTTCAAGAACTGTAAACCTTAGTTGCAGTTGTCTGACTCTGTCAGCCATAAGTTGAAGACTAACTGCTTCGTCAGAACGTTCATAGTAAGTATCGGGAAGAATAACTATATGTTCTTCACCTGTGTTATCTCTTACCTTGATAGCTCTTTGTCCTGTTGAAGTTTCTGCTACTAAGGTATTACCTCTGTCAGTTCTGACGTTCTGGATAAAGTAAGAGAGTCCATTAATGATATCAACTACATTTTGATCAAGGTCACTGAGGTTAATGGCTACATCTTTTTTACGGTATTCGTCTTTGATATCAGCTATATCACCTTGAACTGCTTTAATTTGATTATCGATATCATTAACGTAATCCTCAGGCAAACTGTTTCGGTTAACACGATCAGTTTTTTTAAGATAACCTGACAATAACGTTTGAAGTTGCCCTGCTGTTTTACTGCCGTAAATATCTAACAAAAAGTCAGAATCCAGGTCACGTGCCCTAATTTTGTTAACGCTTTTCACTATCTATACCCTCCTTTCTTTTAGTCTGTTCTCATAATATAATAGAGTGTTACTGCAGGAGGTTGTACGGTATCACTTCTGCCGTAAATTGGATCCGATCTTGTAGCACTAAAGCTTATCTTCTGTCCGTAGCTGGTATCATTAACACCGGGTGCACCCGTACTTTGGTTAACGTAAAAGGCACCGCCGACTATACCGCTCTCTTGAGATCCGCTTCCGCCTATCTCGCCTGCTATGTTCGGTAATCCCGCTTCAAGAATTGAGCCCCAAGTTTTAAACTTGTTGTTATCGTAATTCCTGTCATCAACACCCATAATACATCTTCCGCGCAGATCGGGTGTTAAGACCTTTGTAATGCCGTCAGTAGCCGTATGTTCTTCTCCGTCGCAAATAGCCCATCCTTCAGGAATATTATCTGGCGAACCATACCAAGCGACGATAGTACCCCTTGGCAATAAGCTTGATATCAACTTCTTAACGTTGTTCATATGGATAGAGTAGTCTACCATTTTGGATATCGATCTGCAGTTATATGATATCAACTTGTCAGAAATGAAACCGTTGGCTCCTACAGCAACTATGTTGCCTTTTTGTAATCCTACAACGTTGCCGTTAAGACACATCGTATTCATTGACGTTGTAGCCATTCCCGCTGACTGTGCGTAAGGTACTGCAGGTAACGTCTTTCTCTTTAAGGCTTCGTTAACCAGGTTTTGTACCTGAAAGTCAAGATCTATAATTTCTCCTGCACTGTGTCTGTGGCCTTTTGCAACTGCGTCAACCATTAATCCTTTGGCAGCAGCATCAGCTACAGTAGCGGGCATTCCTGCTATCCTGTCATATGATATTACGTCTTCAGGTCTGATATCACCTAAAAAGCTGTCAACATTCTCAGGATTACTGTTATAGTCGAACCAGATATCACCTATTTCTGCATTTTCAGGAGTGCAAGAATCATCAGTACCAGTTAGAGTTTCGTAACTTTCTTGATCAACAGAGTAGTTGCCTTTTCTAAGATAAATACGCGGATATGGATTACCTATCCTGTTAAGTTGATAGTAACGCACCGTGAGTTCCATACCGGGTTCAAGCTTTTCAGGCATTATAAATCTTGTTTCTGATATCTCTGTTATTCCTCCGGTAGCTGCTGAACGAACCAATACGTCATCTATCGTTACTTCGATCATATTACGTCCCGGTGCGTAATGTCCTTTCTTTAGTTCGAACCAAAATCCTCTGTCATTTTGATCGCTATAATAAAGACGATCATTTTCATCTCTGTAAGTAAACTTATTGTGTGGCAAGTCAGTTTCAACAATAGTAAAATTCTCTCTTGTTATAATTGCGTCTTTGGCTATAGAAAGAGTATGCCCGCCTTGTGATACTGCACGTTCTACAATTTCAAGATAGGTAGGATCTGTTACTACATTACCGTTGATATCAAGAATTTGTCCTTCTTCGTTTCTTGCGATATCAAGGCGTATGTTTGACGGTACCCAGTTAGACTGACCTGCTATTTTTATCATTATCAGTCCTGTAGAACCGTTAACTTTAAGAGAACCGTTAGGAATATCTTCCCATGAGTACTCATTTTCGTTCTCTTCTGTTATGATAAGAGCGCGACCTTCTTGAACAGTTTGCTCACTGACCTTTCTTACGCCTTTCCCGATAATACCGCTAAAATCAGTTGAAGCCAAGGTATATCCTCCTCTCAGTGTTCTTGCACTACTGTTTCACTGCCGTGTGATATCTCTGAGTGTAACGTAACCGTAGGTAAAGAAAGCAGTTTATTGTAAACGTTGTCTACTGCACCATTACCGTTAAGATCTTTATATGCGTTATACAACGAAGTTATATTGTCGATATCTTCAACAGACACAAGTCCGACCTTGATATGGTGCAATGACTGGTAAATAATCCTGTCTCTCAGTAAACTGCGCAGTCCGTTTTCGATAGCAATTTGTTTCTTGTATGTTTCTTTTTGTTTGTCGTTATATCTATTAAAAGCGTAAAGAAGAATAATGTTGATTACGACAGAAAAAAGTTGTATAGCATATTGCTCCACAGCCCTAACCTCCTTGTCTTATAACTCTTGTAAGTTTCTAAAAACAGTATTACCTTTTTATAATCCCAAAGCAAAAGACGATCAAAATTTTTTGATCGTCTTTTGCTTTGGGATTATATCAAAGGATAAGCGTTATTTTACTGTCAGTTATTTTCTTTTACTCTATAAAACCGACTTGTACGGTTGCAAGAGCGCTGTCTGCGTAATTATTGTTTGTAAGCTTGTTGGTCGCAACGTAGTTGTATGACGCAACAACTGTAGCAGGATTATCAAGAACTTCGCTAAGATTAAAGCCTGCACTGCCATTGACATTCTTAAGTTTCCACGTAACAACCTTAGCGTTACGGGCGACTGTAAAGATTTGATCGAAATAGTAATAGTTAACACCGTTAACAGAAACAACAAGTTCGTTAAGGTCAAGTGGAATTTGCGATAATGTAAAGGTCTCTGACGTTACCTCTCCGGTTACACTATCTTTTACAATATTAACTGAAAGTTTTTCTCTTATAGGAGTAATAGCTTCAACAACGTCAAGACGACGATCAAGATTATAAGCAATATTGTGTGCTTCAACGATAGCTTCTGCCTTGTGTACCAAAAGTTGTTGATCCACATACTGCTTAGATACCGTAGCCGTATTTTCTGATACAGCGGTTTCAGCATTAAGGGCAGCTTGAACAGTTACACCTGCAGAGTCGGTAATTGCAGCGTGACTGCTCGCTGTTACGATATGAGACCAGTCATAAGTTTTGGCGTCAAGCGCTGCTATTGTAGTATTAAGTTCTTCAACTGCAGCAGCAAGAGCGTTAGCAGCGTAAACGTGTTCATAAGCTATACGAGCAAGAAGTTCGTCTCTAACACCCTCTGTTCTCAGCTCTGCAATCTTCTTGGCTTCTGCAATACGATACTGTGTCCACTTAACAGAAGGTACGTTAATGCTTTGAGTTTTTTCGTCAACAGTCTTGTCATTTGCTGCGGTTGCTATGCCCGTTTTTAGCGTATCACTGCCTGCCGCACCGGTAACACTGTTAAACGTAGGAACAGTAACAGACACGTTATCAGTGTCCTTAGTTCCGTTAGTAATGTTGTTCCACAAGTAAGCATCCTGATAGATGTGTAATTCGTTATAGCTGGCACGTTCCTTTTCTTCTCTAATAAGATAACGTGTGTATTGCTCAGATAAAACTGCTGTACTTTGACTTGCTGCTGTTTCCAGTGGTTTGGCTGTAATACCGCCATTGCTGCTAAGTGATTCTTCAGAAGAATAAGCAAGAGCAGGAGTAGCTGCGGTATACGAAGGAGCAGTAACAATATATTTCCATTTGTAAGACGAGTCATCGTTTTCTTTTATTGTATCAATAAGTTCTGACGTTTTTTCGTTAAAGATTCTAATACCTGTGACGTCAGGGTGATCAGAATCAGCGTCAACAAAGGTATAAGTATCATTAACTTTTGTGACCTTAGTAAATGTATTAATAACGTCATCGCTAAATTGTACAAACAGATCTCTGGCTGAGTTAGGAACAGTGTCAGGATCTGTAACGAAGTGATCAAAATCACTTCTTAACGATGCGTGGTTTGCGTCAACGCTGGCAAATTTTGTAACAAGAGATTTTTCGTCAATAGTATTATTTGTAACAGCCTGGCTTGCAGTAAGAGAGCTTTTGACACCAACGATAAGTTTATCTTTGTACAACATCTTGTCTTTAATACCGTTGATTTCTGCAAATGCTGTACCTAAAGTAACGTAGCCGCTACTGTTAATGGCAGGCGTATCATTGACGCTGCCTACGGCATAAGTTTTAATTTCTGTGATAGCGTCATCTACATATTTCTTTGTCGGTACTACAGTGGTCTTTGTAACAGACTCAGCGCTGGCGTTAATTGTAGCAGTTGACGCAACACCGGTTGCGTTATAAGCAGTGGCAGTTTTTGCAGGTGCGCCTTGAACATACTGATATCTGACTGCTGCTCTGCCTATTTGTTCACTTGCAGGTATGGTTGTATTGTCAGGAGTAGCTACACCTTCAAGAAGATCAAGACGATTATCTATAACTTGAGAGTGAGCAGCAATAGCTTCATCAATAGCTTCAACGCCTACAGCTTCAATTATCCGGTTAACAAGATTGGTATCTTTGGCAAGTTGGATAACGACCTTTTTTAAGGCTTGATCATAAGCGATAAGCTGCAGTTCGTTATTGTCTAAAAGTGCGTTAGTAGGAAGATCTTCAATAGTCCACTTGCCACGTGGGAATACTTTAAATCTTACAGGATCACTGCTGGTTCCTTGGAAACGTTTATAAACAATTTGATCAGGCTCAACAGCGGCCCCTGTTTCCCTGTTAGATCCGTAAGATCCTACCGTACCTTCAAAGTCGATAATATAAGGATCACTGCTGAATGTTCCTGTCTGGATATTAAAGGTGATATCACCTGCTGTATTATTTTCAAAAGAAACAATACGTTCACCTTCAACAGTATAAGGAATAAGCTGTGTATTATAAAGAACGTCACTCTGATCTGCAACAGTTGAGTCACTGCTTGTAAGATTAGCAGTTTTCTCACCGTTTACAAGAGTAGCCGTACTTCCTGACGAAGGTCCTATCCAGCTGTATTCAAGGCGTACTACGTCTTTAATGGGTTTATTCTTTAAACCTAAAACTGACGTGCTGGTTCCGCCGACAGTAGTATAATAACTGCCGCCGTTGAGTTCTGCGTTAAGTTGTCCAATGGCGCGTTCAAGTTCAGGAAGACTGATATTGTTGGCGCCACCCATTATGTTATCAACGTTAGTTTTTAACTCTTCAACAAGATCTTCAGCATTATACAACACCGGAGGATTACTGCTGTCACCGGGTGTTTTAACGACTTCAGTAGTAACTTTAGACGCAGGATAGCTTTCGTCGATCTGATGCAACAGATCATACATTGCTACCAAACCATCAATCTGGTTTCGTTTAATTAAGATTGCCATAGAATGTTACACCTCTTTATGATATCGAAATTTTTATTTTACGGCAATGAGTAGACTGCGTTACCATTGCCGTCAACAGCGTTAGCAAGAGCTGTCTGAAGGGTAGTAACCAAACTTTCAAGATCTGATATCCTGTTTAGTAACGCAGTAATATCGCCCTTAACTGCTATCTCGTTATCGACGGATCCGCCTGTTGCAGTTGTGTCAGTACCTTTAGTGTAATAAGCTCCTTTAGGATTGACGTTAATACGAACCCCACTGTTTTTGACGGTATTGTCACCGATACCGTCTTTATACTTAGAGTAAATTTGTACAGCTATACCGTCAGCGTTACCGTCATTGGTTCCCACGTAAGAAATGATATCAGCTGTTTTGTTATAGTACTGTGAACCGCCACCGTCACTTTCGTTCCAAAGCAAAGCGTAAGATTCGTCAGCGTTATCTTTCTTGGTATAAAAATATCCGTTTTTAAAGATATCATCAGTCTTAACGTAAGACGCAAGAGCTGCAGTAAGTTCAGCGTCAGTAGCTAATCCTGACATAGCAGAAACACCAAGGTTTTCCTTAATGGCATCTGATATTACTTCGTCTTTAACTTTAGCGATAGTAGCAGCGTTAGCTGCCGTTATTTTTGTTTCTTGTGACTGCGATATGCTGGTTGCAAGATTTTGTGCTAACGCTTGTAAGTTAACCAAAGCCATATACCTCCTTTTGTTAAAACAGGAGGTAACCGGACTTTATCTTTGTACAGATTATATTCCGATTACCTCCGGTTATTTTATCTAACTATAATATAGTCTATTAAGATTACTCGCCTGCAAGCTGTGCTTGGATAGTCTCAAGGACTTCAGCAATGGCCGCGTTAATGGCAGCGTCAACTTCAGCCTTGGTATAGGTATCAGATGCGTCAGCTTTAAGAGCAAGACCTGCAGTTACATTTGCAGTAGTAGCAAGGGGTGCAATGGCAGCGTCAACTTCAGTCTTGGTATAGGTGGTAGCCTGATCAGCCTTAAGAGCAATAGCTGCGTTAACAGTATTTGCAACAGCGAGAGTAGCAATAGTGTTTTGTAACGCAGTTTGATCTTCTTGATAATCGTCCTTATCAATTTTATTATTAAAGGTTGAAGAAAGTTCAGTTTCAAGAGTACGAAGGTTAGCAGTTGTAACGTACCCTTGTAAGAGATTGTTTACTTCAGTCTGGTTATAAACGTCAGACTTCGTGTAAAGCTGATCCTTGGTATAGGAATCAGCAATATGATCACGGAATGTTGCCGCGTCAAGCTTAAGGGCCATACCTGCTTCGTAGGTTTCGGTATCAACTTTGGTTGCGATATCTGTGTTATAAGTAGCAGTGTCAAGTTTGGCGTTAATAGATTGCTGAAGTGCAAACTGTGCGTCAGAGAGTGCAGTCGTTGTTGCCTTAGTAGCAAGAGCTGCGTCAGTCGTGGTCTTGTAAGTTTCAAAGTCTTCAGAGAGAGTGCTTACGTCAGCTTGTGCTGCTTCTGCTTTGGTAACAGCAGTACCTGCCGTAGTAACAGCAGTATCAGCTTTACCGTCAGCTGTAGTAGCAGTTGACGCTGCAGTGTTAGCAGTATCAAGAGCTGTTGCTGCGTTACCTGACGCAGTGCTGGCAATACCTTTAGCTTCTTCTGCAATTTCTTTTGCTGTTGTTGAACGAGTACGTGCGTCGTCAGCAAGAGTTTTTGCACTATTAGCAGTTGTAAGGGCGTCGGTAGCGTTCTGGTTAGCAGTAGCTGCTGCAGTGGCGTTAGCTTGAACGCTTGTCAAAACAGTTGCACACTTGGTCTCAAGTTCGGTTACACGATCGGTAGCTGCGTTAAGGTTTGTGATAGTTGCAAACTTTGCGTCAGCCTGTGCTTGAGAATAAGTGTTCTCAACGTCCATTTCACGAGCAAGAAGTTCGTCAATCTTATCCTTAGTGTAAGTACCGACGATTTCCTCTACGTTGGCAGCGTTGCCGAGAAGAGCGTTAACTTCTGCCTTGGTATAAACGTCAGCTGCGTTAGCTTTAAGAGCAATCTGACCATTAGCATTTTCGATAGCCGTAGCGTTAGCACTGATATCAGCTTGTGCTTGTGCGATATCGTTAGTGTGCTGAGTAATGCTTGCGCCGTTAGCTGCAATAGCGTCAGCGTTAGCCTGGATATCAGCGTTAATACCTTCAACTGTTGTGTTAACAGTACTACGATAGTTGTCGAGACTATCACTTGCTGCCTGACGGTTAGTTTCGATAGTGGTATTGACACCGCTGATAGCAGTAGAAAGTGCGCTCGCCGCAGCGTCAGCAACAGCAGTAACTTCAGCTTTAGTAGCAAGCTGATTGATATCAACGTCAAGGGTGTTTTTGATAACGCGTTCAACAACAGTAGTTTCTACTGTGTTGATAACGTCAGCTTTAGCTGCGTTGATATCAGCAGTACGAGCAGCTGCTGCAGCGTTAGCAACATTCTGAGCCAATGTTTCAAGATTTTTTAATTCAGCCATTTTGTTATACCTCCGATTTTTCAGACATTACTGTCCCAATAACTTAAGGGTTAACGTGTTCATTACCTGTCTGACAGTATCATTAATAATCTCGTCAACTTCAGCTTTTGTGTAAACATCAGTTATGTTAGCCTTCTCTTGAAGTGCAGTATCAACGTAAGATGTATCATTTATGGCAGCTTCAAGCTTAGTATTGAGATCTTCTACACTATTTATAATACTTGTTATACTATTGTTTATTTCTCTAACTTTTGAGTCAACTGTTGTTGTGTCAGCTTTAGTAGCAAGTGCACTTTCTACCGTACTCTTTATTGCTACAACGTCAGCAAGATCTTCAAGTGCACTTTTGTCTGCCTTAAGAGACAAACCTGTAGTAAGTTCTGTTTTGCTTGCCTTATTTTCAAGTGCAACGATATCAGCTTTCTTTGCAAGTTCGGCAGTAAAGGTAGCAGTATTCACTGTATTATTCTTAAGGTTTGCGAATTCAAGCTGAACGCCTGCTATCAAGTCTTGGATATTGTTTGCAGCTCTGACTGCACCTTCAACTGCAGCAGCAGCATCAGTAGCAGCACTGAGTGCAGCAGCAGAGTCAACAATAGCCTTATCGCCTTTTTCGATAGTACTATTCGCAATATTAAGAGCGTTGTTTGCTGTGTCAACGGCATTTTGAGCGTTAACTTTAGCTTCAAGAGAATTACGATTGGCTGACCTTACAGCTATAGTATTATCGTTAACTGTAGACAAGGCATTGTCAATTTGTCCTGCCATAGTAGACATATCATTAGTGATAGCCGGTAACTTTGTTTCAAGAATACGAGTAACGTCACGATCTATGGTTGAGACTCTTTCAACAAGAGTTTCAAGATTAGTACTGCTTGCTTTGTTAGCTAACAGATTGTCAACTTCAGTCTTTGTATAGAATAATGTTAAGTCAAGGGCATCTTCTCTTTCAAACATTTCCTTGATTGTTTGTTCGTTATACTCTTCTATAGTACGATACAAGGCGGTAAGATCAGTTTTACCTTCGAGAAGATTTTGAACTTCAATTTTGGTATAAACGTCAGTGCTGTTAGCTTTAGTTTGTAAGGTACTTTTGATCGTGTTGATATCTATGACTGCGCTTGCAATATCTCTTGCGTTAGTGGTAATATCACGAACATTATTGCCGATTGCAGCGCTGTTATCTATGATATCGTGACTTAACGTTGCTATTGTTTCATTGATTTCAGCAACACTGTTATTAATAGCAGTATTGGTATCTTGGACAGCGCTGTTAAGTTCTCTAACTTTAGAGTCGATTTCACTTTTGTTGTAAACAGTAGTCTTAAAGTCAGAAAGATCACGAGACAAACTGCCAACTGTTGTTTTAATAGCAAGATCTTGCTCATTAACGTAAGCCAGCGAAGTCTTTGTGTCATCCAGGGCGTCAATCCTGTTGTTTATCTCTCTTACGGTATCTGTGACGTCAGCTTGTTTGGCTGCTGCTTCGTCAAGTGCCGTTACACTATTTTGGATATCAAGAATGCTTGTGTTAACAGCTACAAACTTATTGTCAATTTCAGTTTGTCTGTAAACGTCATCCTTGTTTGCCTTCGTTGTGATATCAGAAGACAGACGAGTTAATACGGGTGACATTGCATTAACTGCGCTTTGAACAGGTGTAAAGTCATCATAGTTTACCTTGTTCAACAAGAGTTCGTTAGTTTCTCTTTTGGAGTAAATATCAGAAGAAGCTGCCTTTTCACCAAGCAACTCATCAATACGTTGCATTGTATAAGTTTGAAGGTTATCCAAAACACCGTCTTTGTCATAATCTTTAGCTATAAAGTCATTAATAGCTTCCTTGGTATAAACGTTATTTTGTAAGGTGTAGATATCTTCGTAGATATCGTCCTTAACCTTTTGCATACCTTCCTTTGTTTGGTAGGTGTTTTTGGCGTTAGCAATAGTAAGGTAAATTGCAGGATTAAGATCAGCTTCGCTGCCAAGTTTTAACTTTTGAATACCTGTCTTGGTACCTACAAAAAGTTCAGCAGTATCGGTTGTGAAGATCAGTGCATTTTCGTCAAGTTTTTCCGGCAACTCTGTACTTGTAGTGTATAGGATTGCACTTGTAGGATAACTTTTTGTAACGTAAGATCCCCTTGCCTTAATTTGTCCTGTAACGTTACCTGTGAATTTTAACGTTGAAGCCATATCTTAATCCTCCACTTCTATGCCTACATACTCTATCATAATGCTTGAATCAACCTCAGGTGTAATACCTGCTGCACCCATTGCTTCCTTTGTGTCTGTCCATTGAACAGTACACTCATTAGGATTAACAATAAATCCCTTAATATAGGTTACACCGTTAAGGATAAACTTAACTGACTCTTTTACCGGCACATGATCAAGCTTATACGTAAAGTTATTGAGATAGTCGTTGTTGGTAACAGAAAATACTTGATAGTAAACTGTCCTTGACGCATTTTTGACTTCGTTAACTTTACGTGTTAAGTCTAATACCATTTGGGTTAGTGACGTACTTTGTCGTAATACCTGATCAACAAGATTAGGGTGCAGGTAAGGGTCTCCTACCAGTCTGAGCAAGGACATAATAACTTGACGATTACTTTTAGTCTCTGTGTTAATACGTCTTACAAGTTCGTTAATGGCGCCTATGACAGTCTTGGTTGACGTTTCAAGCTTGGCATTCTTTTCAAGTAATGCGTGAGATCTGAGTTCCGGATTAGAAGAAAGATTGTCTGCAAGAACTATTTTTTGTAAGTAATTTTTAAGTTCTTCGATATCAGCTCTTGTAACTGTACTCATTCTTACGCACCTCCTTCAGAAGAAGGACTAATAGTATATATCTTGTAAACCAAGTTAACAGGACTTCTGTTATCAAACACAAGACAGTCAGAATCTTGGTTATACCAGAATGCACCGTTGCTGATAAACGCACCTGCGTGATAACATTCTGTTTCATACTCATCAAAGGTGTCTTCATTGTTGAGTCTGACAGGAACTTCCAAACCTTCAGGATATTTGGATATAAACTTACTGTCAAGAACGTCAGTTGTATCCGTTAAGTCTGTATAGGTCTTTAGAACCGGATTTTCTTGTGTCTCGTCTCTTTCGTTAAGTGCACCTACGAGATCCAGACGTACAGTACGAATAACAGGTTCGCCGTTCTGATCTATACCCATAAGTTCTTCAGATCCTATGCTCTTTTGGATAAATGAAGATGCGAAATCTCTAACCATATAACAGTTAATAGGCATAACAAAGTACTCAATCCATCCGTTATCAGCTATGTCAACAGGTAAGATATTGTCAGGTGCTTTAACCTTGATAACAATCTGCGGTCTTAGCGTACTGCCGACAGGCAATTTAAGATCTGCCGTTTCTTTAATATTACCTGCGTAAACTACAGCTGTTTGATAATTTGTAGGATTGTACATAGTGAAGTCCCAAGATATACCCGCAGGTACAGTTAAAGGCATATCACTTTCGGTAACTGCAGCTACAAGAACGTTATCGGCATCAACAGCTGCTATCTTACTGGCAATATCTTTAGTGCCGTAAGGAACTTCAAGAATATTAACAGGATTATTAACGTAATAACCGGGCACAATATTTGTGATAACTTTTGCTGCAGGGTTATCTATGACGCTATAAATAACTTGTGCACCCATATACCTGTCAAGACTTTGTTCAAGAGTGGTAACCCTTGCGTCATTTTCAAGACGATATTGTGCTATGGCATCAGAACTCCAGTTTGCGTCGGTATAGGCAGCTTGCGCTGTAGAAGATATGTTTTGCACAGCAGAATTTAAAGAACCTACCGTGTTATACAAGTCAATATAGTTATTGTTAGTAACACTTGCCAGGTTGTCTGCTCTTGTTGCAATATCTCTTATTTCGGTGGCGTCAGCACTTGCTGCTTCCAAAGATGCAATCATACGAGCAAGGTTAAGTTCAAAACTGTCAGTTTGTGCCTTAACCTGCCCGTGCTGTATCTCAATACCTTCTACTCTTGATACCAGATCACTGTACATATTTTGTAACTTGTCAATATCGTCTTGTGTGGCCAGTCTGTCTTTTTCTTTTGGTGTCTCTTGGTCTTCGGTATAAAAGATACCGGTCTGTTTAACGAACAAACGACTACCCAAGTTAGAGTTATTTAAAGCTTGTAACGTAACATTATCTTTTTGAACACTGACTTTTGACGTTATCTTCGTTTGACCGTTAATAAACTGGATTACAGATCCGTCTTTAGTGTTAACGTGATATGACTCATTGCCCTGATCATTAACACGTACGTTAACTTTATTGTCAAGACCGTTAATAAACTGTTCATTCTTAACAAAGGTGTTCTGCATCTCTCTGACTGTAAAGATATCATCGTCATCAACTTTATTGTCAAGTTTGATATTGACGGTACTAATAGAGTCTTGCAGACGACCAAGCTGAACATTAAGTGCGTCTACTTGATCTTTGACGGGATTAAAACGTTCAAGTTTTGTGTAGGTATTACCTAACTGTGCTTCTGTCAGGTAGTCAGCCAAGCTTACAACAGCACCGTCTGAGCCTATGTTAACTCTGACCAATTTATCGCCTGTACCGATATACAATTCTCTTGTGTCAGTAGTGTATAAAAGTACATTTTTTGGCAGCTTAACAGGAAGTTCGGTAGATACTGCGTACACCACAGTAGCTACAGGATAGTTAACTTCTTGAGCAGTTGATCGTTCGCTGCTGTATAACGTATCTTTGTCAACGAACCTAACTGTAGACAATCTGATTACCTCCTTTTTACAGAATTCCTTTACAAACCATATTACTGCAGATAAGATATTTCTTATCTTTCAAGTACTTCAAAGTACAATGACTTTAAGTCGTTATTCTTTAGTTTTTCTTCTGTAGCGTTAAAGATTAATCTAAGTTGAAGAAAGTGATCGATATTGTCTGCACTTGACCCGTTGTTTTTAGTTCCTGACAAGACAGGCTTAGTATCCATAGAAAGAACAGCTTTGCGCCCGGTAACGTAAAAAGGAATAATATTACTGTCATTATAAATAATAGTGCAGTAATCAAGCAGTACAGAATCTTCTACACAATCAAAGAAGAAGCATATGTCATAGTTAGTAAGATCTGCTACGGTTTCTGTACCCCATCTGTTATTCCAAAGTTGGATATCAACTACTATGGGGTCCTCATTAGTATACTTACCAGCGTAAAAGTCATTATTAACAGAGTAACGTTCGTCAGATAAACATTTTGCATACCAAGATATTTGTGCCTTATCCACTGCTTACACCTCTCTTGAATCCCCTAACGTAAAGCTTTGTGTTAGGAATAACTAAGTCATCTCTTAAGATAATCTTGACTTGAGTATCAGTTAGTCTTTGTATGTCATAATCAATATCCTGGATATCTCTGTTACTTCCATTTTGAATAAGCAATCTGACGTTATCTGCTGTAACGTAATAGACAGAAAATACATCGTTGATATTAACGTTATTTACAGTAAGGACAGTAGAAGTTATCGGAACAATGATATCAAAGGAATTTGATATTACACCTGTTCTCACTTGTGCAGGAATATCAGACAGCGCTATAGTTGTTCCTTGTTTGTAACAGTTATCAAGATCAGCTATGTTCTCTTGGATAGTATCGGTTAAATCCTTGATATCATTCCAGTTAGAAATAAAGTTAGTGTTAAGAGTTTCTACCTGTTCAAGAGCGCTGTTGGCTACAGACATTGCACTGTTAGCGTAAGCCTTTATGTTAGAGACTAACGTATCAAGCTGATCGTAATTCCAAACTTGTCTTGATATACGGCAAGTAATAGTCTGTCCTACAGTAATATTTTTAACAACCTTAAAATGATGCGATATCGTATCTTGATATCTGGTCACAAGAGAGTCATCAACGTAAGAGTAGTCAACTGTAGGATTAACAGTATCGACTATCTCGCAAAAACCGTTAATACTGCGAGGCAATTTAATACCGTCAACGTAAACTTCAAGTTGCTCTTGTCCTACGGTATAGCCTGCTGCAGTCTCAAAGACTTGGTTGGATCCTGTGACTGCTGCTGCAATATTAACTTCTTTAACAAAGACTGCACCGCGTTGAAATGTTTCTCTCGCAGGCTTCATTCTTACCGCGTGAGTTACAGTTATCGCAACAAAAGCAGGGTGCAATAACGGTTTCTTAAGTTTAAAACCGGCACCTTTGTTTACTCTTGTAGCTTCAAGTACTTCTGATATCGTTGTCAGTTCCTGTTCATAAACCGATATCAACTTCTCTGAATTCTCTATCTGTGATAAAAGGTCGATAAAGTCTGATATCAAATGTGCCAGTCTTTTGTCGATAACCATAAGGTTTCTGAGATTGTCAAGGTCAGTATCCTTTATCGTGTAATCTTCGTTAGCAAGATCGTAAGCGTCAGGATAAAGCTTGGTTGAGTCACTAAGGTCTTTCTTAAGTGCTTTAATGCCGGGCTCCAAACTGTCTCTGTTCCTTTTTAAGGTTTGTAAGACTATTTTGGCTTTGGTAATCTTATCTTTCAGCTCTTTTTGTTGTGCAACAAGATCGTTGACATCAGCTTGAGTCATAACAATTTCGTCGTATTGATCGTGCATTAGTACGGCGTTATCGACAAATATGGTTAACGAGTTAGTACCCGGCACGTATTTCAGGTTAAGTTCTTCGGGATCAAACAGAAATGTTTGTAAGTCGTCAGGGTTGATATCAGGTGTCCAAAGTTTTCTTTCTTGGATAACGATCTCTGAGTGATCATTAACTATAGTCCATCCCCACTCACCGTCAACTTGGCGCCAAATGTACAAGGTGTTATCCTTGCTGTTATACCATAGATCATTCTCTTGTCTGTCTCTTAAAGGAGGTTCAACGAAGTAAATGAACTTTTGTTTCTGATATCTCTCACCGTTAATGTAAAGTTCGTTATGATTATTAACGTAGACCGTACGATATGACCTGTGATTTGTGAAGAAGTCACAGGTTATACCTTCTTCGGTTATCTGCCAAAACAGAACAGCTACACAAAGACTTGTGTCGTAGTCAGCAAGATCTACGTGACTTGGACTGGGTGAATCAATAGACCAAAGATACTCATAACTGCCGTCAAGGTTTAGCATAATCGTATCTACCCTGTTATAAGCTACAGTTTGGGTTACCGTAACTCTTGATCCTGCAAAGCTGCTGTTAAGCCATAAAATGTTTCCCAAAAGCCTTACTACAGAAATTGGATATCCGTCAACGTCACGCACTCTCAGAATGCTGTCGTCAATTTCTACTGTGATATCAGGCGGATTATAAACAAGATATTTCTTGTTCTCAAAGTCATAGACGTTATCGTCCAGCACAACTCTGCCATCAGTATCCACTGTATAAGTTCTTTCAATAGTGTCGTAGCTGATATCACCTGTAGCAAAAACTTTCTTATCAACGATAACTTCTTCACCGTCTTTATTGATAAAGACACCTTCGTTAACTGTTACCGACAAGGTATCTTGATCAAAAGACAAGGCAAAGCCTTCTACGATACCCCATCCGCCTGTTCTTAATCTTTCTCTTGCAAGCCAAGTATTTATAAGGTTAAAGTTAGCGTTAATGGGTGCAGCTTTAATACCGGGTGCAAAGTCAAGGTTGTTAAGTTGTTGTATACCCAAAGCACGTCCTCCTTTCTTACTTTTTGCTTTCAAAAACTATAACGTAAGTGTCACCTGCCGCTACGTGCTTATCAAGTTCTTTGCGTATTCTTTCTTCATACTGTTTTAGTAAGACAGGTAACCTTATAACCAAGCTTGATCCGAGACGGTAAGGTCTCCCAAGGATATTGCCGATATCGGACATATTATAATCATCAGGTTGATCGTCAGGTAATCCTCCACCGTTTATGCGTGTATCGTAAATAGTGATATCTTGTTGTACAGTAAAGTAGATATCAGCAACTTTAACGTAAGAAGACAAAGGCGTTTCTTTTTCGGACAAAAGATAAAAAGTATTACAGAGAGAAGAAGTTCTTTGTCCTACAAAAAGAGAGTAAGATATAGTAAGGTCTTCTATCTTAAATATTTGATCTGTCACCGTACAAATATCATAAGAACTTGATATCATAGGTTTAACCATAAGATAAAACACGTTATCGCTCTTGGTAAAATTATAGCTTAAGGGTGTCTCTACCGTAAAAATGTCCTCAGGCTTATAAAAAACTACAGTATGCTTGCTGGTGTAAAAAGAGATATCGTTAACGTCTTGGGCCGGATCAGGCACTGTATTGTTACTTACCTTAACAAAAGAAATTTCATAGTTATTTCTGTCAATATTTTGATATCTTACGTAAGGTGTGTCAACTATGATATCAACTATGGACAGATTACTGAGAGACAAATCTTCTTGGGGCAAAAAGTCAGACAATGATATCTTAGGATGGGTTCTGTTAAAGCTTGCTGTACTGTATGCCAAGTAATTAACAGGTACGTCAGTTATCCATAATGGTATCGTTCTGCTTTTCTCATATCTTTGAAGATAACAGTAAATAAGTGTTTCATACACTGATTGTGCAACGTCATCGATATTGTCAAGAAACCATGACGGTGTAACGATCACAAAACCTTTGTTTCTCTTGTGTAAAACAAGAGTAGCTTCGTTAAGATAAATGTGATCATCAAAAAAGGTATCATCAAAGAAGGTGATATCTTGGTTAAAAACAGAAGCTTGGTTTCTTGTAATTCTGTAACTTTCTGTTGTGTACAGTGTAGTTGTTATCATATTTAGTGTGATATCAGAAGTGTCAAAAGATGTAACGTTTTTAAAACGTCCTTTATAGTCATCGCAGAACAGCCAAACATTAGTATGATTATCAAAGATATCAGCGATATCGATCTCTTCGTCACTGGTACCATAATGGACACCGTCAGCACTTTTGATAAACAGAAAGTCGCAGTCACTATTTGCACTATCAATAAGTGTCATGTAATTAGTACTACCTCCGTTAAAGCGAAGGTTAAAAGGACACGATCCTTGCAGGTAACTGTCACCAAAAAGTCTCATAAGTTTATTAGAAAAGGTAAGACTGGCGCCACTGCTTGCTGCACCTACCTTGATATCATAAATTCTGTTGTTGTAATATTGTTCTGTTCGTTGGATTTCAAGATAAACGTTAAAAGAAAGCGGACTAAACTCTACAAAGCTAGTAGGTTCATAGTAATAACTGTCACCTTGTCTTTTCATATTCTTTTGTACAACATTATTATTACTGTCAAAAAGAAATACGTTAGCCTTACTAAAAACACTGTAAGGAGTAACCTTTTCTCTCTTATCTTGTAAAAATTCTTCTTTGACATCGATATGGGGCTGCATTTCAACGTTATCAAAGTTAACGTAACCAAGGGGTATTTCTTTCAAGCTTGTATAGCGTAGGCCGCTGTCACCTTGTAACTCTTGCGGTGTTCTTGATATCACAATATGTTTTGAAAGATTGATCTTCATAGTGCAGCACCTCTTTTTAGGATAACAAACTTATTGCCGTCAGGTTTGATATCAGTATGGATAACCGGATCAGATATGCCTGTGTCATTAAGCTCGTAGTTAACCTTAACTGAGGTATCGTCTGTTACGATATCGATAACGTAGTTACCGCTTTCTTCGTCTTTGTTAATAGCGTAAGAGTCTTTTTTTGCGTAATCAACAATGTAATACTCATACATATTTTCAAGAGTACTGTCTAACGTTATGGTACGATCGCCTGCGTTAATATCGTACAGTGCAGAAGACAAAACAGCGTAAGCACCTTGATCTACACACAGATCAATAGAAGACACTGCGCTGATATCAGCTATTCTTAAAAAGTAGTCAGGGTTAAAAGTTCCCGTTTCTACACCGTAAACCGTTATACCTTGTCCTGACTCATTGATATCAGAAGTTAAGCGTAAAACAGTTTCTGTACCGTTAAACAGTTCTCTCTCTTGTACAGTAAAGAAATAGTAAAATTTATCAGCTCTTTGATATCTGACAGCTATGAAGTCATAGTCATTTCTGACAGCGTCAGGAATTGTGATAACGTCATTTTTAACCGATACTGTGATATCGTCCAATTTATTGTAGACACTGGCAAACTTAGTGATATCAGTTTGACTTCTGTCAACAAGAGCACCCTTTGGTATACCGAATATTTCAAGGTTACGAGACAATGACGTAGTATGATAAGACAGTTTTAGTTCAAGCGAACTCTTTGTAAACAAGTCAATGAATATATTATCAGGTTCAACAACTTCTCTGTAACTTCCTGACAGGTCAAAAGCTTCGTCGTTTATGTTAGTTACTATGATAGGCCCCTTAACATAGGAAGGAACAACAGCAGTATAACTGCCTTGTATGTTAGCGTTGATACTTGTTCCGTCAGCCATAATTAACGTCAGGTTAGCGATATCAGCACTAACGTTATAAAAAATCTTAACAGAGTTATGATCTTCTGTTGTTAACAGAAAACTTTTTAACCCACAAGGCTTGCCTGTAACCGGATCATCTACAGACAAGGTTAGAGTGTCCATACCGATAGTAAAGTTATACTGTTGATCAAAGTTAATCAAGAAGGCGTCAAGAGTTATTCTGTTTTGGTTTGTAACTATAATACCATAAGGGCTAATCTTAGCAGCGTCATCAAAAGACGGTACACTGTGGATAACGCCTTCCCATACCACTGTTTTGACGTTACTTAAATCTATTTCAATATAGCTGCTTTCTACAACTTTAGGTTTATCCTGAGTAACAACAAAAGATCCGCCCTTGGTATCCTTAATGGTAACATTGCTTACCTTGCCGTTACGTCCCTTAAAGCTGACAATAACAGTAGCAGATTCTTTAAGGGTAAAACTTCCTTGATTATGAACAAAGCTTTTATTGATATCTTCAAAGTTATCCTCGTCGTAGTGGATTGTTGTACTGTCATAGAAAGAATCGTCAGGATTAACTGTTATCGTCGGAATCTCTTCCTTGTAGATAAAACCTTCGATATCGTAAGTGTCATTAATGGTATCAGTATCATAGTTAAACCAAAACGTACCTGCGGGGAGTTCGATACCTTTTTGTTCAAGGTAAGCGTCGTTAGTACAGTTTTCAAACATAAAGCTTTCAGGCCAGAATGATATCCTGCCACCGTGTATGTTAGCTATGGAACAATGCCAAAAGTCAGGGACACCTTGCAGAAAGGCAACGTCCTTGACAGTATTGCCCGCTGCAGAGTAAAAACCAAGGTAATAGGTTGACAGTTCTCGTGACATAATATGGGTGCCTAAGTTTATAAGGCTATTACCGTTAACGAGAAACAGCTGCCCCTTCTGTCCCGTAAGTTTAAAGACAAGATTAATATCGCCTTCAGGTTTTAACGTGTTAGAAACGGCAGCATAGTTTTCTTGCTGTGATAAATATCGTTCCATAGCTTGAAAGGAGTTAGTGCCGACGTGGAATAAACACGAGTATTTAGCTTGATCCGGTACATTATCGGTTATAACGATACCGAAACCTGATCTCAGATATAATATTGTCATTTTAACAGTGACGTCACCATTAAACAGGTAAGACGATACCAAAATATCTTGTTCGTAAAAGTGCAAACCTTGTTCTGTAGCTTGCACTCTTGCTGTGTCAAAAAAGGCTTGCACGCTATACTACCTCCAGTACAAAGTTACTGATCTTTATCTCTACGTCAGCAGATAAAAGTTTTATCTTAAACTGAAACAATCTGTAGTCATCGAAAATGTGTGACGACGTTGCAACAAGTTGGTTATTTAAGGTGATATCATACCAAGGTGTCCATACAAGATACAGGTTGTCTTTTTTACATCCTCTGACAAAAAACTTAATCTTGGTGATATCAGAACAAGATCCTGTAAGGCGTAACAAACGATAGTTTGCTGTAATAACTGTATCATAAACTTTAGTTGTTACAGAACCATTACTGTTATCTTGTATTACCAAGGGAACAATACCGAGTTCACCATAACGAACAAACATTTCTATGACGTCTACAACCTTGTTTGGATCCATACTAACCTCAGCACTAACGTAAGACTTTACAGTTGTACCGTCAAAACAAGCAAGATTAGTTTTTTGTACGTAACCGATAAGTATGGCGTCAGTACCTTGTTCGTTATCGGCAGTGTACAGTTTGATATCAAAATTCTTTAAATGTCCTGATATCAAACTATTAACCTTAACGTAAATATCTATAGCGTTAGCACTGTTATCAAGGTAAAAGAACGGCGTCCGAATCCATCCTTTATTTTCTGCTGTTACAAAGGTTTCCTTATATCTGCTTACGACAACGTCAGCTATGATATTCTCGTAACAGTTATGACTGCTGAAAACCTTGGTTACGCCATAGTCAACGTTAGATCCTATTCTGACAGTACCATCGTTTGTAATCTCAAGATCTGCAAGAGTACAACCTACAGGATCAAAGGCCAAAGAAAGAGTCATACCTTTTTCTTCTTTCTCGACAATATCAAACCCCAAGTGTTCAATATTCTTAATATGTACCTGCAATTGATCGTCAAGCCGTATTTCCGGTCTTGCTATGATATCATCTACTATGCCTGTTCCTTTGACTACAAGATAGTAACGATAAGACAGGTCTACAGTATCATCAAAACGATATCCTTGAAAGTTGCCGTCAACAACAAAAGTACCGTAAGGTTCTGCAAAAACCGTCTTTCTTGCGATATCGTCAGACATCTTGATCTCACGGTAAATCTCTAGGGTAATATCTCGTGCGGTAAAAGCTGATATCACAATAGAGTTATTAACGTAATGTGTAATATCAGTAATGGCGTAACTATTAGAATCTTCTGCGGTAAATAACAGTCCTATATCCTTGATACCTGTGACGAAGTTGATATCCATTTTATATCCTTGCCAGGTGCTATAGCTTTGTGCAGCTGTAATCTCGTTAAGTAAGGAAACACCTTTTGATCCTATAACAGGATCTGTGAACTTAACTAAACAGAGTTCATCTTCATTGTTTCTTCCTTTGAAGTCAGATCTTCTGATCCTGTTATTGCTTGATATCATAGTTTGTAACAAAGAACCAAGTCTTTTAACGTTATGCAGAGTAACGTTACTGTAACGATCTATAATATCACTATATACGTGATTGTACAGGTAATATTCTTGCTCATCATCGTAATAGTAACCTGCGTTAACGAGAATAACGTTATCGTCGTATACCTTATGAACTGTTACAACACCGTTATCGTAAACAGCTATAAAGTTAGGGTTGCTGCAAACAGGTGCCGGCACGTAATCTACGGTGTCAAAGAATGTTACAACGAAAGAGTCACCGTCTTCAAGCTTGGTCGGTATAGTACTTTTCAACGATACAGCGTTATACGCACTTAAACTTTTTGGTATGATATCATACAAGGCAGATAGATCGGTATACAGTAAGCTTTCGGGAATTTTGTAAAGATAAGTAACCTGATACTGAATTGGAGTATCTTGTAATGACGTCATATCGTTTAAGTTCCAGATAATGACACCTTCGTCAAGCAGAATATCGTAACTGTTTGTCGGAAGTCCGTTAATCGTAATCGACACGATACTTTTAATGTTAGAGTAATGAAGTTTGGTGAAACCGTCATCTGACACATAACCTGTATCTGTTGTTTCACCGTCATATTCATTACTATAGTGAACTGCAAGGTAAGAAGGCGGCTTGATCATAAAACAAGAGATATCTTCTTCTCTTGTGTCAATGACGACTTTTTTAGGCAGTTCAATTGCGTTAGACAGTTTAAACAATGGTGATATCATACTAACATCGTAAGCTATGGTTTCCTTGTTTTTAAAGTCAAAGTCGGTTATGAAACAGATTTCGTGTTTCCACAGGCACCATGAACCTTCAGTTAGCAGTTCTGTTACTCTGTTAAACAAGGTTGTGTTGTTAGCCAAAACAATACCTGATAAGGCTTCTAACGTTGACAGTTTCTCGTTGACAGTTGTTGATGCGCCGTCGTTATCAAGCAGCCACAAGATATCTTGCAGTACCGATCTTGCAGCAGCAGTAACACAAAAGTAGTGATTATGATCATATCTTGTTTTCTTAAAAACGGCAGTTACCGCAAAGGCATCGTCAATGCCTTGATTTATGATAACGTTATAAACCATTGATACGTTAGCAGGAAGTGCAGGGTAAAACGTACTGTCTATAATCTCGATATCTTCTGATATCCCCGTTATATTCTTGTAGATATCAAGCTCGTTATGTGCTATGAAGATCTGATCGTCTGTAGTTTGTAAGAATGTGCAGTCAAAGTTTTTGTCAGAGTAGTTTGATATCATACTTGTATTGTTAGCGATATCTGTTACGAAAACGCCAGTAATTCCAACAGGTAAGGCGTTGTAAACAAAAGTAGTAGCTGTGTCAGAGAAAGATTTACGATCAATCCTTGTAAGCCATTCTTCACCTGTAGTAGGATTTCTTACGACAAAACCGTTGATCCCTTTACTAACGTAAACGTTGTAGGTTACGTTGATATCAAGCAAAGTATCAAGACTGTACTTGCCAAGTTCGCTGTTAACGATACCGTTAATAGTTACGGACTCTACTTCTTGCTCAGGTTTAAGAGTAACGTAACTTACAGTTTTCCCTGCTTGCACTGTTTTCTTAATAGGTAATGACGAAGATATAATTTCGCTAAACTGAGAAACGTTGATATCAAGATAAATGTCTTCTGTTGTTTTATTTCTATACTTTTTCTTAGTAACAAAATTGTCTGATATCAAAGTGTTTGTGTCAGCGTCATAAAGACTAACGTTACAAACGGTATCTATGTCAAAGAACGCACTGTCGTTTTTGGCTGCTACAACAGCAGTCTTGTACACAGCTCTGTTTGTAGAAGGACCTATGTGAACATACCTTATAACAGGCGCTTCAACGTCGTAAGCAGAGACAGTAACGGTTAAAGTATTAGGTGTATTATCAGGTAAAGACGGTAACACCGTAGAGAACAACTGCGGCTCAAGAACACCGTGAGTCAGACTATAGTTAATCTCATACTTAGTTCCTTTAACCTCAGCAGAAAAAGGATAGCTGCCTTGTTTAACAAAAACTATTTTGACAGTTGACATAACGTCAAAAGTTTGTTGCAAAGTTTCGTTAGCTTGCAGTTGGGTATAAGTACGTTGCAAGATATCATTAACATAAACTTTCATACTGCAAGTTCCTTGGTTTTCTTCTGTTGATATCAGCTTAACAGAGTAAGACATTACACTTACAGTAAGAGTAGCACTGCCGTTATCTTCAAGTACGGTATCTGATATCAGGTAACCGTCAACAAGTTTTAATCCTGAAAGTTGCCACCTGTCTGTCTGGTTGGTTAAGTCAAACATACGCCCTTCAGACATTATCCGTAATGTCTTACCTCCGCATCCTGTAACGTCAAGGGTAAAAGATCCTTCGGTACGACTACTTTGCAATGTGAAACCACCGTTAATATCAACAAGATTAGTAGAACTTTTTAATTCTGATATCGTGTTAGTATGTTTAACTACGTCAACGTGAGAAAGTCCGTTACCGTCTTTCTTAAACAAGGCAGTAGGTGATATCAAACTAACGGTATCGTTGCCGTCATAAAAGTCAATCTTATTAATCTTCATAGAAGAATAGTCACCATTTGACCTAAAGATAAGGTAGTAACTTTTAGACCCTTCTACGAGACCAGAATTGATAACAGTAGCGTAACCTTGACTGCTAACGATATCTTGCAGGTAAACTGTGCTGAAGCCTTCTTTCTTGATTATCTCGGTTATAAAGATATCTTCGGTATTAATCTGTACAGCAGGTGTTGCCGTTATCGTGTAACGCACATGTCTCGGGTTAACGATATTATGATACCTTATTAACGATAAAGGTATCGCACTTCGTAAGTCTTGTTTTCTGCAGTAAGAGTTGACCTTGATTTCACTATGCTTAAAACCGCGCACAGTAACGTTAGTGGTAGCACCTTGTCCTTGAGATAACGATATCTTAAGATCGTCTCGTTGTCCTGTGCCGTCTTGATAGACGTCAAGGTGCGCATCCCATTTGTTAGAGAGATAGCTGAGTTGCGCAAAGTTATGTTCCCACCAACAAAGATCCCAAACCTTGGTTCTGAGAATGTCTCTGTTAATCCTAACAAAGTACTCATATACCGTACTGTCGTTATAGGGTAACCACGCGTTATTGTCGTCAAGGATTTCGACCTTAATATCTTCTCTGTCAACAGTGATATCGTTAGAAAGACAGTTAATGATTGTATTTTGCAGTCCACGTCTTGTGCTGTTGGTAGGGTTACCGAAGACTAAGAAACAACGCTTTAGCAGCTGTTCGTTAGTCTCATTTGTGTCAGCAAATCTTTCAAGACCAAGAAACATTGCAAACTCGTCAAAAATATTCCAAATATGATATCGTGAAAGTTTGCCACCATATCGATAACCGTCAACGGTGTACAGTAAGGTGTTATCGCTTGGTTCGTTGTTAACACTTATAATCAGATAACCATCCTGATAAAGTGCGTAACTGTCCATATCGGCCAAGAAGGTTTTAGGATCTATGGTAATGTCAACAGCAGGCTTGATCATTGCAGCGTTAGTGTAATCAAACACACCTGTCTGTATAATATCAACATATGACGCTATTGTTGACTCCTTACCGACGTATGATATCAAAAAAAATTCTTTGATAAACTTGTTAAGTTCTTCTACGATATCAGTTTGTTCGTCTATGACTGCTTGAAGAAAAAGACCGGAAGTAGCTTTCTCCGGTCTTTTTCTTATACTCATCCAGCGCGGAAATTCTGACACGGCTTGTAAAAAAGTATTTCTTGCTGTTGTAAGTTTAACTGCCATTATCAGTCACTTCCTGTCCAGATAATTTGATCATACAAAAACTTGGTGTCTATACCTTGTAATAAAGAAGTATCTGTTACTGTCTCACCATTAACTATGACAGACATAACGTTAAAGTAGTCAACCTTTTCTTCCGTTATGCCTATTCTGTTAATTTGTCCTATCTGCAGATAAGCGTAAGGCGGTATATCGTTAATATACTCAAGAACCTTGCTTTCTATGTTACTCCTGATAGCATCGATATCGCCGTTCTCTGATATCATATATACTTGTAACTGTATACCAAGAATTTGTGGCACTATATACTCTACAAATAATCCCGGAGTACCTACTCTTTCTATAACTTCTTTAGCTTCAAGAAGTGCGTTAGTAATGTAAACATCTGTATATTCTTTAGGAATAACGTAACATATACCCGTGCCGCATCCCCTTACCTTAGGTCTAAATTCAATATTTGACGCCCATGTAGGTGTTAAAAGTGCGTCATTAATTGCTGTCAGGTTAGACGCCTCATTAGAAAGCGTCCAGTTCATAAGACGATATCGGTAGTTAGTATCAAGTTCACCTGTCTTTCTTGGAAGGTTTAGCATTACTCCGGTATCATCAAGTTGTTCTTGTTCAAGGTAAGACCACACATGCGGCGTCCTGTTATTATCTATCTCTTGGTAGATATCTTCTACAACTTCAGCAAGAGTAGTTGTAAAGATATCTATAACCGTTCCTTCTTCTACTGTAGTTTTGGTCTTTTCATAAAATCGATCAAGAATATCTTCCTTAACCTGTTGAGAAGTTTTCAAAACGACAGCACCTCCTTTCAAAGAGATAAGGTATACAACAAGATATCATTTTGATAAATGTAAACGTTGATATTCTGACAGAAAAAAGGACCGCTTTTACGCTTGGGTACTACTACAACCTTAGGATTTTGTACGATATCAGCAATAGCAAACAATACCGCACTTTGAAGTTCGGCTTGTGTCTTCTCTGACAAGATATCTTCGTGCTTAAGGATAGTAACGTAAGAACCTACAGACGGTAGTAATCCTATCTCACCCGCTTCAGTTCGTAATCTTATCATAATTCTCTGTCTCAGTTCGTTGATATCAGATACCGTTGATATCCTGCGGTTCATACTTTCTTGTCCTTGACAAGTTGCAAACTTAACACAAAGTTTGTTGTTACCGTCAACAGCTGCTACGTCTTGTCCTTGTTCGAACCTTACTCTTAAGACAGGGTACTTGCTGTTAACAAAAGATATCTTTAATCTCTTGTGTAATGGCGGTGTAGAAACGACAAAGTCACCACGATCATCAACTTTAAAGTCAATAGACATTGTTATTATCTTACCTCCTTACTTGAAAATTCCTCCAATACTACTATCCTTTAACGTTCCCAAAAGCTTAACCTTAACATACTTAGAAATTTCGTCAATAAGTTTCTTTGTAACATTTTCAATTACCTTCTTGAGTTGCTCTTTCCATTTTTCTATAAGCTCTTTGGCTTTCTTTTTAAGATTGTTCACAGTGTCAATAAGTTTTTTAATTCCTTGTTTTACCTTTGACACTATACCAAGGGCTTTTTCTACAAATGGCCTTGTAATGTCATAAAGTTTGCCCCCCAAACTCTTAGTAAAAGTTTGAGTTAGGTGCACAAATTGCTTACTCAAACCAAGATTGCCCAAGCCTATCTTCTTAAAGTAATTGTCTATTGACGCAATCTTGTTAGCAATGTTAGTAACAGGTGTCTTAATGTAATTATCAAGTTGGTCAACTATAATGAGCTTGGCAACTTCAGAGTTAGTAAGCCATGACTCAATATTGTCATAAATATTATCAACCTTCTGACGATAAGGGTCTATGGTCTGCATAAATCTATCTGCTACGGCGTCAACTTGGTTTTGCAACTGTTTTGCCCGCTCATCAATAATCGGATTAATCTTATCTTCTATAAGTTGATCAATTCGTTCTTCAAGCTGTATTTTTAGTTGTTTGATAAATTTTTCTTCCTTAAAGAAAGCATTTTTGTTACCACGTATTAAGTCACGAATAGCACCTATGATATCACCATTTTGAAATTCAAAGCCCCAATCTTCAAGCTTGGCGCCTATCCTGGCTTCTATTTGTTCTCTTATATGTTTATTAAGGTGGTCTTCTACAATCTGTCCTGCTATTTCTTTAACTTTCTTTTTGTACGTATATTTTTGGTCGCTTTTGACAACAGCAACCAAATCTTCTGCACTAACGTCGTCAGAAAGATTCAAGCCGTATTTTTGGTTAATAGCTGCTACTCTTTCTTTCTTTTGATCTTCAGACAATTTACCTAAACTGATATCACGTTCAAGGGCTTCAAGTTCTTTCCTACACTTATCGTCATTATTATATTTACCGGTAATAACACCCCACATAACGTCACCGGTAATACCTTCTTTTGTAAACTTTTGGATAGTAGAATTCTTGCTGTTGTCCCAATAACCTGACAAGTGAGTAACCTTCTTAACTCCTGCTTTCCAGGCATCGGCTATGTCATTACCGGTAAGGTGCGCAATGCCGTCTTTTTTATCTGCCGTCTTTCTTAGTGTAGCAGCCGTAGCTTTTTCTGACACGTTAGCACCGTAAGTACTATTGAAATCTTTAATCGCTTGTTTCTTTTCGTCTTCTGTTATTTCATTTTTTTCGTAACGATCAGCGATATCACGAAGAGTATTTTGCGCAGCCTCAGAGTAAACGTTCTTTCCCTCAAATAAGTTATTAACCTCGTTAACTATACCACCACGTGTTTTTGTAGCTTCCTTGTGAATTTGCGCTGCTGTAAGATCTGTTGATATATTGGTACCGTGACTGGCGTTAAAGGCTATAATTTCACTTTTTATTTCTTGTTGTGACTTACCGTTTTTGTAGTCATTTGATATCTTCTCAAGAGCAGTACGTGCTTCTTTATCATAAACGTAAGTTCCTGTTATTTCTTTGGTTAGATCTTGTGTTGCTTGACTGACAGTGTTATTGATATCAGACAAAGAACTTTGTATTCTTACAGCTTGTTTTTTTATACCCAGTGTACCTGCCTGTTTTGATAATATTTTCTTTCTGTCATTGTGTGCAGCGCTGCCACCGTAATAGTAGAGATTAGTGCTGCCGGAAAATGGTATTGAGTAAAAGTCTGCAGGGGTTCTGTTATAGTGTTGAAAGTAAGCGGCACTGATATCTACACCGTCTTGCAATAACATATCACTTTTAAACCATTGCACACAAATAGTTATTGCCCAGCTGTTAAACTCAGCTTCAAGTTCAACTACTGTTTTACAACCCTCCCAAGCAGGTACAAAGTCACCGTTAGCGTTAGTTGTTGGCATTGACGATATCACTTCCTTTTGTTACGTTCTTGACGGGGTATCTTTCTTTTCTTCCTTTTTTGTTTGCCCCGTATTACCTTGTGCTTGTGCGTTAAGTGCGTCAGCAGGAAGTTCTGAAATATACTTATTAATCAGGTAAACGTAATTTGTGGTTTCACCATAATTCGGTATTTGATTCCCGGCTTTCTGAACTGCACCGGGTCCTGCGTTATAAGCAGCGTGAGCTAAAGACCAATCACCAAATTGTTCATACATACTTTTGAGATACACACATCCTGCTTCAACATTTTGTTCGATATCATAAGGATCAAAACCTAATCCTGCAGCAGTATCTGGCATTAGTTGCATTAGGCCTATTGCTCCCGCTCCTGACATATCTCCTACGTTACCTCTACTTTCTTGAATACAAGTCGCTAGAACTCTTTCAAAAGGCAGACCATATTTCGCAGCAGTATGAATTAACAGGTTGTAAATGTCGTCGGTAGCGTAAGGTGCTCTTTCTAAGAACCATTGTCTTAGTGCAGGAGATCCGAGAGTAATACCGGGTGTTCCAGACATAAACTTATAAGAAGAACTTGCGCTACTGCCATCTCTACCAAAACTTACGTTACTGTTAGCATTGCCCCATCTTGCTTGACCATCTTTACCTATTAAACTCTTAGAGTCAGAGACTACAGCGTTAACTTGATATCCTTTAGTACTTTTAGCAAGCAAAGTTTCGTCTATCCGTAGTGGATCTGTTACACCCAGACCTTCGTCAATTTCAGGTATATTAAGGGCAGGTGAAAACATAGGCATTCTTGCAGGGCGCCGTAAAAATACGTAACGCTTAAGGTTCATTTCCCAAGCAAGGGTCAGAACAGATCCAAACAAACAAAAGTTACCTACGATCATATTATCATTATAAGCTGTAGCAAGTTTCTTGATATCAGTTAGTTCGTAAAGATAAGGATTAAGCTTATGCTCGTTAAGAACTATATCATCTGTACTAACTTTTCTTCGATTAGTCACACTGACACTTTCCATTGATTCTTCTATGATCTTACCGTTAGGGCTAAGCTTATACTGTGCGTAACGGCTTGAACTAAGGTTAACTTGTCCGTTATGTCTTATGACTATAGACGACTGCGTAGTATCGTTGATAAGGCCGCTTTCGTGCCCTCTCTTTATAAACTTAACGGCGTCTTGGATCTGTGTTTGGGTAGGATTAAAGTTATCGTTTTCTTTTGACACAGGTACGTTAATATCACCTGTTTGTGCGTCAGAATTATCAATAGTAACTGTATCAGATCCTATAGCCATTTGACTTTGAATTTCAGCAAGTGTTTTTGCCACGATATCACCTTTCTTTCTTTGTCAGTATATAATACCACCCGGAGGATATCCAAAGCTGTCAGAGTAGATATCTTGCTTAAGTTCCATCTTGCTGCGCACATCCATATTGTAGTTAGAAACACTGCGTGCCACAATAGCGCAGATATCACGAGAAAGTTCAATAGTAACATAGTCGCCCTCAACAGGGAACCAATCCATACCTGATCCCGTTAATCTTACAATGACATTTTCTCTTTCACACATAACACCTTCTTTGTTAACAAATCTGATATCACAACAGTTATTCTTATCGTCAGCTCTTAACACAAGTGCAGTAGTAGTTATAGCTTCGTTAGGATAAGTTATCGGTGTTACAAGTTTATCTATCATTTGTTGTCTTAGTGCTGTCATAGAATTTTACCCCTCTTTCTTTTTACTATCGTTACTTGAACTTTCAGGTTGTCCGCTAACTGACGTCATTGTAACTACTACAGATACTTCACCGTTATCTTGTTGTTTATACTCAAAGATATCAGAAGATATACAAGGGTTGCCCTCATAGTTTTTAGTTTCTTGGTAGAATTCTTCAATAGCACTTTTAAGAGCCCTTTTACTGTTATCAGCTGTAGCTTGTAATACGAAGGTAAATCCGGTTGCACCCATTGAAGTTCTGTCGCCTACTCTTAGTGCACTTTTTAACGCTATATGATCGTTCTTGTTCTGTTCCCAGTACTCTTGTGGGTCTTGTGAGTTAGCAGGCGGCATTTTCTTTTTAGCACGTTTGATAATCTCGTAAAGAATGTGTATTGCGTCACGGTGTAAGAATGGTATATCAACAACAGCGTTACCTTTTCCGTCAACTGTATGAATTGCTTTTAATCTTACCGTTTTTCCGTTGACGGTAACGTTTTCGTCAGTAACTTTTTGACCGTCAACAGGTGTACCGGGTTCTACGTGAACTATAGTTAAAAATTGTTCCTTTATATAAGGTCTTAATCTTGTGTCATTTGGTATAAAAACGTTATCGCCAAGATCGTTTTTCCAATTTTTAGTATCAAGTTTTTTATAATGATTATAAGCGTTAGTAAACGCAACAGGGGTAGAAGTACCTGCTCTTGGTACTATCTGGTTGGATCGATAACTGTTGGAAAAGTAAGAAGAAGGTGCTCCTGCAAGGTGTGCCATCATTTTATTATATTCTTCCTCTGCAACAACAGGTTCTCCGTCACTACCAATAATTGCGTTATCCTTTTGGTACTTTTTTGCAAGATCGCCTACTTCGTCACTGGCTAAGAAACCAAGTACAGAGCTGACAATAGGATATTCTTCTTGCATATAGTCAAGTACGTCACCAAAACTGCCTCTGTCACCCCAAGTAGGTGAACCGTAAACTGTACCCCTTGCACCTTCGAAACCTGCAGTGTAAGCGTAACCAAACTTCTTAATTGGATAGATCGTTATAACCTTATAATTCCTGAGTTGTTCTGCTACCCATGAGTTAAGAAGTGGCATTATAAGTGCACTTGCTATTGTAGTTGCAGCTATGATAGGTAGAGATATGGTACCAAGGATTCCGCCTGCTATGACACCTGCGCCTGTTGCGCCGGCAGCTCCTCCGGCTAACATCATTGACGCACCTCTTGCTGCTATTGACGTACCTACTCTTCCCAGTATACTGGGTGCCCTGCTGACAAAGTTACCTATGGTTTGCACTATCTTGCCCATACTACCAAGGACAGTACCTGTAGTTGTCGCAAACATAGGGCTATGTTGCATAATAAAAGTAGCAGCTTGTTTAATGGCACGAGTAGTCAAAAGTCCTACTGCTCCTGTTGTTGCAAGACCTATGCCGGCATAAGCTACAGTACGAGCAGCGACAGACAGCCATGACGTTGAGTCGTTAAGTTCCTCAGCAGTAGTTGCAGACATAGCACATAAGCCGCCTATCCTATTCATACTTTCATACTTTAACAATTCAGCTTTGTCGTTAACAACAGCTATACAGTCAGGTGATATCGTAGTAGTAAAACCGTTTTCTACAGACAGTCTGTGTACAACCTCTTTAACGAGACATTGACCGTGCATACAAGAATACTTATCTGACATAAAGAATCTGTCTTGTGGTTTAACGCTTGCGTCACCTATAACGACAAGATCCCCTGCGTACATATCCATAACGCTTTCTCTAAGCTTTGACGCCGTTGCACGCCAAGCTATTTTTTTATGGCTTGCTACAGGACCTGTGTCATCAAAAAGTGCGTCAATACCGCCTTGTCCGCTAAAAAGATCACATCCCCATGTAGAAAAATAATTAGTTATGGTTCCGATAAAAGGCGGACCTTTTCCTAACAAGCTTGTATCAACAACCATAGTTCTTTGACAATCACTGTAGATATCAAAGTCAGCGTAAAGTGGGCCTACTCTTTGTTGTGACTTGCTGTTAAAGGTCTCACAAATTTGGTAAAGCCCCATGGCTACAGTTTTAACGTCACGTGTTGTAGCTACTACACCATTACCTATGATATCTTGTTCTGCTGTGTAAATATGCCATTGTTCAAAAGGTTTTCTCTTCTCCTTAGCTACGTTATCTTCGTCAATGTAATAATCGTAAGCGTAATAGTAATGGGGCATACCCATAAAGACAGTGCTTCTTACCATAAAAGGTACTACAGCAAGTTTGGCGTCAGGTGATATACTCTTACAAATATTGAGAACGTCCCAAGGCGTTTTTTGAAACAAGTCAAAGGTAATTCTTGTGATATCCTTAAAGTTGTAGCTGTTACTGAACAAGTCATTAATGCTTCCACCGTACATAGGCTTTGTTGTCATCTCGTAAAGGTTTTGACAACATTCTCCCGTTTTGCAAAAACTTTTAAAGTCAGGATCACCAAAATGAACTATACCAAAAGGATTTCTGGGGGTTAAGTTAAATTTTAATCTTTTCTTTAATTGTTCATTAAGAAACCCCCCGTGAATAGTAAACATTGCTGTAGCTAATTGTAGTGGTGATATTGCGTTAGTAGCCCAACTATGTCCCTCAAAATCATCTTCGTTAGGAAGATTGTGCGCTTCTTTGTCTATATTAATGGGATTCAAAAGTTCAATGCCGTCACCTTGTGCTACTATTTGAACAGTGGCTTCTGAAGATACTTCAGCTATAACGCCGTTAAAAACTATAGGTAACATATCAGCGTTATTGCCGTAACCCATTCTAACGTGTAATCTTGCACCGGGTCTTAGTCTGAGTTTAGGTTCAGGTGGCTTAATAGATCTCGCAACTTCTTGTTCTTGAAAATATTCCTTTGGTGAAAATATCGAGTTATAGGCATCGTGTAAAGGTGCAATGACAGTCCTAATGTAATCTTCATCTTCCGTAGCAAAAGAGTTAAAAAAGTTAGACATAGTGATAATACAAGTATCTGCAGGCAGCTTTCTGCTTTTGACTACTTCAATGCTTGATATCGCGTTAACGTTATAGAAGTTGTCGTGTAGTTTCCAAAAGCCGATCTCTCTACCTTCATCTATAAATGTCATAAAGAAAGTAGGAAAGGCACGGAGCATACGTCCCCTTGCGTCAGATACTATCATATCATGAAAACTGTGTGGTATATAAGTCGTAGGATCGTCTGCAGCTTCAAGATATAACTTATTAATAGTGTCTTGATTGCTTGGTATAGCTGCAGTTGTTTGAGAAGAACCTGCTGTTTCTCTACTCATTACTCCTAAACCTACGAGAGCAAGAGTCATCTTTCGAATAGTAAGTGCACCTTGATTATTGATAGGACTAAATTTACTTGTGGGAGCAGCACATGTTTCTATAATTGCGTTAAGGGCGTCATAATTGCGATCTTCTATTGCTTTCAAAATGCTGGCGTCACCTTCTGACGAAGTAAGAATAGCTGCTGTCCAAATCTTTCCTGAGTCAACTGTGTGCATATTCTTGCTAAAAAAGTCGATATGCTTTCTTAAGCTTACAAGACGATCACCTGTACCTTTAACCATAACCTCAGCGTTAGACTCACCCAGTAATGACTTTGTAGTATTTTGTACTGATATCTCGTGTTGTGCGTGAGATCTTGCAATATCGGTAGAGAAGTTAGGAAATACTCTAAGATAAACAAGGCGGCATAACCAGTAAAAGAGAAGTCTTAAGTAAGCGTAGGTAGCGTAAGCCATACTTGTAATACACTTACCTTTATATTCTTCGATAAGTTCTACTGTAGCTGTTCGATATCCGGGGTCTAACAAGAAATGACTATAGTTAACGTTACCTTCTTCAATATTGTCAGTATAGGGTTTTTCAATTGCAGCTTCTTCTCCCTTATAAATAGCAGCGTAAAGTTCTTGATCAGTTAGCATTTTAAAACGATATATGCTGAATTCAAGACTATGTTTAACTATGACGTTAAAACATTCTTTTTGCTTACTCTTGTCTTTAGGCCAAAGTACTTCATTGCTTCCTCCTGCGTTTTGACTTGTGCCAAGTTGAACGCCTACAAAATTACAGTCAGGCTTCCAGTCATCTGACGATTCTGCACCTGAAAACTCTTTTCTTGCTCCTGACACACAAGCAGCAGCACAAACAATATTTTGTACAAGATCTACAAACTTATTATTGATATCAACGTAAAGTGCAGAAAGAAAATCTTGAACTTCAGATAACCCCAACCAAGCAACCACAGCAGTTTTTATTATGGAAAATACTTGACTATTTGAAATTACAGGACCGGTTTCAAGAAAGACACCTGCTGACACTGCCATATTAGGAATGGTTTGTTCTATAGTCTTTGTAGATAACCACTTGTAAAATTCTTCTGCTGCTTGAATAGCCTTTTCTTGTTGATTAAAAATATAGCTTCCTTCTGTATGAACTACTTGTTTATTTTGTTGATTTTCTGTTTGTACTACCTCACCGCCTTCTGACTCTTTATCAGCTGCGTCAGTATTGGTAGTACTGCCTGTCCCTCTAGTTTCGTTAACGTTACCTGCTGTAGCAGCAGCGTTAGTATTCTCGTAAGTTTTTATTTCTTGTAAGAATCTTTTTTCTAAAAACATTCCTTGAATATTGTCACAAACTGACCAACTGTCACGTTCCATGGTCAGATTAACAAGAGCCATAAAGGGCATCTCTACCTTAGGGTTTTGTTTAATATTTTCTTCTCCGTCTTTGCGCAATTCTTCCTTTAGTTTAATAACACCAAGTCTGATATCTCTTGCAGTTTGTGCTTGTTTATTATAGGTGTTATTACTCGCAGTAGCTTGAAGAGTAGACCCTTGTGCAGGTTTGACAGTAACACAAGCACCGGTAACGTCAGTTAGCTTAGTTTCTCCTATTCCGCCTTCCATACCGTGAATAGCAAGCTCACGGTAAATATTACTGGTAAGCTTGACCGGATAGATAAAGTAAAAGTCGGGATCAACGTAAAGACGATTATCCTGAAATTTATACCTTGTGTAATAAAAACCTGCTGCTTCCATTTCTGCTATCATAGGAAGTTCAAGGTCAGGATAAAGATCCATTTCAGCAAGAGAGTTTTTGATATCAAAGTAATGTCTAAACTTTCGTCTGTTAATGGTGCCGTCACCTGCAGAACTTTGAGACAAGTCAGTACTGTTTAATGTCATAACGTCAGAAATAACGTGTCCTATGCCTACAAGAAGACAAGCACCTGTAGCAGCTACGGCAGCACCTACCGCTGCTGTAGCAAGCAAAGCGCCTACACCTTTTAGAGTAAGTGCGCCTACACCACCTGCTATACCTCCCAAAAGACCTGCTACAGATCCTAGCGCAGCACCATAGAGATGTCCTTTACCGTAATCAGTTAGGGAATCATCACCGTAATAATTCCAGCCCGCGTTATTGATAGCTTTCTTCGTAGCTGCTTCCCTTTCTCTGATAGTTCTGTTCATAGAAATAAAGGTCATATTAACTTCGTAAAGACCGGGGTGATTGGCTACTGTTGATATCACACTTTGTTCACAGGTAACGTCGTTAACACTCAAGAACTTAGAAAACTCACTTTCTATTCTTAACGGCACACAAGGCATTACAAGGTGATACATTCTTGTTAATCTTGATATCTGTTTGGGAATAGCCGTCAGCATTGTAGCAGCTTGTTTATTCTGAGTGCGAATAGTTATATTAATCTCTGTATCTTCACCGCCAAGATATTGCGGTGCGTAACTGTCATTTGATATCACTCGTATCCTTGCAAGGTGATTAGTTAAGGTTGCGCGCCAGTCAACAACTAAAAATCCTTCAGAACTGTCGTCGGTAACAGCGTAAGGATCGTATACTAAATTCATAAGTGCGTTAACGTCAGGGTGTCCTGTTGCTGACGCCTTTTTATCTTTGTAAGTATTAATAATATGATCCGTTTGTGACAACAGTTTCATACCCGCAGTATTACTGTCCAAGTCAAAGTTAGAGTAGGGATCTATCTTGTAAACGTCGGTTATATATCCTTGCTTTTTAACACCAATAGACATAGGAATTATGATACGATCTTGGTTAGAGTCAACAAGGTGATCAGGTATTGCCATTGTTTCACTGTTTCTTCTGTCAATGGCGTCATCTATCCATCCCTGCCAGTTGCCTTGTTCTTGAAAAGGATCGGTACCGGTAAAGTTCTTTATAGTTTGTCTGAAAGACCCCATCTCTGTATCGGTTAAAGCACTGCGTTTAAGTCTTATAGCTACAGCAAAAGATACCTTAGTGCCATCTTTATTGATAATACTGAAATACTCGGGATCATACTCAAAGTAGTTATTATGTCTTGTTCTTACGTCTTGAGTAATTTGATCTATTCTTGCGAGACAAGCGTTGACTCTGTTAACACATTCTTGTGGCAGCCCCATACCGTTGGTTATACAGCCTTTGTTATAAAAAGAGTCAGGACGAAGGTTGCCGACAAGGTCGTCAGCGTCAGAGAATATACCTGCCATATGTATCAGCTCGTTAGCGCTGTCTACACACTGTCTGAACTCTGCATTTTGTGACAGTTCTAGCAAATTCTGTCTAAGTTCGTCAAGAGCTTCCAAGAACTTGATCTGATCCGGAGAAAATGATATTTCCTGTCCCTTAGTACCTGTCTTGCTAAGATATTCAAAACGTGCCTTAAGCAGTTCCTTAAGGTAGTCCTCATTAGCCATGTAGAATTTGATCCTGGGTTCGGTAAATTCCATAGGAACAAGACAGGTTAAACCGCCACTTGTGTAATAAATATATTCTTCTGAGTTAAAGTCAACGGGCAGATTTTTAAGAAGATCGCCTCTTCTTATAGCTCTTTGATAGTAGTAACGAAATGTCTTCCAGTTAATAGTCTTTTCAAACCAGTTAATATACTTACTGTTTCTTTTAAGGTCTGACGCTGCTTCTTCGATAGCGTCATTAGTTACAACATTGCCGTTTTCGTCAGTAGCAGCGTTAGCTGCAGCTTGAAGATCTTCCCAGTTTTTTTCTTGCAAAATAGCGGCACCATAAGCTGCGGTTATCTTAAGCTGTGAGATATCAGGCATATAAACAGTCCAGTCAAACTCAAGCATTGTTATGGTCGCGTGAATGAGCTTAGGATAGTTGTGTACTGACGTTATCTGCAGTGACGATACAGTTACTGCTTCTATACCGAGAGTTTCGTTGATAAAGGTATTAGTTATCGGAAGAAACGGTGTAAACTTAAACTGTGATACCAAAGCTCTCAACCCGTTAAGAGAATAGACGACGGGTGTCTTTTCTGAGTCATTCAAAGTAGTAGTATACTGATATCCGTTAATACCGCGTTCTTCGTTAAAGAAGATATCCATAGCAATAACGCGGGTCATGTGTTGATCCGTCTTTGTAGCAGAACCTGCTGCTCTCAAAAGTTGCATACGTTCTGACTGGGTATGAGTCTGCATTCTTATATTGACAGGCGGTACAAAGAAGGTAACGTCACCTATGGTAACGTTGTACTCGTGAAGATTATCCCAATTTTCACCGTGAATCGCTTGTTGAATTTCCCTGCGATCATCTAAGATATCAAGAGTCTCGAAGAAGGCGTCAGCGTAAACCTTGGAATCAATATCGTAATCTCGGGTTACAAAGTTATGATTATTTTTGCCTTCATAAACGTCAGACATTTTGTAGAAGTCAGTCATTTTGTATTCGCCGGTTTCGTCACGATAAAGTTTGTTAGCGTCAGGGTTATCTTCAATGGTACCTAAGATATACTTGGCAAGATTAATAAAAACGTTACCATACTGAGAGTCCATTTTTATAAATACTTCGCCTAAATACCTTCTGTTACTGGTTGTGTGAATACGGTTAAGGCCACTTGCAGTGATATCAGAAGAGTTAGCGGTCATACTTAATAGTTGTGACTTGGCAGTGATATCAGAGAGTGCTCCGGACATTGCTGCAGGAAAGTTGACACTGCCACCTTCCTTAAGTCCGGCCCCTTCAAATCTAATATAAATTGTACCTCCTGCACTGTTTATTAATTCCCGTAAAGTAGAGATACCTTGTGCAAGTGCCATATTAGCTATAACGTCAGAACTTTTATCAACACTTTCTGTTCCTTTTTGTTTAATCGTACTGACCGTTTCAGAACCGGGATCAATAAGCCACCTGAAATCACACGTGCCGTTAGTCTCTGATATCAATTCAGCTTGGTGCCATTTACCGTTAACGTAAATAAAACAAAAGTCATTAGTACTGTCATTACCTTTTTGTTCAAGCAAAGCCAGCATATCGGGAAATGATATCACAAAGGAGTTTGACAAGAAGGTTTCAATAGTGTCGCTTTTTTTTATTCCCTTGTAAGATATGCTACTCTTTTCAACGTTAGTTTCCGTAGCCCACCTTGCAGGTTTGGGCGACGATATGCCTACTAATTGCAACTCGAACATATTACCGGCAGAAGATCCTGCTATAGCAGGATAACCGGCAGTTTTGTTGGCAATATCGGCAGACAGTTTTTCCAGTGCAGCAGTAGCGTCACCTTCTGCTGCACTGACTTGATCTACAAATAAAGTTATAAAATCAGTACCCATAAAACCATCTTTGATATCATTATCTGATAAATTGACCTTAGCTTTTAAGAAATAGATATCGGTATCTTCATTATAACCCAAGGTTTTCTCAGGTGCAGTTTCGGCGTAAAAGGCAGCAGCGTGAGCATCCTTTTTATTTTCGTAACGTTCTGATATCAGATCAAGGTAAGTAGTATCAACGTTACCAAGGTAGTAATCGCCCATGTCAGGAAGTTTAAAGTCAGTTTGATCTGACAGATTAAGAGTAGAGTTACCAAGAACTTCCTTAGCAATGTCGTTAGCGGTCTTTTCTTCTGTCCTATCAACGTCACTGACATTTTGTGAATCTTCGAATGTACCAAAATCTTTTAGAAAAGAATTAGAGTAAAGATCTGTAGCTTTAATTTTATTTATTCCTGTATTGTAAGATATGGCTATCTGTGCAAGCTTAGCCAGCCGTAATCTCATATATTCGTCTTTCATAACTATGTCTTTAACGCTATCGCCTTTTTGTGCTCTTAGAGAATTGTTGTCAACAGCGTTAACTTCGTCATAGTGCATTGCGTAATAGGACAAGGCTTTATCCAGTAAGGAACGATTTGACGTACCGCCAGTAAGAACTTGATAGCATTCGTCAGCAGTCATAGGCTTTGCGCCACTGTCTACCTGTTCTTTGAGTGCGTCACTTAACTTTTCACCTTTAATAAATCTTTGATAAGTATCCTTAGAATATGACACAGACCAGTCAGAATCTTTAAAAGTGTAAATCTCTTTATCTTTGTCATAATCAGCCTTACCTTCTTTAACTTGTTGCTGTAGCCACTGTCTGTAAGTATATTCGTCATTAGAAGTTGCTGTACCGTTAGTTATTCGTGATATCACTTGTTCTATTGACACAACAGTTTGTGCACCTTGACTTGTACCAATGCCTGTTGTTTGGGTAGCCATTCGTTAGCCCCCTTCCATTATTCTTTTTCTATTTCTATTATTACCATTTGTACAAAATGTACAAACTTTCATTGCACGATATCAAAAACCCATAGCAGTTTGAACCATACGTCCTACCTGTGCTTGTGACAAAGTATCTTTATAGTTATTGTTGATAGCAACGTTAATGGAAGAATTTTGCGGCACAGGACCTCCTATGGAACTTTGGATAGCTTCTACTGCTGCCTGTTGTCCTCTAGGACTGACTCCCGATATATTAATAGTGTAAGCCTTAGCAGGACCGCCTCTCATAACGTTAAGATTACTGTCAGCAAAAGAGATTGGATACTGTGACGCGTAAGCTGCTGCACCGCCTGCTGCTAACCCTGTAGCAGGTTCAGGCAAACTCTGTGCAGGAATAGGTGCGTTACCAAAAGCTGAACCTTCTGCTGTAGGAAGTTGTCTTCCGCCTTGTTGATATCTGGGCGGCTCTTGCTTTTGTGACGGATTGTTGGCAAAGCCTGATATCATAAGTCCTCCTGCTATATTAACAAGAGTGCCTGTTATGCCTCCCGTTTTCATTGCTCTAAGTTTAGTTCTAAGCAATGAATTTCTTTTTTTCGGTACCTCAGAAATATCAAGCAGGGGTTTTTGTTTCGCAGTACGATCTGCAAAGTTATCAAGATCTTGTGCTGCAGATACTTTTCTGTTAAAACCTACGTTACCGCCGGTATAAAGCAATGCGTCATTAACACCAAGGTCAGACATAACGTTACCCATGACGTTCCTAAGCTGGACAGCGGCTTGGTTACTTTCTTTTGGCAAAATAGTAGGCAGATTCTTTGGATTGCCTGAACCGTGAGATACGCTAAATGAGAAAAGATTTCTCTTGTTACCGTGCCACCCTACATTGTCTACCAAAAAGTCAACGTAAGTGCCTATAGCTTTTTTAGCTGTTTGTGTCAAAGCTCGTGGATCGTCTTCAGGTAAACTGCCAAGAGTATCTTTTACAAGTGCTTTATAGTTGACACCGTAGGTCTTTGCCTTATTCTCGTCTTGTAAAAGTTCAAGCAAAGTAGGTAACGCAGGATCCCTTGCAAGTTCGTTACTTGCTCTCGGTATGACTATTTCTTGTAAAATATCGGACAGATCCTTTTTAATAACAGCCCTTTGCTCGTCAGTAGCGTTATCTTTCACACTGAGAGCAGCAGTAAACGCACTTTCAAGACGAGGAATGAGTTGCGTTCTTAAAGTTTCACCTGATATCGTAGTACCTGCTTGAGCGCCTATGTTCTTAGGTGACAAGAATCCTTCTTGCACAGCAAGGTTAACCAAACCTATTTGATTCGTCAGCAAGCCTATGTCTTTTTCAAAGTATTGTCCTGCATCTTCGTTATGCAATACCTCATGCATAATATCATAAACATTTTGGGTGATTCTGTTTATCCTGCCTGTAGGCACTCTACCTGCGCTTGAAACCATGTCACCTACCAAGCTTGCGTCATGCATGGAAAACTTTAGCACGTCATAGGCAAAGTCAAGATCTTGATTATCGCCTCCGCCCAGCAAAGCACCTGCTGCTGCAGCGTTCTTCTCAAGATATTCAAGCATTCTTATCCGTTGTGTTTCGCCGCTTGCAAAGATAAAGTCTCTACCAAAGGTTTTTTGATCGAGAGAAGCTTCTTTAACCATATCTTGATAGAATTGTTTCATGAATCCTTTAAATCGATCATCACTGCCAAAGTCTACTCTCTGTCCGTGAGTCATTTGAACTGTAGACAAGACGTCACGAGACAACTGAGAGTCATAAGGTGCAATCTTTTCAGCTAAGTGTTCAGCAGACAAAGAGTTAAAGTCAAACTTGAAATCTTGGCTTGAGAAATCTTGCACCGTGCGATATCTTTGTGCTTCACCTGCACCAAGAAAGAATTGTGAAGCCTTGTAATTCTCAAAACGTTTGGCTGCACCTTCGTCAAGAAGCTTAACCGACATTTGTATGCCTTCAGCAGGCTTCATCTTATTAAGAGCAGACAACATTGCACTGTCAACTTCGATATTAACTCTTTTGGTAACACCATTCTGAGTAATGGCAAGTTCGGCTTGTTCCTTGTGTAAAGCGTTAGTTACAGCGTCAGAGTCATAGTCTTCCTTGCGCATTTGCGCACTCACAAAGTCACCGATAGCTTCATTACCGCTTGCAAGAGAGTTGAAAAAAACTTTTCTTTGGGTAACAGAACCGTAATACTGTAACGGTTCACGAGCCGATATTCCTTCAACACCTTCCGTTTGTGCTATCTCTTTTGTTATACCTGACATTTGTGATATCAGGCCGTCAACAGTGCCTTTGTCTATACCTGCGTTAATAAGAGTATCGCCTATCTCAGCAAAACCGGTATCATAAATCTTATTCATTCTCTCAAGAGACAGAATACTGTAGCTAAACTGATGCGCGAGTTTACCTTTGCTTGCTTCTTCTACAAGGTTAAATCCGTTAATACTAAGTTTGCTGATATCAGCTTCTCTTTCTTTTGCAAGAGATATCAATTCTTTTAAGTTATCAATCTGGTGTGCATGACCAAGTGCGGCCTCTACATTTTCAGTACCAAGTAGCATCATACCTTTTGCAGTAGCGCGCTGTGCGTCATGCATCCAGGCACGGGTAGCTTCATCCATGATACCTTTTTTACCTGCCCAGACGTCATGTTGTGTCATTCTGATTTTCTGTACCTTATCTGTTATCTTACCGAAAAGTTTTTGTCTTTCGCTGTCTGTTGCTCCTTCACTTGACGCGAGAAGATATCTGTCGATAGCATCTTGTAAGCCTGCTACCTGTGCTTGAGGTTTATCAACAATAGCTTCACGATAAGCACCCGGTTCTTCAACGTGATTTGCTGATATCGCAATATATCTTCCGCTCTTATGACCGGGACCTGCGTTACGCCATAAACTGTTACCAAAAGCACTATGATCTCCAAGATCAATAAGCCAGTTATGACCATATAGTGACTCTTCAAAGTTACCGGCACCAAAACGACCGGCCATAAGATCTTCAAGTTTGATAGTTTTAAAGCCAAGATGTTCGGCTTCAGCTGGACTCGTAGACACATCGATAGTACCTTCATTAATGGCGTTAGCTGCAGTAGCAGAAAAAGCTTTCCAAAGATTTAACGCACCGGCTTCGTTAATTGTAGTTATGCTTCTGTCACCTATGCCGTCTTGGTGCATTCTGCCAAGAATTGACGTCATAATGTTAATGCCTTTTTGGACGTCACCATTACCTACGTTATAACGCTTAACAAATCTTTCGACTGCAGGTTGATCAATACTCCATTCAAGACCTTGTCCTGTATCCTTGATAAAGCCTGCAAGCTTTTCACCGCCACCTTGCCTGTTAAACATATTACGATAGATCTGATCGATAGCTGCTGTAGGTACTATTTCACCGTTCTCAAGACCCTTAATGTAGGTATCATATATCTTGGTGTTACCTGCCTTAACACTGTCTTTACCGTAAACTTTTTCTCTTTCCTTGTAGAAATTTTCGATATCAAGTTTATTCTTTAGTCCTGCTCTGACATTGCTAAGTGCGGTTATGGCACGTTGGTTAAAACGAACAGCGTCATCACTTTCTTTTTGCCAATCCCAGTAATGGCGCATCTTCGTAAACTCACCACGTGACTTCTCATAAAGGAAAGAGAAATTACCGGAACCGCCTTCAGAACCTTTCATCATCTGAGAAATTCCGTCTTTAACCATAAAGTCTCTTGTGGTTTGGTTGCTAAAGCCGTAAGCACCGCTTTCAAGACTTCCTGTATCTATGTAAGCTTGTGCAGCTGCTTGTTGATCAGCGGCAGATAACTGTTTTCCTTTCTTTGTAAGATCTACAATGCCGCTTTCTAACAATGCTTGTCTGTACTCTTGAAGATTAATATTAACACTACCTGGTTGCCTTGACAGAATAAGAGTAGCATCTTCAAGATTGATATCACCTTTGTATTCTTGTCCTTTTTCATCTCTGAGTAACCATTTCTTAACGAGTTCAGCGGCAGAAGTACCACCTTTGAGAGTTCCTTTTTTTTCTCTAAAGACCCATTCGTCTATCAGGTAACGATAATTACTGATATCACCGTGTTTAATAACGTTAGCTATATGATTAGAGATAAAGTGAAATGACTCGTCTTTACCGTAGATACCAGCTTGTTGTAAAACAGTAGCCATTACCTTACTGGGTGCGTAACGTTCTTGGATAATAGCTTCTCTTAGTGTTTTTGCGGCTTCACTCTTTCCTTCTGTTGTTGTAGTGTCAATACCAAATTCTTGTCCTATCGTCTTAAACAATGCATCATCTGTAAGTTTTTCACCGTGCAGTAACTGATATCTGCCTTTAGCTGCAACACCAAAGGCACCAAGGTCGCCTTCCTTGAGTGCGTCAATCATTTTGATATCAAGGGCGTCAACCTTACCAAGAGTACGGGTAACCTGTTTTTGTACAAGACGTTTGTTAGGCGAGCCTTGTTCTTCTTCCCAAACAGCTTCTTGCGCAGTGTAGTTACCTCCGTAGAAGCCAAGATTCTGCATTACGTTTCTTACTCTTGTGTCAGCTTCACCTGTGTTAAGAATAAGGGCACGGGTCATGCCCTTCTCAGCCATTTCTGAAGCCTTAAACAAAGGATTGGCTCTCTCTGTTTGGATATAGTAAGAAACGTTATATTTTTGGCTTAACAGATCAACGATTCTTTGTGAACGCTCTGCTGTAGTAGCGTTATCTCTGTCAATCAGGTCTTTACTCTCTTTTATGATCTGAGTTATTGTATCTTCTTCTACAAGATGCCCTGTAGCAAGATCAAAAACACCAAGCTTAAAAATACCTTCATACTTGGCTTTCTTGCCGTAAGGTACACCACTGTATCCTGCTATGTGAGCAAAAATATCACTGTCTTGGATAAAGGTACCCTTACCGTAAGAGAAGCCTTTCTGTTCATCGTAAGAGAACATCGCAGCAACTTTTTGCGGCAGGTCAAGCAAGTGACCTTCGTTGATATCAAGTACCTTTTTAACGTTAATCTTTTGTAAGGTATCGCGTTCGTTAAACGCTCTGTCAAAAACTTGTCCGTGAACAAACATTACTCCTTCGTCAGGCATAGCAGTTGTTAATAATCCCGTGCTTGCCAAGAAGGCTTCGTTAGTCATTGACGATTTTTGCCCCGTAGTCAGTTTTGTTGCAGTATCTGCAAGATTAGCCGTTATAAGTGCGTTAAGACCAATGGGTGACGTATGCAGTACGTTAGCTTGAATATGGGTATCAAGACGCTTGCTGTAAGTACCGTCTTGCTGTTTAACACTGCCGTAAGTAGCTTGTTTCCACACTGACAAGTTAGTAGATCCCTTGCCTATGTAGATATCTTGTAGTGCGCCAAACTCGTCAGGCAAATCTTCTGCTTGCCGAATATAGTCCGATATCTTTTTGGCGTTAAGTTGTGCAGCGTCTTCTACGTTAGCGGGGTTTCTTCTTTGTTGAACAAACTGGTTATACCAGTCACCATGGTAAGTTGCTATACCTGCAAGGTGATCTGCCATCTTAACGTTAGGAATAAAACTTTGTAAAATATTATTGTAGTCAGCTTTTGTTACAATTCCTGCTTCTCTTGTCGTAATGAGCAGTCTGTCAAGATTAGCCTGAAGCGCAGTGAAGTGAGAGTAAGCAGGGTGATCAGGCTCATACTCTTGTACGCCGGTTGCCAAGTCTCTTATAACTTGCTTATAGCCTTCGTCTGTGTTCCAAGTGTCGATATCAGGCACGTTACTTCCAAGCAAAGCAGGAATATTTTTAAAGATATCTTTATACTCTACCCTAAACTGGTTACTGCGTGACGTTATGCCTACATCCTTAACTATGGGTGCAGTTCGTAAGGTTGTGCCAAGGCCGGTTAAAGTTTTACTAAGGTGATACAAAACGTCGCCTTCACCTTCGGCAAATTGTTCCTTGTGCCACTTGATAAGGCCTTCTTGAGTAGCAATGGCTTTTTCTATCAAGCTTGTCATCTTAAGTTCGGTTCTTTCACCGTAACCGTCCTTAAGATCGAAGATACCTACCGGCATTGAAAGCAAACTGCCGCCTACCTGATATTGTAACTGTCCACCGATAAAGCGCTCTGTAGGTATGGCAAGATCGATCATCTTGTCACCTATCTTAGCCATAACCGATCTTGAATGTGAGTCCCAAGTTATCGTACCGCCCATGTGCGCTATCAGACCAAATAACTGTTTTGTGTAACGCTGTAAACCTTGCTTGTGAAGACTTCTGACTGATCTGAGAGTTGTGATCTCTTGAGCTGTATAACCTGCACCTTCTAAAACTTCATTTGATATTCTGTCGTCTTTGAGCATTAAAACGTTGTCAACGACGTCATCAATAACTTCGTTAACCTTAGTTTCGATATCTTTTTCTTTTTCAGAAAAAACACCTGTAACTGTAGGAATAGTTTTACCAATAGTATCTAAAACCTTTTTTGTTTCATCGGCATTTGTAAAAGTCTCTGTCCATCCTGACGTCGTATGACGATAAGTCCCTGTAATATGTCCGGAGAAAGGATTTACTGCTCTTTTGTTTTTAAGCGTTTGTACCAACTTGTGAGCAGCAGTAACTTCGGTATCTTGTTCCATAATCCTAAAGGGGTTCATAGGTCTTTCTTGTTCATCTAAGGGATACTGAGAATTAAATTCTTGTATGAAGGCGTCAGGATACTGTCGTGTTCCGTCCCTAACTTCTTGAATCCACGTCTCTCTACTACGTTTTGACAGACCGTCAGTAAAGTACCCTATCTGTCTTGTATTGTACAAAAATCTTTGTACTTGTTTTAAAAACAATGTTCTCTCTTCAGGTTTATAGTTATCTCTAAAACCATTTTGTGCAAGGGCATTCATTATGTTGTGTGATATCGTATGAGGTTCAGAGTTAAGGTTAAGAGTAACTATAGTATCCTTTGTGATATCACCAAATCCCTTTAGGTTAATCTCAAAACGGTTTTCAAATTCGTAACCGTAAAGACCGTCAAGTTCCCATCCCAAACGTCTGCTGTTCTTTGTTTGTTCTTGTTGTTCTATGTAGTCTTCTATACCTTGCATCAGCTTTCTGTAGTAATAGCTTACTACAGCACGATTAGTTTGCTTAGGTCCTGCGAGTTCTTCTGCCTTAGTAACTGCAGCTTGTATGGTCGCTTTGTTTTGGCGTGCCCAGTCAATGCGACCAAGTTGTCCTGACAGTGTCTCAGGTAATAGGTGACCTTTTTGTGCGTCATCAAAACTATAAAAGCCAAAGAAGTTTTGATAACTGTTTTTATACATTTCACTGTTAATATCAACAGCTTCTCCTCTAAAGATCCGCTGTGCTATGATCGTAGAGTTTTCCCAAAGTCTTTGATACAGCTTAATCTGTGCTTCTCTTTCAGAAGGAGAACCTTGTGTAGTTTGGCTGGTTAACTCCTTAAGTTTGTCTTCTTCGTACTCCAAAAAATCCAGAAGCTTTTTATCTGCCTTATAGTCATGATACCTGATCTTACGAGCAGCAGCTTCTTGTTCTGCACGCCTTACACCTTCTCTTACGATATCAGGTGCTGAAAAAGGCGTTGTCTTTATAACTCCGTCAGGTGAAAAGGTATGCTTTGCAAGCTGTTTTTTTGTATAATCTGATACCTTTATTGTATCTATCTCACCGTTACGTTGTAAGTCACCGATATAAAAGGTATGATCCATCATAGCGTTAGCTATGTCTTGTCTTGTACCTACGTAATAAACAGGGGTTCTTAACCTGACAGACAAACCCCTTGGATCAGGTTTAGGCGCGTAAGCTTCAAGCTCAAGTACAGTTAGTTTACTGATATCAGTATCAGGATACATATCTTTCATAATATCGTGAAATTCTTTTTCTGTAGCAGCTTCAAACAATCTTTTAACGCGATAGGTAACACCTTTCTGGATCCCTTGAGATCCTACAAGTTCTGTTTGAACCTTGCCTGGAACTTTATTTTCAACGTCTTTAGAACTTACGGCATACTTATCGGGGAACCTGAAAGTTTCTGTTAAAGGATCCTTGGCAAAAGTCATCAGTCTGTAAGCTTCATGATCTATCCTTGACGTTGCAAGAAAAAGTTCAGAGCCGTCATTTCTTAACACGATATCAGATTGTTCTTGTAAAGAAGATAACGCCTGTCTTAGCGGCGACGTTTCAACAAGCATACCCCTTTTAAGAACATACTCGAGATTATATAAGGTGTCCGTAGTTGCAGCGTGAGCTGCGCCTGCGTTACGGGGATCGTCGTAAACAGACATAGACCAGTTACGTTTACCTGTTTGTGGATCTACAGCTGCAGACATACGTCTTACTATAGCTTCTTGCTGTCCTGACGTAAGATTCATACGACCCATTTGATCGATATCACTTTCGTCGTAAAAATCTTCAGGCATAAAACGCCTAAACACAGCCAAAGTATCCAAGTGATACTTAAATGACGCGTTACCAAACTCATCTCTGAACAATGTAGCGTCAGGCATACCAATAACGTCACCTTGTGCAGTCAGCTGGCGTAACTTTGTTTGTATACTTTTAACTTTTGCATTGCCTTGTTCTCTAGCGTCAATAATTTTGTCGTATTCTTCTGTAACTGCTTCCCAATCCACTGCAGCTTCATTTATATCTTTACGGCTCGCTTGATTAATAACAGAATCATCAGATAATGTTTCAGATATCATATCGTCTATACTTTGTCTTGTCTCGTAAATGATATCTTCACCTTGAGAAGCCTGCTTGATTCTATTGTCTATGGTTTCAAATCTGTTTTGAAATTTAGCAAAAGCTTCATCTGTAGTGAAGTCTTTTCTTTCAAGCTTACGAAAACTATTAACCGTTTCTTGAAAATAACCGCTAATTAGATCTTCGATTCCTTTTGTCGTTATACTTTTAATCTGGTCTGCCAAAGTCTTTGGTAACTGTGTGTGTTGTTTTGCAAGATTAGTAACAATATCTCTTCTGTCACTGATCTTTGTATGAAGCTCAGGTAAGGCACCTTGGTCTAAGGCGTCTATACGTTGTTTATAATTAGCTATCCTGTTTTGTGCTTCTTGTTTTCGTCTCTCTTCTTGTTTAGTTTTACGTTTGTAGCTTTCCGCGCCATACTGTTGTTTATAGTTATCTTGGACGTTATCATTTGTTAGAAAGTTTTCTGCTTGTGTTATAACTTTATTATCTGCGTTGATAAGACGTTGAAGATTATGCCTTTCTATTAAGACTGCCTTTTGTTTGTAATCTGAAGTGTTTTTCAACTCATCTTGTAACTTTGTTTTACTGTCTATCTCCAGCTTATTTTGTTGTAACTGTTCTTTACTTGCCTGTAACGCTTCGTTACTGGTTTCTAAGTTATCGTAAGCACTTTTTAAAGCGTCGTCTGCAATTGTGTCAGGACGTTGTTGCGGATCATAGCCTTTTGATCGAATTTCATCTTCGTTAAACTTAATGATATCTCGAAATGTCTTTTGTTGGTCCTCAATACCTTTGTTCATATTTTCTGTAGCTTGTATATCTCTCTCTATGCTTAGACTTACGTTATCAACTTGTTGTTCGTATTCTCTGTCTTGTACTTTTCGCATTTCATTTGTAGCGTTATCAAAAACTGTCCAGCTATTAATAAGAGCTCTTTCTTTTTGTGTTTGTTGCTCTCGCAAAGCAGCTATTTCTTCCGGTGTCTTATTTTGTTGTTGGTAGCTGTTTAACTCTGCTCTTGTTTGTTGTGCTATTACGTTTCTCTCATGTGTAATGGCGTCATTGATAAATGATATCTCACTGCTCTTACTAAATACTTCTTGTTGCAGTGACTTTATCTGGCGAGTTACGCTATCTCGTGCGATTCTTTTTTCGTCACGTTCAAAGGCAGCTTTTTTAAGTTCTTCGCTGTCATCGCCAACACCTGAGTTTTTAAGATTTTGATATCTTTGTTCAGCGCTATTATAATCTGTAGTTCTCTGTTGTAGTTCATTTTCAAGTTGTGTTCTTTGTTGTTGTACGTTAAGAAAGTACTGTGCATATTGTTGTACGTCTGCACTTTCTTTTGCCTCAATTCCTTGTGTCACAAGACGATCTACTTCTGTGTGATAATCTTGTATAGTCTTACTGATATCTTCATTGTTAAGTGTATCACTTAATTCTTTAAGTTGTTTATCAACCTTATCTTTAAGAGTTTTTGCTGTTGTTGATTTTTGTTGACTGTCATTTTTGTCTCTAAAGAGATACCGCATTGCTTCTTGGGCGCCTTCAGAGAGTTGTCCGTTAGTCATAAGACTGTTTAGAAGTGAGATATCAAATGTTCTTGTGTTATGGCCTACAGCTGTAAGAGCAGTTTTCCCTTTGCCTCCGTGCAGTACGGCGTCAACACCTTCTAACAGCTTTTTTTCCCAACCTCTAACTGAAAACTTTTTGTGATCAAGTTCGATATCTTGTAACGGTAAACTTCTTTGGATTTCTCCGATCTTGCGTTGTACGTCCTTGCCTCTACGCATCATTCGTGTATCTCTGAGAGCAACTTCGTTTTCACCGACAAACTTATTAAAGGTAAAAATACCATATTGTTGAGCTTCAGTAGAATTCCAAGCAATAGCGCCGTCAAGTTGTGACGACGCACCTATTTTTGCCAAACGCGTTGCTGTAACTCTTTCTTCGTAAGATAATTCTTGTCCACGTTCAATTTTGTTTATGATATCTTCATATTCCTGATCGTCTTCTTCGCTTGAACCAACAATAGAACTAAAAATTTCAGGAATATCAGATTCGTCATAAATATTCCTTTTAACAAAGGTAAACTCGGTTAGTTTTCTCGGTATCTGTTTTTCACCCAGCTTAACGCCTCCTGTACTTTCAAAGTCAAAACCTACAACCATACCTTCTTGCTTTTCAATATTAGCTAACGCCTGTATGGTCTGGTTCGTAGTCTGGTGAATTTGAAAACCTTGTATATTCTCGTAAGGTATCTCTACAGGCTTGTTTGTGTTTTTAAAAAGTTCATTGTCTTCGCTAATATAGCTTGTCAGTTTGCTGAAGAAGTCGTGTGTCGCGAGCTTCTTGTATCCTTCTCTAATATGGGGATTATGTTTAAACTTCTCTTTCTTTCTCTTAACCTCGTAAGTTTGTGTTTCTTCTTTTGCAACCAGAGCCTTAATGGTTTGTTCTGTGTTATCCAGGACACGTTGGATACCTGCCTTGTTCAGAACAGCTGTACCGAGATTAATAACAGATCCGTTCTCTGACTGTATGACATTACGTAACAGATAAGCTTGAGTCTCGGGATCAAGGTGCTGATACCAAGAATCGTCTTGTAATACGTCACCAAGGTCTATAACACTGGCATTGTCAGCTTGGTATACGTTATCGACAATGTTAACGGGTGTGGCCGCCATATTACCTCTCTCCTATTCTTTTTTATACTATCTGTACATTACCGACAAGCGAACAGCCTAAGAGTTACGAAAACAAAAAGCCTCCTGTCGGAGGCTTGTCTTATGACAATTACGGTTCTTATGATCTGCTGCAAAACTAGTTCTGCAGCTTCGGATTACTTAATACGTTTTTGTTAGTCATTCTCCAAACTTACCTGGGGGTATTCTGCCGAATCAACGATAAACTCAACTATTTTTCCTGATATCTCACTGGGATTATCAGGCATAACGTTCTCTGTTAAAAGTGCAAGAGAGTAAAGCACCTTGCAAAAATCCCTAAACGTAACGTCGTCTTTTCCCTTTTGATACAACTCTTTGAGCTTATCAAAGACCTTATGGTTAGGATTAAATTCAAGAATTTGTACCGACTTAACGTTGTGATTACCCAGACTTTCAAAAGCCTTTTCCATAGAAAGAGACGGTGACCCTGCACCGGCTACAAGACATATCGCTTTACTCTTAAGATTAGACGTCAGCCTGACGTCATAAACACCATTACCTAAAATGTCTTTGACGTCCCTGAGAAGTTCCTTGTAATTTTTGGCTGTATCTTCTATCTTGTTTTTCTCTTTCTGTGCCTCAGCGTCACCAAGATCAAAGTCTTCTGCCGTAATGAACTGAAACTCTTTGTCTTTGTAGCTGTTAAGCAGACGTATCGTAAACTCGTCTATCGAGTCAACAAGGTAAATGACTTCTAAGCCGCGATCCTTTAAGAGTTCCATTTGGGGAACTTGTTCTACGTCACTAAGATTCTTACCCGATACTACGTAAATCTTTTTTTGATATTCAGGCATTCTCTCTACATATTCTGCAAGAGTAGAAAGAGCGTTACCTTCTTTTGACGTATGGAACATAAACAGTTCCTTAAGCTTTTCATGCAGAGTAGGGTTATAACCGCTAACGTAAATACTAAGTTTAAGTGACTTGCCAAACTCAGACCAAAACTCTTCATACTTGCTGCGATCTTCTTTTAACATTTTAGCAAAATGTTTAAGAATATTCTTTTCAAGTGCTTTACTTATGATCTGTACTTCTTTGCTGTGTTGTAAGGTTTCTCTTGAAATATTAAGGGGAAGATCAATAGAGTCAACCAAACCTTGCATAAAACGTAACCAGTCAGGTAAGATATCTTTGCACTTTTTCATAACCATAACGTGCCTTGAGAAAAGTTGCAATCCTGCTTCATAGTCACTGCTGAACAGGTTAGCAGGTGCATAACGGGGAATAAAAAGAAGGGCTGTATACTCTACCGTACCTTCTGCCTTAACGTGAATAACGTCAAGGGGATTATTACCGCCTCTAAACTGTGCACCTAAGAAGTTACTGTACTCTTCTTGAGTAATCTCATCTTTGTTTCTCATCCACAAGGGCTTCATAGAGTTAACGGTTTTAATCTCGGTAATAGTCTCTTCTTCTGACTCTTCGTCTTCAGGATCTTTCTTCTGTACTTTCTCAAAGTACATCTTTATGGGATATCGAATAAAGTCGGAATACTTCTTGATAAGCCTTTGGATAATATACTCGTTAAGAAACAGCAGTTCATCGTTGGGATTGTCTTTAAATTCTTCCTTAACGTATAAGGTAATAGCAGTCCCGTTAACGTGCTGTTCACAATCTTCGATCTCATATTCTCCTGTACCTTCAGATACCCATTTTACTCCTTGATCAGTGCCCGCTTTGCAGGTTACGAGTTCAACCTTATCAGCTACGATAAACGCAGAATAAAAACCTACACCAAACTGTCCTATTAATTCCTGCGCAACACTGTCAGACGATCCACGGATCTTGTCGAGAAAGTCACTTGTGCCACTTTTGGCGATAGTCCCTATATTGTTAATAACTTCGTCACGAGTCATACCAATACCGTTATCTGTTACAGTTATAGTTCCTTTTTCTTTGTCTATGAGAACAAAGATTTCGGGCTCGTAGTCGTCACTAATAAGATCTTTGTTTGTTAACGCCTCAATACGCAGTTTATCAAGGGCATCACTTGCGTTAGATATCAACTCTCTTAAGAAGATTTCTTTGTTAGTATAGATAGAGTTAATAACAAGATCGAGAAGCCGTTTGGTTTCTGTTTGAAATTGCAGCTTTTCTGTTGCCATAAAGTTTAAAGCCTCCGTAACGTTTTTTTCTCCATTATATCACTCTGTTTACTTTAATGTCAAGATATCAAATCCAAGAACGTATATTGTCTTCTACCTTTCTTTGTTGATCAAGAATACCTGACCATATTCCGATATCAGCTATTATTTCTGTAGGCCCCATTGTGTTGTTTTCCGTAACGTTAACTTTGACGTCTTTTAATCCTTTACCTTTGAGCAAGCTTTTAAGTTCACTGCTAATGTTAAGATCTTTGTTAGTCATTTTATAAGGCAAAGGTGACGCTATCATAACTTCAGGTTCTCTTAGGCTGCTTTCGTAAAAGCCAAAGTCAGAAAGATTCATACCTTCGTTATCTATAGTTTTAACCTCAACGTCAGCGATATCAACTTCAGGGCGCCAACCTGCCCAGTTACTGTCAGGAAGATAATGGTGTTGAAAGAACTGTTCGTTAGTTTCTCTTTGTTCTGTAGGCAGGCCCCATGACATTTGTAGGGCTCTTCTAAGGGCAGGTGATACTATAGACAAGATCTCTTTCTTCTTGTCAGGATCAGTTTCTGACACAAACTCCATAAAGTATTCTCTGTCATTGGTAGGTAGTGCCGATATAATAGAAGACCATGACGCGCCTTTTTTGAGACCATACATTGTAGCTTCAGCAGCTTTCTTGTAGATAATGGCACTTTGGGTATACTTACCGCCTTCTACCATACTTTCTACAGGAACGAGTTCTGATATCCTACGGTTAACAAGCTTACTCAGGTAATCCTTCATAGCGTTAGTTTTGCCGCCGTAAGCTTCACCAAGAGCCTTTTTGATACTTTTTAGGTGTCGCAACATTGCTTTTCTTGCTTGATCTTTTTCGTCAGTATTTTCCAAGACTCTTTGGATATCAACGCCTTCTTCGTCAAGGGCTCGTCTTGCTGCTTCGTGATAAAGACCTTGGTACTTGATAAAAGTGAGACGGTCCCAGTAATCTTCCATCTCTCGAGCTTCAAGAACACGATCCGGAACCCAGTCACGGCCTGTTGTGATATGTTTAAGTGCTCTGAATCCTGCAGCTATAAGAGCACCTGCAGCCATATACTTACCCTTAGTTTTCTTGTCTGTTACTTCATTAATACGAGCAGCTTCCCATCCGAAGTAAGCACCGAGAGTCATACTGCTGAAATATGACTTACCGCCTATCATAATATGGGCAGCACCTGTTGCAACGTCAAGAGCGTGAGATATCGGAACAGCAAGCTTAGAGTTATTGGCGTCGATCATATTAGCTATCGCGTGACCTACTAAAACGTTACGATTAGCCAAAATCGACGTCATATAAAGAAGTTGTCTTGGTCCTCTTGTAATCTGTTTGCTGCCTATCTTAAGACGTGGTAAGTTACCTATCTGTACGTTAATCTCAGGTGTTTTTTCCATTTCTACCACGTGAGAGAACATTGACGAAAAAATGGAACGTTCGTAGATCGATCTCTCAAGAGCAGGATACAAGAAGGTATTAATGGGGTGCGCCCAGCTTTGGTAAGGTGTACCGTAAACCTGTTCCGCAAGATAACTCTCTAACGGTGATCTTACTCTTAACCATTGATCAGAAATAATAGGAATATCAGCGTGTCCTATGATTTCTGACACAAGACCTATGGCTTGTTGCACCGAAGACAACTGTGACAGTGTAGCCGCAGAGCTTTTATCGCCTTTTCTTTCTACAGCGTCACCACTGTCCATCATAAGTTTATTAACTGACTCGCCTTGTACAAAAACAGCAGCGTTAATAGTTTTCTGAGAGTCTTTGTT